>MTLC01001912.1_pt1 | contig 11115 bp, 12 predicted proteins | sample 1982451 | NCBI WGS metagenome assembly MTLC01 (sample SAMN05710165, study PRJNA340218) | biofilm metagenome | isolation source: sample SPH anode biofilm adapted to +100 mV | place: USA | collected 2012-02-03 | reverse complement strand
CCCCATCCATGCCACGGCCTCAACGCATGATGGGACCTGTAACGTATGAAACCTGGGAACCTGGGGCGCTCAACGTCAATGGCGTTGCCGAGTACAGGAACCGGCGTCCGTCAATTACCAAATAGGTTCCTTGATCGTTTGAGGCTGGATCACTGCGAAAGGTGACGACAGCACCAAGTCCGATTAGGAGTTGCGGCAGGCGTGAGGTCTCCCCGAAAAATCCAGATCGCAATGGTAGGTCTACCTTTACCGCGACCTTTCGATGGATGGCCTGTAATAGCTCATTGCCGGCAGGAACCAAATTAAGGCACTCGGTACGCAGGTAGACGCTCCTTTGGGCCCCTTTAAGAAGTCTGATCAGTTCCTGGTCCCTTCCCGCATGGGAGACGACAAGAGCTTCCGAGGCGGGCACTTCCCTATTTGCATACCAGGTACCGAGCCCCCCAAAAACCGCCGCAGCAATCAATTCCACACATCGGATCCATTTCACCCCGCACCGCTCCTTCCTGGCCTCCAGAACCCTGCACCGATGCCCGATAGCTTTCCTCGGGCCACCCCACCCCCCGCAACCGGATCGCCGCCATCAGCGCCTCACTGGGGCGCTCGGGGAATGTCCAGTCCATGCCCAACGGATCCCACCGGGCCAGCATCCGAATTTGGAACTCGACCTCCCCGTTGGCCGCGACCACCGCGCCAGGCTTGAGCACTTCCAAAATCTCCGTGACACGCCGGCGCCCTGTGCCCTCATCCATCGCCTGGTATAGAACCACGTCGATCGCATCCCCGACCATCAAGGCAACCGCCTGACTGGTGAGCCCTCCAACAGGAGCCATCTGCGCAAGCACCTGCAGCTGCCTGAGCGCAGAAGCAGCATCGTTGCAGTGGATGGTCCCAAACCCACCCCCATGGCCACTGCTCAAGGCCCGGAGAAGGAAGAACGCCTCCTCCCCCCGGACCTCCCCGACCACGATCCGGTCCGGGGTCATCCGCAAACAGTTCCGAACGAGGTCACCGATACCCACCGGAGCCACGCCCTCCCGGTAGGGCTCCACGGTCTCCAGGGCCACCCAGTTGGGGTTCTGGATCTGCAATTCCCTGGCGTCCTCCACCGTCACGACTCGCTCATGGAGCGGAATCAACCGGGACAGCGCATTCAGCGTGCTGGTCTTGCCAGCCCCGGTTCCACCCCCCACGATGATGCTCTTCCGGGCCAGCACCAGGCTCCTGACCATGGTCACGATGGCCGAATTGACACTCTGGTATTCCAGCAGCTTCTCCATCGTCATGGTGTCCCGCGGGAACTTCCGAATGGTCATTGAGGCCTTCTCGCAGGCCGGCGGAATGACGATGTTGACCCGTTCCCCTCCCGGGAGGCGGCCGTTAAGGATCGGCCGGTCCTGGTGGATGCGGCGCTGGATGACGTCGGAGATCCGGGTGCAGGCGGTAGTGAAGTCCTGAAGATCCGCCCAGCCGGCACCCGCCACCTGGCGGTGTCCGCGGATGCCCTCGCCTTTGACCCAGATGTCGTCAGCCCCGTTCACCTCGATCTCGGTGATCTGCTCGTCCTCCAGGAGGTCCCGCACGGGATGCAGGGCGCTCAGCAGGGACGCGTCCCAGCGTTCAGGGTTGCGCAGGGACATGGCGGGCTCCTTGGGCCGTGATCTGGTCCATGACGCGAGCACACCCCAGCGTCCACCCGAGGGCCTCCTTGACGGCCTCCTCGACCCCGTGTTTGGCCACGGCATAGCGGAACAGAAGGGTCCCCGTGGGGCTGGCAACCTGCAATTCCAGGCAGACCCCCCGCTCAGGCTCCCGGGCCGAGGGTGACAGCACCGCTCCCACGCAGGCCCCCTTAATCCGGATGGGCGCCGAGGGGTCCACCTTCCAGCGTCGCTGCCGGGCCAGAGCCTGGAAGGCCCCATCCCAGGCGGTGGCGGGAATGCCCGCCGCATCCGGCGTGACGGGCCGGACCCCCAACCAGGCCACCCTCTGCCCAACCCACCGGAACCCACCGGCATGGTAGAACCCGAGGGCGGGGTTGCCCTCCAGCTTGCGGTAGTCCTCCACCCCAAAGAACCGGCAAAGGCTCTGGGACTCCTCCCGGGCCTCCCGGGACTGCAGGAACGGTTCGCGGACCCCCAGGGCCCGCCAAAGTTCAGCGGGGCCGCGGGGAGGCTCCGGAACCGCCCCCTGCCCCAGGACCGTCAGGCAGATCAGCAGCGTCATACCGCCGGTCATGGGCGCCCCTTCATCCACGACAGGTCTCCGGTCGCCATGAAGGGCGTCAGCATCACGTCCTGGGTGAAGTACATCTTCAGTTTGGTCCCCTCCCGGATGGTCACCGTGGGCACCACGTTGCCGTAGCGCTGGATGACGGAATCGGCGACATGGTTGAAGTTCTGCGAAGTCCGGGCCATCACCAGATCCCGCGCCGACGGGTTGTCCCCGGCCTGGGGGCTCTCCACCTTGGCCGCCAGGCCGTCGAACACCCCCAGGGCGATGGCCGCACCGAACTGGAGCATCAGGTGCTGGTTGAACTTGTCCCGGACTCCCAGGCTGCCCAGTTGGTCCATCCCCGGGAAGGTACGGGAAGGGAAGTAGGCCACCCGCGGCGTCTCCTCCGGGTTCCGGCGCGGAAACACGATCTTGTAAAACCGGACGTAGAGACGCGCCTGCTGCAACGACTGCACCCGGCCGGCTGTGCCGTAGACCTTGGCGCCGGCGGGGACCAGCACCTGCTTGCCGTCCAGGCTCACGAAATCCCTGGCTACCTGCGCCATCACCGGCGAATCGGCGATGTCCGACTCCACCCGGTTGATGGTGACGCAGTCCAAGAACTTGCCTTCCCGGACGGTGTCCGTGGCGCCGCTCCCCCCGCTGATGCGCATGTCGGCCACCTCCCCGGGAGGGGCGGTCTGGCTCGCCGTCTCAGCGGGCATCCGCTCCTGGGCGGCCGGTCCACCCGCCCCCATGGCCTTTTCGGCCAGGGCTGTCAGCCGTTCCATGGAGCGGACGCTGGCCTCTGCCTGGGCGTCTTCCGCCGTCCTGGGCGCTTCGTCGCCGCCCCCCCTGCCCTCCCGGTCCGCGCGGCGGCCGGCCCATTTGGCGGCGCGGCTGGTGGTGTAGCCCAGCATGGAATCCCGGAGATCCTGCCGCTCCTCGTTGCGCGCCTCCCGGCGCTCCCGAACCAGGCCCGGATCGGTTTCTGTTGCTTCCTGACGCCAGGGTTGGCCGCCCTCCTCCCGTGGGGGAGACGGACCGGGCCGGGCGGCCTGGACCGGTTCCAGGGTCACCAGGGGCTGGTTCTCCGGCAGGTCCCGGGGATCCACCTTCGGCGGCACGTAGTTGCCCAGGGCATCGAACTGATAGCCCGTGCCCACCTCCTCCTGGCGCATCCGCGGCACGCCGGATTCGGCCCGGTCCTTGGCCGCCTCCGCCCGGGCCGCGATCCGGGCCTCTCCCGGCGCCTGCGGCCGCCCAGGACCCTTCGGGGCCGGCCGGAAGGCCTTGGTCAGCAGGAAGCCCAGGCAGCCCACCCCCACGAGCCCACCCGCCACCAGGGCAATGATTCCATTCCGCCCGCCCAACGAGCCGGAGCCGGACTTGCGTTCGGTCGTGATGCTCATGCCGCCCCCCTCACTTGACCCGGATCCAGGCCTGTTCCTTGCCGAGGATCAGGTGCCACTTCTCCCCCGGCCGCAGGACCTTGTTGATGACGTAGCAACCGTTCTCCAGCTCGTAGTTGACCTTCTCCGGCTTGCCGGCCTTGTCCAGCAGCTCGATCACGGCCAGGTCGCTGGCCTTGGGCATGGACACGAAGGTCTGCACCCGGTCGTCCACCACCTTCTCGATGGCCATGTCGCCGCTCCAGCCGTAGAGGTCGTTCACGTTCTGCAGCAGTTGCTGCCGCCAGGCATGGAAGTCGGCGGTCGCCTTCTCCTGGGCGAATTTGCGGGCATAGGCGGCCTCCTTGGCCACCTTCCGTTGGACCTGGGCGTTGACCAGGGAGCCCTCGTCCGCGCCGTCCAGGTAGATCTGCAGCACCCCCGGCACCTCCTGGCGGTCAGGCACACCCTCCACCTTCAGGGAGATCCTCAGATTGCTGGGTTCGGTCTCGATGTGGATATAGGAAGTCCGGCCCACGGCCTCGGGCGTGTTGAGGGCCTGAACCACCACCCGGTTCGTGTCCGGGGTGCTCTCCGCCTTGAAGAACGATTTGTCGAACCAGATGTTGTGGGCGGATTCCCCCTGGGGCAGCTCCACCACCGCCGGCGCGCCGGGGATCAGCCTAAGGCCGTAGATCCGGCTGGGCAGGTAGGGGAGCTTTTGGGTGTCCTGGGCGGCCAGCGCCACCGCGGTGGACAGCAGGAGCATGGAAAGACGTTGCAAGGTACTTCTCCTCAAAGGGTTTCCGGGAAGGTCCCGTCCACGATGGTCAAGCCGGCCATGTTGTCCGGCGTACGTGGAACCTCCTTCAGAAACAGGGTGAACAGGACCCGCCCCCCGGGCTCCTCCTTGCCGTCGGGCAGGATGAGTAGGGTGTCGAAGGACACCAGGACGGAAAGCGGCTTGCGGCTCTGGATGAGGATCTGCGGCTGGTGGCTGGGATCCCCTTCCACATCCACGACCCGGCCGCTGACGGCCCGGTCCACCAGCGCCTTGCGCTGGGCCAGGCGCAGGCCGCGGCGGACCACTTCCCGCGCCTTGGGCTCCACCACGCGCAGGGCCAGCCCCAGCTTGTCCTTCACGTCCAGGGGGGTCCAGGCATGGCTGTCCATCACCCAGCGGCGAGCAAAGCCCTTGATGTCGACTTCGGTCCGGGCCTCCCCGGCCCGCAGGAAGCTGGACGGATCAGCCTGCACCACGTTGCCCAGGTGATCCTTCACGAAGCACCAGACCGTCTTCTGGTCGTTGCGGTAGGCCAGGTACGCCACGACCCCCGCCAGTGCGAGGGTGACCACCAGGAGTAGAAGGAGCAGCCAGCGGTATACCGCCAGGGCGGCATTCTGCCGCCCCCAGGCCAGGATGAAAGCGTCGTCGTGGGAGCGGGGATCGTGGGCCATGGGTCCTTTCTCGGGTGATGTCATCAACGGCCGCCCTCCCCGGGCCTGACTCCCAGAGCCTCGGACACGGCGGTGCGGTTCGCGGAGACGGGCATGTCCATGCGCGGCGCACCCACCACCGTGGACAGGACCTTGCCCATCCCTCGGCTGTGCGCCGCCGACACGGCGGCCACCGCGGACCGGATCGGGGAGGGCACGGAACTGGCCCCGTAGGCCTGAACCGCCGCGCTCAGCAGCTGGCTCAGGAAGACCGGGATGGAACGCACCACGGCGAAGGCGCAGAGCGGCCCCAGCATGGTGAAGATGAAGTGCATGGCGATGTCCGACCCGTCACCGAAGACCATGTCGGAACCGGCCACCATGTCCGTGATGCCGGTGAACACGACCCCGGCCATCTTGGCGCCCAGGCCCAGCATGGGCAGGTAGAGGAGGCCGTATACCAGCCAGGCCTTGGCCCATACCCAGAAGATCCCTTCCGTCGCCTCGTGGGCCAGGAACGCGATGCAGAGTGGCCCCAGGGCCAGGATGAGGGCATTGATGCCCAGCACCCAGAACCCCTGGATCAGGATCAGGACGGTGATGAACATGCCGGCCAGGGTGGAGAGGACCACCGCCAGGGCCGAGACAAGGGCATCCACGGACCAGGCCATGGCCTTGCTCCACCAGGCCTGGTCCTGCTCCCCCTGGCGGGTGGCGGTGATCTCGGCCTTCTTCACATCCTGGTTGTCCTGATGCAGCTTCTGCAGCTCGTCCTTGGCATCCAACTGGCCGCTCCAGATCTCGTACCAGGATCCGGCAAAGCTGGTCATGAACGTGGGCAGGGCCGACCGCGCGAACCCGTCGAACATGGGCCGGTAGCCGATGAGCAGGGCCAGGCAGAAGGCCATGCGCATCCACCAGCGGCTCTTGAAGAGGCGGCAGGAGCCCGGCTCCTCAGCCATTTCCCCGGCGCCCTGCACCAGGTGGAAGAACACGCAGATAAAGAAGACCCCCAGGGCCACCCGGGTGATGTCCTTCTCCAGAACCAGGGTGGCGACGTCCAGGACGTCGTTGACCAGCTTGTCCATGTAGAAGGTCGGTCGGCTGCCGATAAGCATGACGTCTCCAGGGCGACGAGATCGCCAGGCGGTTGGTTGTTGGGTCGGTTTAGCGCCTGCGCGTGAACCGGGAGCCGAGGGTCTTGAGCCCGCGCGTGTTGCCGCGGATCCAGCCGCGGTCAATGGTGTCCATGAAGGCCTTCTGGGCGTCGTTCTCGCCAACCAGGAACATGATCGCCTGCTGGTTCTTGAGGATGAGGGCATTGCCCTTGAACTTGGCCTCGGTGGCCTGGAGCTCGGCCTGGAGGCTGGCGACCTTGGCCGTGTCCACCGGGGACTGCTTGTTGGTCGCCTCGATGTCCTGCTTGATCCGCTTGATCTTCTTCACGTCCTCGATCAGTTCCTTGTTCTGGGTCTGGAACTGTCGAAGGATCGAGGCCTTCACCCCCTTGGCCTTCTTGGACTGGCGCAGGAGGGATTGCACCTTGGCCCGGTACCACGGGTCGTTCGCATACCGGGGGTTGAGAAGCATCTTGTTGTAGAAGTCCATGTTGTCCCACAGCCCTTGGGCCTGCTCGGCAGACATGACCGTCAGGGTCGTGCAGCGCCGGAGTTCGTCGATGCCCTGAATGCCATCGAACCAGGGGCTGTCCGCAAGGCGCAGCACATCCACCCAGGCGAAGCTCCGCCAGTCCTTGAGCCCCTGGTAGGCGGCCTTGAAGGCCATCAGTTGGTCGCCGCCGGTTTTCACGGCCTGCCGCCACTGGGACATGATCTGAATGTACTGGGCCATGCGCTGGGCGAAGGCTGCCCCGTCATGGAACACCCAGGCCTGGGCCGGGGTGAAGCTGGCCGGCACCACCGTGGCCCACCCCGCCACCAGGACCACCCGCCTGATCGAAATCCACATGGCTCCCCCCGCCCTCATACGATCCCCCGCGCCTGGGCGTAGGCGCCCACCAGGCGCAGCCGCAGTTCCTTGCCGGCAAGGGTGCGGCCCTCGCAGGCCGCCACCAGGTGCCGGGTGCCCTCCACCATCCCGTAGCGCCGGAAGAAGGCCGCGCGAAAAGCCTTGTCCTCGGCATCCGTGGTGGCGAACCAGTACGCCGCGGGGGCGATCTCCACGGTCAGCGCCCGCACATGCCCGCGGCGATTCCAATACAGCACCTCCCGGCGGCGCTCATCCTGCTGGAGCCCCTCGTGAAGCCGCCGTTGGTGCTCGGACAACCCCAGGTCCTCCGCGAAGAACGTCGGCTCCGAAAAGCCCTTGTACAGAAACATCTCGGCCATGGTCTGCAGGAGTTTGCGGGCCTCCCCGTTCTGGATGTCGTTGGGGGTCTGGGTGCTCAGCACGACGAACCCGTTGAATTTGCGTATCGTGCGGAACATCATCTCGGCCATTCCGAAGAAGGACGGATCCGCCAGGAAGGACCAGGCCTCGTCGATGATCACCGCCTTGCGCTCCTGCAGAGCGCTGGGGTTGGTGATCCGGTTCCAGATGACACCCATGAGCGCGGCCACGAAGGGCTTGGCCAGGAGCGGGTCGTCCTCGATCCCCTCCAGCTCGAAGTAGACGTATTTGGCCGACGAAACGGTGTCCACCCCGCTATCGAAGAACTGGTCCCGGGGCGCACGGGTCCAGAGCTCCACGGCGTCCACGAACTGGGGCGCTTCGCTACGCAAGAAGGTGAGCAGGCTGGACAGGGGTCGCGGCGCGGGCAGCCTGCACTCCGGGTCCTTCTCCAGCGCCCGCAGATACTGCGTGCACTGATTCTCGAAATCCCGGAAGAACCCGCCTCGGCCCGAGGACCCGCTGCCCTTGAGGGCGCGATCCAGGAGGTTCTTCTGGGCAGGATCCAGCACCCTGCCCTGCCCCACCAGGGCATCCAGCCAGGCCTCGAAGAACTGCTTGGTCTGCTCCACGGGACAGGCCAGGAAGCCCCCGTCAGCCATGGGCCGCAGGTAGATCCCTTCCCGCTCCTGCCGGGCCTTCTCCTTCAGGGCCCAGGCCAGGGGGCACGGGTTGAATTGGAACTGCCCACCCCGGATGCGCATGGAGGCGACCTCGCCGGGCAGTTCCTGGCCCAGCAGCTCGAAGATGGGCCCGTAGCTGTTGCCCTTGTCCAGAACATAGGCCTGGCTGGGAAACATCGCATTGCCGACCAGGAACATGTTCATCAGGAGCGACTTGCCGGAGCCCGGCAGTCCCAGGACCGCCTTGTTCCAACTGGGCTCCTTGGGGGTGAACAGGCTGTAGCCGTAGGCCCCGCCCTTGCGGTCCCCGAAGATCATGAAGGGCCGGCTGTCCCCGGCCGCCAGCCGGTACAGGAAAGCCAAATCACCGACGTTGAGCGAGGTCACCAGATTGAACCGCTGGCAGTAGCTCCCGTTGCCGGGGATGGAGCCCAGGTCCGCGAACAGCCGGTGCCGGGCCCCCTCCTCCTGGCAATCCGCCCCGAAGATCAGCTTCATCTGGGACTGCACCTTGGCGGCGCGGTCCTCGAGCTCGCTCAGGTTCTCCCCGTCCACCAGGAGGTTGAAGTACCAGTTGAAGGGCGCGGCGCTGTCCATGCGCACCGTGCCCAGGAAGTGCCGGGCCTCCGCCTCGTATTCCGCCGCGTCCCGCTGGCGACCCGCAAGGGCTCCCGCGAACCCCTGAAAGAGCTCAATGCGACGCGACATCCTGGAGAACTCCCGGGACCGCCAAGTCTGGGTGATGGTGAAGGGAAAGGCCAGCTCGTCCTGGAAGCGCCGGAAAACATATCCGACGCTGATCCGGGGCGGGACCTTCCAGGTGAGCACCTTGGTGGGCCGGCCATTGGTGCGATAGACCCGCTCCGAGGTGTCCCGGTGCGAAGCGCAGGCCTGAGTCACCAGGGGCAGGCCCGGGTCAAAAGGGGGCGGTTCCGCATCGGTGCGGTTGGTGAGCTGGTAGAGCGCGCCATGGCCTTCGGCCTCGCTGAGCATGCGCAGGCCGAACCCCATGCGAGGCCGGCCCGTCTGGAAGGCCAGGAGGTTCTCCTCGAAGGTCTTGAGGACCCGGCGCACGAAGCGGGCCTGGGCCTGGAGTTCCCCGAGCCGGATGAGCGCGGTCTGGGCCGCATCCCGCAGGCGCCAGCGTTCCTGCTCCTTGAACCGCGGGGCGAAGTGGATCGCCCAATGGATCTCGTCCTGGTAGACCACCCGCTGGTCCCAATAGTCCTGGGTGGTTTCGCAGAGGAACCGCAGGGCCGCCGAATCTCGGGTGGGCTTGGTCAGCGATGGCGCGGCGCCCCGCCGCCGCCGGAAGATGTTCTGCACTTCCCAGCACCCGCCCCGGAAGTCGCTGTCCTGGTTCTCCGGGTTGAACGCGTCCGCGGCCCGCCGCACCGCGTTTGAGGCCATCTCGATGCCCTCCTCCCCCAGGGGTTCAGGGTCGAGGCCCTCCATCCGGTACAGGGCCAGCAGCCCATGGTTCTTGCAGAGGATCAGGGGGCGGCTGGGATCGTAGCCCTCCTCCCGGCGGAAGTAGTCGTAGAAGAGCACCTCGTTCTCGAGGTTGCTCTCCAGATCGTTCCAGTCGCGAAACAGCGCCCCCAGGTCCTTCGCCAGCCCCATTCAGTCCTCCTCCAGTTCCACCCGCTGATAGCTGGGCGCGTAGCTGGCCACCCGGTCCTGGAACCGGTGGACCATCCGGAGCTTGAGCATCGGCAGCACGATCCGGTCCTGGGCGTGGACCAGGTGCAGCACCAGGCCGCAGGCAGCCGTGGCCAGGGACCAGACAATGGCCCAGGCTCCGCTCCACTGGTTGACCAGAAGGGCCCCGACGGTGCCCACGGCCACGAGTATCAAGACCTGGTGCACCGGCACGCCCAGGATCTCCGGCGCTCCGTGCAGGTGGCGGTAGATGAAGGCTTCGCGCATGGCCAGCCTATCACACGTACGCGGCCGCGGCGCCCAGGAGCACCGAGGCGCCCACGGTGCCGATGAGGTACCAGAGAGCGCTATCGTCCTTCTTGGAGAACTTCACGGCCGCCAGCACCAGGCCGCTCACCATGACGGTCGCGCTCATGACGCCCAGGCCGAGCTTCAGGATGTTCATGAAGGAGGTCTTGGCCTTTTCGGCCTCGGCTTCCAGTTCCTGGGCCAGAAGGATGTTCATGGCACCGAGATACAGGGACGTGGCCGCGACCTTGGCGGCAACGGGAATGCGGATCCTCATGCGGACTCCTTGGAAATGGCAGGGCCTGAGCCCGTGCCGGCGGGTTCTGGGATTTGGCCGGAGATACGGCCTTTCACCTGGGCGGCGAGCAGATTGTTCAACCTCACCAAGTCGACCAGGATCGTGATCGCGCGGTTCTTCCCCTTCGCGCGGATGGGCACGAAGCAGCTGAAGAGTTCCTCGCCACCAGCGCCCCGGGACCATTGGTAGAGGCTGTGATGGCTCATGGGCAGCCGGTCTTCCACCTTGCACAGGGGGAAGTAGCCTCCAATCACCAACAGCTCAGCCAGGGAGGACTTGCAGCCTCGGTCAAAATCAACGCCAGCCTTGCGCCAAAGCTGCAATCCGACTGGCGACGTCAAAGGGTTCTGAGAATGGTTTTCCATGATCCCGCTCTAAACAGGACCATTTTGGTTTTTTGGGATTGTTTGTCAAGTTAGGCGTTTTAGGTGATATTAATTGACCAAACGCTAACTTCCCGCCTTTTCATTACTCCCCCCCACATCCAAGATCCGTGGCGGGGCAAAAATTCCCTGAAGACCAGGTACTAACTGGCCTTGGAGGAAGTCACCCGATAAAGGCGATAAATCCCGGGGTGAAGCCGAAGGCCGAGGGGCAGAGCCCCCAGCAGGGAACGAGATGAGGCAAGTTCGCCATGGCAGCAACTCGGTAACCAGGCTGATGAGGCAACGGTCTGATTTCGGTTACGAAATCAATGAGGCAAAACGGGGGGTCAGTTTCTGATGGCCAATGACAAAAGCTGCCGACACGCTCAAGGACCACATGGCTGGGGTTCTGCGCTGGTTCAAGAGCG
>MTLC01000954.1_pt1 | contig 11120 bp, 9 predicted proteins | sample 1982451 | NCBI WGS metagenome assembly MTLC01 (sample SAMN05710165, study PRJNA340218) | biofilm metagenome | isolation source: sample SPH anode biofilm adapted to +100 mV | place: USA | collected 2012-02-03 | reverse complement strand
AGAAAGGGGTGTATTTCCCCATGGAAAACAGGATGCCGACGACGACCGCCGAGAGCGCGAGCCAGGTGTAGCGGTCACGCCGGAAGATGAGCGGCAATGGGAGCAGCAGCCAAGGGAGAAGCCCCATGTAGCTCACCGTCTGGGTGAAGTTCATCCTCCCCCAGTAGTAGGAGTCGATGTTGGCAGGGTTCGGCCCCGCCTCCTGGCGCGAAAATCCGAAGAAGCCGGGGATGATGAAGGCGGCCGCCTCCTCCGGCGGCATGGACCAGGACATCGCCTCCTCGCGCGCGAGTCCACCCTTCGCCTCGGCCTGCCCCGCCGAAGCGGCAACGTTCGCTCCGCTGTTGACGCCACGGTTGGTCTCCTTGGACCAGTTGGTCAGGGGGACCAGCGACATCGCCACGGTGGTGAGAAAGAAGAAAAGCAGCGCCAGGTTCAAGGCCAACAGGCGACGGAACTCCTTCTGCCCCCCTTGGTCGCCGTAAACTACCAAAAGCGAGCGCGCTATGCCGTAGACCCCGACGGCGAGACAGGTGTAGTAGGCGATCTGCCAGTGGGTGTGGAAGAACTGGTACGCCAGAACGAAGGCCGTCGTGAGGAAGTAGAAAAGTCGTTTCGTCCTGAAGCCTTTTTCCAGGAAGTAAAAAGCCCAAGGGGCAAACGTGATGGTTGCGATCTTCATCACGTGCCCGGCGTTGATCAAAGAAGCGTTTTCCGGTGCGACCGCAAAGACGAGCCCACCAACCAACGCCCCCCACACCCCGACACCGAGGAGCCTGCAAAAGCAGTAGACACCGGCTGCGCCGATGAAAAGCTGAAGCACGATGTACCACGCCACGTTGGCCGGAGCAGGGAAAATCCAGAAGACGAGGTTGCGGAAAAAGAGGAACTGCTCCGAGGCCATCCCCCCTTCGTTGGTGTGTCCGGAGTTTATGAACGGATTCCACCCGGCGCTGGAGAGGTCAACCCTGAAGATGGACCAAAACGGCCTGTTGCCGAAATCCTTCACCCCCCAGTAGAACTCGTTGAGGATATCCGGAGCTCGGATTATCTGCGTGGTGAAGAGGATCTTTGAAAAAAGGATCAAGAGAACTGCCAGGAGTCCTGAGAGAATGAGCAGATCTTTCTTGCGGGCGGTCATCGCGATTTACACTCCATGATCAAGGCAAAAATCGGCCTCACCTTTTGTTGAGAGACCGTAGCCAGCGTCGCATTATCCACACATTTGCAAATTTGTGCAATTGTTAAGGCAGGTTCAGTCATCCCCTCCCTTGGGGATGTGCCGGTGCCGGTGAGCCGCCTTGCAGCGTGGACAGATAAAACCGGTGGAGGGCTCCGGCGGCCGCTTCCCAGTTGAAGTTTTCCTGAAGATGTGCACATCCGGCCCCACCAAGCCTTTGCTGCAGCGCCGGGGTTTTAAGCAACTCGACAACGCGGTCGACCATTTGACGCCAATCGTCAGGATCACAGAGAATCCCTGACCTGCCGTCATCGATATACTCGGAGATTTGCCCCACCCGGTCTGCCACAACCGGAACCTGCGCCAAAAGGATCTCCGTCAGCTTCGCCGGGCACTTGCAACGGTTGACCAGCGTATCGGCAAACGGATAGACGGCGACGTTCGCTGCCGCAAGATAATCAGGTATGGCTTCAGGAGCAATCCACCCTGCCATCACCAGGGCGGCATCGAAACCAGACTCTCTGGCCGATTGCAGCAGCAGATCCTCCTCCCCGCGTCTCCCCTTCCCCACGACCAGAAAGCGGACCCCGGCTACCTGCCTGTGGATCTCGGCGAAGATGAAATGCAGCTTCTCCTGGCTGAACTCGAAAAAACGCGTGTACAGCAAAAGGACGGGGGCATCGGGCGCGATCCCGAGCCCGGCGCGAACCGCCTGCCCGTCACCGCCCGTCGCCGCGGCAACGCAGTTCGGCAGGTAGAGCAGGTGATCTGGCTGCACCTCCATCTGACCGACCAACTGCTCAAGCCCCCGGCTCGCGACGGTTACCCCGAGGGCGCGAGGGGTGATCCACTGCTCCTGAAAACGGTAAAAGCGCTTTTCGACGGTGCCGTAGTCATGAAGCTCGTTCATGCCGCCTTCTCCCTCCCAGTCGTCGGTATCGAGAAAGAGCGGCGGAGTCCTTATGCCGAGGGTTTGCAGCGCAATGAGGAGCACCGCCGCTATCCCCCCGTATCCCTTCGGCTTGAAGAGATGGATGAGGTCGGGCTTCTCCTTCAGCGCAACCCGAAGCATGCGCCAGGCAAGAAACGGTGCGGCCAAGGCCTTGTGTTTCGGTCCGAGGTCGACGTTGACGAGCCGTACCCCACGGACCACCTCAGTCTTCCCGGAGTCTTCCGGGTTGGTGTACGGGGGCGCCACGATGACGACTTCGTGCCCCGAGGCCTGAAGTTCAGCTGCCAGCGGGACCATGCGTGCAATGACGGTCCCCTTTGGACGTATCCCGAACGGTGCCCAAAAGATGATCTTCAAGGTGCGCCTCCTGCGGCAGCGTTCTGCGGCGGCAGCCCGGCCGCACTCCTTTTCAGGGCATGCGCCAGCAACACGGCGAAATTAAGCTGAAACAAGACGAAGCAAAGCTTGTTAAAAGGGGACGCCAGGAAGCTCGTTTTCAGCAGCCGATCCGCCGCCGTCAGAAACGGAGCCGGCACGAATTCCAGCAAATGAACCAGCTTGCTGACGGCCGAAGCATGGAAAGCCTCAGGGCATAGCTCCTTGAGCAGCAGATAGTTCCGCACCGAAGCACGCATCTTTTGGTAGACCGTCGCCTTCGATGCCAGCCCAAGATGCGAAGCCGTGTTGTCTATGTGCAGGATCCGGTACCGTTTCGAAAGCCGGATTCCCCACTCGATGTCTTCATACCCATAGCCGATGAAGCGCTCGTCGAAAGGGTTGCCCTGAAAGACGCTTTTCCTGACCATGATGTTCGAGGTCAGAATGTGGCGCCACGGCTCACGGTTCCTCAGGGCTGCAGGCTTGACCTCTTTGCGGTTGCCGAGATAGGCGTGGTAGTCGAACTCGGTGCCGGACATCACCCTTGTGCGGTAACTTATTCCGCCGCAGACGACGTCATGACTGTCTGCCTCCGCACAGGAAAGGTAGTTGCCGATGAAATCGGCGGAATCAGGGAGCACGTCGCAGTCAAGGAACAAAAGAAAACGCCCGGCGGCTTCAGCGGCCAGCCGGTTACGCACCCTGGCACGCCCCAGGTTTCGCTCGGCCGGAAGGTACCTTAAAAAGGGGCGGGAATGGCTGCTCAAAAAGGCGCTGTTTGCCGAAAGAAGCGCAGCGTCCGTAGATGCGTCGTCAACCACGATCACTTCGACGACTCCCTCTGGAGCAGTTGCGTCTATCTCTGTCAAAAGGGAGTTGATCAGCCGGGATATGTCCCAGTTGAACACGGGTACGAGGATTGATATCAGCATCTTTCACCCATAAGAACCCTGCGGTAGGCGGCGCAAAACGATTCCCCGCTGAACTTCTCTTTTGCATATGCATAGGCGTTTTGCGACAGCTTCTCGAGCAAGTCGCGCTCTTCGCACATGGCGATCGCGAACCGGCACATCATGCCCACGATCTCCTCTTCGTCCGCGGTATCGGGAACGAGCCAACCGTTCGTCCCTGATTGCACGTGGGTGGGGATTCCCCCGACCGCGGTCGAGATGGGCACCACGCCGAACGCCATGGCTTCCATGATGACCATAGGGAAACCTTCGCGGCTGGAAGTGAGGAGAAGCAGGTCCGCATCGCGGTACACCGCCTGCAATTGCTCTTCATCGGAGATCTCGCCAAGGAAGACGCAGTTGGCGCGATCCTGCTCCTCTACCGCATGGAGGGCATCCCCTGCGATGACGACTTCAACGGGTATCCCTTGCTGCCGGCAGCGCGACGCGATCCGCCCCACCAGGTGCACCCTCTTTTCCTCAGATCCCCTGCCGACGTAAAGCGCCTTCAACTTCTCACCCCGCGCTTTCTGCGGCAGTTCATCCGGCACTTTCACGCAGTTTTCGATCAGGACGATCCGGTCCGCCAACGAAGCGGGCATCGCCTCCGCATGGTATTGGGCCTTCAGATCCGCAACGGTCCTCGCGTTGATGGCCACCCGTGCGTCGAGCCTTTGCGCGGCAGGAAGGCTGAAATGCTCGGAGCCCCCGCCGAAGGCATGCATGAGGTCGATGCAACGGGCCTCCTTCTTCAGATAGGGAAGGAGCAGGTAGTAAAAGAGGCTGTTACAACCGAAGACCACCGGTCGGCGGTGACGGTTGATGAACCCCGCCATGATTCCGACGCTGAGAGGGTACCCGTACTTCAGGAGTCGCCAGAGGTTGCAAAGCCGCGCATTCGTTCCGAACAACGAAAGGAAGCCGTCATTTGCGGACTTCTTGGTGAAAAAAACCCACGGCTGTTCCGCAGCAAAGCATCTGACGATCGCCGCATGCACCTTTTCCGCACCACCTACGTGAAAGAACGGTAAGAAAAAGAACAGCGGAGCCCCCTTGCCGACCGGAAGCAACCTGCCAAGCAGCATGCCGAAAGCCGCAACCCACCGCACGAAACGGCTTTCGTTCAACCGCACCGCTAACATATCCTTTTCAAGGGGCGTCATGTTCACCCGTTCTCCACGGCCGCAGCCTTACTTAAGCATCCAATAAATGCACCGGAAATGATTTCCTCCGAACTCCGGCACATGAGGTCAAGGGAGAAGTTCTGCTCGACCCGCTCCCGCAAGGCTTGTCCCAGGCGCCGCCTGGAGGGCTCATCCCTCAGCAACGCCACTATCCGCTCGGCCATTGCGTCGCCATCACCTACCGGGGTGAGGTACGCCTCCCCCTCAGGGCCGACCGCCTCCCGGATGCCGGGGATATCGGTGCCGACCACCCCCAAACCCGATGCCATCGCCTCCAGCACCCCGTTCGGGATCCCCTCGCTTTTGGAGGAGTATGCGAAGAGATCGAGCGCCTGAAGAAGGCCGGGCACATCGTCGACAGCCCCCACGATCTTCACCAGGTCGGAGATTCCCAACGCGCCGGCAAGATTTTTCAGCCCCTGCTCGGTACCGTCGCACCGCCCGGCAAGTACCAGCACAGGGGGGTGTTCCCACCCGGCAGCAACGACCCTGCTCCAGGCCCTGACCAGGGTGTCGTGATCCTTGTAGACGCTCAAGTTGGCAACCATGCCTACGACCGGCACCTGCGAAGAGACGCCCCACTGCCTACGCCACGCATCCCTTCCAATCCGCGGCGCGGACATTGCCACGCCGTTTGGCACCACCTGCACCATTTCCTGGGGGATACCGTAGGTTTCGATCAGGAAAGCACGCCCACCTTTGGAGTTGGAAATGAAACAGTCCGGCGCCTGAGCCGCAAGGCGAAACGCCGCGGAACCGTTCAGCAGCAACCCCTCGTCGGCCTGGTTCCAAACGAGGAGTTTCGTACCGAGCCACCTTTTCCCCCAGGCGCAGACAAGGTTGGGAACACGGGTATAGGAAAGAACGACATCGGGCCTGGTTCGGCGGATCGCCCGGAGCGCCCTCAGGAAGGAGGGAACGCGACGCCTCAATCCCCAGTGAAAGGAGACACCGCTCCATGGGATGCCGAGCTGATCGCACAGGGCGGAAAGCCTTCCGGGGGTATCATTCAGCCCGACCACCCGAACATCGGCCCCGACTTTTTTTTGGAGGTGCTCCGCCAACAAGAGACCGCGCCGCTCGGCGCCGCCAAGATCGAGACTTCCGAAGACGAAAACAACCCTCTTCCCACGCAGGAGTTCGTGCGAACCGACCACTCTACTTCACCCGCCCTATCACATCCTGATAGTAGGCCAGCAACTGCTCTACTATCCTTTCCGGCGACAGCTCCATGGTGCGGCGGGCGGCCCGCTCTCCCATCTCCCGCAGCTCTTCCTCCGACAAGGAAAGCGCCTTCGCCACCACAGCGAGCAGGCTCCGCGGATCATCGGGAACGGCCAGCATCCCGCTCACGCCGTCATCTATCAACTGTTCGAAACTCGCTCCTTTTGTTCCGACCACCACCTTCTTGAAAGCCATGGCCTCGACACAGCAATTGGGGAAGTTGTCGATCCTCGAGGGCAGCAGGACGAGCTTCGCCCCTTCTATGACAGGATAAAGCTGCTCATGTTTCACCCGGTCGTGCCAGACGACCCTGTCGGCATGTTCTCCCGCTTTTGCGCGAACGTAGTCCATGATGGGCCGACCGTTGTAGCCCATGTCTTTACCCACGAACACAACCGCCAGTGCAGGATGCTTTTCGAGCAGTTCATTCACCATGTCGGCTATGGTCTTGACCCCCTTCGCGAGTCCCAGCGACCCGAAAAACAGGAGATAATCACCGGGCACTTCCGTGCGTATCGCGTTGTAGAGCCCGGCGTCGAGTGAGGAGCACTCCTGGACGAACGGAGTCTCGATTATTTGGATGTCGAAGTGGTGATTGGTCTTCAGGTAATCGGCGATGACCCTGCTGGGACCATAGAGGGAATCGGCCCGCGCCAACCCCTCGATCTCGAGGTTCTGATAGACACGCTTCTTCCGGGACGGCGCCTCCTCGTAGGCGATGTCCCAAAGTTTCTGGTTCCCCGAAATCCTCACCACAGAGGGGATGTCCCCGCGCCGTGAGAGGACGGTGGCTCCCACACTCGCGTACTGAACCACGTCGAAAGGGTTCTCCTTGTGCAGGCTCCTGATTTTATCGTTCAGTTGTCGGCTGACGATTTTCCAGTCGAGCCCGGGAAAGAACTGGAGGATCTTCATCAACCTTTTGCGGTAACACAGGGCCTTCACCCTGTTGACCTCAATGCCGTTGTGCCGAAGCCTCCCGTCGCATGACGATGCAACGATGACGACCGGCTCGTGACCTTTGTCCCTCAACGCGAGACAGATTCTGCTCAGGTAATTGGCAAGCCCCCCATCGTAGTTCTGCTCTTCCGTCACGTATTCAGTGGTGACAAAGCCGATCCTCATGACGCTGTTCTTCCCCTACGGATTGTCTCGACGAAATCGATGATCTGGGCATCTTCCGGCCACATCTGCCCTTCATGCCAATTGAGGTTGCCGTCCCAGTGCCCGGGACAGGAATGGATGGCATGATCGGCGAAAGTGTAGCTGATTTCGCAAACCACCGGTTTCGCGCCCTTGTAGAGGAAGTCGTATGCCATGCACGTGAAGCCTGCGCCCCTTGAAGTCTCGAACGCTATCTTCACCATCTCGAGATCTATGCCGGCCTGATCGTAATCGATGTTCCCGCTGCCGGACGCCCTGAAATCGTTGGGCCGGTTATATCTTCGGAACCCGAAGGCCCTGTCGCCTATGACGGTAATCCTGGTGTCGTAATCGTTACCGGGAAGAAATTCCTGGAACAGTGCGTACCCCTTTTCAGGCTTCCACCATTCCGCGTCCAGCCGGGGGTACTGGTTCAGCATCATATAACCGAAAGTATCGGTGAAGCGATGGAAAGCATTCTTCGCCTCGCGGCGGCTGGCAGGAATGATCCGGGGACGGAACTCGTTCATGGTCATGGGGAAGATCCCCCTCTTGAACATCCTGTCTATGAAAGGCTCAGCCTCGGCACAAGTATCCACCTTGGCCACGCTCGAGGCTCCGGCCCCTACCGAAAGTTTGAAGACTACGGGATACTTGGCTTGGCTCCTGGCCCATTCCGATGCCTCTTCGTGGCTCCAAAAGACCCACTGCTCCGGCAGCGGCACATCCAGCGATTGCAGGAGATATTTCTGTGCCACCTTTTCATCGAAGTGCCACGCGGTTCCGTTATCAGGGAAGACGGGCAGCTTGAGATACTGCTCGATCACGTACAGGATCATCTTCGCCGATTGCTTGTCCTGCGCCCGGTGCGCCCAGCGCCACATGACGCCGTCGCATCCTTTGACCTGGTCAAGAGCATCCTGTCGAAGCAAATCCAGGATCTTCACCTCCACGTCCAGAGTCTTCAAAAACGGTATCCATTTGTCGGAAAAGCTGGTCCCCCAGACATGATCCGGATGTATCCCTATCAACATTCTTATCTCCTTAGCTTCCATGCAGGAGCTATAACTCAATGTGTCCTTGCCACCCTCTCGCAGGGGTCGCCCTTCGTCCGAATTCGGCCGCGACTTCCATCGGCTGGTACAGCCTCTGCCGTGCCGCCACCCGGCAGGACGCCGCATCCCGTGGGACCAACGGGAATCGGAAATCCCCGAAAGCCTCCCGCACCAGTGGGATCTTCCTGAAATCCAACCCCATCAGGTAACTGTGAACGAGGTCGGCGTAGGCGGACGAAGCGGCCAGGGTGCAGATACCCAGTTCCAACGGGTCCGGCGCCAGAGGCCCTTCCCCCTGCCCCCCGATGATCCCGTCAGCAATGGAATAGATGTGCCTTTGCTTTTCATCGGACATGGTGCCGTCCGGCCTGCCGTAAAGCGCGATCCTGTTCAGGTCGAGCGCCATCCGCCAGACCGTGTCATTGCCGTACCAGCCCCCCTCGATCTCGGTATCGCCGAACCGGGAGCGCACCTTTATAAGCGACTCGAACCCTTTCATCCATCTCGAACAAGCCTGCGTCCCGATGTTTCTATTCGCCTCGTCCAGGCAGTATTCCGCAACCCTTTTCAGGGGGGAGAGCTGCCGGTAGCAGTCTCCTCCCTCGACCCGGCTCCCGACACGGTGATGGGGCAGATATTCCTTGTTCCCGTTGATGCCCACCAGATTTTTCAGTGCCGCGGTCAGCCCCGCTTTCTTGTGCGTTTTCACTTTCGGCAGATTGATGATGACGTCGCTTTCAAAGGGTTCTTTGCACAGCAGGTACTGGTGTCTCCCTTTGTGATGACGCTTGGCGAGAATGTCAGGGTCGTAGCAGGTTATCCGGAAAGCGACGTTCTTCTTGCTTACCGGTTCCAGAAGACTGTCCCCTTTGAGGTCAAACAGAAGAAACCTCTCCTCAGGACGCGCGTCGGTCACCTGCCCGGCTGCCAGCCCGCCTTCTTTCAGGACGGTCCTTCTGAAGTCGACGATTTCGTACGGGCAGGTTGCTATTTTTTCGACCTCTTTGCGCCAGCTCTCCGTGACGATGTTATCGAACACGCAACCCTGCACCGGCGCATCCCCTATGACCACTTTCTTAGGGGAGCAGCTGAACACCTCTTTCAGCACCGCAAGGACGAAGTTGGGATGCGTAACGAGGCAGTCGTTCCCTTTGCCACTGAAATTCTGGTGAAGCACCCAGTTCGGCTTCAGGAGAACCGAGCTCCCGGGTTTTACGATGCCGGCTAGAGGCAGGTCAGGTGCCGCGTTTGCAAGACAAACCTCATGCGACACTTGCCGCAATAGTTCCTGTATCCCATCCAGGTCGCGATAGTCTAATTTCTTCCCCGTCATCGAGGCGAGGCCGACGATGGACTCATCGAGGTGCATTTCCTGCGATCTCCTTTCGGACCCGTCCCTGCGGTCCGCAGTATCGGAAGCCAGGCTACCAGAATCGTGGGTAGATCAAGGCCCGAGTCAACATGCCGCCGGTTCTGCGCAACGGCTTGTAAAGAAAGCAACCGCCGTGCGCCGCGAACCAATAGGAAATCAATGAAGCGGCCGCCGCACCGATTCCGCCGTACTTCGGCACCCACCAAAAGTTCAAGGCGATGTTCGCCGCAGCCCCCAGAAACGTCATCACGAGGAGGACCCTGGTCCAGTTCATCGCCATAAGAAAAGTGTTCCTGGCTACTGCAAGATTGGCAAAGACATCACTCCAGATAAGGAGCACCAGCATAGGCGCAGCGCTTGCGTATGCCTCACCATAGAAGAGGTAAACGACAATGCTCGCTAAGAACGTGGTTGGAATGGCAATCGCGTACCCAAGGAACGCAAGGAGGTTGTAAAGCTTCTGCAGACGGTTGTAAAACTCCTTCTCGTCCACTTCCCTCGCCCGCACGATATTGGGAAAGACCGACGACACGATCGCTGTCGGGATGAAGAACCAAATTTCAGCGATCTTCACGGCTGAGGCGTAGATGCCGAGCTCATGCGAAGTTGCCATCTGCCCAAGCATGATCTGGTCGATACGCAGATACACCATGAAAATTACGCTCGACAAGACGAGGGGCCAGCAGTCGCGAAGTAACCTTCGTGCGAGGGTCCAGCTCGTCCTGAGTTGGCTGATCATCTGCCCGTTGCTGCGATATACGTAGCAAAGGCCGATGGCCGCGAGGCCGAATTCCAGTGAATTGGCTGCCGCAAAAGCAACTACAGGCGCCTTGATAACTACAAGCACCACCCGTACGATGGACGCGATGAGAAATGCGGTGTTTTTTGCATAAACGACGAACTTCGACAAGACCTTGGACTGAAACCACAGGTCAATGGTGTCGAACGAGCCGAAAATCATGGCCCATCCCATGACGGCGACAAGGATCTGGGACAAACGGTCATCGGGGCGCAGCAATAAGGTGGTGGCGACGGTCAGGATGTATGCGGAGAAACTTGCCAGCAGGCGCAGGGTTAGAACGGTACCGAGGATCTCCCGTTCGCTCTCGGGTTCTCTCACTATTTCCCGGACGACGATGGAGTCGAGCCCGAGCACTGCTATCGCCGAGAACACCGCTATCATCGAGGCGGCATAGCTCAGCAGGCCGTACTGGGTCGGCCCCAGGTAGCGGGCAATCCAGATTCCGACGAAGAGCCCGATGCCCATTCGGAGCAGTCGGTCGCCGAAAAGCCACCCTGTGTTGCTGAGAACCTTCTGTAGTTCGTGCCTACCCTCCACCTTTTTCCTTAGGAAGGCGGGAAGATAGCCAACCCATGCCTGATTCATAACTTCACCGCCTGGTGAATCCGCTCAGGCTCGACGCCGATGCGCAGCAGTTCCTCGCGTAAGGCTTGGCCACGCTTCATGGATGTGATGACAATGCTGTGATTGCCTGACAGAAGACCGATAGCCGGAGAGACTATTGTGTTGCCGAAGAATTTCCCTCCTGCATTCTCGGCGTCCATTGCCACGGTAAGCTCGAGCCCCGCTTCCTTTAGGGAAAGGTAGGCGATCTCCGCAACCTCGTCGATACCGCAGAAAGCCACCTTTTCCACGCCTTGCGCCGAGAGCGACTTGAAAA
>MTLC01004143.1_pt1 | contig 11147 bp, 9 predicted proteins | sample 1982451 | NCBI WGS metagenome assembly MTLC01 (sample SAMN05710165, study PRJNA340218) | biofilm metagenome | isolation source: sample SPH anode biofilm adapted to +100 mV | place: USA | collected 2012-02-03 | reverse complement strand
GAAGAACGTCAAAGATGATGTTTCAATCCACGCGCCCGCACGGGGCGCGACACCAGACTTATTATGGAGGGGTATATGGTAGTGGTTTCAATCCACGCGCCCGCACGGGGCGCGACGCCCAAGCATTACCAGAGCCAGTGATAGCATCGGTTTCAATCCACGCGCCCGCACGGGGCGCGACACTGCAAAACTTGGAGTGCAGAAGGAAATCCAAGTTTCAATCCACGCGCCCGCACGGGGCGCGACATAGTTGTGTTGTGGGTAGTACCTTAATTCGAGGTTTCAATCCACGCGCCCGCAGGGGGCGCGACGCTCTCAAAGGCCATTGCGGTTCCATCTACGAGTTTCAATCCACGCGCCCGCAGGGGGCGCGACGCAACGCTGGGTCCTCACTACGGCAGACTCTAAGGTTTCAATCCACGCGCCCGCAGGGGGCGCGACGAGGCAGATCCTAACGATCTCAACCAGACTCCCGTTTCAATCCACGCGCCCGCAGGGGGCGCGACGTTGATTCCATCGGGACGGTTCTGCTAGGCAAAGTTTCAATCCACGCGCCCGCAGGGGGCGCGACACTTGAAATGGTTTTTAATACCGACGCCAGCAAAGTTTCAATCCACGCGCCCGCAGGGGGCGCGACGTGGATGATATAGCCCAGCGTTGCAAACGCGGGTTTCAATCCACGCGCCCGCAGGGGGCGCGACGCCCAGATTGGGCAAGACGGCGGCGGGGACTGTGTTTCAATCCACGCGCCCGCAGGGGGCGCGACGCTTGAGAGAGTTCCCCCCCAGCGAGGGGGGAGGTTTCAATCCACGCGCCCGCAGGGGGCGCGACGATCTGCCAAAATCGTACGGAAGCATTTTATACGTTTCAATCCACGCGCCCGCAGGGGGCGCGACGCCACCAGAACGGCTCTGAGCGGGTTTTTCTTGAGTTTCAATCCACGCGCCCGCAGGGGGCGCGACGCCCAGCGCCAGCGCAGCGCCCATTCCTTGGGGGTTTCAATCCACGCGCCCGCAGGGGGCGCGACGTGCTGCCACCAGTGCCAAAGTACTGTTGCACTGTTTCAATCCACGCGCCCGCAGGGGGCGCGACGGCCTTATCATTGGTTTAAAACAGAGTACGTCGTTTCAATCCACGCGCCCGCAGGGGGCGCGACGACAAAGGACAGCAGGAGCAACTGTCTGAACAAGTTTCAATCCACGCGCCCGCAGGGGGCGCGACAGTGGTCTCTATAACCCAAGAAAATCAAGGCTTCTAGAAACGCTTTTTGCGAACCTATTTTTTACAGAAAAAATCACCATGGAGAAAATAGACTATATTCCCGCTAACACTACTAAAACCAGTCTTTGCGAACCTCTCAACGTATTTCTGAGCGCTTATGGTTCGCATTAAATCATAAGTACACCCTCAGGATCATACCCTTCTTTCACCCCCACATGCTCTACTCGATTTTTCCAATTGCTTCCCAAGAAATAATACCTCAAACTATCCTTTTCTGGATCAATAATACTTTCCAAGCGATGTCTTAGTTCCGCAAATTGAGTAGGATCTACCAAGCATTCAAACACTGAATTTTGCACTCGTTGCCCATAGTTTACGCATTGCTTGGCTACTTGCCTCAACCTTCTTTTTCCCGTATCGGTGGTAACGCTTACGTCATACGTAATTAAAACTAACAAGACAATCCCTCATTTCCAAAAAATCGGCGGATAATCTTCTAAATCACCTCGCATATGTCTTGCCATGAGGAGCGCTTGAACATAAGGAACTAAGCCTAATGGAATCTTTTCTTCAAGAAAGGGATGGATGATTTCTTCTTGTTTCCGTTTTTGCCAGGCAGTAAGCACTTCTTTCCGCGTCTCATCATCCATAATAACGGCTCCATTTTCCTTGACAACAAAACCTGACGCTTGCACCTGTTTTCGGTTAATCAAGCTCACTGCCAAACGATCAGCTAAATGCGGTCGAAGCTCCTCCATCATATCCAATGCTAAACTCGCACGCCCGGGTCGGTCTTTATGCAAAAAACCAACTTGCGGATCTAACCCTACGCTTTCCAGCGCAGCTTCTACTTCATGACACAATAACGTATACAGAAAAGAAAGCAATGCGTTTAGTCGGTCTGTCGGTGGCCTGCGGTTTCGCTCAGGCATATTGAACGAATCTTGTTGCTGCACAATCAAATGATTAAACTTGGAAAAATAGTAGTTGGCTGCCTCCCCTTCCAAGCCTCTCACACTATCTACATTAGCAGCCTTTTCCAAGCGTTTTGGGACTTTCGCCATCAAAGCCAGTATCCGTTTCATATTTTCTTGATCGACTTGCTCTGGGTGATCACGAAGCAGCCGATGCAAAACGCTTCGTGAATTTAGTACTTTTGCCGCAACAAAGCGTCGCGACAAACGCGCTGCAATTGTTGCATCATCCGCCCAGCGATATTGCGTCCGCCTCAAAAGCACATTCCCAGATACGTTCCCGCTTACCCGTCCCATAAACTTTCCATAGACCGTCAAAAACGAGAGTGCTACACCCCGTTCACAACATAGATACATAAGTTTAGGACTGGCTCCAGCAAACCCAAAGCAAACAATTCCTTCCAAATTGTGCACAGGCACACGAAAACGATCTTCATTTTCTACCCGCACCACTACATTCTCGCCATCACACGCCAAATACGCCTCTGGAATAGTCACATATAGCGTATTTAACAGTCTTCGCATAGGATGTCCTCCTCCACCTGGCACATTTTTGCCAAATAGTTGCTAACTGACCGCGAGCGCAAATTCCACTTCGGCTGACACAATTCAACAAGCGAGCATAATGAGCAATGTTTTCCCTTTTCCGCCTTAGGAGTCAAGCCTTGCGCAAATAGCACATGCATTCTTTCCGCTAAAAATACTGTTCGTTCACGCAAGGCATCATCAAAAACAATCATTTCACGCCGCCGAGTTTGCCCATAAAAAAGATATCCTTTTTCGATTCTTACGTGCAGCATTTCTTCTAACGCCATTGCCTGCGCACAAAGCTGTACTGCATCTCGATCATCACTTTTGGGTCGCCCTCTTTTATACTCAATCGGCAACGGCTTCCAAGCGCCTTGCCGTTTAGCAAGAGTACACGTCTCACCCGGAATAGCCTGATCTACCCGCTGAAATTCTACCACATCAGCAACACCACGCAGCCCAAGCTTTTTTGACAGCACAGGCAAGGCTCTTACAATCCGCACATCATTGCGCGATTCATCCTTAAACGGGTCATCCGCTCGTTCGTGCAAATGTTTTCCTTCTACAGTTCGCACATTCTCCGCCCATGCCTGCTCTACATGGATCAAGGCCCATTGACGCTCACAAAAAGCCATATGTTGAATGCCTGAAAGAAGAAGAAAAAGTTCATCTTCATTTACATTTCCCATTCACTTTAACGCCCATCAACTATATCTGGAATCAGGCCTTCTAACATATGCACTTTTATGTCATAGTCATCAATAGATTTTGCTTCGGAAACTCCATCTTTCACTTTAACTTCTAAACTTCTATGAACCTTAGCCGATGAATATTGACCATTATTAGAATTATGCTTCCACCAATATAGCTTAATTACTTCCATACTTCCTTCTGGTCGTGCTGAAGACGCATCATTGTCAAACAAATTTAACATTGCTCGCTTGATATCCTCTGCATCTTGATCGTTAAATCCCGTTTTGCTTGCTAATTGAGGATTCATACTCCCGTAAAAAACATATACTCCATGATCTACACGGTGCTTCATCCCCATAGTATCTGAAGCTCTCTTACTTCCATCGCCTTCGCCACTTACACTTTTTGTAATTTGCACGCTTGAAATATTTACTGGAGTTATGCTAAATGCTGAATGAATTGAAACTGGCCCCCTTATTCCCACAGATACTCCATTATCATCTCCTTGAGAACCCTCTTCAGCTACATCTTTCTTTCCTTTTTTCCCTTTTTTTGCACCTCCGCCATATGCGAAAACTTGCCCAAAAGCCCTAACATCTAACCACTTTTTACATGCAGCCTCTCTATATTGTTTATAGTCTTTCCGTTCCGATTCTGGTAGTTCTCCTTCGGCTCTACTCCTGAGACTTTTATAGTCGTCTAGTTTATTGTCGTCTGATTGAACAAAAATCTCTTTTCCGGCTTCCATTAAGCGATTTCTAATTTTTCTTTTTATACATACATCAGAAATCTCACCAAGATTTTCATAACTGACTCTTGGTCTATTTCCATTCAAAGGATCTCCATTGGGGTTAGCATTATTGACGCTCAAAACCACCGCGAAATCAATTTTGTTCTTCAAAGTTTCCATATCAAAAACCTCCTTAATAAATTGAAATAATACTAAGCAGCCCCTTCACTCTCTAGGTTCTAACTCGCTAGCTTTTTCTTCCCATTTCTTTCTAAATTCATCACGCTGGCAATGATATCCTAGCAAGTATTCACCAGACAATGGTTTATCACTAACATAATCCTCAATATCAAAACTCTCCATAATTTCATCCATCATCTTTTTATACCAAGAAGCTCTACTTCCAAGTCTCAAAATATATGGAGTCAATGCAACTTCAATTTGCATCCATGTTTTATAGGGTCTACTGGCAAATTGCTGCATATACCGCGCCGCATTTGTTGGTCGCTTTTCTCCCGTTCTCCTGAGCGCTCCCTCTTCAAGGCGCTCCGCGACTGCTAGTAACCTTCCATATAGATAATCTCTAGTTTTACGTTCCTTATCTAAAGGCATTTCAAAATTCTCCTTTTCACTGTATTTTCTATATAAGGCACACGCAATACTTAAGGTCTTATTCCAGTCCCCATTCTCTAGTCCACACCTATTGCTAGCACGGTTTACAGCAGAATATACAATATCTTTGGGTATCGGTTTCCCATCAATGATGCACGGAATAATCCTACTTACTATACTCTTTTTCAATTTTTCATCGCTCTTAATCCCGCATACAGCATCCGCTATATCATTAGGAGAGGGAGCGCCGACACCCTTACAATCATGCATCCATACACATGATGTATGCCATTTTTCTATCCTTCTTAAAAATTCTGAGCCAGTCAGTTCTCGATAGAAAATTATAGCCATTCTTCCCGGAGTTGCCGCATCAAGTCCCATGACAACAATATTATTCGTATTTCCTAACTCTCTTTTATATCCCTCAATTTTCCGTTTAAGTTTAACAGCTAATTCTTGAGCTGTTTGGGGGGCACAGTTAAGATTATCTTCTTCGTTCGCCAGATTCAGCAATATAAACGTATCAGCCAAAGGATCTGGGATTTCTCCTCCATTACTTGCCCATGCTACGATTACTAAATCTCCTTTTCTGTACCCTTGTCTGTTAATTAACCATCTCAGTGCATTATGCGCTTTTTGCGTAACTTCAAATCCGACACTACAAGCCTGATTCGCTGTTATAAATCTCCCTCGAAAAGTAAACCCACTTGTATCATTCGATGATATTAATTTAGCTTTATCTCCGTCATTCCTAACTTTTGAAGGATGTTGCTCCGCGATAAATTCGTCTTTCCCAGATATATAGCATAGGCTCCTAGTCTTTTTTGTCGCCGAATAAAATCCAATCCAGCTTTTAAAAAGAGTTTCATCCGTCCATACTTTTGTGTGAGGCTCTCCTGGTATTTCCACAATCCATCGTACAAAAGCTTCTCCTTGCATTGAGTTAGTTGTCACAAGAAATATTTCTGGAATATTTTTTCGAGATTTCTCTTTCCATTTTTCTAAAAGCTTATTATCTTCTCCAACGACCAAAATTCGATTTTCAACTAAATCTTTTATGACATTTCCACGGCGGACATACTCTAATACTGCCCTAGCTTTAGGATGAGAAAAGTCTGATTGACACCACCTCGTTAACAGGTCTGTATATTTCTCATATGGTTCATTAGGATTATTTGCATACCCAACTGTCACTATACCTCCAAAAGAAGAAAAATCAGCCGCTAGATACTGAAGTTTATCACAAAGAGGGTGATTTTCCGGCTTCTTTCCTGATCTTCCGCCAGATTGCTCAGTACACGGAATAATAGTTTTACTTTGCTCTTTAGGAACCACCATCGCTCGTTGAAAATTGCCTAACCCATCAATGACTATTTCTATCTGCGCTTTATTAGTAGTATGGCATATCGGCAATAAAGCTACTTCATCCTCATTAAAACTCTTTCCCACGATCCCTTTTGAATTTTCATAGGTTTCATAGAGCTTCTGTATCCAACTCACATTACATCATCTCCTTTTCTGAGTATCCATCCAATAATCCCTCCTCTTTTAATCCCACAGACCCTGGCGGACTAGCGATCATATCTTTTACTTTTTTTCTAATATCACATTCATTAGGATAAGTCATCTTTACAACCCCTAGAGCCATCTTTGGCCTCCAGAATCGAGCTATTAGACTATTTTCACCTGACTCATCTGGATAATCAAATCCATGAAACATTAAACCAAACGACAATTCTCCAGGGTACGAATCGTAAAAACCGTCTCCATCTCCAAAACAGCATGGCTCAACATATCCCTGACACTCACGTGTTCCAAGAAAAACATCTCGCCTTCCTCCGCGCTCAATCATCCGTTTTGTTACAAAAAAGTGCTTATTTTCATTTCGATCTTGTTCCATGTCTTGCCGAGTTAGATTCCATTCAAAGTGCGCCTGAACTTGATATTCTACTTCTGTAAGATAAGTATAAATCGCTAAAGAATTCCCACCTCCATAGTTCAACGGTTTTGCACTTCGTGTTTGAGTTTGGATTGGTTTCATAACTCTCACTTTGTCAATTACCCATATCAACGTTGGCTTCCAATAAATCGATTCTACAATCCCTTTTATCGCCTGATAAGTGGGTATCTGGTAAGAGCATTTTTCTCCTCCTATTTTGGTTAAGGGATCTGTAAACAATGCATATTTACCAAAAACCTTAAATTCTACCATATTCTTCACAAAGCTTCCTCCTAACAATTGAGAAACTTCATTGACTCAGTTGCAACTTCACTCATTCCATAATCCAGGCTGTAATAACGTTCATCCAAATAATATATACCTTCTCCCCTTTGTATTTCTCGAATAACCCCCTCTTCCGTTAATTGAGCAAAGATATGGGAAAATATATTTATTGAGTATCGTTGTGCTTGTTTTAACAATGAAAATTTATTTTCCCTTGTACTATCCGCACAAAGTTCTTCAATTATTTCTCGTCCTTTTTCATAAGGAACAATAATGCCAATGGTAGCTGAATCTATTGATTGAAAGATCTTTGCCGCAGACATAAATGCTTGTCGCAATGCAATTCTTGGAGATGTATTATTGTTTGCTCTTCTATAAGCCTCTACTGAAATTTGATTAGTAGCTAATAGATTAAACACTGTATCCGTCCTGCCTATAAAAGATTTACTAGTAATAGAATATGACATTTCACCAGCTCGATCATAAAAATAATATTCATAGTACCGTTCGATAGCTTTCGGTCCAATTAAGTCGCAATCAAACTGCTCTGGATCAGTTTTAAATTCATTTAAAATTCGCTTTGTAACAGCTCTCCCTTTCCAAATATCCGGAAGTCTATCTAAATTCTCTTCAACTGGATTGATAATAAATACTCTTCCAAGTTGACTCCTAGCTCCGTTTCTATTACACCTCCCTGCAGCTTGTGCAATCGAATCTAAACCAGCTAAATAACGAATTACACTACCAAAATCAACATCAATACCCGCTTCAATTAATTGCGTACTTATACAAATGGTTGGCCTCCTATCTTCTAACCTTTTTCTTATTTCAGTAATCACGTTCATTCTATGTACAGGACACATTCCCGTACTTAAATGAAATATTTCAACTGATGGCTCTCCTTTAATCCGAGTAAATAAATTAGCTGCTGCTTTTTTCGTATTAGTTATAATTAGTACGCTATCTGTATGAAGTAACTCGCAAGTAATTAAGTCAATAATTTTTTCTTCTTCCCAACCTACTAAATTACACCTATCAAAAACTTCTACGCGTTTCAATTTTTCAAATAACCTAAGAGCGTCTTGAATTATTTGTTTCTCTGGTTCAATAGTTATTGCTCTTTGTCTCGGTATGACTTTATCCAGCAATGGTTGTGTTGCAGTGCAAAGTACCGCTGTAGAACCACACCCTTTTATCATAAACCTCAATGCACAGTTAAATAGGTGTACACATTTAACTGGCAATGTTTGAATTTCATCAAAGATTACTACCGCATTAGCAAGTTGATGCATTCGTCGAGCATTTCGTGTTCCATGTCCAAACATAGTTTCCAAAAATTGCACCATTGTCGTAAATACAATTGGCGCATCCCAATTTTCTGCCAATATTTTTTGTCTACCTGTTTCTTCTTCAGGGGTTAGATTAGAGTGATGTTCTAGTACTACATTTCCAACATACTCACCTCCTTCTTCTTTGTTCTCCAATATTCTTCTTGCTACATCTGCATTCTGATCTATAATCGACGTATATGGGATCACATAAACAATACGTTCCATTTTATGTTCTTTTGCATGATTTAATGCAAACCTTAAACTTGCTAAGGTTTTTCCACCTCCCGTCGGAACAGTTAATTGATAAATCCCTTTTTCTTTTTTGGAAAACTGCCAACACTGTTCAGAAATAAACTGACGTATTGCATTAACATTTTTTTGCTGTTCCGACGAACAATTTATGTCTGAAAATTTTTCAATTTCCTCATTTAGTCGTTCTAATAAATATTCCCACTCAGTATACCGACCATTATTTTTCAATTTAATTCTAGATGGATATTCAAAATCAGCTGTACTCATGCGGTCTGCATCAATTAAACAGCTAAACAAATAGCGTGTTAATAATCCTATCTTTATTTGTAAAGTTTCCGAATTATCTTTTTCATCCCTCAATGCTCTTATCTTTTCAGTTAATTGAATAAGAATATCTTTGTCTGACAAAAGCTCAATTAACTTGACTTTTATATACTGCGGTATGTTCTTCTCAGCTTCCATTAGCCTGGTTTTCATATCATCTTTATGCATTCTTCTAGAAAGATCATCTCTTCCATCTATGGTTAAACAGTCAATTAAGCCAGAATGATGCGAAGCAATTATAATCGCTAAAATTTCACGCGCATACTCAAGTTCTAGAGAACCATCTACAAAACTACGCCATACTAATTGAGCACCCGCACTAGAATGATCAATTTTCCCTTTATTGTCTGGAGTCTCCATATAATCGTCTGCATCTGGATCAAGTAACCCTGTCGCAGAACAGATATATCTATTAAAAGCTTGGCTTCCTTTTCCAATGTCGTGTAGTAATCCCACTAACTCTCCTTGTCTCTGTAGTCCAATTTTCCCTGCAAAGTCTCCACTTATTTCAGCCGCTTCAAGCAAGTGTTCCCAAAGAGGTTGTATTACCCCATCACTAAGTCTACGATGAGCTACAAATATTTCATTTTCCCGAATATATTCAAAGCTTATTTTTTCACTCATCAAGCACTCTCCTTCGTACAACAACATAATCTAACTCTATTTTCCTACTCTCCATACACTCTCCGCATCGTCGTTGCCTCATCCATTACGCTGCGCCGCAATGTTTCCGGCACCAATACTTCTACGTCACCGCCAAAGCTCAGCACCCATTGCAACAGTTCCCAATTGCAGCAAACGTGCATCGTCATCTCTAAGCTTCCGTCTTCCAGCATTCTTTGCGTCTGCGAGGCGTGTTTAATTCGCCCCTGCAGCCACGGAGCACGGCGCGGAGAAAAGTGCAAAATGACGGTTTCCGGTTCGCCACAACCAAGACCCAAACCGTTAGCAAAATATGTATCTGCGTTAAAGCCCTCTTTTTCTTGAAAGTATTCCATACGCATTTTCAAAGACCGAATGCGGTCCAAGCTAAACGTACGCCAATCTTGCCGCAAACGACACCAGGCTACCAAATACCAGCATCCTTCGTGTCCATAAACAAAGTAGGGTTCCACCTGCCGCATATTTGCTTCCTGGTTCGAAGCGGCACAATACTCAAGCTCCACGACCCGCTTCTCCATCGCCGCTTGTTGCACTTGCTGAAATAACTCCGCATCCACTTTGGCTCGGCTAGCAAAAGCATCCAGCGCCAATGTCCTTGACGCAGCTGCCACATGAGGCTGTTTGTCCGGAGTCAACAAGCCTACTATTCTTTCTTTTGCTAATTGCAATGGCCGAAACAACGGATTTCCGCCTTGTCCAAAAGCATCCACGCATTGCAAGAGCGCTATCACTTCTTCCAAGGAAAAGAAGGTCGGTTTCAGAACTGCATTTTCCATCAACACATACTGTTTAGCAGAAGCATCCCAATACGTTTTTATACCGGCTTGATCCAAGTCCACTAAATATCGGCTTACAGAACGTTTATCCACTCCCAAACGCTCCGTCAACCTTGGCATGTCTCCAATTCCTTGTTGCAAAAGCAAAATCAAACGCAGCACTCTTTGCATTTTGGTATTATCCAGCAATGCTAGTTCCACCCTTCTTTTATTCTACGAAATGTAATTGACAACGTATTGTCATTGCTCTATCTCAGAAAACACCTATTTTTTCCCTTTCGATGGAAAATAACAAAAACCTCCTCTTTATGTATTCTTTCTCTCAAATACAAGCTTCATCTAAGTTTTTTGTTTTTCATTGCCACTCTTACACTCAAAAACCTAATCACAAACTATTGAGCGCCCATCCTCCCGCAAACCCTCCGGTCACTCCGGTTCTCTTGTTCAATCCCCCCGCAACCGCCAAAAGCCCCCGCCAGCGCTTTCGCGCCGACAGGGGCTTCGTTCTTATGCAACTATTTCATTTTTAGTCGTCATCTCCGCCGAAAAGGCCGCCGAGACCGCCTAAGACGCCAGCACCGAGAACGGTCTTGCCCAGGACGCTGCCTTCTTCACGGCTGCCGCCCTGCGACGGCGCTGCGGCTAGCATGCGGCCCGCCAGACGGGAGAAGGGCAAGGATTGCAGCCAAATACGGCCCGGTCCCTGGAGAGTGGCGAAGAAAAGTCCTTCGCCGCCTAAAAGAGCCGTTTTAATGCCGCCAGCCTGCTGAATGTCAAAACTCACGCTGGGCTCAAAAGCCACGACGCAGCCTGTATCTA
>MTLC01002714.1_pt2 | contig 11149 bp, 8 predicted proteins | sample 1982451 | NCBI WGS metagenome assembly MTLC01 (sample SAMN05710165, study PRJNA340218) | biofilm metagenome | isolation source: sample SPH anode biofilm adapted to +100 mV | place: USA | collected 2012-02-03 | reverse complement strand
AAATCCGTGTGCCTAGGTCCCGATGCACGAAGTGCATCCACATAGTTTAAATCCGTGTGCCTAGGTCCCGATGCACGAAGTGCATCAACATAGTTTAAATCCATGTGCCTAGGTCCAATACACAAAGTGCCTCTAATTTCTTTCCATTCTTATATCTTCAACTGAAAACGACCATTATTAGCCATAGTATGCCTGCTCTGAACAATCCCGGGAAGCCTCACCAGAATGGTAGTTCCCTTTTCTTGTTTCTTGACCACCTCAATAGAGCCACCGGCTAAGTTGAGTATTCTTCTCACAATGATTAGACCCAAACCAGAACCCTGCTGCGCCTGTACCTTACAATTATACTGGATAAAAGCTCCTGAATGATCTAGCTCTTGTTGAGATAATCCTGAACCCAGATCATCAATCTCTAAATAAACGACATCATCATCTGAGTAAGACCTTACCGTGATAGGCTGACCGGGCTTAGAGAACTTAAAAGCATTCTCCACCAACTCAAAGGTAATGACATTGATCACTTCATCGGAAAGGAGCGTCATAACCGATTCCAATTGCAAATCCAAATCCGTAAGACGGCCCTTATGCTGAGCCACTTTACCCGCAGCATTTAAAATAAAATGATGGGCATGAATTGGAGTAACAGAATATAGACGATATGTATAGCCTGCCTCGATTTCAGTATATAGGATATATCGTTCAACTAATTGCCTCATTCTTTCTGAGCTCTCAAGAAGATTTAACCCGAAGAACTTGAACTCTTCGTAAGAGAAGACCTCAGGAGAATCCTTTAAAAGCTGAGCCAAACCGTATATGCCATTCAGGGGAGTTCTAAGCTCATGAGGAACAGCCTTCAATATCCTTGAGCGCAAATCATTAAGTTGATCCTGCATCATTTTAGAAAAATGAGAAACCCTATTAAGTCGAATAGAGATAGAGTTCTTTATCTCTGGAAATGCTTCTCGGTGTATGAAATCATCAGCACCTGAGCCCATAAACTGTCGAAAATTATAACTCTCAATATTATCCGAAAGTACAATTACAGGGGTACATGCCAACTCCTCATTAGTTCGCAGCAGTCTAAGAGACGCCAATGAGTCATCCTCCGCCAACGGATGTTCTAAAAGGAATAGATCTGGCTTTCCAGTTTTCATAAGATCGAAGGCCTTCTCAATAGAGTTAACTCTTACTATTTCATAATCTTCAGACTCAAGAAACTCTATCAGAGACGAGTTAGAACCGGGGTCAAATTCAATGAGCAAGATAAGCGCGGTTCGTCTGTTATTCATTCTTAGGTGGTTTGCGTCTAAACTAAATTTTACCTAGCTGTTATATAATTAGGGTGTGATAAGTTTGACTGATATCATTAAATTATATAAGACCTCCATCAGTTCCATGTTCTCTAGTCTATGCTTTGCAGACATTCGAACAAGATGCCTCTGAATTGTTCTGATTAACTCCCACTGCTCGTCGAGGGAAGCCCGATCATCCGCAGGACAGGTTACTTCACCAGAATTACCCAGTACTATTTGATATGATGCTGAACCCACTAAAACATGAGTTGGCAATAGAGTTTCATTCTCATTTGACGTTGAATCATAGCTTGAAATCTGCTTAATCTCATCGTTCCTTTGCAATCGATTAATTGCTTCTAAAAACCATGAAGAGAAAACTTCATGATTTCTATGATCAATCTCATCTTTTATTTTCAGTCTGGGTTTTCTACCAAGACAATCTTTTTTAGCTCTTGTATTCATTGTTATCGAATGGATTCGGATAGAGAAAAACTAACTAGCAAGGGGCGAGAATAAAAAGTCCGATTTCGGCTTTCCTTTGATTAAGATGCAATTAAACTGGAGGTAAGGAATCTATTATCGCTATGATTAAGGCAACCGAAAAATCATTATATCATAATCAGTAATTGAGTCCATGATCTTAAGACCAATACCATTAGATTTATCATAAAATAGTGAACACTGATCAGGTTCATAATTAAATGACCCTTTAAACAGTTTTGAAAGAATCTCTTTCTTATTACGACATCCTATATCTGGGTCAGTACTAATCATATTTCTAAAGACCCTGGCTGCGACAACCTTATTATTCAGACATAATAACCTTAACTTAGTTTTAGACATGAAAATTTGGTTAGCGGCCAATCGAAAAATATAGGTTGCAGCCATCCCCCTCGACGAGAGATAGTAATCCATACTATCCGGTTTACCAAAATGCTTGAATGCTGCCTTATGATTTTCGAAGGTTAGAAAATCATTCATTAAGTAACCGGACAAAAGAGGGGATAAATCAATACCATTATCAGTTTTAACATCTAACCAATCACGATAATCAACCTCCGCAGGTATTTCCTGTTTAAAATAGTATGGACTAATACCATACAATTCTGTAAATCGCTTAACAAACCTAACATCAAACCGTCCGTAAACCCATTTAAGAAAGTTAATTTCAGAGTATTTCAATAGCATTGCAGTATTATTTGATTCTTGCTCAATTATAAGCAAACTACAAACCATCGAATTCACATAACTATATATCAACAAGATAGAGACAAAAAGCGACAATTAACACAATCCGATAACGGACGGGCTACAACTAAAAGACGAAACGTCCACGACAACTTTGCTGATTAACCAACCTTTCATGGACCATAACACCAACGATTTTAAAATAAAGATCTATTGGCTCATTTGATAATTCAGCATGAAGTCTTAAAGAACTCATCCCTTCTGAATCAATATACTTTGTTGGATTCCCGAGAATATCAAATAAAACAAACTGACCAGTCTCAGTAGAATCAAGAATAGATATCTCCTCTTTAATAACAGAGGAGAGGGCAATCCAGTTACGGTCTATCATCTCATACGCACTGAACTCCTCTGAGAACCGCTTCCCTCTTTGGGTTAATGCTAGAGGATTTCTAGGTAAAAAGAACCTGGAATCCAGAAAAATGATCCTATTGTCAATAATTCTTCTTATTCGTTCCAACTCCTGTTTTATCCAAAGAAGGTCGCAATCTGTACTTGTATTACCCAAACCATCGGTAAAATCATCAGATAACTCTGAACTGATCGCACTAAGACCTTTGCTTTTCCTGACAGTTCTAACGATAAAAAGACTAAGTATTAACAGAGCCAAACTAAAGATCATCAAAACAAGTGACAATAATTCTATTGTACTCCAATTCAGTGGGAAAAAGTTCATAAAAGTAAAATTAGTAATTCGAGTATATAGACAGAGTTCTTTCAGCCTCGAAGTTAGTTATTTTATGTTTATAAAATATCTAACAAGATATATCTAGTTGATAAAAAAACTAATTTCTTCCATTTTGAGCGACATAAATAATTGTTCATGAGAACATCACCCCAGATAGACTAACATCAAGGTTGTAAAACTGAGATATCATCGATATACCAATCTTCAAAGTGATTAGAAAAGAATTTAATACTAAGTCTTCCATCAGCAGAATTAAGTGGAACATTGCCGATGGTTTCAATTATTTCACCATCAATATAAGAGGTTAAAGTTGCATTTTGGAGGTCATAAACCACTTTGACACGCTCAGTCACATCACATCTTTTACGACATAAAATACTATTCTCATTAAGGTATAACCATACTTTATAACATGAGTTGTCTTTCATCACAGTACTGGTAAACTCTATTATTACTGGTCTCTGCCTATCGATTTGAAGGGGCTTGGTACTTAGAATAATTGCTGTTTTTTCACCACCCTGTCGAATTAAAACCCTTCCATCATTTACACTTATACTACTGCTTCCGGATTGATAACCACTAATCTCCCAATTATCTGATAAAGTGCCGTTATCAAAATTATCAACCAATAATTTACGCTCATGGCCTTCCGCACAAAATACATTTAATGAATCCGTTAACATAAAATCACCCGTATTAATTCGAATTTTAACCTTATTCCATCCAAATTGAAACAGTGAAGGCTCTTTGTAATCAAGTATAATATGACTCATCCCAGAGACAGAATTAGTACAAATTATTGAGAACCTTGCCGACTTCAGAGTAGCTGAAACATCCTTAATAATCAACTGGCTAATAGTTGAAACTGTATCCATATTGGTCAATGATAGAGTATAAGGTCGTTTTAGAAGACTGTACTTATTTCTCTCAAACTCTATTGGGAGGGATTCCCCTATCCCTTTATATCTTACAAGCACAATCCCAGTTACATAAAAGCCATTCTTCCAAATATCCTTAGCCATTTTAACCGAAAAATCTGGCACAGCGACTTTAAGAGGCTCGCCAGTACGAGTCTTAAAAAGGTCAATCCAGTTTGGTGACCCTGGGGTATTAAACCCATAACCCTTACCAGATTTAGGGACTGTTGGCATTACAGGTATATAAACCAGATAGCCAACAGATTTAACTGGAGTACACTCCAGTAGAATATAATCTCTCCAATCAAGATAATCGTCAGGTGTATCCCGTCCTGCTTCCCAACTAAAATCCCCATCAACCACCGGTTGACCATAAAGGGTCGATAACTTCCAACGTGCCGTAATCTTTCGAATAGTCACAGAACTATTTTTAAAATGAGAATATTGAAAGCCTCCATCAGGTGAGTGAACAGAGACTCCATTGCCATCCCCTTTTACCAGAACCGGGATCGAGTGCTGAGAAAATGAAGATGTAACCGAAAGTAATAGTATTAGAAAAACAAACAAAAGCTTTAAACTTCTCATATATCATACATTTTAGACCTGTTAAGAAGCCTTAAGAAATCGCAATAAAATGGCTTTTAAGATAGGTAACAAAGATAACAGATAAGAGGTAAATGGGTAAAAGCATTATCATATGAATCAAACAGCTCCCCACTTGGTGACCACAAATTACATCAGAATAACCACGATTAAAAAATATTAGATTACATCGTTAACATTGCATATTAACTGTATTATATTTACAGTTGTAACATAACTTCCATGTTCCGTCACAAATTAAAGCGGTTTCCATGAGGCACGATAGCGAATTAAACGAAAACAACAAGGAGAATAACTTAAATGGACCTTTAGCTGAGAACAATGGAAGAATACCGCTTACATGCTGTACAGGTCGTATGATTTATAACCTTTCAACTTCGCTAAACTTTACCCCCTCTAAACAATGCGCTGAATGCCCGATGACCTCCGAGGAAAACATTGACTTATCTAATGAGTGTATTTTAAGTGTTGCTCATGACCTTATCTGCTTTTTTGATCGTACAGGACAAATACTTAAAATAAGTGATGATTGGTCAACACTACTTGGTTATACTCTTGAAGAATCTATTGGAAAACCATTTACAGACTTTGTATTAACCGAGGATCAAATTTCAACTATTGATATTATTAGCAAAATAAATTCGGAGGTTCCTATTAAAAACTTCATCAATCGACTTGTTGACAATAAAAATGGAGTTCATTGGTTTGAATGGAACTATATCGCCGTTGAGAATAACCAGATAATCTTTGGTATCGGTCGCGAGATTTCGCTATACAAGCAGATAGAACACGAATTTCTGTTAAAAGCTAATGCACTGACCGAAAGGCTTAAAGAGTTAAAGTGTTTAAACGAGGTAACAAAATTACTGCATGACTACAATTTAAGCACTGATCTAATTATCACAAAAATTCTTTCCGAGATTAAAAGTGCTTATCAGTTTCCTGAAGCGACCCATATTGAGATAATCATCGACAAAAGACATTACTTTTCAGAAGATTATAGGCTAGCAAGATTAGAGCAAAGCTCATCAATAACTGTAGAAGGAATCGCACGCGGGATCATAAAGGTGGGGATCAATCCCGAAGAGATTGCAGAAATAAGCATAGAATTAAAAGCACAACTTATGGAGGCTGAAATCGGTACAGAATCTGAAATCTACTTCCTTAAGGAGGAAAAATTACTTCTGGATTCATTGGTAGAACTTCTTGCTGTTTATTTACAACAGCTAGAGCACAACAAACAGACTCACCTGTTGGCCTCTATTGTTGAAAACTCTGCCGATGCCATAGTCTCCATAGATTTTACTGGAAAGATAATGTTCTGGAATAAAGGAGCTGAGAAATTATACGGACTACCCGCATCAGAAGCAATTGGTTCAAATATTATTCAATTCTATCCCAACAGGAACGGGAAAGATCTGGATTTCTTTATAAGGGAATGTAGTCAGGGACGCTCAATTAAAGGCTATGAATCAGAAAGAATCAAGCCAGATGGAGAGAAGATAATTATATCTCTCAATGTCTCTCCGTTAGTCAACGAGCAAGGTAATATTGACCATTTTCTTGCACTGGTTAGAGATATAACAGCGCAAAAAGCTCATGAACAGATTCTCACAAAGGAGGCTGAGAAAGCAGAAGAGATGCTAAGAATGAGTAGAGAAATGATAGAACTTAAAGAAAAAGCAGAAGAATCCGCAAAACTAAAATCATCTCTTTTACTCAACATGGGTCATGAACTACGTACCCCACTAAACGGAATATTAGGATTCACCTCACTTTTACGGGAATTAGTAGCTAAGGATGATGGCATGAGTGATATGGTAGAATTCATCAACATTTCAGGTAGACGGCTCCTTGTTACTCTAACCTCAATTCTGGATCTATCTCAACTAGAAGCCGACAGTCTATATTTCTCCCCCGTCGAAACTAAACCGGCAACTCTACTAGACAGTACCATCAATGAGTTCGCAGAGAATCTGAAACACAAAGGACTTCGGCTCTCTTCACGGATAGAAGATTGCGGGGTTCTTCTTGTAGATAAAAAACTAATATCCTCCATTTTTTACCACATTATAGACAATGCAATAAAATTCACTGAAGAGGGACAAATCTGGGTAACCCTTAAAAAGGAGATCAGAGGAGGCAGAAGTGTCATCACCTTCTGTGTCAAAGATACTGGAGTTGGAATATCCGACGATATATTAAAATATATCTATGAGCCCTTCAGACAAGGAAGCGAAGGCTTAGGCAGAAGTCATGAAGGTAACGGTCTGGGGCTTACGCTTTGCAAGAGTTTCCTAAACCTTATGGAAGCATCTATTGAGGTGGATAGTGAAGTAAACATAGGCTCTACATTTACAGTCTATATTGACATTACCAACGCGAATGAGGCCGCCTTACGTGGTTACAAGCCGAGATTCACCGTTAAAAGTAAATCTATTGACAATCTTAATGAGCCCATTAAAACTACTCCTACAGGCAACACCCAACAGATTGCACCCAAGATCAGAACATTCACAAGAACAAATAGTAATCTAAGGCCACGTGTAATGGTGGTTGAAGACAACGATGTCAATGCTAGTCTCGCTGAATTAATTCTAAGAAATGATTTTATTGTGGAGGTTGCTCAAAATGCCTCCGTTGCTATAAAGCTGGCAACCCTAAACCACTATGATTTAATCTTAATGGACATAAACTTGGGTGCCGGAATGGATGGAATAGATGCAAGCCGTGAAATCTGGAAAGTTGAAGGCAATGAACATCTCCCTATCATCGCAGTTACAGGTTATACTTCAAACTACGAGAAACAACTAATCATGAGCAACGGTTTCTCAGCCTTTATGGCTAAGCCATATAAAACAGAAAAATTATTAGAACTGGTACACGAGGTTTTGCAGATTATCTCATAAGTAAGATATAGTGTTTCAATGAAGAATCTTCGCCTATACCTATTTGTCTTCTCTATGATTCTGGTACTCTTAACCGGATTGCAACAAACATGGTGGCAAAAAGAGAAATCTGAACGATTCTTCAAACAAGAACTCCTACAGAAAACAAACGATATTGCAAGAACTATTGATCCAAACCTTGTAAAAAAACTAACCTTCACAGGAGGCGATACAGCACTATACGAGTTTAGGCTCATCTCCGAGATACTCCTATCTTACTCCAATATCATCACTAATGTCAACCTTTATACTCTTAACCTCAAGGACAATAAGCTCTACTTCGGACCAGAATCCTCGGAAGTTGGTAGTATTCACCATATCCAACCAGGAACTCATTATATCAAACCCCAAAAAGAGAACTTCTCAATATTTACAACTGGTAAACCAGCTTTCATGGGGCCATATACCGATGAATATGGCTCTTTTATCACCTGCCTCTCACCCGTCATTGAACCCCAAACAGGCAAAACTTTAATGGTCGTTGGCCTCGATATTCTATCAAGTACATGGTACCAGATAACCATAAACTCAATTCTTATTCCGTTCTTTAGCACCATCATTGTTCTCTTTCTTATAACAATATGGTATATCTACACAACAAAAGCAAACCGTAACAATCAAGAAAGAAAAACACGATATAACCTCTCAGAAACAATCTTTACGGCTATCATCGGAGGTTTTATTACCTTGGTATTCTTCCTTTCCGGATACCGACAAGGAAAAGAGGACAGTAGACTTCTCTTCGATCTTCACACCGAGAATTTCTCGAAATATTTCCGTTCCCAACTAAACTATATCTCTCAACAATCGGTTATTGTTCAAAACTTCTTTAACGCAAGCTCAGATGTAACCTCTTTTGATTTTCATCAATTTACAAAACCAATCATTGATGAGAACTTCGGTCTTTCTTTTGCATATCTAAAAAAAGAAGAACTATCGCTACCCTCAGAATCACGGAATGATTCTTTGGCAACATACCGAATTAAGATGGTGGCTCCTGACGACTTAAAACACTTTCCGGTTGGATATAATTTCTCGAAAAACAAGTTCTTTAAACATTGGAATAAACATAAAGTTAATACAGACAGACCAATAAGTTTCACTCCAATTCAACTCACTTTAAATGGCGAACGCCAACCTACTCTCATTACTATATCACCTTTATACTCACTTTATACTGATAATGCTGAAGACTATCTCGTGACTTTTACCGGGATGCAATCACTACTCAATCGGTTAACAAAAACTATATACCACGATATCCCGGAAATTGATATTGATCTGGTTGATATATCAAATCATAATAAAATAATCCCACTGGCAAACTTTTACCCAAATAAATCCAGTAAACGGCAACTGTCAACTGAAACGGAATACTATAAAGAGTATAATCTCTATAAAGTAATTCCATTTCAATTTATGAACCGATCATTAGCTCTAATTTATCACCCTGATAATGGCTACAAACTTCTTTACCAAACAAGTTACTGGTGGCTCAGCGGAACAGTAATGGCCTTTCTAACGATAGTCCTAACCTTCCTCATTCTATTCCTTCAAAACAGAGAGACCTTCCTTAATGACCTTGTGGCTAAAAGAACGCTGGAACTAGAGTCAGCGTTGGTGAAAGTTGAACAAAGTGAAAGACTTAAAAGTAGTCTTCTTCTCAATTTCAGCCATGAATTACGAACTCCTCTAAATGCAATTTTAGGTTTCTCTGACATCCTTGCCCGGGAACTTAACCAGCCTGAAAAAAAGCAGATGGCTAACCATATCTCTGTGATGGGCAATAGATTATTAATCACCCTAAACTCTATTATTAAACTAGCTCAAATTGAAGCCGATGGGGTACGCCCAAATATCACACCAATTCTATTAAAACCTATTATTTCATCGCTGCTACAGCCTCTCAAAAAAAGAGCAGATTTAAAGAATATCTCATTTAAGGAGCAAATTGAAATTGATAAACCTATCTTGATTGATGCTGATATTTTTGGCGATATCCTCTTTTCTCTAACAGATAATGCCGTCAAATTCACTGAAACGGGACAGGTCTGGATTACGATTGCACTTCAGAACTCAAACTCAATTAACACTCAAGATAATGAAGCTGAATACCCTTCTAATAGTCTTTTAATCATGGTAAAAGATACAGGAATCGGCATCAGTGAATCTCAAATGCAATTTATCTTTGACACATTCAGACAAGGTAGCGAAGGCACAGATCGAAGTCATGAAGGATCTGGTATCGGACTTTCTCTTACCAGCAAGCTGGTTAGACTCCTCAACGGGACTATTTCTGTTCAGGCAAATGAGTACGAAGGAACCACTTTCATAGTCTCTATTCCTGTAGAATTAGCTCCTCCCGATACCATTATCACGGAAAAGACATCCCAACCATCCACACCCTCAAATACAATCTTTACTGAAGATAAGAAAGCAAATAACGAAAATGACCACTCCTCAAAAATCTTTGAGCATCAATTAAAGCCTTCAACTAATACAACGAAAGACCTCACTCAGAGCACAAAGAACGATGAGAAATTAAATGTCATTGAGAAACCAAATGTCACTGAGAAATTAAATTTCATCAAAAAGACGAGCGAACAATCACCACTTACTAGTAATATCTATGTCTTACTTATCTCAGAAAACCAAGCTGATAATATCCTGACCGAACACTATCTGGTTGATTTCTGCCGAATAGATATTGCCACCACATCAAAGCTTGGCTATAAATATGCACGTCAGAACTATTATAATCTAATCATTCTTGACACTGCCCTTAAGGATGATAACCTTGGCATCCAAACCCTAAAACTCCTAAGATCTATTAAGGAGTACGAAAACACTCCTATTATTGCTATTACCGGATATCTAACCTTTGAAGAGCGCCAAGCTTTAATAGATCAAAAAGTAACTATCGCCATATCTAAACCATATACCAAAGCTGACCTAATAAGCTATATCAGTAAACTAACAGAAAACATAGGCTGACAGTCGGCCAGTAGCCAGCAGCTAGTAGCTAATCCTTGAATTTTGAATTTTGAATCTCTCCCACCAGCCACAAATTATCCTGCATCTAGCATCTGGCTTCTAGCACTTTAGCCAGCGGCAAGTAGCCAGCAGCTAGTAGCTAATCCCTGAATTTTGAATCTTGAATCTCTCCCACCAGCCACAAATTGTCCTGCATCTAGCATCTGGCTTCTAGCACTTTTAGCCAGCGGCAAGTTGCCAGCAGCTAGTAGCTAATCCTTGAATTTTGAATTTTGAATCTCTCCCACCAGCAACAAATTGTCATGTTTTCAATTCTCTGATAATCAATACCCCTAAAGCATCTCGATATATCTTCTCGACATCTTCTCGACATCTTCTCGACATCTCCTCAATATCCCCTTTATATCCCCTCTATATCCTCTACCTATATAGTTCCTATCTTACACGAGTTTATAG
>MTLC01003002.1_pt1 | contig 11177 bp, 10 predicted proteins | sample 1982451 | NCBI WGS metagenome assembly MTLC01 (sample SAMN05710165, study PRJNA340218) | biofilm metagenome | isolation source: sample SPH anode biofilm adapted to +100 mV | place: USA | collected 2012-02-03 | reverse complement strand
GGGTAACACGGAAGTACGAGGAAACCCTCCAGGGTCCCTCTCCCGCGCGAGCGGGGGAGGGACGGGTGGGGCAGGAAAAGGTAAAACGCAAGCTTTCAAGGAGTCCGCAGGTGGCAACCATTTACAGTTTCAAGAAGGGCGTAGTGGAGCAGGAGGATGGCGGGGTCGTTAACGAGTACCCCCTGCAGCTGGTGGTGAACGGGCGCGAGATGGCGACCCTGATCGCATCGCCGCACGACCTGCGCTTCCTGGTCGCGGGCTTTTTGCGCCTGCAGGGCTTCGTCTCCAGCGTGGACGACTTTTTAGCCCTCGCTATCTGCCAGGACTTCGGCGCAGCCAGCGTCACCATCCGCGGCGAGCTCCCCGAACGCCTGAAACCGGTGCTCACCTCCGGCTGCGGTACCGGCATCACCTTCAACATGCCGAGGCCCGAGAAGAAAACCGGGCCCTCCCGGGTGCATGCGCCCGAGACCATCTTCGCCCTCATGCAGCAGCTGGCGGTGAAGAGCGAAGGCTACAAGAACCACGGCGGGATGCACTCCGCAGGCGTCGGGAGCGAGTCGCTCCTTCTGCACGCGGAAGACATCGGCCGCCACAATACCATCGACAGAATCGCCGGAGAGGCCCTCCTGAAGGGGATCTCCCTGGCTGGAACCATACTGGTGACCTCGGGACGCGTCTCCACCGAGCTGGTCGCCAAGGCGTCGCTTTTGGGCATCGACGTGATCGCCTCGCGCACCTCCCCCACCGACATGGCGGTGAAGATGGCCGAAGAGGCGGGCATCACCCTGGTAGGTTACGTCCGCGCCGACAGCTTCAAGGTCTACACCCATCCGGAAGCGCTCAGCATGGGTGGCGACGATAGAATCGCCGGGGTGACCGGCGTGATATTAGCCGGCGGCGCCTCGAGCCGCATGGGGAGCAACAAGGCCCTCCTGCCGCACAAGGGGGGGCGCTTCATCGAGAGCATCTACCGGGAGCTTTCCGAGCTCTTCAATGAGGTGATCCTCGTGACCAACACCCCGGAGCAGTACAGCTTCCTCCCGTGCCGCAAGGTGCCCGACCTCTACGTCGGGATGGGAGCCCTGGCCGGGATCCACGCCGGGCTCGCCCAGGCGAACAACCCGAGCGTCTTCACCGTCGCCTGCGACATGCCGCACCTCGATCCCGCTCTGATCATGCACATCGTGAGCCGCCGGGGGGAGTGCGACCTGGTCCTTCCCAAGAGCGAACACGGCTTCGAGCCGCTGCATGCGCTCTACAACAGGAGCGCCCTGCCGGCCATGGAGTCCTGCCTCGAAGAGGGGAAGCGGCGCATCGTATCGATACTGCCGCAGCTCAAGGTGAACGAGGTCCCGGCAAGCGAGGTAGCGCGCTTCGACCCACGCTTTGACTCCTTCAGCAACATCAACACGCCGCAGGAGTATTACGAACTCAGAAACAACGACAAGGCCCGGAGCGAAGGTGCGATCCCGGCCGCCAACGAAACAGCTCAGAAAGCCCAGGCTTGAGCCCGGGCCGCCCTAAAAAAGGCGTTCAAAGGAGAAGGTAAATGTTTGGATTCGGTATGCCGGAAATGATCATCGTACTCGTGATAGCTCTCGTGGTAGTTGGCCCCGCCAAGCTCCCGCAGCTTGGACAGGCCCTTGGCAGCAGCATCAAGAACTTCAAGAAGGCCTCGGCCGGCGAAGACGTGGTACAGCTGAACGAGGAGAAAAAGGCTTAAGAGCCTGCTATGTCATCGTGCCCCTGCAACGCCCCGGGATCCAGCCCGGGGCGTTTTTTTTTAACGAAAGTTCTCAAGCAGTCGGGGGGCGATGCCGATGGGTACGATAACCGGCATAAAACCGGGGAAGGCCGACAGCAGTGGCCCGGCAGGTAAAGGAGAGTACTTGATGTTGACGCAGTGGCGTGACGACATGGCAACAGGTAGCGAGGCGATAGACAGGCAGCACCAGGAGCTGCTGCGCCGTGTCGATGATCTGCTGAAGGGGGCCAAGAGCAGGAAGGGCGCCGAGGAGATCGGCCGGCTCATGTGGTTCCTGAAGAAATACGTAAGGTGGCATTTTCGCGACGAGGAGAAGCTGCAGCTCGAGTCCGGCTTTCCCGGGTACCAGGCGCACAAGCATCAGCACGAGATCTTCTTCCGGGAGGTGCTCCGCCTGGAGAACCTGCACACCGAGCAGGGGGACAACACCCTCATGATCGTGGCGGTGATCACCGCCATGTGCGAGTGGCTCCGGTCGCACTTCAACAAGCTGGACAAGGAGTTCATCGACTACCTGAAGGCGACCGGCCAGGACCAGGGTTGCGGGAGCAACGACAACGGTAACGGTGACGGCGAGCTGCGCTGAGGCATGGCGGGGCGCTGACGGGGAAAACTAAAGGGGAGCTTCCGGTTAACGGGCTCCCCTTTTTTGTTAACCGTCTTCTTGTTTCTCCGCCTCAGGAGCGGTCCACCGCGAGCGGCCCCCAGGCCTGGTGCACCGACATCACCTCGACGCTGTTCACGTTGACCCGTGCCGGGACCGAGGTGACCCAGGCGACGATGTCCGCGATATCCTCTGCTTGCAGCGCCTCGGTGCCGGTGTAGACGCGTCCCGCCTTCTCGTCGTCCCCCTTGAAGCGCACCTTCGAGAACTCGGTCTCGGCCATGCCGGGCTCGATGTTGGTCACCCTGACCGCTGTGCCGAGCAGGTCCGCGCGCAGGTTGCGGGAAAACTGCTGCACGAACGCCTTGGTCGCGCCGTACACGTTGCCGCCGGGGTAGGGCCAGCTGCCGGCGACCGAACCTATGTTGACGACGTGCCCGCGGTTTCTCGCCACCATCCCCGGAAGGATGGCGCGGGTGCAGTACATCACCCCCTTCACGTTGGTGTCCACCATGGTGTCCCAGTCCTCAAGCGACGCCTCGTGGGCGGGCTCGAGGCCGAGGGCAAGCCCAGCGTTGTTCACCAGCAGGTCCACCTCGGCGAACTCAGGCGGCAGCGCGGCGAAGGAAGCGGCCACCGCCTCCGCGTCCCTTACGTCCAGGGCGAGCGTGTGCACGGGCGTCTGCGCCGAGAGCTCCCGCTGCAGCGCGGCGAGCCTTTCGGCCCTGCGGGCCGTCAGCACCAGTTGCCATCCCTTTTCCGCCAGCGTACGCGCGCAGGCGGCGCCAAAGCCCGAGGATGCCCCGGTTATCAGTGCGGTCTTCTTCATGCTGAAAATCCTCCCGATCCAGATTCGCCTGCCAAGGCGGCCATCTTAGTCCACAACGCCAGTCAAGACAAGCGCTACCTGGCCTTCTCCGTTGCTTCGCGCATCGGGAAGGCTTACCCCCGCCGCTACGCATTTTCCCATGAAAATGCCGGGGAGGCCATTGCCCGGTTTCAACAATCGGGTAAAGTTGTCGAGTTGTGTCTTCGGAACGGCGCATTTATCTAATGAACCGTTGGGCAAGCGAGCGGAGGTACACGCCATGCGCAAGATATCTTTTAGCTGCGAGGTTCACGCCGCGCTGGACACCGTATGGACGCTTCTCGTCGACAAGGTGGAGCAGCCGCATTCCTACCTGCCGGGAGTGTCCCATGCGCGCGTCCTGCAGCATTACGGCAACGGGCTGTTACGGGAGATCAAGACGGAAGGGTTGGTGATCAAGGAAAAGGTGGTGCTCGACAAGCCGCACGGCGAGGTGCAGTACTTCCTCATCGATCACCCGCTTTTCAGCGGCCGGGTCGTCAACCGGGTCGTTCCGTCATCGGTGCAGAGTCCGGTAGCCCCCCTGGTCCTGACCATCGAGGTCGACTGGGTCCCCAAGGACGATGAAGCCGAGCGGATGATCCGCAGGGATTTGCCGGAACAGATACAAAGAGAGGTGATGACCTTGAAAGAGACAGCCGAAACACTGGAAAAGCAGGAAGCTATGCCGCTTACCACCCCGTACGCCTTCGGAGCCACCGTGGCGCTTCCCTTTGCTGAGGCGCTGCCCAAGGTGCACCAGGAGCTGCAGAAGGAAGGCTTCGGGGTGCTCTTCGAGATCGACGTGCGGCAAAAGTTCAAGGAGAAGCTGGACAAGGAGTTCCGCAACTACCACATCCTCGGCGCCTGCAACCCGGGGCTCGCCTACCAGGCCTTCGGGGTCGAGCTCGATATCGGCACCCTGCTTCCCTGCAACGTCGCGGTCTACGCGGCGAGCGAGACCCGCACCGTTGTGATGATGATGGACCCGGTGGCCGGGCTCGCCCTGGTAGGCAATCCCCAGCTGACCGAGCTCTCCCACACGGTGCAGGATAGCCTGAAGCGGGTCCTCTCGGCCCTGCAGCAGGTCTGAGCCATGATCGCGCTGAAAAGGGTGTACGACGAACCTGATCCGGGTGACGGCCTGCGCATCCTGGTGGACCGGCTCTGGCCGCGCGGTGTGAAAAAGGAAGCAGCACACCTGGACCGCTGGGAAAAGGATCTCGCTCCAAGCGATGACTTGAGGCGCTGGTTTGCGCACGATCCCGAGAAGTGGACCGAGTTCAGGCGCCGCTTCCGAGAGGAGCTTGCCGACAAGGGGGCACTTTTGCACGAGCTCGCCCGGCAGGCAGGCAGGGGGAGGGTGACCCTGCTCTTTGCGGCGAAGGACGAGGAGCATAACAACGCCGTGGTCTTGAAGGAGCTTTTGGAGGAAGAGGGGCACGGTCGGTAGGGCGCGGCCGCGGTCGCGCGAAGGAGGTCGAAAATGGGCGACAGCCTGTCCATAAAGATACTGAAGGAACACCTCGTGGAAGGCGAACTCGTGCCGGGGAAGGAGATCGCGATCAGGATCGACCAGACCCTACTGCAGGACGCGACCGGCACCATGGCGATGCTCGAGTTCATGGCTACGCGGATCCCCCGCGTCAAGGTGGGGCTCGCCGCGCAGTACGTGGACCACAACCTGCTGCAGACAGACAACAAGAACGCCGACGACCACGCCTTTCTGGCGAGCGCTGCGGCAAGGTTCGGCGTGCATCTCTCCAAGCCGGGCAACGGCGTCTCGCACCAGGTGCACCTCGAGCGTTTCGGCGTTCCCGGAACCACGCTTCTCGGCGCCGACTCCCACACGCCGACCGCGGCGGGGATGGGACAGCTCGCCATCGGCGCGGGAGGGCTCGACGTCGCGCTTGCGATGGCCGGGTACCCGTTCCACCTCCCCTGCCCGAAGATCTTCGGGGTGAAGCTCACCAACCGCCTGCAGCCCTGGGTGTCCGGGAAGGACGTCATCCTCGAGATGCTCAGGCGCCACAGCGTGAAGGGAGGGGTGGGGAAAATCATCGAGTACTACGGCCCGGGTGTGGCGACCCTATCGGCTACCGACCGGGCGACCATCGGTAACATGGGGGCGGAACTCGGCGCCACCAGCACGGTCTTTCAAAGCGACGAGAACACCCGTCTCTTCTTGCAGGCGCAGGGGCGCGGCGAACTCTGGCACGAGCTTATGCCGGACCCGGACGCGACCTACGACGAGCACGACGAGATCGACCTCGCCCGGGTGGTCCCGCTGATCGCCTGCCCCTCGTCCCCGGACAACGTCGTCCCGGTCTCCGAAATCGAAGGTCTCAAGGTGGACCAGGTCATCGTCGGGAGCTCGGTCAACTCCTCTTTTCGCGACCTCATGACGGTCTGCCGCATCCTCGATGGGCGCAGGATCGCCCAGGGGCTCTCCTTCCACATCAACCCTGGAAGCCGCCAGGTGCTTGAGAACGTGGTCGCCCAGGGCGGCTTCATGATGCTCCTTCTGGCCGGCGGACAGGTGCACCAGCCCGGCTGCTTAGGCTGCATCGGCATGGGGCAGGCCCCGGGGACGAACCAGGTGTCGCTCAGGACCTTCCCGCGCAACTTCCCCGGGCGCAGCGGCACCAAGGAGGACCGCGTCTACCTCTGCTCGCCGGAGACCGCTGCCGCCGCCGGCGTGTTCGGCGTGGTCACCGATCCGCGCAAGCTCGAGGAGCTCCTCCCCTGGCCGGACGTGAAGAACCCGGAGCGCTATCTGGTCGACGATTCCGGGATCGAGACCCCGCCCGAGGACGGCAGCGGCGTCGAGATCGTGACCGGGCCCAACATCGTCCCGTTCCCGGAGTTCGAGGCGCTGCCGGATGGCCTCGAGGTCGAGGTGATCATCAAGGTAGGCGACAACGTCTCCACCGACACCATCATGCCGGCAGGAAACAAGGTGCTTCCGTTTAGAAGCAACATTCCTGCGATCAGCAAGTTCGTCTTCGAGCAGGCCGACCCGGAGTTTTCCGTGCGTGCGGCGGAAAAGGGGGACGGCGCCGTGGTCGGCGGGGAGAACTACGGGCAGGGGTCGTCGCGGGAGCACGCGGCGCTCGCCCCGCGCTACCTGGGCATCCGGGTGAAACTGGCAAAGAGCTTCGCGAGGATACACCGCTCGAACCTGATCAACTTCGGCATCCTCCCCCTTGTTTTCCGCGATCCGGCTGACTACGACCGGATCGGCCAGGGTGACCGCATCTCCATTCCCAAGGTGCGGGAACTGGTGCAGGGTGGGGCGACCGAGATCCCGGTCTTCGTGAACGGCCAGGAGGTGGTGACCCTGCTGCAGGTCTCGGAACGCGAGCGCCGCGAACTGCTTGCCGGGGGGCTTTTGAACGAGGTGAAGGAGGAGAATCATGGCGGAAAAGCTTAGCGAGCTGCTCCCGGCTGAGGAGCTTATCGGATTTTACGAGCAGATGGTGCTCTGCCGCGAGTTCGAGGAGAGTTGCGCCGAGCAGTACTCGAAGGGGCACATCACGGGATTCCTGCATCTTTATACCGGGCAGGAGGCGGTCGCCGTGGGTTGTACCGCGGGGCTCAAGAAGACCGACTACATGCTCTCCGCGTACCGCGACCACGCCCAGGCCATCGTGCGCGGCGCCGATCCCAAAAAGGTCATGGCGGAGTTGTTCGGCAAGGCGACCGGACTTTGCCGCGGGAAGGGGGGCTCCATGCACCTTTTCCAGCCCGACATCAACTTCATGGGGGGGTACGCCATCGTCGGCGGCCAGTTCCCCATCGCAACCGGTCTCGCCTGGGCAAGCCAGCTCCTCGACGAGGACCGCGTCACCGCCTGCTTCTTCGGTGACGGCTCGATGAACCAGGGAACCTTCCACGAGTCGCTCAACTGGGCGCGCCTTTGGGACCTCCCCGTCCTGTTCGTGTGCGAGAACAACTTCTACGGCATCGGCACCGAGGTGCACCGGGCCTCAGCCCAGGCGGCGCTGCACCGGCGCACCTGCGGTTACGACATCCCGAGCGAGAAGGTGGACGGCATGGACGTGATCGCCATGTACCAGGCGACGCAGAGGGCGGCCGAGTGGGTCCGCGAGCGGCAGCGCCCCTACTTCATCGAGGCGGTCACCTACCGCTTCCGCGGCCACTCCATGTCCGATCCGGCCAAGTATAGAAGCGTTCAGGAGACCGACGTCTGGAAGAGCCGCGACCCGATCCCGAACCTGTCGCGCAGGCTTTTGGAAGAGGGCGTGGCGACCCGGGAACAGCTCGAGGAGATCGACAGGCGCTGCCTCGCCCTGGTCGAGGAGAGCGTGCGCTTCGCCGAGGAGTCGCCCTGGCCCGAGGACGCCGAGGTCTATGAGGATATCTACGTGTGAGTGAGGACCGGACCGGTGGGGCGGCCGACTACCGCCAGTTCGTGCCGCACCCGGTCCCGCTCCCGTTCGATCTGCTCGTCCGTCGCCCCTAGAGCGCGCATCATGTGCTCGGTCATGTTGAGGGCGACCTCTCCTTCGCCCGAGAAGACCGCGTCGGCCCCGGCGCGGTAGAGTCCGGGGACATCCCGCAAGTAGGTGGCGCGGGCGAGTATGCGCACCTCCGGATTCAGCTCCCTTGCCAGCTTTATCACGTCTTCTTCACCCTGCATCCCTGCCGAGGTCAAAACGAGCGCAACGGCGGAGGCCACCCCGGCGGCCTCGAGGGTGTCCCTGAGCGTCACGTCGCCGTACAGGGCGGCGGTTCCCTCTTTCTGCAGCTCGCGAACGGTCTGCAGGTTCATCTCCACCACGAAGGGCTCGATGCCGTTTTCCGCCAGCAGCCGGGCGAGGGTTCTTCCCGTCGGGCCGTAGCCCACGACGACGGCCCGACCTGCGCCGTGAGCTTCGTCGGGGATCTCGACGCCGTCTTGTAACGGCCGCGCGCGCTCCTCCAGATATCGCCAGAAACGGGTGTCTTTCGCCCGCCGCTCGAACCCGGGGATCATGCGGTACAAAAGCGGGTTCAAGCTGATCGATATGATCGCGGCGGCGACTATGGTGCTCGCACCGCTCTCTCCGAGCACCTTCAGCTCCCTTCCCACCGATGCGAGGATGAAGGAGAACTCCCCGACCTGCGCGAGCGCCACGGCGACGGCCAGGGCGACCCGCGGAGGGTAGCGCAGGGCGAGCACGATCACCAGGGCGGCAAGCGGCTTGCCGAGCAGGATGATGCCGAGGGTGGCTAGCACGAGACCCGGGTGCTGCACCAGGTGGGCGGGATCGAAGAGCATGCCGACCGAGACGAAGAAGAGCACCGCGAAAGCGTCCTTCATCGGGAGCGCCTCTGATGCTGCCCGAAAGCTGAAATCAGACTGCTTCACCACCATACCTGCCAAAAAGGCGCCGAGCGCCATGGAAACCCCGAAGAAGCTGGTGGAGGCGACGGCGATACCGAGGGCGAGCACCAGCACGGCCAGGGTGAAGAGCTCCCTCGAATGCGTCGCGGCGACATGCTCCAGGATGCGCGGGATCAGTTTCCCTCCCACCAGGAAGGTGACGGCGACAAGCAGCGCGATCTTCAAAAGCGCGAAGGCGACCGCCGAGGCGAGGCCGGCCTCGGCGGTTCCCTGAGAGCCGAAAAGGACGGGGAGAATGACTAGCAGGAACACGGTAAGGATGTCCTCTACCACGAGCCAGCCGACCGCTATGTGGCCGGCTTGGGTGTGCAACTCGTTGTTGTCCACCAGTACGCGCAGAAGCACGACGGTGCTCGCGACCGAGACGGCGAAGCCGAAGACGATCGCCGCTGGCCAGCTCCAGCCAAGCCCAAGCGCCACCATGGCGCTCAGGATGGTGGCCACCGCGCTCTGCCCGAGCGCTCCAGGTATGGCGGCGCGCCGCACCTCGAGCAGTTCCTTAAAGTGGAACTGCAGACCGACGCCGAACATCAGCAGGATAACGCCGATTTCGGCGAACTGCTCGGCCATGTGCCGGTCCGCCACGAAGCCGGGGGTGCGCGGACCTACCGCGATGCCCGCCAGCAAAAAACCGACGATCGAGGACAGGCCGATGCGGTGCGCCAGATAGCCGAAGACGAGGGCGGCCAGAAAGCCGCCGGTGATCGTCGTTATGAGATTCAGATCGTGCATATGTCTCCTTCAGTTATGGCTCGAGCCTTAGTGCGACCTCGTGCCGTTCTTTGCGCTTCGCGTCCTGCCTCTTCTCAAGTTCCAGTACGATCGGACTCGCTATGAAAACCGAGGAGTAGGTGGCTACCACTACTCCGGATACCAGGGCGAGCGCGAAGTCGTTTATCGCTACGCCGCCGAAGATGTACAGCGAAATGGCGGCCAGGAACGTCGTGAGAGAGGTGATCACGGTCCTTGGCAGGACCTCGTTGATGCTTTTGTTGAAGAGGACGTCCTTCTCCTGTACGAACTTGCCGAGGCTTTCCCTGATGCGGTCGAAAATCACCACCGTGTCCGTCAAAGAATACCCCGCAATGGTCAAAACGGCAGTAACAAAGAGCAGGTTTATCTCTTTGTCTAGCAGGTAGAATAGGGCGACCATGAAGAGGATGTCGTGCAAGGTGGCAGCTATGGCACCAATGCCGAAATTGAAATCGAAGCGCCATGCTATGTAGAGCACTATGCCGACCATGGATAGCGCTACTGCCTTCAGTGTATCCTTTTTGAGCTTGTCGCCGATGGACGGCCCCACCTCGTTGGAACTTTCCACGGTGAGTGCGTTGTCTGGAAATTCCTGCTGCAGTCGTGCGGTTATCTTGTCCGCCACGTTGAGCGAGGCGGTGGCCGACCTGCCGACCTTGATCAACAGTTGGTTCGCACCGGTAATCTCCTGCAGATGCACTTCCTTGTGGAGCTCGGCCGAAAGGATGCGCTGCACCCGCTCGAGAGGCACCGGCTGTGCGAAACTCACCTGTACCGACGTCCCGCCGGAGAAGTCGATCCCCATGTTGGCCTTGTTCCTTGCGATCTGCAGTGAGCCGATTAGGCCGATGATGGTGATCAACGCCGAGATGGCGAAGCTTATTTTTCGTTTTCCGATGAAGTCTATGCTGGTGTTTTTGATCAGTTCCATATGCGCTCCTTGGGCCGGTTGAATACCGGCCCCGTCTTTTGGTGGATTAATGGTCCGACCCGGGGCGCAGGCGCAGGTAGCACGATAAACGCAAGACCTTCTTTGCGGTCGCGGAAAGAAACGGCGCTCTTCCGGTTGTCCCCGGTACTGTGGGTACACGACGGCGCAGCCGCCGGCTTCACCGCGAGGGTGGGAAGTAGCCGGTGGCGTTTCCGGAGGAACCTGAAAAGGCGAGGGTGCAGGTCGCGGCGGAACCCGTGCATGCCGTACCTGATTCGGGCGGACTCTATGTGGGGATGAGACGCTGGAGGCTAGGCTGGAGGTGCTCTGGCAGAAACGGCAGAGGTGTCCGCCGGGGAAAAGAGGTTCCGTACGGGCGTAAGGTGAGCGGGAAGGGATGCAAGAAGCCGGATCGCCGGTGATGTCGGGGCGAGGGCAGGGGGGGCTGAGCTTTTGGCAGCCTTTACCTGCGCACCCTTGCCGGCGTTTTTAAGGAAGGCGTCCTGGGTGTCGCGGGTTAAGTGCTTTGCGCTTATCAGCGGGGTGTGCAGGCGGCAGGGATCGGGTACCGCCGCCCCCTGAGTGAGGAAGACGACGGTGAAGACAGCGACCAATGTCAGCAGGGCTGTTCTGGATATCGATGACAGTGTCGCGGCACGCTTCATGGGCTGTGACCGTACCGTAAATGGCGAATCGTTGCAAGGTATTTGCTCAGCGTCCTCCATGACGGCCGATTATCCCTTTAATGTCGCCGTCACGTTGTTTTCCAAAGCTCCTTTGCTAAGATTGGAACCTTGTGTGCGCTTAATAGTCCAACAACTGCATCAATGGAGAGGGTGTATGGCTGAGATGACCTACCGTGAC
>MTLC01000257.1_pt2 | contig 11185 bp, 13 predicted proteins | sample 1982451 | NCBI WGS metagenome assembly MTLC01 (sample SAMN05710165, study PRJNA340218) | biofilm metagenome | isolation source: sample SPH anode biofilm adapted to +100 mV | place: USA | collected 2012-02-03 | reverse complement strand
GACCGGCGGGGGGGTCGCATTCCGGGTTTCGGGCATGACGGTAATCGGCGCGGCTGCAGGCGGCGGCTGCTGTGGCGTGGCCGCAACCGGTGGCGGCGGCCCCAGGTCGAGGATCTTGACCTTGGCGCGATACCGCTCGGGGACTTCATACATGCTGTTGGTATAGTGCCGGGTCCCACGGGCATCGGTCCAGGTATAGATCTCCCCGAAGGCGGGAACGGCAATGAACAGCAACAGGACCAGCATCCATTTCATGATTCCCTCCCCAGATCTGCGCACGACCATGCTCTCTCCCTGTTTCGTACCAGAGAAAACCGTCCCTGGCAACGGGGAAAACGCACGATGGGTCACGCCCCACCACCAGACCCTCATTCCGGCCCGGAAACGGTACAAAGTCGTTACAATGCCGCTGTTTGCCCTTGCGCATCCGTTGACACTCTGCTACATAATCCCTGAAAACAAGATCTGGAGGTGCCCCATGGATGAGGCCCGGGAATTTATCGCCGTATTCCGCGAACTGAACGCCACCAGCGACCGGTGCGTTATCCGCTTCACCCCGTCGCTGATCGGGCTGTTCGGCACGCCGAGGTTGTTCGAGTTTTTTCTCGACGAGCTCGACGCTGCCCTGTGCAACAAAACCATAGCGCCGCCCTTGCATGAGCGGGCCAGGAACCTGGCCCAGATCTTCATCCCCCAGGTAGCCGGGTACAACAGCGTCTCCGAACCGGCAGCCGTCAAGGTCACTCCCGAGCAGCTCCGCAACATTCGCATCGACACGCCGGAACATCGCAAGCTGGGGGTACAGATCATTCTGGCCGCCCTCATGCAGATCCTCGTCGAGATCAACACCCTCGACTGAGACGCGGACCCTGGGCGCCGGTTCTTTGTGACCCGGTGCAGAAACGCTCCCGCAGATTTTCTCATGAAGGCCAAAACCGCGCCAGCAGTGCCCGCAGGGCCTACTTGAGGTTTTACATCCCTGTCGATGCATGGTATACAGTCGAAGCAGAGTCATTCCTGCCGGAGGTATGCCATGCATCCTGCCAAACTGATCCCTCCCGTTCTTGCCACCACGGTTCTTGCCAGCTGCACCTTTATCCACGGCAACAGTGAAAACCACCTGGACAAGGTGGATTACGGCCAATATCCCTCCAGCTATGCCAGGATCGTCACCGACTATATGACCGATTACCTGCTCGATCCCCAGAGCGCCGTCTATACCAACTGGAAAGGCCCGGCAAAGGGCTTTCTGACAAACGGCACGGGGGTCTTCTACGGTTACCGGGTCTGCGTGGACATCAATACGAAAAACAAATACGGCATGTACACCGGCGAGAAACAGCACCTCTTCATGATCGTCAACAACAGGGTCGTCATGATCGAAGGGGGGCACCGGAACGGGACAGCAGAACACGACCAGGTGTTCAACATGTGCAGCACGCTCTGAGGGGGCAACTCCCCGAGATGCTGCCCGGATACCCGGCGAAACCAGAGCACCATTGCATTCAAGGACGAGGGGCAGAAAGCCACCCAGACACGGATTTCCTCAACCGGAAGGGCGAATTGGAGAGATTCAACGCGGAAGAGAGAGAGGCCGGCGACGACGACATTGACTTATGGGAGCAGCGCTGTAATCTGTACGGATGATCTTCTGGTCGTGACTGTCATTCCCTATCTACCCGTACCGGTGCCCACGACATGGAACTGCTCAGGTTATTCGTACTGCTCCCGCTATTCGCCTTTTTCTATCAACTCTACCGGTTTGCCGTAACTCAACACGGAATTGCCAGGGAAAAGGCATGTTTCTCCCTGGGGATAACCTATTTCTGTATCGGGACCTTATGCCTCGTACTCCGGGTGCAGATCCTGGCACTTCCTGGCGTGCTGTTCCTGATGATGGCGCTACTCCTGATTGCCAAGGGGCTTGATCGTAAGGACAAAAAGATATTCATCGACCGCTATGACGACGACAACACGCCATGACAGCTCCGTCCAGCCACGGCAAAGTGCCACCAGCGCAGACTCCCCGCACGAATCGTAAGCAGACCGGGGAACCGGTCCCCCTCCTCCATGCAGTACCGGAGCAGTGCCTCAGATTCCGGTCATCTCCTGCACCTTGAGTTCCAGATCGTCGGCATTGACCCGAATCACCTTCTTCTCCAGATCCTCGGAACGAACAATCCCCTCATCCACCCACTTGAGGATCATGCTCAGTTCCACGCCGAATTTCTCCACTGCCTCGTCCAGGGTGTACCAGGTTTTGTCGAATGACATGGCAATTCCTTTCCCGAATCAGACTTGTTTGGTATCAGTATACCACCCGCGTCGCACCACGCAGAAAAACTCTCATGCGGGCTCGCACGGAGTCAGGGGAAAACACTCGAGGAGATTTTTTCAGAAACGAGAGAAGGTTTTACAATCGCTGCGGAAATCTGCAAGGCCAGATCAATACCCGCGATGCTAGAAGGAGACGCCGAGTTTGATGCCAATACCGCTAACTGCAGGGGATTCAGGTTGGGCCAGTGCAACGCGCTCACGAGGCTGGGGCATGAGGTCATCCGGGTTATAGGTAACTGTCAGGGACATCCGGTTATAGGTGAGGGTCACGTCTCCGTTATCGTCCAGACCGATCCCCATGGATTTCTTTGCAATCTTCTTTGCGACAATCGAGTTGAGGTTTCCCAGTTCAGTCGTTCGAACCAGATCGATACTCCCCGCACAGACTGCCTGAGGGATTAAAACGGCAGCGACAACGATGAATGACCGCCTGAAAAGAGAACCTGTCGACACTCGTTGCGCACATTTCATCTTTTCCCCCTCTTGCCGGACGTCCTATGGTCCGGATGTGCCTACGCCGGAAAAACAAAAAACCGGGTCGCCAATATCGTTGAGATATTTCGGCGACCCGGCTGTCTCAGTAAGACCCTTGGGCTTTCCGTCCCACCCTCACGGATGGTTTAGTATTGTCGATATGCTCGAACTATTCAGTTGTAAGTCGATACTACCGATCTATAAGGAAAAATGAGGTGATCTTTATCACCACAATCAGCAAAGTAAATACATGCTTCCCCATCCCCTTGAAGACATGCTTCAGATCACTGGGTTCGGTTGCCGGCAGACGGCAGTTCATCTCCGCAGGACATTCGCGGTGTCTTCCCCATTTTGCCTCGCGGCAAAGTTTGCCAAAAATAAACACCTGAACACAATGGCTAATCTTACACTTTCCCCATCTATAAAATCAAGTACATTCTCACTCCACTCCCTCGACCCGGGATATGAAAAGAAACCACACCCCAGTCCTTCACCTGAGGATTTCCAGGCACTGCCACTTCCTGAATATGCCTCTCACTCAGTGACTCGTGACTTCAGTGCACTCCTCTTTGCTCCAGGAGTCCAGTCCACCGTTTTCCAGCTTTACCTGTACCGTCTCGCCGGCAGACGTACACCCGAATGAATACCCGATCTCACCGGTTCTCAGGTTTTTGAGCGGTACCCGTTCCTCACGTTGTTCAGTCCGGTAACAGACCGTATTGTATTGCGATTCCCTCATGACTGTTCGCCTCCCCTCTTTCTGCTTCCATATAAACTATAACAGGAACGGGTTATTTTGAAAACAGTTTTCATTTTCACGCCTTTCAGGCGCATGGAAGCGGCTCCGTGGCGTCTGTGAACCTTCTCAAAAAGCGGGTGAGGATATCAAGATTTGCATTTGCCGCAGATAACCGATACCCTTTGCAGCATCACCCTTTGCCACAAGCCTGTCAGGAGAGTTCGATCATGAATAACAAATCAGTTCGAATCATCGTAGGTACCATATCGGTCGCGGTCTCCCTGTTCCTAGCATGGCGGATCGGTCTCTGGCTGGAGCCTGCCCCGGCGCAGCAGGGTCCGAAATCCGTGGTGGCCACTGGGAACATGGCGAAAAGACCGCCATTTGCCAGCGGCAAGGTCAGTGAGCAGCTAGCCTATGAACTTCACCGTGTCAAACAATCCGAAGATGGAAAGATATTTGAAGGAGTCGGGCTGGTCAGGTTCGATATTCGCCAGGAGGAGTTGAAGCCGGTTGTCCAGTCGATGCTCAAGGAGTTGCAAAAAAAGATTCCGCATCTGCAGCGGATACATCTCTTCATTCGGCCCTCCCTTGACTGCCCGGCTTGCACCATTGCCGAGGTTTCCTCGCAGCAAGGGAATACCGTGCTCAAATTCGGCATCCCCTCCCTGGCGCAGATATATGCCAACAACGCCCAGATCGGCAATCTGTCTCCTTCCGGAGAGAAGATCGACCGGCCTCGTCTCTCCCTTCCCGATCGTGAGAGCTTTTCCGGGGGTCTTGCCGTTGTGATGGCCATGGACGCTGCACGGAAGAAATCCCCTGCCCTGACCGACGATCAGCTCCTTGAGCAGGCCGCCACTGCCACCGGCGTCTCGTATGTCGTTGCCAAGAAATATCTCGATTTCATGCGCTCCTATTTCACGGGCGACACATTCGGCAGTGAAACCTTCCCGTTCGACCAGCGCTGACGCCCATCTGCGGAATACTCGGCTGAAAGGATCCGGGAAGCACATGTCACATCCGCGGGAAGGTCATGACACCAAGAAGCTGCCACCGGCACCGCAGAGCCGGCATGTGCGCCATCCCGTCTTACGCTGGGCACTGCTGATCATCGGCCTGGCAGCAACCATCTTCGGCATCATCGGCATCTTTCTCCCGCTCGTACCGACCGTCCCGCTGCTGCTCCTGGCAGCGGCCTGCTTTGCCCGCAGTTCGGAGCGTTTCCATACCTGGCTCATCGAGCACAGGCATTTCGGACCGCTGATTCGCGATTACCTGAAAGGTTCCGGCATACCCAGGCGGGCAAAGGTGTCGGCCATAACCCTTGTCTGGCTGACCATCCCCCCATCGGCCCTGTTCATCGTACCCGTGCTCTGGGTAAAGATCCTGCTCTTTGCAGTTGCCGCCGGGATATCCCTCTACCTGCTCCGCCTGCCGACACGCACGGACTCCCATAACAGCAATCCCTGAAACCGGCAGGTCATGCATCCCATCCGACGCCCGGCCGATCCCTGTCGGGAATCGTTTCTCTCACCCCAATGGGACCGGCCCGTTGACAATGACATCCCTCCCACTAAACTTGTCAGTGAAACCCGTTGACAAACGACATCCGACATCAGGAGGGAGATATCATGGGATCAAAGGCGCGTGAAATTATCGGCATGGATGTAGATGAACTTCTGAACCTGCTGCGGCGGGCCTACGCCGATGAGTGGCTGGCCTACTACCAGTACTGGCTCGGCGCCAAGCTGGTCAAAGGCCCGATGAAAGACGCCGTCGGCGCGGAACTGCTCCAGCATGCAACGGAAGAGCTCATGCACGCCGACATGGTGGCCATGCGGATCATCCAGCTCGGAGGAACTCCGGTAACCAAGCCGGAGGACTGGTACAAACTGACCAACTGCGGCTACGAGGCACCTGACGACCCCTTCGTGAAGACGCTGCTGATGCAGAATATCAAGGGAGAGCAGTGTGCCATCGGCGTCTACAAGAAACTCATGGACATCACCAGGGAGAAGGACCCGGTAACCTACAACATGGTCCTGCAGATCCTCCAGCAGGAGGTTGAGCATGAAGAGGACCTCCAGGCGCTTTTGGAAGATTTCGAGCTGATGATGCAGGCGGTGCGGGGCTAAGGGGGCCGCTAGCCTGTCTGCATGACCCCTCCCCGCCGTTTTCCTGCCTGAAACGAAAAAAGCCTGCATTGATGCAGGCTTTTTTCGTATTCTCACCATGAAGTTACGCAGAAATTCTCGTGCGATTATCCCTGGCGGTTGCTTTTGTTCTGCCGGTAGACCACCACCGGGTCGCGGTCCTGACGCTTGGGTGCGCCCCACGGCCGCTTGGCCGCATGTGCGGAACCGTTGCCTGCCGCACCGGCGGCACTCCGTTGCCCTCTCCCCTGGTTTGCACCAGTGCCGCGTCGCTGTCCACCGCCCCCCCCTTTGCCGGCAGCAAGCCTGCGCAAGGGATGCAACGGCTCAAGGCCGGGAATGACATGCAGCGGCAGCTGGGCACCGGTATAGCGTTCGATCCTGTCCAGGTAGCTGATCTCGCTGTGGGACACGAACGATATCGCAATCCCCGAAGCCCCGGCACGACCGGTCCGGCCGATCCGGTGGACGTAATCCTCGGCATATTTGGGCAGATCGTAATTGATGACATGGCTGATGCCGGTAACGTCCAGGCCACGGGCAGCCACGTCGGTGGCAACCAGGAAGCGGAGCTGACCCCGGTGCATGTTGCTGATGGTGCGGTTGCGGGCACCCTGGGGCATGTCGCCGTGCAAAGCTGCCGCCTTGTGACCCTGGGCGGACAGTTCCTTGGCAAGCGAATCGGCATCCCGCTTGGTGGCGGAGAAGATGATCGCCTTCGACACTTCCGTGTCGGCCAGGAGATGCTGCAACAGGCGGTTCTTGTGGGGAAGGCTGTCGGCAACCAGGAGCCGCTGTTCGATATTGGCATGGGTAACCTGGCTGGGGGTTATCTGCACGACTTCAGGCTCTTTCAGCAGGCCACCGGCCAGCTTCTTGATCCGGTGGTCCATGGTGGCGGAAAAGAGCAGGGTCTGACGACTGGCCGGCGTTGCCGCGGCGATCTTCTCCACATCCTCGACAAATCCCATATCGAGCATCCGGTCGGCCTCATCCAGCACCAGCATCTCCAGGCGGGACAGGTCAAGCCGCCCCCGCTCCAGATGGTCGATGAGACGACCGGGAGTGGCGACGATCAGGTCAACCGGGACCGAAAGGAGGCGCAGCTGCTCGCGATAGGGCATGCCGCCGAGAATGGCGCCGCTTCTGACCCGCATGAACTTCCCATAGGTACGCACCGCATCGGTGACCTGGTTGGCCAGCTCGCGGGTCGGGGTCAGCACCAGTACGCGCGGTCCCCTCCCGGTGGCGGTTGCGGGCTGGGATATCCTCTGCAGCGACGGCAACACAAAGGCCGCTGTCTTGCCGGTGCCGGTCTGGGCAGAGGCGATCAGGTCGCGGCCGGCCAGAGCCTTGGGAATTGCCTCGGCCTGGATCTGGGTCGGCTCGGTATAGCCGCAGTTTTCGATAGCCTTGAGGATGACGGGGGAGAGATTCAGTTCAGCAAAAGACATGTATATTCCTTCTTTCTGTAATGGCCCGACAGGCAGCCGGGCAGAAGTATGCATCACCGGACAACGGCGGACGAAGACGGTATGCAACAGGACTTCATCCGGATCTGCGGAAAGGCGCCTACCGGGTGAGGAAATGTTGTGCGTGATGACTTGGATTGAGCGATGGCGGATCGAGAAAGGCGGCCTACGGAAAACGCTGAGGACTGCTGCGAAGAACTGCAACCAGCTTGAAAAGGACGACATACTGCCCGCCAGGGCAACGCGTAATATCTACTTATAGCAGCAATATGATGGACAAGCAATCTTTTTCATTAATTATTTTATGAAACTTCTGAAGAGAGTGCCCCGGCAGCTCGAAGCGGCGCGGCAGGTCACGAGCCCATCGTGCCACCAAACCTGATCAGGAGGGCACTTACGGTGGCCCAGCCCAATATGGCCACGGTAACCGCGGCACAGGCCAATGCCAGGACCCGGTGGAAAAGGGTCTCCCGGCCGCGCTCCTCATACCCCAGCAGCATCCCCAGGAGAATTCCGCTGATGATCCCGCCACCGTGCCCCCAGTTGTTGATCCCCGGCAGCATCAGGCCGAAAAGGACCAGACCGATCACCCAGCCGCTCACCTCGCGAAAGACCGCCGCGCCATAGGTCCCGCCCCGGCTCTTACCGTAATAGAGCAGGGCACCGATGAGCCCGCAGATTGCGGCCGAAGCGCCGATGGTGAAAGGAACCCCGGCCAGGAAGGAGACTACGAACCCCCCCACCCCTCCCAGGGTGTAGATGATGAACATCCGGCTCGGCCCGAATTCCTGGTTGACCCAGGGGGCAATCTGGCGGATGGCCATCAGGTTGAAGATGAGATGGAGAATCCCGCCATGGAGATAGGTGGCCGATACCAGGGTCCAGATCCTGCCGAGCCGCGCAATGGGGATCGTCCCGGTGCTCCCCAGGACCAGCATGCTGGTCTGGTCCGGGGCAAGGAAACTGAAGGGATTGAGAGACGAACCGCGCCGGACGCTCAGGAGCAGGGAAAGGATGTAAAAGGCTATGGTGACCGTTATGATGGCCTTGACCAGCCAATCGCCATCGAGACCCCCCTGGGCCCAGGCGCTGGCGCTCCATCTCCCCTTGGAGCGGTCAAAGCCGCACCAGGAACAGGTTGTTTCGGAACTGCCGATCAGGCGCCGGCAACGGGGGCAGAGCATGGCCCTCTGCGTCATGGTTATCACTCCATTGGTCTGGATTTCGCCCCACTATAGCATGGGCATGCGGGAAAGCCAATGTCCGGACAAGCCGCCGGGCAGAGAATCGCGCAAACGGCATGGCCATGTGCCCGAATGCCCGGGGATTCCCCCGGTTACCCTTTCAGGTTGTGCCAGAGGTTGACCATGAAATCCTGGACATTGGTCAGGATGGCCACGGATTGGGCAGAGCCGCGGTTCGCCAGTTTATCGGCGCTGAACTCCGACATGTCGACGATATAGAAGAAGACCGGACGGACCGTGCCGTCTGCCAGGACATGATAGCTGGGAAGCATGTTGCCGAAGGCGATGGCATGGAGCTGGGTAGCCAGGGCAATGACCGTGGTCGCCCGCCGCGCGTGAACCCGCATGGCATCCTGTGCCCGGCAGGAATCGGCGATCACCTCGGGCAGCGGGCCGTCGTCCCGGATGGAACCTGCCAGCACCAGCGGTATCTCCTTGCGCCGGCAGGCATGGACGATGCCGTTGTCGACCCCTTTATCGGCGATCATGGCGGCCATGGACCCGCACCGGCGCACCTCGTTGATGACATCCAGGTGATGATAGTGCCCCTGGGGCCGCAGAGCCTGGGAGTAGATGTCCTGTCCCAGCCCGGTCCCGAACAGCGCTGCTTCCAGGTCGTGGGTGGCAAGGGCGTTCCCCGCCAGGAGGGCATGGCAGTAACCCTGCTCTATCAGCCCCTGCATGGCCTCCCGACTGTCCCGGTCAAAGGCAACCGCCGGCCCCAGCACCCAGACGATGGAGCCATGTTCGCGGTCATGACGCAGGACCTCGTACAGCTCCTCGTAGGAACGGGAAAAAGGGGATTCCCTGGTTCCCCTGGTACGGAAGGCAAACTTGTCCGCCTCTTGTGCCGGGGAGACGGTGAAGCCCGAGGTATGGACCAGTATCCCCTCCTCGCCATCCTCTGTGCGGCCGACCACCACCGGATCGCCCCGCAGCAGCCGGCGGGGCTCGACCACGTCAAGGTCATCGCCGCGCAACACCAGCACGCCGTCCATCCGGCTTTCGCGGGCGAGGAGCCACCTGCCGTTGCCGAGACGGACATATTCCGGATGGTTTGACGTGGCATGGAAGCCCTTGGGGGCCACGCCGTCGGCAGGGGCCGGCTCGACCCGCGCAGCCGGGGCCGCCACCAGGTCGGGTCGGTCGAAATCAGGCGGTGAATAGGAAGGGATAACTGCCATGCCGTCTCCTCGTCGATGCAGGTGCTACGCCGTTCCCGGTGACCGCAGGGTTCATGCAGAAGGTTACAGGGCGCCCAGCACCTTCATCAGGTGTGGCACCATCTGCTTCTTGCGCGACATGACTCCCTTCAGCTCGTAGAGGTGCGGTTCCAGCTGGGGATAGCCCATGACATGGGCCAGCTCGTTCTTCCCTTCTGCCAGGAAGAGAGTGGTCTCGGTGTAGATGTCGGTGACCATCAGGCCGGCGAGATTGAGCCGCTCCTGCTCCTTGATCCGCGCCAGGGCCTGCCGGAGCGTCTCCTTGAGCTCGAAGAATTCGTCGAAGCCGACCACCTCCACCTGGCCGATGCCGAACAGGGTATCTGCCGCGGAGAAATGCTTGAAATCGGCCCGGATGGCCTGTTCAGGGGTGTCATAGGCGCTGAAACCGCTGCAGGAGGAGAATATCTCCTTGCCGAACGTCTCGTGACAGAGACCCGAGCGCCCCTCCAGCCAGGCAACCATCTCCCTGTCCCGCTCGGTGGTCGTGGGGGATTTGAGGATCACCGTGTCCGAAAGGAGACCGGCCAGAAGCAGCGAGGCGATCCGCGGCTCGGGCTCCACACCCTGTTCCCGGAAGAGGGAGGCGACCACGGTGCAGGTGCTCCCCACCGGGGCGGCCAGGAAGGTAATCGGCTGGTTGGTGGGCGCATTGCCGAGCTTGTGGTGGTCGATCACCTCCAGGATCTCCACCGCCTCGGCCCCCGGCACCGCCTGGGTCAGCTCGTTGTGGTCCACGAGGATCAGGGCGTAGGGGATCGGCGCCAGGAGCGACGACTTGGTGGCGATCCCGGCCAGGGTGCCATCCTCCTCCACGGCGATCACGGCCGGCTCCCCGGAATGGATCAGCTTGAGCCGCAGGTGCTCCAGGGATTCGGCAACGCCGATCCGCTCGAATTTCGTCTCCATGAAGCAGGAAAGGGGGGTGGAAAGCCGGGCCAGCCAGGCAGCCGTGGCGGTATCATGGGGGGTGGAGAGGACTGCGACCCCGGACTGGCGGGCGCGGGCAAGGAGGTCCTCCCGCACCGGGAAACCGCCGGTCACCACCAGGAGCCGTACCCCCTTGTCGATGGCGGCCTGCTGGATGGAGGGGCGATCGCCGGTCATGATCAGGAGCGACGCAGGGTCATAGCCGCTGATCCGGCTGGAAAAGGATTCCTCGACCATGGCGCCGATGAAGAGGTGCAGATGCTCCACCGCGTCGGCAGAGGTCCCGGAGAGGAAAGTGGCGTCCAGGCAGGCGGCCAGCGAGCCGAGCGAGCTGTCGACCCCCCGCTTCCGGTCCGTTCCCGCAACCAGGTACTTTTCCGAGAGCTTGAGGAGTGAGACGATGCCAATCGGGGCATTCTGGCCGTCGACCACCGGTAGCACCCGGATGGTGTGGCGGTGGAAGAGTTCCAGGGCCTCCTTCAAGGTGAGGGCCATGTCGGCGGTGATCGGCCGGGGGTTGAGGACATCCCTGACCTTGGGATGGACGTCCGCCAGGTAGAGCGGCGGCTCCAGCCCGAGCCGCTCCAGGATGAAGCGGGTCTGTGGGTTG
>MTLC01001641.1_pt1 | contig 11268 bp, 2 predicted proteins | sample 1982451 | NCBI WGS metagenome assembly MTLC01 (sample SAMN05710165, study PRJNA340218) | biofilm metagenome | isolation source: sample SPH anode biofilm adapted to +100 mV | place: USA | collected 2012-02-03 | reverse complement strand
CGATGCATTGCTCATATTGAGAAAAGCTGTAGGTCTGAAGAGCTGGGACCTGTTGTAACGGAAGCGATATAACGCCTTATGTTGATGACCTTGTTTGATTTCTGAATGCTTTTCGGGAGCGTAACCATGAAAAGACGATTTGCATACACCCTGGGGGCCGTGGCGCTCGTTCTGCTGACGACGACCGCCGCTCTGGCCATAGACGCGCCGCACAATTATAATTGTACGGTCTGCCATGTCGTGCACCGGACCCTGGGGCTCAATAACACCGTAAACATCTGCCTTGCCTGCCATGCGTCTCCTTCGGCTACCACGCACAACTTCAAGCCGCTTGATCAGGCAAATCCCTTCGGGACGGTGTCGCTGGCCGGCTACCCCTCTTCAACGGGCCAGCAGACCTCGCACAACTGGAACGCCCCCGATACGCTCCCTGCCGCCGGATCGACTCCGCCGACGACATTGACAATGAATACCCCGTCTTCCATAACTGGAACAGTGACCTGTGCCCGGTGTCACTCGATCCATGTGGGGTACGCCGAGTACACCGGGACAAACCCCAAGCGTTCCAAGCCGCTCCTCCGGATGAGGAACGACGAGGACCAGATGTGCATGGACTGCCACTCAAGCCGCAAACAGACGACGTCCGACAAGGGGACTCACCCCGTTAACTTCCTTTATGGCGACTCCAACCGTGGGCCGACGACCAAACCGAACAACTATTACAGCACCCCGGTACCCAATCCTGCCAATCCGACCGCAGAGATGAAGCTCATCAACGGGAAGGTGCTCTGCTCCACCTGCCATGCTCCCCACTTTGCCGACTCCAATGCCAGTACCTTCGACAACAATTCCAGCGCAGTCATGGGGCGTCTTTCCTCGTCGAAAGGACTCCTGCTGCGAGCCAATCTGAGGGGCAAAACGGTCACCGACAGCAACATCTGCGTCAACTGCCACAAGTCGGCCGACAACCCGGCCAATCCCCTGGCCTCGATGCGTAACCACAACGGGTCGAAAAACCAGAACATCCAGTGTGCCGACTGCCACGGCGGCCACGTTGATTACGATCCCCTTGGTGACCCGAACGGACTGAAGAACGTCTACCTGATCAATCGCTATATGAACGTCTCCACCCAGTACGGGGCGGTGAGAAACGCCCGGGTGCTCTACCAGTACACCTCGGCGACCCTGAAAAATTTCAACAAGTCAACGGGAGGCGGGGTCTGCCTCGCCTGCCACCCGATACCAAATACTGTTGCGGACCATGCCTACGAAAATGCAGGCGACTGTCTCAAGTGCCACAGCCATTCCCAGGGGTTCTCGGCAAACTGTACCTCCTGCCACGGCTATCCCCCGGTCCAGAACGTCGCCAAGGGACCGAGCGGTTACGCGGTTGACGGACCCAGGGATTATTCGCTTTCCGGTGTATTCAAGAACGAGGCCCTGACTCCCCATGGTGCCCATGCCGCCGGTGGCACCGGCTACAATTTTGGCTGCGTTGAATGTCACAAGGGGAACAGCCACAACAATGGCCAATTCCAGCAGGTGTTCATCACCAAGACCGGCATCATCGCTGCCGGTGGCGGTGTGTCGAATCCGACCTACAACACGACATCTACCGGCACCTGTACCACGACCTATTGCCACAGTAACGGCAATCCGGCGATTGTCGGCATTGCCTATCCCGGCACAGCTCCGAAATGGGATGGCGGGAAGGATGATATCATTGCGCTGGGCGGTACAGCTCGCTGCGGTTCCTGTCATGCGGCGGTCCCCGCCACCAATGCCCATACGAAACATGCCGCCGGTGGTGCGGGCAACAGATCCTACGGCTGCGCCCAGTGCCATGCCGCTACGGTGAGCAGCAATACGACCCTGCTGGATACCGCACGCCAGTCGGGCGGCACCCACGTCAACGTCGTCAAGGATGTTTTGTTCTCCGGGTCCGTCGGGAGCAGAACCTTGAGCGGTTCAAGCTGTTCCGCCATCTACTGCCACAGTAACGGCGGTGCCGCGAGCACGACCGGCGTGGCGGCTGTCTACGCCAACCCTGTCTGGACCTCGCCTGCAACCGGCCAATGTGAAAGCTGTCATGCTACTAATGCACTCGCCACCAATGGTCATGCCGCCCACCTCACGGCAGTCTACGGCCCGAACTTCAACAGCGCCGGCCAGCCAGCCAACTGCCAGAACTGCCACACCACCTATGCGGGTCTGAATTCCGCTCCCCACGTGAGCGGTGCAATTGATTATGCCGCCACCGCCTGTACCCCCTGCCATCCGACGGCAGGGACCTATGCCTGGAACACCGGCCGCGTCACCTGCCAGAGCTGCCACTCTGGCGCGACCCTGTCAGTCATCGGCGGAGCGGCCGCTCCGTACAAGGACGAGGCACTCTTCACCTCCGGCGGGCATGGCCAGTACCCGGCGAGCAACACGTGCCAGAACTGCCATGATGCCAACAAGGCACATATTTCATCGGTGGCGCTGGCCGATCCCAAGCGCCTCCTCGCGGCAAACGACAACAACCTCTGTACGACCTGCCACAATGCGAACGCACCTGCGGAGAAGCAGGTGCCGACCCATGTCATTGCCAAGAATGTATCTGAAGAGTCGAATCCGACCATGGACTGCAAGCTCTGTCACGATGTCCACGGCACCACCTTCAGCAAGATGGTTCGGTCGAAGATCAAGTTTGGTGCGCTCTCCTCGACGACCATCAATTATGACGGTAGCAATTTCGTCCAGCTGACTCCTCCCTACAAAGGTCTTTGCCAGGTCTGTCATACCTTGACGACCCACTACCGGAACGGTGTCGACGAGACGAACCATCCGACGACCAACTGTCTTGGCTGCCACGCCCACAAGGACACCTACGCATTCAAGCCGAAGGCGTGCGACCAGTGCCATGGCTATCCGCCGGTTCCGAACACGGAACTTGCCGGCATGCGCATCCAGGGTAATTACACCAGCGCCAAAGCAGAGGATTACAACTACGGCGGCGGCGTCCACGCCCGTGCCGGCCATATCAAGAAGACCGCCAGACCGTCCGAAGGATGGGCCAACTGCACGGTTTGCCACGGTAACGGCTCCATGGCACCCACCACCCACGTCATAAATGTGCCGGCTCCCTACACTCCGATCCAGCGGGATGTCACCGTCGACGTGGACGATGCCTACAAGTTCAACAACGGAACGCCTCTCGGCCGCGCCCAGTACAGCGGACCACTGAATGGCACGGGCACGACGGGTAATACGGCGGGCAGCTGCTCCAACGTGAGCTGTCACTTCAAGCCCACGCCGAATTGGGCTCCGTAGTCTGCTGACGTCTGAATCGGGGGTGGCACTGCCACCCCCGCCTGAAAAAATAGAGAGTTAGGTTTGCTTATTTATAAGGAGTTGGCAATGAAAAGACATCGTGTAGCTGGGAACAGTCTGATACCCGTGATTACTGTCTTGTTCTCGCTAATAGCGTTATGTTTTCAGACTGGCGCAGCGTATGCTGCACCGATAACGGACTGTGCCGGATGTCACGTCATGCCGCCGCTGGACGATACCTCGCGCAATATCACGACCGGCGGATTTCAGGGGAACCACCAGACCCACCAGCCTGCGGGTGCCGTGGCTGCTAACTGCGCAGTCTGCCACGGTGGCGGGGTGAGCGGCTACGTCAACGCCCACCGTGACCGCTTTATACGCCTTTCCTCCAGCATCAACGGTTCACCGGCTACCGGTACCTACACAAGGGGAACGTCATTTGCCCAGTCCGCCACGCCGGCGTTGGGTACCTGCTCCAATGTCAACTGCCACTTCGAGAAAGTGACCCCCACCTGGGGAAGCGCCAGTTTCGCCTATACCGACAATGCCACCAATGATTGCGGCAAATGCCACCTTGCTGCCCCCGCTGACGGTAACCATCCCTACGGCACCCAGAAGCACGGTGTTTACTACGGAACGGACACCGGTTCCTGCGTAAAATGCCACTCTGACCATACCGCCGAGGCGAACAAATTTGCCCATGCCACCAGCGCCGGGAACCGGGGGCTGCAGGTACTCTTCACCGCTGCACCTAACGGCAGTGGAACTTACAGCGGCGACGTCAGTTATCCGAACTACCTGCCGAGCAAGAACCCCGCACGCAACGGCACCTGTACCAACCTGTACTGCCACAGCCCGGGAAACAAGGCCACAGGTCCCTATACTCCGCCACAACAGACTGCCACATGGGGGGCAACCCTTCGTGCAGACTGCTCCGGATGTCACAAGGGAAGCGATGCAAGCTTCAATTATATGTCGTCCGGCAGTCATGCCGAACACGTTCATGCCTACAACAGAATTGATTGCGTTAAATGTCACGAAGCCACTGTTAATTTTGGTATGACAATCAAGGATGTGTCCAAGCATGTAAGCAAAACAGTTGAAGTTGCGTTTAATAACACGAGCACTGCAGTTAACGGAAAATACAATAATGCTTTTGCTCCTGTATCCAAAAACCCGGGAACCGCATATGGCCAGTGCGACAATGTCTATTGCCATTCTAACGGTCAGAACAATGGCGGTACAGGGATAACCTACAGACAACCGACTTGGGGTAACGCATCAACCGGGGCTTGCGGAACATGTCATGACGTCCTTGGGGAATTTGGCCATGGGACGGTTCAAATTGCATCAGGAAGCCACACCAAGCACTTGGGATACGATTATACGACCAACGGCTACAATGGGACGAAATGCACTCTCTGCCATAATGTTGGAGCTCTGCCGTTTGCCGGCGCCGGCTGTACCAATTCGTGCCACAACGCTACTAGCTCAAAACACGCCAACAACCAGATAGATGTTCTCTTCCCCTCTAATTTTGTTGGTGCTTCGGCCTCTTACAACGGAACAACCAAGCCGGGTGACGGATACAGTTCTTGTGTCTCCATTTACTGCCACAGCGACGGTCAGGGAACTCCCTCCTATGCTCCGGCGGTCACCTGGGGGACCGGATCCCTCAACTGTACCTCCTGTCACGGCAGTGCAACGGCCAATGGTCCGAGCGGCACTGCGCTGTCCGGCAAACATGCCGCCCATACGAATAATGCCGCTGTCCTGGGTACCAACAACAGCTTTGGCTGCGTCGATTGCCATCAGAAAACGGTAGCCGACAACACCACTCTCAATGCCACCACCGGCTACGTCGCCCACGTCAACAAATTCGTGGATTACACCGGCCTTCGGGCTGGCGGGCCGACCCGTTATAACAGCAGCACGAAGCAGTGCTCCAACTTCTACTGTCACTCCAACGGCAACGTCACGAGCCTTGTGTATGTCAATCCGGCTGTGTGGAGCTCCACTACAACCTATGGCTGCAACGGCTGCCACGGCACAAGCAATACGACAACCGGTGCACCCGATTACGTGAGCGGTGGTGCCGGCTCCACTACTCCCAACAGCCACGACAAGCACGTCGCTGGTGCTGGTGTTACTGACACCACCGGATGTGCCACCTGCCACTACCGCACCGTTGACGCGGCAGTTGCCGGTAAGCTGCGTAACTACTCAACCCTCCATTTGAATAACAAAGAAGATGTTGCCTTTAAGGTAATCGCGGGCAAAACAGGCATCTATAATGCGGACACCACCTGTTCCGCTACCTACTGCCATGGCATTGCCGCTTCTCCAAAGTGGGGACTCACCGTTGGCGTACCGTTGGCGTGCAATACCTGCCACAGTGCCAATGCAGCAGCTTCAGGTGCTGGTATCAACAACTGGTCTGCAACCACAGCCCATCGTCAGCACTGGGAAGATGCGACAGCCCTTCCCACGAGCTACACCATGACACCGGGGAACAGCGGTACCTCCACCACGTACCGGTTTGCCTGTTCTTCCTGCCACCGTCCCGGTTCTTCCTATGCCGTTCACGCAACGGGACCCGCAGATCCCAAGGGCGCCGGTCAGGTGTTCTTCGGTTTTACTTCCGCGACACGGAAGGGGAGCTACACCTACGTTACCACCCAGGGGACGACCGATAACGGCTTTAACTGGACCAACGGTACCTGCGTCTCCACCTATTGCCACAGTAACGGTAACGGTGGTAATCCGGTTAATCCGACATTCAACTGGGCGTCACCGAACGGCACTCTCAACTGCGGGGGCTGCCATAACAAGTCGGGCGACGCCACCTGGTCGGGGACCGCCTCTCATCTCAAGCATGTCACCGCTTACTCCGGCAGCAATACCATATCGTGTAATTCCTGCCACAGCCTGACGGCGGCGAGCAACACCGCACTGGTAGACAAGACGAAACACGTCAACAAGGTCAAGGATGTTGCATTCTCAGCGTGGGCCGGTGGTACCTGGTCAGGCTCTACGTGTTCCAACACGTACTGCCACAGTAATGGCACAAGTGCCGCCTCGCCGACCCATGCAGCCATCTCCTGGTCCGCGCCGCCGGTTGTCACCTGCGACAGCTGCCATGGCGGCACCGCAGCTAATCCGCCGGCATCTGCCCCGCATATCAAGCACGTGGGTACTGCAGCCGGTTATAAATTTGCCTGCGTCAAGTGCCATGCGCGGACGGTTAAGTCCACTGTGGACTCCACGACCTTTGCCACTATTTCCAGCGTACACATGCACCTGAACAAGGTGAAGGATGTTGCGTTCGACAGCACCGTTAGTGGCAGCTGGGATGGCACCACCTGCACGAGCACTTACTGCCACAGCAAGGGTACCGGCGGCACGGGCCAGACTGGCGACACTCGTCCGGTAACCGCCGGCACCAACCCGACCTGGTCGGGAACGCTTAACTGTGGTTCCTGCCACGGCGGCGGTAATGCCAACGGCCAACCGGAGTACGCCAACGGTTCGCTGAAGACCAACAGCCATGCTAAGCATCCGACGGATTGCTCCCGTTGTCACTATGCCACCACGACCAACGGGACCACGATAACCACCGCGGCTAACCATGTTAACGGTCAGTACAACATACAGCCGAATCTGACTACCTCTATCGCCAGTTATACCTACGCTTCCACCGGCGGAACCTGTGCGGGGATCGGCGTATCCGGTCTCACCGGCAGATGCCACTTTGCCGGCAACGCTAAGTGGGGTGATAACCTCACCTGCGCGGCCTGTCATGACGTCAATACTCTCTCCGGTGCCCACAAACGGCACATGGGTGGGCTCAACTTGGCGACTATACCCTTCTATGCCTACACCGCCAACCAGTCAGCGGGGTCCGACACCGACGGTGTAAGCTGGAAGGCCTACGCCTTCGGGTGCGGCAACTGTCACCCGATCGACAGGGGAGTGTATCACGCTGATGACACCGTCGAAGTGCAACTCGACGTCAGGACCGGCGTTAGCAAACTCCGGAGCCTGAACGTCAATCCTTCTACTGACAAAGCACCTGGTACGGGTACGCTCAAGTGCTTGAACGTATACTGCCACAGTGATGGCAAGGGGACCTTTGTGACGACGCCGGCCTGGAACACGACGATGACAGCCGCTACACGCTGCAGCATGTGTCACGCGAACTCGCCGACCAACGATTCCCATGCGGCCCATACGAACTACGCTTCCATCCATCAGGCTGACATCTATGCCGGTCCCGGCTACTCCGGCAAGATTGGGACAACCGCGACGACCACCGTGGCCTCCAGTCACGGCGATCCGGCCCAGTCGACTACCATCGGCTGTAATATCTGTCACGGTCTGACGGTCAATGTCGCACGGAACAAGTACAACGGCAGCTGTTCCGCCGTTGCCTGCCACGGCAATGTGACCGGCAACAATACGGACGCCCTGGGCGCCGCCCGGATCACTGGTCTCGACAAGCACGTGAACGGTGCGAAGGACATCTCCTTCGCCCCGGTCAACGTGATATCCAAGGCTCAGCTCCGGCCGACCAGCTACGACTCCACGATCTGGACGAGAACTGCCTTCAAAGGCGGCCCGAATGCTTCCGGCTCTTTCGACACTGCCAAGACCGCGCTCAGCAACACCATGTTCAGTGGCGGCAACTGCTCCAACATCTCCTGCCACAACGGCAAGGTGGTCAACTGGGCCAACGATTACGGCAAGGCCGTCAGCTGCACCATCTGCCACGATAGCCTGTAGTTAACGAAACGCCTGCCGGTCCGTCTCGAAAAGGTGGACCGGCAGGCATACTGCATGACAAAGTTCCGCTTTCAACGATAAACATCTGAGGTGAGGTCACCATGGGAAGAGTTATAGCTAAGAAAATCCGGGGAATGAATCTGTGGGTCAAGGTCGGGTTGGTGACGACCCTCACCTTGCTTGTGAGCACGTTCATGTACCAGGGGTGGTATAAGCCGAATGTATCTGTTGCTGCTGTAACTGGTGCAACATTTCCAGGTACTGGCGCCAGCGTGACCGGTACGGGAACACAAGCTTGGACAACACCCGGCAATATAACAGCTGATGATACCGCTTATGCGACTGCGGGACTGGCCACCAGCGAGACTTCAAATTACGTCCAGGGTACGAATTACGGTTTTAGTATCCCGGCAGGGGCGACCATACTAGGTATTGAAGTTAGTGTCATGAGGATGAGTTCATCAAATGCTGGCGGAAACAGTATAAATGATACAGTAATCCAACTGATCAAGGGGGGTACGCGAACCGGTGATAATAAAGCGGTTGTGACTGATTGGCCTATAACTATGACGGCCGCTAATTATGGTGGTACGGCTGATATGTGGGGTACAACCTGGACTCCTGCGGATATCAACGCGTCTAACTTTGGCGTGGCGCTGGCTTGCGTAAATCAGAGTACCGGGGCTACCAGGACTGCGTCAGTCGATTATATCACCGTTACGGTTACCTATTGTGACGACCTCACCCCCTCCACTATCAACATTCCTGCCAGCCAGACGGCAAACGGTAATCCCTACGATGCCAGCGGCCTGAAGACTGCTACAGGCAATGTTGGATCATTTGAGTACAAGGCATCCAGGATACAGCCGGCCGGCACATTCACATACGACTTCAGCACCGGTGCGGGAACAGATAAGTGGGCATATCAAGAAAACAATACACTGACGACTGTGCCTCCTGCAACAAGGACCACTGTGAATACAGCCTTGACAGCTGCCAATTATACGAGCATAGGAACTGACAATTCTACCAATTACGTGAATACGGCTACGTTCAGCGATGCAAACGCCATACGGATGGACATAAATATAACCCAAGATCCGACCACAATTGACAGTATGGTCGTCACCTTTAATGGCACTGGCGAGAATACACTCACCATAAGGCCATATATTTGGAATTACACTACAAGTGCATGGCAGCAGTTCCCCACAACCATGACCATAAATACGACGGATACAACCGCCACTTCCACATATAACCCGGCGGGTGACTTTACGGATTTTGTGAGCGGTGGGCAAATAACTATTCTCGTAACAGATACTACTACGGCTAACCTTAACTGGAATGTGGATTACCTCAAGGTTGATGTGAATGTAGCACAATCAGAAATCGTTTGTACAAACTGGACCTCCAGCGCGTCAATCCCTGCAACAACTGCCGGCGGTTCTCTCTGCGGCGATTACACTAATGGTGGTACGTATGTTCTCGACGTTCGCGGAACTGATCCGGACTGCGGTACCGTTGTTACAACCACGCCGGCCAATTTCACCTGGAATTCCACCACGGCGCCTACCCTCACTTCACCCACCGCTACATCTATAGCCGACACTACCGCTACGCTCGGAGCTAACGTTACCTCAGACGGCGGCGCAGCAATCACAGCGCGTGGTACGGTCTGGGACACCGCTGCGGCACCTACGGTTAACCAGTTAGCCACGAGCGGAACCACCGGTGTCTTTACCCAAGCCCGGACAGGACTGCCTGCAGGAACAAAGGTATACTATCGTGGCTACGCAACCAACAGCGCGGGAACCAGCTATTCTCCCGACGGTAGCTTCTACACCGAACCGTCCACCCAGGCGTCCGGCCTTACGTTCACCGGCGTAGGCCCGACCGGCATGACCGTGAACTGGACCCGTGGCAGCGGCGATGGTGTCATCGTTCTGATGAAGGCCAGTTCGGCGGTAAACTCCAACCCTGTTGACGGAACCTATACGGGATACACTGCCAACACGGCCTTTGGCAGCGGCACGCAACTCGGCACGGGCAATTATGTCGTCTATAAAGGCACAGGGACAAGCGTTGCCGTTACCGGCCTCTCTGCGGGCACCACCTATTATGTTGCCGTTTATGAATATGCCGGCACAGTGAATACGGCCGGTGTCGACCAGGGGACCAACTATCTGCTTTCCCCTGTCACTGGCAGCCAGGTAGCCGTTGTACCGCCGCCACCGACTGTCACCACGCCGATCACCCCCAACAGTGGCATGCAGGGCACCACCAACCTGAATGTATCGATCACGGGAACTAACTTCGTGAGCGGTTGCACCGCCAATTTCGGCGGCGGTGGTATAACCGTAAACTCGACCACCTGGAATTCGGCCACGTCGGTGACCGCAAACATCGACATCGCGGTAGGAGCGACTCTAGGAGCCCGTAACATCACCGTCACCAACCCGGACGCTCAGGCAGGCACCGGCACGGGGCTCTTTACCGTCAACGCCGGGACCTGTACAGCAAATGCCCCGACCGTGACCCTGAGCGCCGATGCGAGCGTGACAAAGGGGCAGCAGACGGCTTATGCCTTGTCTGTCACCAACAACGACAATGCCTTCTGCGGCAGCACCACCTTTACCATTGCCATTGGCTCTGAGACAGGTAACACGGCTAGCTTTGTCCTCCCCTCCGTGCTGGGGAGCACTTCCACCGGTGCGCTGGCTGCGGGAGCGACCTACAATACCACCCTGACGGTCAAGTCCCAGGCTGCTGCGACTGTTGGTCACACCTTGACCTCGCAGGTCAATGTGAGCGCCGCGGGTCATACCACCCAGTCCGACAGCGCCATAACCACCGTCGTTTCCTCCTGGACGCAGAATGCGCTGCTCCACAACAGCACCAACGCAACCAATCCCTCCAAGGGTACTCCCTACTGGAACGCCAACGGTGGCTGGGGACTCCCCGGCACCAAATACGGCGCCTTCGACTGCACCACCTGCCACATCCCGGGTTCCACTAACATCTCACGGATCAAGGTGACCCTCACGGCTCCGACGGAAACATTCCCCGGGAGTGCCGTGCTGTTCAAGTCCAAGACCACCGAGAACGATGCCGTCAACCCGAGCTTCGGGGTCTATTCGGCGGCGATCACCAACTCCACTAAGATTTGCG
>MTLC01001943.1_pt1 | contig 11277 bp, 9 predicted proteins | sample 1982451 | NCBI WGS metagenome assembly MTLC01 (sample SAMN05710165, study PRJNA340218) | biofilm metagenome | isolation source: sample SPH anode biofilm adapted to +100 mV | place: USA | collected 2012-02-03 | reverse complement strand
CTCCCTATCCTCTCCCTATCCTCTCCCTATCCTCTCCCTATCCTCTCCCTGTTAACTCGAGTAAGATAGGAATAGACTAGGTAGAGAGTAGAGAGAGGCTAGGTAGAATCTATAGTGCTGATATAGAGAGGATATGCTGAGAAAAGGCTGAATATTTGGAAAAGATAGTTTGTCTTATTTGAGATAATAAAAGATTGCATAAAAAAAGGTAGTCTCTAATTAAAGAGACTACCTTTTAATGATTGCAAACAATTATTACATATTGTTTTTCTCGAACTCGGCCATGCAATCAACCAAAGCCTGAACACTTTCGATTGGTAATGCATTATAAGTTGAAGCGCGGAAACCACCAACAGAGCGGTGACCTTTAATTCCAACCATGCCATTTTTCTTAGCGAATTCCATGAAAGCCTCTTCCTTGTCTTTGTATTCGTCTTTCATGACAAAACAAATATTCATTAAAGAACGGCTGTCTTTATCAGCTGTGCCAACGAACATCTTACTGTTGTCGATAGCATCATAAAGAAGGCCGGCTTTCTTCTTGTTCATTTCGTACATTTTTTCAACTCCACCTAATGCTTTGAGCCATTTTAAGGTTTCATTCAGGGTGAAGATAGGAAGTACAGGAGGTGTGTTAAACATTGAGCCCTCTTTAATGTGGGTGCGATAGTCTAACATTGTGGGGATTGTACGCTCAACTTTGCCTAAGATGTCTTCGCGAACAATAACGAAAGTAACACCGGCTGGGCCTAAGTTTTTCTGAGCTCCACCATAGATCATGGCATACTTTGAAACATCTACAGGACGACTGAGGATGTCTGACGACATATCAGCAACCAGAGGAACTTGGCATGTAAAGTCCTCATGAATTTCGGTGCCATATATGGTGTTATTGGTGGTAATATGGAAGTATTCTGCATCAGCAGGAACTGTGAACCCCTTTGGGATATAGCAATAGTTTCTGTCTGCAGAGGATGCAACATTGGTAACTTCACCAAAAAGTTTAGCCTCTTTTAAAGCTTTCTTAGCCCAAACACCGGTTTCGAGGTAAGCTGCTTTCTTGTTTAGCAGGTTGAAAGGAACCATACAGAACTGAGTACTGGCACCACCACCAAGGAACAGAACCTGATAACCTTCAGGAATTCCTAAAACTTCCTTGAAAAGAGCAACTGCTTCATCAATTACTGCTTGAAACTCTTTGCTACGATGTGAGATTTCAAGAATTGACAGCCCTATGCCATTGAAATCTAATATAGCTTTTGCCGTGTTTTCGATGGCCACCTGTGGTAGGATAGAGGGGCCGGCATTAAAATTATGCTTCTTCATATCACTTTGATTTAACTGGTGTTGTTTATTATTTAAAGATTCAGTGGTTTTGTTGGATTATTCCATGGTTTTACGATCATGAGATGCGTTTTACCTATAATGCAACCATTTATAGTCTTTCGCATTATCAAGACAAATTTAGCGTTAACCAATAGAATAGCAAACTTTTTAATGTAGTTATTTTCAACATAAAACACTACACACTATCTTCGCAGAAAGATCACCATCATGAAGGTTTTTGTTTATATCCTGTTTGTCCTTTTTCTTAGCCTTACTGCTTGTTCTAGCTCTAATAGCCCTGAAAAGCAGGCTGCTGATTTCCTTGAATGTGTTGGTAAGCGCGATTTTTCTCGGGCTAAAGAACTTTGCACAGAGAAGTCAGAGTATTATATAGATATGCTTAAGGTTATGTCAGCCTCCCCTGATAGTGTGATAACCGGGAAGTTTCCAAAGGTAGAAATTATTGCCTCAAGAGTCAGTGGCGACACTGCATGGGTGACCTATTTGACTGAGGATAAAGACCAGAGTGATATGATGTTAATTAAAGAGAATGATGAATGGAAGGTTGATCTTGCTAAAGAGTAATCTGTTTCTCTCCTTCTATACCCGATCTTTCTTACCTAAGATAGAACTTGGATTATTTATTATAGCATTAGCTCTTTTTGCAAGCTGTCAATCGCATCCTGATCAAAACATTGTGAACAGGATGGCTGAAAGAGATACGAAAGATTGTTTATTTGATGTCTCAGCATTGCGAGAAGGAGATATACTTCTCAGAGAGGGGAATGGTTTTGTTAGTAGCCTTATAATTAAAGCACTTAACGAGGCTAATAAGGTCTCTCATGCAGGCCTGGTGGTTAAATTAAATGGAAGTTTAGTTGTTTTTCATACCCTCCCTGAGGTTGATTCGCTAAATAGAAATGTAAGGTTATCTTCAGTTCATGATTTTTGTAGTAATCATGAGGCATTGAGCGTGTATGTCTGTCGCCCGCTTGAGTCTAATCCAGATGATTCGAGTCAAATTCGTGCTTATGTCCTGACTCATCTCGTTCTTAATCCGCCATTTGACCCTTTTTCGGATGTTAATTCCGTAGATAATCTCTCCTGCTCTGAGTTAGTTTTGAAGGCTATGATGGCGTTGAACTATCTTCCGGTAAAGGTAAACGACAGCATACGAGCGATTTCGTCGCCTTTAGGATTTAATCTGTTTTTTGATAAAAGATATTTTAAGACAATCTTAAGCCAGAAAAGTCATTAGGTTGACCGTTTAATAAGCCATCATCTCTTTAAGGGTATTGGCTTTAAGATACTCTCTGATTTCAATGGTTGCTTTATTAACAACTCCACCCATAAGACATTTTCCAAAAGGACAAACTTGTCGGTCAAGAGGACAAGCCGCAGGCTCAATAGGGCCTTCAATTGATTCGTAGATATCTAATAAGGTAATCTCTTCAGGAGCTTTTGACAGTAAGAAACCACCCGTTGGCCCGCGGCTTGATTTAACAAACCCATCTTTCACCAGTCGCTGCATCACTTTTGCCAAGTGATTTCTCGAAGCACCAATCTTTTCAGCGAGATCGCTGACATTCATGTGTACCTCTGAACGAGCAATTAACACCATTGCATGAATCCCAATTGAGGATGCTTCCGATAACTGTACCACCTTATTCATCTAATGCAGTATTTCAATGCGCAAATATCCATAAAATCAGGCAACAAAACTACCTTTCAGCTAAATTTTCATAAAAAAGTAGCCACTAACTTCATTTTTCTTTTGAGTTTCATTGGTTTCACTGCCTCTGTCTCCTGATTTGACGATTGGTTTTTCTGCGTCTTGCGGTTATTGAATTCCGACGTATTCACCAATCTTGACGTTCTCTATTCCTTCTACTTTGAGCTTATCCACTTTAATACTCTTAAATAAATTGCCTTTAAGTTTTGTCTGGCCGGCTTTTGTTAATCGATAATCATCTGTTTTTCGGTTTCTGAAAAGTATGTCCAAATCCTTTGTCCTATTAATTTTGGAATTATTGATTAATGTGATATTCCCTTCTACAGTGGTTTCATTTGGATTTTTTACAATGATTTTACCTGCATTTTCAGATGCTGATTGATTATTTGCCGTTTGGCTAACTATGAGGTTGTTGACGATGATATTCTTTTTGTGATTTAAATTTCTGAAATCAATCGCTTTACCGGGAGGATCAATAATGGTGTTATTGAATATATAAATGGAATATCCGGTATGATCAGTTCTGTCATCACCAAAAATAGAGGATGGGCTTACCTCTATCTCGGAACAGTAGACGGCTTGTCCAGCTCTGATGATCATATTATCAAACAAAAAGATATCGCCTTCGCCGAAAATCTGGAAAGCGCTTCCCATTCCGTCGGTTATTCGGTTTTTATAAAATGCCCCGCATGATCCTCCGCCGATAACAATCCCCGTCATCCCGTAATATTTGCCATCTTTATCACATCGCTGACCGAAATAGGAGATTTCATTGTTATATACTTCAATGTTCTCTGTTGCACATCCTATCTGGATCCCATCAAAGCCAGTTTTTGTCACCACATTGTTGTAGATCTTAAGATTTCTAATTCGATGGGCTATGATTTTAACAGGATTGGAATTGCAATTCTTTTCAAATTGTGCTGGTTTAGAGTAACCTATATACATTCCTTCGCCCCGGGTGTTATGGATGTAATTATTGTGAATGCGAATGTCTTGCATTTCAAAATGACTCTGCCATGTTGCAGAATCACATGATGGATCTGTTTTTACCATTAATCCGGCGAACCCGGTATTGCAAATTTCAATATGATCTATCTCAAAATGGTTTGAAAGCTCCTCCACGCCTAACCCGGTTGCCCCGATGTAGGCTGTGTCTATGAGGATTCCGTAGTTTGTACTGTTATCTCCTGTTCCTGTAAGATGAATGTATTGACAGTTTCTAAAGGCGAACCCACCTCCTTTATTCTCATTATGGATAATCACCTTTCCTCTGCCATTGATAACCACAATTGGTAGGTCAGGACTTCCTTTAAGATTCGTTATTCTAAGAAAACTGTTTCTGAGTCCGGGCTCAATGAAAACGGTATCTCCCGGTCTAATGGTATCACCGTTCGGGCTTATTGATATAATTGATTTATCCTGAAGTACCTGATTATTGAATAGAACAGATTTTACGGAAATTGGAATCGTGTAATTCCGGTCTAGATGGGGTTGAGGCATCGAAATTGAACTAAAAAAGGCAGTATCGGTCTTCACTCTATTTGCATTACGCTTCATTTGAGGTGAGCCATTACCGTAATTGGCAAAGACAGATGTTGGCATAATCAAATCGGTTGATGTGATTGCCAGAAGGAAGATGAGATGGGAAAATGAGAGTTTCATTGTTGCTAAGTGATTTAACAAGTAAAAGTAGTTCTATCATAAAACGTTATTAACGTAGACTGTCAGATTCTCGTATGTATGTTCTATATGAACAAGCTTAAGTGTTGGTTGTTAGATTTAGTAAATGATCAATTCATAAAAGTCTGTTTTATGCTCAGTATGAAGAATTAAACATAGGATAATGGTTGCTGAGTAATAGTGAGATTTGAATTAAAATGAGAATATATAATGGAACAAGGAGCTTATTATAAATACGTCAGGTTGGCTATTCCCTTTGCTGAGGCAGAAGGTCGCTTAAGAGGTGCTCTGCAGGACGAGAGTTTTGCTGTGATAACTGAGATTGATTTTCAAGAGAAAATTAAAGCAAAACTGGGGGTTGAATTCACTCCATATCTGGTGTTGGGGGCATGTCTTCCTGCATCGGCTCATAAGGCATTAAGAGCTGAAGCAAATATTGGATTACTATTGCCCTGTAATGCTTTAGTTAAGTATATCAGTGATGATGAGACCGAGATTGCGGTTATTGATCCTATGGTTTCTATGCAGTCAGTAAAGAATGCAGATTTAAGATGTGTTGCTGATGAAGTACGGGCTAAACTTATTAAAGTGATGATGCGTGTTGAGGGAACCTTTGAAGAATAGGTCAACCTTTCTTTAAAAGATAATCTTCTATATAGGTTAATAAACAAAGAAGCATGATGTTTAGTCATGCTTCTTTGTTTTTACACTAGACCGTTATCTTTTTACTTGAGATATAGGTGTAGATAGCCGGAATGACATAGAGGGTAAGTACTAATGCGAAGATAAGCCCTCCGATTATTGTTATTCCCATAGGAACGCGACTTGTTGAGGCAGCTCCTAATGCCAGTGCAATAGGAAGGGCACCTAATATGGTTGCCAGATTTGTCATAAGAATAGGTCGGAGCCTTTGAGTAGCTGCGTCTATCGCAGCCTCTTTTAATGGTAAGCCATTTTGTTTTCGCTGGTTCGCAAATTCTACAATCAGAATACCATTTTTAGTGACAATACCGATTAATACAATTGCCCCAATTTGGCTGAAGATATTAAGTGTTTGTCCGAATAACCACAGAGATAAAGCAGCACCGGCCATTGCAAGCCAAACAGTAAGCATAATAATTAATGGGTCTTTAAATGACTCAAATTGTGCTGCTAAAACCAGATAGATCAGAAGTAAGGAGAATAGGAAAGCATAAAGCAGACTGCCGCTACTCTCGGCAAACTCTCTTGACGTTCCGCTTAGTGCCGTTGAGAAGTTGTCAGGGAGTATCTCACTGGCAATTGAATTCATTTCGTCAATACCTTGACCGATGGTGTAGTCTTTAGCAGGTTGGGCAGAGATAGTTGCCGAAATATACCGGTTAAATCTATAAAGTTGTGGTGGGCTGCTAAACTCGGTCGTTCTGATTAGATTGGATAGTTGAATCAACTCGCCTTTTGAGTTTTTGATATAGATAGATGAGAGGTCGGTCGGGTCATCTCTGTTAATTCGTGAAGCCTGTCCGATAACTTGATACTGCCTGCCATTAAAAATAAAGTAGCCATAGCGTTGGCCGGAGAAGAAGAGCTGAAGGTTCTCAGCAATATCTTTTACTGAGACGCCCAGGGCGTTAGCTCTATCGCGATCAATTTCGAGTCTTATTTCTGGTTTGTTGAATTTTAAGTCAACGTCAACTACCTGAAAAACCTTACTATTAGAAGCCTTTTCCAGGAAAGAGGGGATCACCTTTTTCAGGCTTTCTAAATCGGGTGCTTGAATGACATATTGCACAGGAAGACCACTTCTTCTACCACCTCCGATAGTTTGTTCTTGTGTGGCATAAGCTTTTCCGAAATTCTCTTTTTTTAGGGTTTCGTTAAGCCAATCTGCTATTTGTTGTTGACTACGTTTCCTTTGATCCGCAGGAGAGAATCCAAGTCTTACGAATCCGGAGTTGACAGAGCCTGATGATCCAGATGCTGTGACTGCGATGAGGTATTCTTTTTCAGGGATTGTGTCAACCAGTGAAACGAGTTTTGCAATATACTTATCCATTGCTTCAAATGCGGTTCCTTCAGGAGCTGTTGCGACAATTCTGATACGTCCTTTGTCCTCCATTGGAGCAAGCTCGGATTTAAGCAGGGCTCCAGGTCCGACAATAAGTAATAAAGAGAAGAGTATGATAGGGAAAACCAACCACCGATGATCAATAAACCAACGAAGAGATTTGTTATATCCATCGGTTAGTTGATTGAAGAAAACCTCTGTTTTGTTGAAAAAAGCAGAGTGTCTGGTGGAGTGTTTTAAGAGTCGTGCACTCATCATGGGGGTCAAGGTCAGAGAGACAAAAGCAGAGATCAACACTGATCCTGCTACTACCACTGCAAACTCTCTGAATAGCCTTCCGGTTAAGCCTTGTATGAATATAATAGGCAGGAATACGATGGCTAGGGTGATGGTGGTGCTGATAATGGCAAAGATGATCTCTTCAGAGCCTTTAAACCCTGCTTCAAGAGGAGAGATGCCTTGCTCAATTTTCTTGTAGATGTTTTCCAGAACTACAATGGCGTCATCTACGACTAATCCGGTTGCCAGAACAATACCGAGCAGGGTTAAAATGTTAATTGTAAACCCTGATAGGTACATGATAAAGAAGGCTCCGATAAGTGATATTGGGATGGCTATAACAGGGATAAGTGTGGTTCTCCATTGTCTCAGAAAGAGGAAGATGATAAGAACAACCAGAGAAAAAGCAATAAGAATAGTTTCTTCCACCTCGCTAATAGCCTTTCGGATGTTTTGAGTTGTATCGAGCGAGATATCAAATCGGATGTCTTTTGGGATCTCCTGCTTTAAGCGATCTAATCGTTTATAGAATTCGTCAGCAATAGCAACATGATTCTCTCCGGGCTGAGGCATAATAGCTAGTGCTACTTGTGGAATTCCTCCGTTACCTCTTAAAAGAGATCTCTCATTTTCTGGCGCTAAAAGAGCAATTCCAACATCTTTTACTCTGATGACGGTGTTGTCTGACTCTTTGATGATTAAGTTGTTAAAATCCTCTTCTGTGGTAAGTCTGCCTAGTGTTCTAATGGTTAATTCTGTTTGGTAGCCCTCTATACGGCCTGAGGGTAGTTCAATGTTTTCACGAAGCAGAGCGTTTTTAAGATCAACGGGGGAGAGACCATAGGCAGCTAATTTCGCCGGATCAAGATTGATCTTCATGGCATATTTTTTCTCGCCGTAAATGGCTATTTCACTAACGCCAGGTATGGTTTGAAGTCTTTCTTTTATAACATAGCGAGCAATATCAGAGAGATCGAGCAGATTGCGGGTATTGCTTTGAACCGATAACATGATGATTGGGTCAGAATCAGCATCGGCTTTTGATACTACGGGTGGGTCAGCATCGAGAGGTAAGTTTCTTAAAGCTCTTGATACTCGGTCTCTGACGTCATTTGCAGCAGCCTCCATGTCTACCCCAAGATTAAACTCTACACTTATACTGCTTCGTCCGTCAGAACTTGTTGAAGTAAGGGTTCTGATCCCAGCTATCCCATTGATGGATTCTTCAAGTGGTTCTGTGATTTGCGCTTCTATGACATCCGCATTAGCCCCGACATATGTAGTACTGACATTTACAATAGGCGGGTCAACACTAGGGTATTCTCGTAATCCGAGAAATGAGAATCCTACAACACCAAAGATGACAATAACCAGGCTTAAAACCGTAGCCAGTACAGGCCTTTTTATACTAAGTGAGGCAATGTTCATTTAATGCAGGTTCAGAGAGTTAGTGTTTAAAATTCACAGTTACATTTAAACTATCCTTTAGTTGAAGTAGTCCTGTTAGTGCTAAGGTATCACCGGGTTTTATTCCTTCTGTAATCTCAATTTCATGGTCAGTTCTTAAGCCTGTCTTAACTGGCGTTGATATAGATAGTCCGTTTTTTACCAGAAATACCTTCTGGCCGTTTAAGACAGGAACTAAAGCAGAAGCGGGTATTAGAATGTTTCTTCTGTCAGGGTCTAGGTTTAGTTTCACCTTGGCAAAGCTGCCCGGTAATAGCTCACTGTTTGGATTAGCACAAATTGCTCTTGCTTTAATAGTTCTTGTAGAAGGGTCGATGCGGGCATCAGTAGCATAAACCACTGCCTGCCACTCTTTATTCGATCCTTCTGTTGTGAAGTTAATGGATGTTTTTTTATTCAGGCTGTTTTTGTATTGTTCGGGGATGCTGAATTCAATTTTTATAGGATCAATTTGTTGTAAAGTGGTTATTAATGTGTTAGGGGTAATGTAGCTACCCTGGCTAACCTCCCTAAGACCGATTTTTCCGGAAAAGGGTGCTCGAATCTCAGTTTTTGCGATTTGAACTTTTACAAGAGATTGTTGAGCTTCCAAAGACTCAAGTTTTGATTGGCTCTGCTCAAATTCCTCCTGACTAATGCCTTTAACGCCCAGAAGATCCTTTCTGCGATCGTATTCCTTTTTCATTTGGTTAAGATCAATGATGATTTTCTTGAGATTTGCCTGAAGCTCTGAATCATCAACCTTAACTAAAAGGGCTCCTTTTTTTACAAATGATCCCTCTGTAAAATGAATAGCAATGACTCTTCCTTGCGTCTCAGATCGTAATTCTGTTGACTCGTTAGCTAAAAGTGTTCCCGAAATGACAGTCGTAAAGTCAATCTGGGTATCAGCAACGATTACAGCGTCAATTGAAACGCTTTTTTGCTCTTTTCTTTTTTGTTTCTTATTAGAACCGCTACATCCTAATAGGCTGATCAATATAAGTGTAATTGCAGCTATATATGTGTAATTCTTTTTCAAGAGATTGATTTTGCTGTAAAAATAGAGAAAAGCTTTGGTAAGACATTTGAATCTGGTCTTATTAACCTTCTGTTAACCACTAGATAGCCTTTGTATTTTTGTGGTCAAAAATTTAAATCTCTATAAATGATTGGTATGTAAAGGAAATTTCATACTTTTATCTCGCTTGATCATACGTGGTCAAAGAATCTCATAACACTGCAGGATTATTAACTAGTCGTCTACTCTAATGACTAAAAATTTAGTTTCAACCAAAGATGCTTTGGGTTTGAAAACTCTTGTACTAATAAACCCGGTTGATAAAAGGAGAACTGGTTTTTCACAAGATCAGGTTAGTAAGTTTCCCCCCTTGGCCCTTGGGGTGGTTGCGGCATTGACCCCAAAAAGTTGGAAAGTAAAAATTATTGATGAGAATTTTAAAGAGGCTAGATTTATAAAGGCTGATCTGGTTGGTTTAACGGCCTATACCGAGAATGCAGCACGGGCCTATGAGGTTGCAACGCTTTTCAGAGAGAAAGGAGTTCCAGTTGTCATGGGGGGTATTCATGCTTCGATGTGTCCAGATGAGGCACTTGAGTTTTGTAATAGTGTGGTAATTGGCGAGGCAGAGTCACTCTGGCCACAGGCTATAAAAGATTTTGAAGCCGGTTTTCTAAAGGATAAATACAAATCGACAGATTATATTGAGGCCGCCCAAATTCCTCACGCAAGGCATGATCTTTTTCATCCTCTATATTGGTACCGTATAATCCAGACATCCAGAGGTTGTCCGCATGATTGTGAATTTTGTACTGTTACAGCCTTCAATGGCAGAAGATATAGGAAACGACCTGTTGAAGATGTTTTAAATGAGATTGAGAGTTGTAAGTCAAATTATAAGAGTTTTATTTTTGCTGATGATAATTTAATTGGAAATACACCATCTGATAGGGCTCGTGCACTTGAATTATTCAAAGGTATTGTTGCAAGAAAAATCCAAATTCAGTGGTTTAGTCAAGTTACAGTAGATATTGCTGACTACCCTGAATTGCTATACTGGGCAAGAAAAAGTGGGTGTAGAATGCTATTGGTGGGCGTTGAAGCTGAAACTGATGATGGCTTGGAAAAGCTAAATAAAAAAGTTAACCAGAGAAAAGGAGGGAAGCTATACTACAAGAAGGCCTTTCAGATAATTAATAAGCATCGTATTGCAGTATTGGGTACTTTTATACTCGGATTGGAGACAGATTCTAAACAAGATATAATAAATCGTGCCAGTTTTATTGTTAATTCATGGGTAGATGCTGCTCAAACTTCTATCTTAACTCCTTTTCCCGGAACTCGTCTACATGCAAGACTTCATGGTACTAAAAAGATTAATTGTACTAATTTTCCTAGTGACTGGCACTACTTTAGATTTATGGATTTAACCTATAACCATCCTGAGTTATCGCATGATGAACTTGCTTCAACTATTGAAACTGCGTGGCGAATAATATATAAAAAGAGGGTTATCATTGCTAAAGCAATCAGGACATTTTTGGTTACAAGATCTTTCTCTGCAACTATGTGGGCTTATCATTCAAACGTGAGATACCGTAGAGATGTCTTTGAACAGCCCGTAAGGCGTCTAGACTAATGTTCCTAACTTCGACATATAGACACCCTAAATGAAAAGCCAAAACACTTCCTCAAATAATCTGGTAAAAGAAGAGATTTTTGGTACTAATCACATGACAAAGA
>MTLC01003197.1_pt2 | contig 11299 bp, 10 predicted proteins | sample 1982451 | NCBI WGS metagenome assembly MTLC01 (sample SAMN05710165, study PRJNA340218) | biofilm metagenome | isolation source: sample SPH anode biofilm adapted to +100 mV | place: USA | collected 2012-02-03 | reverse complement strand
CTAATTTATTTAATTTTTAATTTGTCCCAAATTTTAATGGGACACTAGTGATGTTATTTAATTTTTCACTCAATTTTCTATTTTTAGTTATCAAATTCTTATACTCTTATCTTACATTCGGAATTCTTTTCATCGTTTACCCTCACGAAAGAACACAAAAAAAGCTGTTAGAAAAATTCTCTAACAGCTTTTTGGGTAATTATAATATTTTTTCTCTACACAAAAGCCAATATAAGCATTTGTGCCAATATAACCCGAAGAAACATGGTAAGCGGATATACCGTAGAGTAAGACACGGCGGGTTGGTCGTTTCCGGCGGCTTGTCCGGCGTAAGCCAGTGCGGGAGGATCGGTAGTGCTGCCCGCCATTAGTCCCATCAGGGTAAAATAATTGAGTTTACAGAATTTGCGACCGATAATACCCATTGTTAATAGTGGAATAATGGTAATTAAAAATCCAACGCCAATCCACAGCAATCCATCGCTTGAAAAGACCGTTTCCACAAATTTTCCGCCGGCGGCTATGCCCACACTGGCGAGGAAAAGCGTTATTCCCAACTCCCGCAGCATATAATTAGCGCTTTGAGTGGTGTAAGTGATGAGTTTCATTTTATACCCAAACCGTCCTATAAGAATAGCCACTACGAGCGGACCGCCTGCCAAACCGAGTTTTACCGGCATCGGCATTCCGGGAATATAAAATGGTATGCTGCCGAATAATACCCCAAAGAAAATGCCGAGGAAAATGGTAATGATGTGAGGTTCATTCAAGCGTTTCAGCGTGTTGCCAAGGAATTTTTCCACTTTTTCTATATTTTCAAGTTCACCTACTACCATCACACGGTCGCCCATTTGCAATACTAGATTAGTAGAACCGAGAAGGTCAATGCCGGCGCGGTTTACACGGGTAACGTTTACGCCATACACTGTTCTGAGTTTGAGCGAACCCAGTGTTTTTCCGTTAATATTGCTTTGGGTAATCACAATTCGGCGAGACACAAGGTGCTTTTCTGATTCTTTCCAATCGCATTCGGTTTTTTCGCCTAAAAAAGCAATGACAGCTTCTACATCAGCATTTTCAGCAACTATTAACAATATGTCATTCTGTAAAATGGGTGTTTCTGTTTGCGGGATGAGAAAAGCGTCATCCCGTTTCAATCGTGAAACTATAAATTTACGTCCGAGCAAAAGTTTGATTTCATGCAGTGTTTTCCCGTTCAATATTTTATTAGACATTTTTATGGTGGTCAATTCCACTTTTTCGCCTTGCACTTCTTCACCTTCGGTCAGTTTCTGGGTTTCTTTATCGGTATCAATACGGAAAATAACTTTCATCAATACGATAGACATAATAATACCTACCACCGCCAATGGATAAGCTACCGCGTATCCCAGCGCGATGGGCGGCACTTCGGCAATGCGTCCCGCTTCATGTACTTGCCTAAGGGCTTCTTGTGCTGCCCCAAGTCCCGGCGTATTAGTCACCGCGCCCGACATAATTCCTACGAGCATGGGCATTGAAATTCTGCCGTTTAACAGATAAAAGAAAACAACGGTAAGTCCCGCGCCCAGAAAAACCACGCCCATCGCCACTAAATTCATCATCATTCCACCCTTTTTAAAAGTGGAGAAAAATCCGGGACCTACTTGTAAACCAATGGAATATATGAAGAGGATTAAACCAAATTCCTTAATAAAATCCAACATTTCATGATTAACGGTAAAGCCGAGATGACCTACTAAAATTCCGAAAAAAAGCACGAAAGTAGCGCCCAGAGATATTCCAAAAATCTTCACTTTGCCCAGCATGACACCGAGCGAAATCACGAAAGAGTAAATAAGTACCGTGTGTGCAATCCCTTCGTTAAACAACAATGATTTTAGCCAATCCATAAATACAATATATTGATATACAATTTTTTAAGCCAAAAAGAAGGCTTTTTAAAATAAAGTGCAAAGGTACGGATTTTTTATTTAGATTTCAAACGAAATGTTAGAAAAGTTTTTTAGGCGTAGTGGCTTGAAATTCTTTCAGATAAAAAGGTTCAAAATAAGCTACATCTACAAAATCACCTGCGCGGTATTTTTTTTCGGCAAGGGTTATCATATTTTCAGCCAAGGGTTCAATATTATCTATAAATCGCGCGTTAGGGTGAGTTATTACGGAGGAGCATTTTTCCGCGCCGTTTCCAAAGAAATAAACTGTACTCTTATTCAGAAACTCACTAAACGACTTCTCTGTAATGATTTCCGGAGTTATACTTTGTTTTATATTCAGTGAAGAGTCATATATTCCGGCGTACACTTCCATTCTTCGCGCGTCAATCATGGGACAAAAAAACGCGTTTTTTTCCATGATTTCTCTCTTCAAAGCTTCGTTACAAAGGATTTCCAAAGTGCTTACCGCTATCAGCGGAATATCATATCCGTAGCAAAGCCCTTTAGCTGTAGAAACGCCGATGCGCAATCCGGTGTAAGAACCCGGTCCGGCGCTTACAGCGATGGCATTTGGCTTTAAATTAGACTCTTTTGCTTTTTCCAATGCCTGTTGAATAAAAAGGCTAAGCATAGCGGCATGATTTTGTCCATCGTTATTGGATATGAAAAAAACAGTATCCTCGTTATGGCTCAGTGCCACTGAACAAACGTTGGTAGAAGTCTCTATATGTAAAATAGTCATGATTATTCAGTTTCAAATTCCGGATTTTGGTTTTGGTTTCCCGGCTTCTTGCTTTTATTTGTTTCCGGTCAGTTGAAAATACCACGCGAAGTTTAGTGAGATATTTAAAGTATTGGACATCTGAAAAAAGTCCCTTTTGGTATTTGCAAAAATATCGCTAAGGGCGTAATAGCCGCGTAATTCCACCTCATAAACCCCCGAGTTTTTAGTATGCAAATTATACCCGATGCCCAACGTGCCTCCATAGTCGAAGGGGAAGTAAATGCTCTTGTGTTGTTCAGCGTTGGGTTCGGAAGAAGTATTTTTAAGCGTTCGGTCATTTAACAGGTAGCCAATTTTAGGACCTACGTTCAGTATCGCCCGATGCGTATTTCCGAAATAAAAATGAGTGAGAAAAGGTAGTTCCACATAATCTATACGGCGCGTGTAGGTGTTGTCCTTTTCACTCCAACCACGCTGGGAATATTTGAGTTCTACCTGCAATCCCCAATGTTTTTCGGTAATATATCGGTAAGAAATGCCGCCCGTATAGCCCGGAAAAAAGAGATTTTGTTTTAAGTTAGGATAAAATAATACGAACGAATTATTTATTCCTTGCGAAATGCCAATGTATTTTTCCGTGGGCTCCAATATAATAATTTGCGAAAATGCAGACATAGAAAGCATTTGCAATAGCATAACCAACCCGAAAACTGTCTTTTTTTTAATTCCTTTTCGGCGCATCTTCAATAAGGTATAATTGTTGGTTCATAAATCCGCCGTTACTTCCTACGCGTTTGAAATACATACCGGACTGAATTCCGTCCGTTTTTAGCATCTGAGTATTTTCATTGATTTTGACGCCATTTTTGCCTAATAAAGATAGAAAATACTTCGTAATATCATACCCTATCATATCAAAACGGGGATTTTTATCGCCGCGAAGTTTACCATAATACGTGTTATACTCGGTTTCATAATCTGTGGCTGCTGCCGCGCGTGAAGCATCGTCTATAAAAGGAGCTACGTAATACATTTTGGGCTTTTTCCCTACCTCGCCTTTCCAATTATATTGCCCTACTACCGCTACATCATACTTTGTACTCAAATCATAGAGCGTATTCAGGTAAGGTTGAACGGCAGAAATTCTTTCCGAATCAAAAATAAGAATGTTTTTTTTATTTGTATCCAGGTATTTTTCTATCGGATTAGCAGATAAATCGGCTTTTGTAAGTCGCTTGTAATATGTTTTTGATGTTTCTAATTTTTCATTAATCATTCGATAGGTTTCATTTTCACCGTCTGAAAAAGCATTTTCTAACTTTATCATCAGCACGTTGGATGTTTGGAATTTGGAACGAAGGGCGCTCATCAGAAAATAGCTTTGCAAGTCTTTATCGGGATTAAACTGGAAAACGTATGGATTGTCGTCCATATCGCTTACATTGGCGCTAAATGGTACTACGGTGTATATTTCGCGCCTTTTAGCAAAGTCTGTAAGCATAGGAATTTGCATAGAATAAGCCGGACCGATGATTAAATCCATTTGTTGAAATTCCGGCTTGTTAATTATGGCATGGATTTTTTCCTCGCTTTTTCCCGTATCGTAGGTATAAATATCGTAACTAATACCGTTATTTTGCGCTTGCCTGATGGCTAAGAGCGAACCCATATAAAATTCCATAAACTTATGAACCGTAGGATCTGCTGCTGCATCTTCCAACATAAAAGGCAGCAAATAGGCTATTTTATACCGGTCTTTTTTAAAGGTTTTTATCGTTGGCTTTTTCTGTATAGGTTTTTGTTCAGCCGCTGTGGTTACCGGAATTTTCAGACTGGATCCTATTTTCAAAGTGGTTTCGGAAGTGGGATTTAGGCTGATGATTTCTTGCACCGTTACGTTATATTTCCGGCTGATGGCGTAGAGCGTTTCGCCGGGCTGAACTTGGTGTGAAATGTAGGCGCCTTTATCGTTGATATGTAAGTTGGAATTAGCAGGAATGCTTGTTGAAAGGCTTCTCGGTTCGGTTTTTTCCTCTTTCTTGGGAGCGCTTCCTTTCTGGGGAATGCGTATCACTTCATTTGCCTGTAATCCTCTGCTTAGCTGCGGATTGGCTTCTAATATCTCGTCTTGAGTAACATTATATAAGCGGCTGATGGCAAAAAGTGTCTGTTTCTTTTCCACTTTATGCATAATATAATCGCCTTTATATTCCACTTTTCGTTCTGCTTTTGCAGATGGAAGTTTTGTGGCGTTAGGTTTTTTGGGGATAAGGATGGCTTCACCGGCTTTCACACCATTGACAATCTGCGGATTAGCGTTATTTATATCCGCTTGTGATAGACCGAATTTTTTGCTGATGGAGTATAAACCTTCCCCCGCTTTTACAGCGTAGATATAATATTCTTTTCCGTCAATTACTTTTGTAGGATAAGATAAATCTTGTGCCACTAAATAAAATGAACAGAAAAAGAATAGAATGAGCGAAATGATTTTTGTTTTATTCTTCATAAGTACAGTTATTTTTATAACCGAAATAAGTGCAAATGTACGAAAAAAATTAAGCATCTGTATTTATATGTAACAATAATTAAGCTGTTTTTTTGTTTATGAAAGTAAGAAAATGTACTTTTGTACTACGTAAAATTCAGAATATAATGGACAAAATAAACATTAGAAAAATAATCGTCTTTTTTATCGGAATAGCTTCTTGCTTAACTATCTATGGGCAATTAACCGCTACCGGAACCCACATTAAATTGGACAAGCCGGGCGGATTGGATTATGTTTTTATTTTTAATGCAATAGATAACGCCACCGAAATAAAATACACCGGAGCGGCGCCCGCGCCATTTAAGTGGAATAAACTGGCAAATGGCGTTCAAACCCTTTCTGTTCAAGGCGCGGATTATATTTCGCCTGAAAACAACACCGGTTATGTACTTTTAGATGCTGACGGGAAGCAAATTGCCTCTTTTTGGGTCTTTGATTACCGATTATATACGCCTGTATTAAAATCCCTTCGAGTGTTGGACGGAGAATCGCCCTGCACGGATGTAGAATTGAAATTAGAGGCGGATATTTTACCGTTTCAATATCAAAACCTCTTAGGTGGCAAATTAACGCTGCCTCGGAAATTTAAAATTTCCTATAAATCCTTAGACTGGAAGGAAAACAGTTGGGTGGACAAAAACGAAGAGTTTTTTTTAACTCTGCCCACAGTGTCTGATATTTTGGCACCGGCACCATTCACTGACACTTCATTCACTCTTTCCGGCGATGAGTTCGCTACTCAACTGGGCGTACCGGTATCGCCCGCCGTATCTTCCATTTACACCACTAAAGCCGTAAAAGGTAAAATAACAACTATTACCAGCACGGTACGAGCGGATGTATTGAATGAAAATAATCGTCCGGAAACAGCTACTCAATTAATTGGTTCCGCGCCGCTGGATATTAATTTTTTCAGTAACCCCACGCCGGCAGCAAACACCTACACTTGGCGCATATTCAAAGACAAATCTTCCGTACCATTTCTCATCCGGGCTGTAAGAGATAACAATTATAGTTTTACAGAAGCCGGAAAATACCTTGTGGAACTTACCGTAAGCAATCAGTATTGCTCGCATAAGAGTACGGTAAACGTGGAAGTTTCAGAATCGATGCTCGCTGTACCCAAAGTATTTACGCCCAACGGTGATGGCGTTCAGGACGAGTTCCGAGTAGCTTATCAGTCTATCATTGAATTTGACGCGGTGGTATTTAATCGATGGGGACGAAAGCTTTTCTCATGGAACGATCCCGCCAAAGGATGGGACGGCACCGTAAATGGAAGAGCGGTACCAGAAGGTCCGTATTATTATACCATTACTGCCAAAGGTTCTGATGATAAGGTCTATAAACTGAAAGGACATATTAATTTATTAAGATAATTTACCCATTCTATAAAATCAATTAAGAGAGCGGATGATAACATCCCCTTTTTATGTGTACTTTTCGGCACAAATTTTGCATGGGTGATTTTACATTTGCGTTAATAAATATCAGGAAAAATAAATTGAAGTGAACGATTTTTATTTTCAGATGTTAGATTTTACAGCACGGAGTATTGAATTAAATCATTTTTTTATCTATCTTTGCAGTGCAAAACAAAGATAGTTTAAAATAAATTCAAGAAAACAGTTGACTCCGTAGCTCAGTTGGTAGAGCAAATGACTCTTAATCATTGGGTCGAGGGTTCGAGCCCCTCCGGGGTCACTTTTTTTTTCAATAAATTACATTTATATTATAAACTATAAAAATTGCAAAAATGAAAAAAACAAATTTATTCGTATTATTACTCAGCGTAAGCTTGATATTTTCAGCTTGCGGATCATTAAACAACGCATCCAAAGGCGGAATTATAGGCGGTGGCGCAGGCGCTGCCATTGGCGCAGGTATTGGTGCATTAATAGGTAAAGATGGTAAAAGCGCTGCTATTGGCGCTGCTATTGGCACTGCTGTGGGTGGTACTACCGGCGTTATTATCGGTAAAAAAATGGACAAAGCTGCCGCAGAAGCTGCTAAAATTGAAAATGCCAAAGTGGAAACCATTGAAGACGTAAACGGATTGAAAGCCGTGAAAGTTACTTTTGATTCCGGTATTTTGTTTGACTTTAACAAAAGTTCTTTACGTCCGGCTTCTAAAGAAGCGTTGACTAAATTCTCAAAAATCTTAGTAGATAATTCTACGATGGATATCGCAGTAATGGGTCATACAGACAATGTAGGCTCATTGGAAGCCAATCAAAAAGTATCTTTGGCACGTGCACAATCCGTAGCTAATTATTTAGTGGGACAAGGCGCTCAACGCAGCCAAATGAAAACAGTAGAAGGACGTAACTATGCTATGCCGATAGCTGATAATACTACCGAAGCAGGACGCCAACAAAACCGTCGCGTAGAGGTTTATATGTATGCCAGTGAAAAAATGATTAAAGACGCGGAAGCACAATCTAAATAACTTTATAACAATAAGATAAAAAAAACTGCTGAGAAAGATTCAGCAGTTTTTTTTATGTTTATTCCATTACCTTCATCTGTTGCCGTACCGATTCCTCGTGAATGGCGATAAGAACAGTTTTCATAAACTCATCGCTCATATCCATTTTTACAGCTTCCTTTATTCGTTTTTCTAAAATTTCCTCGTATCGCTTTGCTTGTAAAATAGGCATATTGTGCTCTTTTTTATAAAGTCCTATTTCTTTGGATACCCGCATACGTTTAGCCAACAGTTCCACCAAGTCATCGTCCAGAATATCAATTTGTTTACGAAGCTGCGTCAGGTTTTCGGTAGATTGTTTCACATCACGGATAACGATAGAATCCAAGACCAACTCCAGCACTTCGGGGGTGATTTGCTGTGCCGCGTCGCTCCATGCTTTGTCCGGATTGCAATGCGTTTCTACAATTAGTCCGTCAAAGTTCAGGTCCATCGCCTGCTGGCTAAGTGGGGCTATCAACTCCCGTTTTCCACCAATGTGTGAAGGATCACACAGGATGGGTAGCGTAGGCAACTGCCGGTGCAGTTCTATGGGAAGATGCCATTGTGGCAGGTTACGGTACAGTTTTTTATCGAAAGAACTGAAACCGCGATGAATAGCCCCTATCCGCCGAATACCCGCGTTATAAATACGTTCAATAGCGCCAATCCACAAATCCACATCGGGATTAACGGGGTTTTTTATCAGCACCGGAATATCGGTTCCTTCCAGCGCGTCGGCAATTTCTTGTACCGAAAATGGGTTAGCGCTTGTCCGAGCGCCAATCCACAGCATGTCTATCCCCGCTTTGATAGCTTCGTACACGTGATTGGCGTTAGCTACTTCCACGGCGGTATACATTCCGTATTCTTGTTTTACCCGTTTGAGCCACGGCAGCGCCGCTTTTCCTACTCCCTCAAATCCACCGGGTTTGGTACGGGGTTTCCACACGCCGGCACGAAAAATTTTTATGCCTTGTTTGGCTAATTGCGCGGCAGTTTCCATCACTTGTTCTTCGGTTTCCGCGCTGCAAGGTCCTGCTATAACCAGCGGACGTTTCGGGTCAATGCCCGGTAATAATATTGATTCAAATTCCATAATTCTGCCCCTAACCCCCTAAGGGGGAACCGCGAGAGCGAAACGGTGTATTATTATTATTATTATTATTATTATTATTACTACTTTCCTAAATTAAACCTGAACACGGATAAAGCAGATTTAAACAGATAATACACGGATTTTTATTGAAAAAGTAAACTGATTTTAGCGATTTATTTAATAAAAAAATACCCATATCTGTCTTAATCCGTCAAAATCCGTGTCATCTGTGTTCTCATTCTCTATTTGGTAAAGTAGTATTATTATATTTAAATATCTCTGAAAAGTCCCCCTTTGGGGGATTTAGGGGGCTTCTATTCTCTCAATTGCTTCTTCCAATAAATTTTCAGGACAGCAAAGCGAAATACGGATATAGCGCTTTCCTTTATCACCAAAAATAAATCCGGGCGTAAGAAAAACGTTGTTTTCATAAAGAATTTTATCAGCTAATGCCCCGGCATCTTTCCATTTCTGCGGAATTTTTCCCCACACGAACATCCCCACTTGATTTTTATCGTAATCACATTTCAATATGTCCATAATTCTGAAAGCCAGTTCACGGCGTTTTGAGTAAATTTTATTCATTTCGATGTGCCACGCTTCGGGTGTTTCCAGCGCTTTGGCGGCTGCCGACATCATCGGACGAAACATGCCGCTATCCACATTTGATTTTACCTTTAAAATCCATTGAATAAATTCGGCGTTACTTGCCAACATTGCCATACGCCAACCTGCCATATTGTGGGATTTGCTCATCGAATTCAGCTCAATGCAAATATCTTTCGCGCCCTCCATGGCAAGAATGCTTAATTTCTTATCGTTCAGAATAAAACTGTACGGATTATCGTTACAAATGACGATGTTATGTTTTTTTCCAAAATTAATCAATTTCTCAAACAGTTCCAAACTCGCGTTTGCGCCCGTGGGCATATTGGGGTAATTAGTCCACATTAGCTTAACGCGGGATAAATCCATTTTTTCTAACGCATCAAAATCGGGTTGCCAGCCGTTGTTTTCGTCTAATTCATACGAAATGACATGGGCGTCACATATTTTACTTGCCGATGTGTAGGTCGGGTAGCCGGGATTAGGCACCAGCACGCTTTCGCCGGGATTTACAAAGGCAAGTGTAATGTGTAAAACACCTTCTTTGGAACCAATGAGCGGTTGGATTTCGGTATTTGGATTTAATGCTACCCCGTACCATTTTTTATACCAGTTAGCAAAGCCGTTTCGTAGTTCCGGAATACCCGCATAACTTTGATAGCCGTGCGTGGTAGGTTTGCGGGCTTCGGTGCAGAGGACTTCTATGGTTTCGTCCGAAGGTGGAAGGTCGGGACTACCGATGCCGAGGTTTATCACGTTTTTCCCTTGGGCGTTCATTTCGGCTACTTCACGCAGTTTCATCGAAAAATAGTATTCCGAAACACTTTCTAATCTTTTAGCGGGTTTTAGCCCCCTAAATCCCCCATAAGGGGGACTTATAGCACGCTTACCCGAGTTATCTGTTTGATTTATTGTCATAATTTACATTCAGTTAGAAGTAAAAGATAAAAAACGCATTGGCACATTGGCATATTAAAAAAGCGGCACATTTATTTTGCTTGATATTCCCCCAGGATCAAAAAATCGGTTGTAAGTGGAAGAATGGCGTTTAATGCTTGTTGATAACGCTCGTAATTTTGGAATGTTAGATTAATATAAAATTGATATTCCCATTCCCGTCCGATGATGGGTAAGGACTGGATTTTAGTCAAGTTCATATCGTAAAAGGACAATACAGAAAGTACTTGCGAAAGCGAACCCGACTGGTGTGGCAGTGTAAAAACCAACGACGATTTATCAATACGGATGTTCTTTGTCATTTTTTCAGCCAAATCGGCATTTGCCACTATCATAAAGCGGGTAAAGTTGCATTTATTGGTTTCAATGCCTTCGGCTATGATTTGCAAACCGTACATTTCAGCGGCTAAACGGCTGCAAATAGCGGCTCTTCCTTTAATTTTACCCTCTGAAATATCTTTGGCTGCCAAGGCGGTATCTTCACTTTCCACAGCTTTCACGTGTTTGTGCGCATCCAAAAAATCCTCACACTGCATCAGCGCGATGGGGTGCGAATGTACTTCGGTAATCTCTTCCAACGTTTGACCGGGCAGCACGCACAAATGGTGTTCAATACGCAACTTGTGTTCCCCGACAATTTTACAACCACTTGTTTTCAGTAAGTTATGATTTTGCAGCAAACTACCGGCAATAGTATTTTCTATGGCGGCAATTCCCAACAAATCGGGCTGTGAAACCACCTGAGCAAATAATTCTTTGAATGTATGGCAAGGGATGATTTCCAGTTCCTCGTTTTGAAAATATTCTTTTGCCGCAATTTCGTGGAACGCGCCGTTTACGCCTTGAATAGCAATTTTCTTCATATTTATATAGTGAACTCGTCTCGACTTTTAAAACATAGTAAACAATAGTCATTTTTTTGCCATTTCTCTTATATTTCGACCACATAGAGAAAAAT
>MTLC01003429.1_pt3 | contig 11309 bp, 6 predicted proteins | sample 1982451 | NCBI WGS metagenome assembly MTLC01 (sample SAMN05710165, study PRJNA340218) | biofilm metagenome | isolation source: sample SPH anode biofilm adapted to +100 mV | place: USA | collected 2012-02-03 | reverse complement strand
TCTGGCGGGCGTCGGCCAGTCGCTCCCGGTGCCATGCGGCGATCTGGCCCGCCTTGAGGTCGGCGATGGACGCCAGCCCGTCCTGGGTGGCCGCGCGGGCCGTGGCGAGCTGCCCGCGCAGGTAGAAGGAGCCGCCCACCAGCAGGGCCATGGCCATGAGCGCGAAGGCCGCCATGGGGCCCCGCCCGAGGCCCCGCCCCGGCGCCCCCGGGGCCCGGAAGAGGGCCCGGGGCCAGGTGTCCCGTCCCGGCAGCCCCGCCAGGGCCAGGGCGGTCATGAGCCCCGCCAGGGCCGAAGGCAGGGCCATGGGCGTGTTGCCGGACTGGTAGAGAAGGGGGGCGCCCGCCGCGTAGCTGAGGAGCACCACGGCGCAGATGATGGCCGCGGCGAGGGCCGGCAGGGCCGCCAGTTGCCGCTTCCACCGGGGCGCCAGGGGGGAGCCGCCGGACATGGCGTAGGCCAGGCCGCCCAGGAGCAGGGTCACGGCGGTGACCTTGGAGACCACGCGGAGTTCCAGGGCGGCCCACAGCGGCCCTCCCAAGACGAACCCCGCCAGCATGCCCAGGGTCAGGGTGACCACCAGGGCGCCGCACAGGGTGCCCAGGCTGCGCAGGGGCCGGGTGCGGCCCAGGCGCCGCAGGAGGATGGCCGCGTCCAGAAGGATGAAGAGCGCTCCCGCCAGGGGCGACAGGGGCACGAAGCCCCGGCCCAGGCCGCCGAGCACCGGGTCATGGAACAGGCTGCCCGTCAGGGCCGCCCCGGCGATGACGGCGGAAAGCGCCGCGAGGGCCTCGGCGAGCCAGGAAGGCCGGGAACGGCCGGGTGCGGGGGGCGTGGGCGTTCCCTCGGGTATTGCCATGCGGGGCCTTGGGGGTTCGGTTTCGGGGGGAGGCGGGGCGGAGACGGCACGATTTCCAGCCCAGGAAAGGATCGATGGAATTCGCGCCTTCGACTTGCAGAACGTGGATCTGCACGGCAAGGCGTCCCGCCCTTTCGACGGAACATTTGGACTCTTCAAGCTTGGAGCCAAATGGCCGGGCGTCAAGAATATTCCCGAATTTTCGCATGAAGCCCCCCGGGCCCCGCCCGGGTACTTATCCTTCTTTGATGTTGTAACCCGAGGCTCGCGGCCGGAGTCCAAGGGTCATATCCGGAAAGGGGATCCCATGGAATTCACGCTCAACGGCCAGACCCGGACGTTCGAGGGGGATCCCTCCATGGAGCTCCTGGCCTGGCTCCGGGACGAGGCCGGGCTCAAGAGCCCCAAGGACGGCTGCTCCGGCGAAGGGGTCTGCGGGTGCTGCACGGTGCTGGTGGACGGCAAGGCCCGGCTCAGCTGCCGCATGGAGGTCAAGGACGCCGAGGGGCGGGAGATCACCACGGTGGAAGGGCTCACCGCCCCGGAGCGCGACGCCTTCGCGGACGCCTTCGTCCTGAAGGGCGGCGTGCAGTGCGGCTTCTGCACCCCCGGCATCGTCATGAAGGCGGCCTCCATCCTGCGCAAGAACGCCGCCCCCACGCGCCAGGAGATCCGCGACGGCCTCCACGGGAACCTCTGCCGGTGCACCGGCTACAAGAAGGTGCTGGATTCGGTGGAATGCGCGGCCGAGGCCCTGCGCCTCCAGCGGCCTGTGGTCTTCCCCGGGGGCACCGGGGCCGTGGGCACCCGCCACCCCAAGTACACCGCCCGGGAGGCGGTGCTGGGCGAACGGGTCTTCGTGGGCGACATGGTGGAGCCCGGCATGGTCTTCGGGGCCCTGCGCTTCTCGGACCACCCCCGCGCCCGGGTGCTGAAGGTGGACGTGTCGGAAGCGCTCCAGGTGGACGGCGTCCTGGCGGTGCTCACCGCCCGGGACATCAAGGGCAAACGCGTCAACGGCATGATCTACCGCGACTGGCCGGTGATGGTGCTGGAAGGCGAGGTGACCCGCTGCATCGGCGACGTGCTGGCCACCGTGGCGGCGGTGACGGAAAAGGCCGCCCACGCTGCGGCGGCCCTGGTGCGGGTGGAATACGAGGTGCTGGAGCCCGTCACGGACATCTTCGAGGCCCTGGAGCCCGGGGCCCCCCAGCTCACCGACCACGGCAACGTCCTGTCGGTCACGGAGGTGCGCCTGGGCGACGCGGAGGAGGCCCTGAAGACCGCCGCCCACGTCACCCGCCAGCGCTACACCACCCAGCGCATCGAGCACGCGTTCCTGGAGCCCGAAGCGGCCCTGGCCGTGCCCTGGACCAAGGACGGCGAGGCCGGCGTGAAGATCTTCGACGGGGGCCAGGGCGGCTACGAGGACCGCCGGCAGATCGCCGAGCTCCTGGACCTTCCCGAGCGCCTGGTGAACGTGGTGCTCGTGCAGAACGGCGGCGCCTTCGGCGGCAAGGAGGACCTCATGGGCCAGCACCACGCGGCCCTGCTCTGCATGGCCACGGGCCGCCCCGTCATGGTCCGCTTCGACCGCCAGACCTCCCTGCGCACCCACGCCAAGCGCCACCCCATCGTCATGGACTATGAGGTGGGCTGCGACGCCTCGGGGCGCCTGGTGGCCCTGGTGGCCCGCATGCATTCCGACTCCGGCGCCTACGCCAGCGTGGGCATGAAGGTAATCGAGCGCGCCGTGGCCCACTCCGCCGGGGCCTACGCCATCCCCAACGTCCACGTCACGGGCACGGCGGTCATCACCAACAACGCCCCCTGCGGGGCCATGCGGGGCTTCGGCGCCAACCAGGCCTGCTTCGGCATCGAGTCCAGCGTGGACGAGCTGTGCGCCCTGGGCGGGTTCGACCGGTGGCAGTTCCGCTGGGACAACGCCCTGACCGAGGGCAAGGCCACGGCCACCGGGCAGGTGCTGAGGAGCGGCGTGGGGGTGCGGGCGTGCCTGGAGGCCCTGGAAGCCCGCTTCCGGGCCGCGCGGTACGCCGGCATCGCCGCCGGCATCAAGAACACCGGCATCGGCTGCGGCATGCCCGACTCCGGGAAGGCCAAGGTGGAGATCCTGCCCGGGGGCCGGGTGGTGCTCCACCACGGCTGGTGCGAGATGGGGCAGGGGGCCCACAACATGGCCCTCCAGACCCTGGTCACCGAGACGGGCATCGACCCCGGCCGCATCGAGGTGCGGGTGGAGACCGACGCCGAGACCTGGTGCGGCATGACCACCGCCAGCCGGGGCACCTCCCTGGTGGGCAACTCCGTGCGGGAGGCCGCCAAGGGCCTGAAGGCGGACCTGGCCGCGGGCGCCTCGCTGGCGGACCTCGCCGGGCGCACGTACCGGGGCGAATGGGTGTGCGACTGGACCACCAAGGTGGGCGCGCAGCCCCCCGAGGGCCGGGAGATCGTCACCCACTATTCCTACGGCTACGCCGCCCAACTGGTGGAGCTGGACGGCGAGGGGCGCATCGAGCGGGTCACCGCCGCCCACGACGCCGGGCGCATCCTGAACCCCACGCTCTTCGAGGGCCAGATCGAGGGCTCCCTGCACATGGGCCTGGGCTACGCGGTCACCGAGGACTTCCCCTACAAGGACGGCTGGCCCGTGTCCTGGAAGATGGCGGATCTGGGCATCCTGCGCACCCGGGACATGCCCGAGCTGGAGGTCATCGGCATCGAGGTGGCCGACGCCCACGGTCCCTACGGCGCCAAGGGGGTGGGCGAGATCGGCCTGGTCCCCACGGCCCCCGCCGTGGCCAACGCCCTGCGCCAGTTCGACGGCGTGCGGCGCACCTCCCTCCCCCTTCGTGAAATGCGCCTCCTGGGCAGGAAGAACCGGACCTGAAAGGAACCATGATGGGCAAACCCTTCCGCGTGGCCAAGCTCGAGATGCTCGCCGGCTGGATCTTCCGGGAACTGGAGGCCCGGGACACGGTCATGGGTATCCCCAAGGCCAACTTCCAGGTGCCCACCCCCGCCATGGCCCAGACGATGTTCGGCCACACCGTCGCCGCCCCCCTGGGAGTGGCCGCGGGCCCCCACAGCCAGCTGGCCCAGAACATCGTCTCCAGCTGGCTCTGCGGCGCGCGCTTCATCGAGCTCAAGACCGTGCAGATCCTGGACGAGATCGAGGTGAGCCGGCCCTGCATCGACGTGGAGGACGAGGGCTACAACTGCGAGTGGAGCCAGGAGCTCAAGCTGGAGGAATCCTTCACCGAATACCTCAACGCCTGGGTGCTCATCCACGCCCTGGCCCACAGGCTGGGCCTGCCGGGTCCCGGCACCCACTTCAACATGAGCGTGGGCTACGACCTCAAGGGCATCCAGACCCCGCGGGTGCAGGCCTACATCGCGGCCATGCGCAATGGCGGGGCGGCGCTGGACGAAGCCGTGGCCCAGGTGGCCCGGGTGTACCCCGCCGTGAAGGACGTGCCCATCCCCACCGAACTCTCCAACCACGTCACCCTCTCCACCATGCACGGGTGCCCGCCGGAGGAGATCCAGCGCATCGCCACCTTCCTGCTCACGGAGGTGGGGGTGCACACCTGGGTCAAGCTCAACCCCACGCTCCTGGGCGCGAGCCGGCTGCGGGGCCTGCTCAACGCCTCGCAGGGCTTCGACATCGACGTGCCCGACAGCGCCTTCGACCACGACCCCGGGTTCGACCAGGCCATGGCCATGGTGCGCAACCTGGCCGCCGTGGCCCGGGACCTGCCGCTGCAGTTCGGCCTCAAGCTCACCAACACCCTGGAGGTGACGAACCACCGCACGGTGTTCCCCCCGGCCGAGAAGATGATGTACCTCTCCGGCCGCGCCCTGCACCCCCTCACCCTGAACCTGGCCCACCTGGTGTCCCAGGAGCTGGACGGCCAGGTGCCCATCAGCTTCTGCGGCGGCGCCGACGCGGGCAACTTCCCCGACCTGGTGGCCGACGGCCTGGGCCCGGTCACGGTGTGCACGGACCTCCTCAAGCCCGGCGGCTACGCCCGGCTCCAGCAGTACCTCCGCAACCTGGAAACGGCCATGGGGGACGCCGCCGACCTGGACGCATACGTCCGTGCGGCCTCCGGCGGGCACGGGGCGCGCTTCAACCTGGCCCGGCATGCGGTGAAGGTGGTGGGCGACGACGCCTACGCCCGCCGCCCCCGGCCCCTGCGCTTCAAGGGGCCCCGGGCGCTGGGGCCCTTCGACTGCATCTTCGCGCCCTGCGTGGACAGCTGCCCCACCAACCAGAACATCCCCGACTACCTCTGGCTGGTGGCCCACGGCCGGCCCCGGGAGGCCATGGAGGTGATCCTGCGCACCAACCCCCAGCCGGGCATCACCGGCAGCGTGTGCGACCACCCCTGCACCGGGACCTGCGTGCGCATGTTCTACGACGCGCCCCTGGCCATCCGCGAGATCAAGCGCTTCGCCTTCGAGCAGGGAGGCGCCTTTCCCGAGGCCCCGGGCCCCCGGACCGGCCCCGGCGTGGCCGTGGTGGGCGCCGGCCCCGCGGGGCTCTCGGCGGCGTACTACCTGGCCAGGTTCGGCTTCGACGTGCACGTGTTCGAGGCGAAGCGGGAGCTCGGGGGCATGGTGTCCGGGGTCATCCCGGGCTTCCGCCTCACGGGCGAGGCCCTGGAGGCGGACCTGCGCCGCCTGGCGGACCTGGGGGTCACCTTCCACCTGGGCCAGGCCCTGGGGCGGGACCGGACCCTGGCCGGGCTGCGGGAGGCGTTCCCGTACGTATTCCTGGGGGTGGGGGCCCAGCGGGGCAAGCGCCTGGGCATCCCCGGCGAAGGGGCCGAAGGGGTGGTGGACGCCCTGGACTTCCTGGACCGGGTCCGGGCCGGCACGCCCATGGACCTGGGCCGGCGCGTGATCATCATCGGCGCGGGCAACACGGCCATGGACGCCGCGCGCTGCTCGCGGCGCCTGGTGAAGGACGGCACCGTGACCATCGTCTATCGCCGCACCCGGGCGCAGATGCCCGCGGATCCCGCCGAGGTCGTGGACTGCCTGGAGGAGGGGGTGGACCTGCGCGACCTGCTCGCGCCGGTGCGGGTGGTGGCCGAAGGGGGCAGGGTGACGGGCCTGGTCTGCGCGCGCATGGCCCTCGGGGAGCGGGACGCCTCGGGCCGTCCCCGGCCCGTGCCCGTGGAGGGAGGCGAGGAGCTGCTCCCGGTCGACACCCTCATCCCCGCCATCAGCCAGGAACCGGTGCTGGACTTCCTGGAGGGCCTGCCGGTGGCCCTGCGCCGGGACGGCACCTTCGAGGTGGACCCCGCCACCCGGGAGACCTCCGTGCCCGGCCTTTTCGCCGGAGGGGACGCGGTCCACGGTCCCTCCTCCATCATCGAGGCCATCGCCGACGGCCGGGCCATGGCCGAAACCCTGGCCCGGCGCCACGGCATCCCGGTGCCAGGGGAGGCCCCGCTCCCCAAGGGCGCCACGGATGCCGCCCTCCTGGAGAAGAAGGCCCGGGTGGCTCCCGCCCGGCAGGTGCCTGTGCTGCCGGTGGCCGAGCGCCGGGGCTTCGAGGAGGTGCTCCACGTCTTCACCCCCGAGGAGGCGGCCCAGGAGGCCTCCCGGTGCCTGGACTGCGACGACCTGTGCAGCCTGTGCGTCACCGTCTGCCCGAACCGCGCCATGCTGGCCTTTCCCATGGTCCCCCTGCGCCTGTCGCTGCCGGTCCTGGAGCAGCGCGGCGGCCGCCTCGAGGTGGTGGGCCACCGCCCCTTCGCCGTGGACCAGGCGGTGCAGACCTACAACGTCGCCGACTTCTGCAACGCGTGCGGCAACTGCACCTCCTTCTGCCCGACCGCGGGCGCGCCCTACCGCGACAAGCCGCGCCTCTGGATCGACCGGGACGGGTTCCGGGAGGACCCGGACGACGCCTTCCGCATGGAACGCGAGGGGGAGACCCTGGTGCTGGAAGCCCGCATCCAGGGCCGGGAGCACCGCCTTGAGGCGGGCCCAGCGGGCGCGGTCTACCGCAGCGGCCCCTTCACGGCGCGGACGCGGGCCGGCTCCTGGGACCTCGCGGACTGGGAGGTGCAGGGCAAACTGGCGGAGGGAACCCGGGTGGATCTGACCGCCTATGGTACCCTGGTCGTACTTATCAACGCCGGGGCTTCGGCGCCCCATCTCGCCGGTAGTCTTAACTGAATGGTGCTGTCTCCTGGAAGGACGGGCATGACCTGGCTGTCACGATATCTGGAACGGGAATCGCCGGCGCTGTGGCCCGTGCTGCAGCCCGAGGTCCAGGCCCGCATGGAGGCGGTGGCTCCCGCGGTGGTCCTGCCCGTCGGCGGGGGCACGGGCCTGGGCATCCTGCGCAACCTGGGCCGCCTCGGCGTGCCCATGGTGGCCCTGGACGACAATCCCGCCTCCATCGGCCTGACGTCGCGCTACGCGGTGCCGCTGGTGTGCCATGACCCGCGGCACCACGGCGAGGAGGCCCTCATCCAGGACCTGGAGCGCCTGGGGGAGGCCCTGCCGCAGCGCGCGGTGCTCTTCCCGGCCTTCGACGACCACGTGTGGGCGGTGTCCCGCCACATCGAGCGGCTCTCGAAGTACTACCTGATCCCGCTGGCCGGCTGGGACGTGATGCAGCGGGTGGAGGACAAGGAACTCCAGCTCAAGGCCGCCGCCTCCGTGGGCGTCGACATTCCCAGGACCGCCTACGTCCACGGCCCCGAGGACCTGGCGGCCGCGGCCGCGGACATGGTCTTCCCGGCCCTCTTCAAGCCCATCCGGCCCCAGGAGATGCGCCGGCGTTTCGGCTTCAAGGTCATCGGCGTCCCCACCGCGGCCGACCTCCCCGCCGCCTACGAGAAGGCCCGGGTGTGCGGCCCCCTCCTCCTGCAGGAGATCATTCCCGGGGGGGACACCGCCTTCTTCACCTGTGGCGCGTACCACAACGCCGCCTGCCAGCCGCTGGGCCTTTTCGTCTCCCGGAAGCTGCGCCAGCATCCCCGGGACTTCGGGGAGGCGCGCATCGCCGAGAGCGAATGGAACGACGACGTGGTGGCCGCCACCCTGCGCCTGCTCACGGAGCTCTCCTTCCACGGCGTCTCCGGCACCGAGTTCAAGCTCGATCCCCGCGACGGGCGCCTCAAGCTCATGGAAGTGAACGCCCGCCACTGGCTCCACCACACCCTTTCCACCGAGGCCGGCGTGAACCTCTCCCTCATCGCCTACCGCGACGCCCTGGGCAGCCCCATCCAGGGCCCCCGGCAGCAGGACGGCGTGCGCTGGACGGACCTCAAGCACGAACTGGAGGACAGCCTGGGCGAACTCGTCCACGGGACCCTGGGCTTCCGGGAGATGCTGGAGGGCTTCCGCAACGCGCGCACCGACGCCTTCTGGAGCCTCGACGACCCGCTGCCGGTGGCGCGCCAATTCGCCACGGCGGTGGGGCGGCACCTGCCGGGGGCGAAGTAGGCCCATCACGGGGAAAAGGGCTGCGGGCGCAGGTTGAAGCGCCGGCGCGGGTCCGCCGCCATGAACAACTATTTGGGAATAATGGAAACTACTTAAACAATTTTATAAAAAAACAGCATTGCAAGGTAAAGGCGATCTGATCATCCTCTATTGGAGGGTGTCGCTCGCTTCCTGGAGCTGCCTCCGCCAGTCCATCCCTTGGGATGGGCTAGCTTACCTATGCCTTTGACCGCTCGAACAACCAGGCGCCCGAAGGCGCCTTTCCCGAAAGGAATGCCCATGAGAATCCTCGCCCTGCTCCCCCTGGCGGCGTTGCTCGCCGCCCCCCTTGCCGCGGAGGACAAGGGCAGCGACACGAAGGGGAAATACTATTTCAAGAAGAACTGCAAGGTCTGCCACGTGGCCGGAGGCTCCGCCGCGGCGCTCACGCCCCTTTCCAGGACGCAGGCCCAGTGGAAGAAGTTCTTCGACGCCGGCGTGCACGGAAAGGGCGGGGAGAAGCTGACGCCCAAGACCTGCACCCCCGCGCAGGCGCTGGACATCAAGACCTTCCTCATGAACCACGCCTCCGATTCCCCCCAGCCCGAAACCTGCGGCGGCTGATCCCCTTCCCGAACCCGGAGCCCGATATGCGAATCACCCGTCTCGCCCTCACCCTCGCCTTCCTCGCGCCCCTGGGCCTTTCCGCCCAGGAGGACGTGAAGCGGGAACTGGCCGACCTGAAGGAGAAGGTCGCCGCCCTGGAAGCCAGGGCCAAGGACCAGGAAAAGGTCCTCACCAAGGTCGAAACCAAGGTCGCCCAGGACAACATCGCCTGGGGCGGCGACCTGCGCACCCGTTTCGACAGCCTCCAGCTGCACTACAAGCCCTACCAGCAGTTCCTGGGGTTCGTGCAGAACCCCGCGCCCGGCGCCTCGAATCCCTATCCGTTCATGCCCGTGACCCAGCAGATGGGCGCCCAGGACTGGTCCAACTCCGTCGAATGGTCCACCCGCCTGCGTCTGCGCATGACCATGAACATCAGCGAACACGCCAAGATCATGGGGCGCCTGACCATGTTCAAGGTGCATGGTGGGGCCGACACCCCGGTCTTCAACGGTTCGCCCAACACCGTCCAGAACGGCTTCAACGATGCCAAGGTCCCGGGCAACGATGTCCTGCGCGTCGAACGGGCCAGCTTCGTGTACGACTGGCCCGCGCTGGGGGTCCTTTCCATCGGCCGCCAGAACACCTCCGACGGCCCGCCCCTGGAAGTGCGCGAAGGCACCGAGCGCCAGGCGACGCCCCAGGCCCTGGCGGTCAACGCCCTGGTGGACGGCATCGGCTGGAAGTTCCACCTGGACAAGCTGGGCTTCCCGGAGCACTCCCTCCTGGGCTTCTGCTACGGCGTGGGCTTCGAGAGCGGCTTCGGCGGCGGCGGTTCCGTGAAGAACACCTACGTGCCCGTGGGCTTCAACTTCACCAACGCCACCGCGTCCAATCCCGCGGGCGCCTCCCTGCAGGTGAACCCCGTGGCCTCCCTCAAGGACAGCACCGTCCTGGGCGCGATGCTGGACGTGCCCCTGCTCTTCGAAGGGCTGGGCACCGTGCATTCCGCGAACATCTACGTGGGCTACAACCGCTTCGGCAACATGACCGACATCCCCTTCGGGAACCTCACCCAGTTCCCCGTGCCCGCCATGCCCGGCATGGGCGGCATGCCCAGCATCCAGTACGTGACCGCCACCAACAACCTGGGCGACATGGACCAGTTCACGGCCACCTGGAAGCACAAGATCGGCGACACCTTCACGTACTTCGGGAGCTTCGGCTACATCAAGAGCCACCCCAACGGGAAGACGTCCCAGTACGGCGCCTACTGGGACATGCCCGCGCAGATGGGCGGCCCCGGCTACCAGCTCACGGGCTTCGGCGGCCTCCTGGGCGACGCGCACCAGAGCCGGACCGCCAGCGCCTACTACCTGGGCATGCGCTGGGACCCCCGCGCGAACCTTGGCCTGGGCCTCGAATTCAACCACGGCTCCCCGCGCTGGTTCACCTATGATCCCGCGGTGGGTGAACCCACGGACAAGCTCGGCACCCGGGGCGATGTGCTGGAGGCCTACGTGAGCTGGGAGTTCGTGAAGAACGTGATCCTGAAGGTGGGGTACCTGGACTACACCTACAGCCATGCCTTCAGCGGCTGGCACATCGCGCCCGCGCCCATGGCGGGAAGCTGGGAACCGGCCTACAACCTGGACCGGAACCCCATGCTGCAATACGCCTCCCCCGCGACCATGAAGAACACCTACCTCTCGCTGGAAGTGAGGTTCTAGGCCCCATGACGCACATGACGAGCCCGTCGGGCCCCATCCGTCCGCCCCGGCCGGGGCGGTTCATCCAGGCCCTGGCGGGCCTCATGGTTCTTTCCCTGCCGGTCCTGGCCGCCCAGCCGCCGCCAGGGCCCGCGCACGGCGCCTACGGCCGCGTGCGGGCCGAGCGCAACCGCGACGTCACGGCCGACCACACCAAGTTCAAGATCCTCCAGGGTCCCTTCAAGGACGGGGACGGATCGGCCGTGACCCGCGCCTGCCTCACCTGCCACGTGAAGGCGGCGGACCAGGTCATGGCGACCCGGCACTGGAACTGGCGCCCCGCCGCCACGGAGCGGAAGGGGTACGGCAAGTCCACCCACCTGGTGAACAACTTCTGCATCTCCACCCTCGGCGGCAACCAGGAGGCCTGCTCCCGCTGCCACGCGGGCTACGGCATGACGGACCGGACCTTCGATTTCACGAAGGCCGAGAACGTGGACTGCCTGGTGTGCCACGACACCACGGGGGACTACGAGAAGGTCAAGGGCGGCTATCCCAACCCCGCCGTGCCGCTGGCGGAAATCGCCCAGAAGGTGGGCCGCACCAGCAACCAGACCTGCGGCGCATGCCACTTCTTCGGCGGGGGGGCGGACGCCACCAAGCAC
>MTLC01004008.1_pt2 | contig 11355 bp, 7 predicted proteins | sample 1982451 | NCBI WGS metagenome assembly MTLC01 (sample SAMN05710165, study PRJNA340218) | biofilm metagenome | isolation source: sample SPH anode biofilm adapted to +100 mV | place: USA | collected 2012-02-03 | reverse complement strand
CCGGCGTGGCAGCCGTGGCGGGGCTTGCCGCCCCGGGCGACGATGGTCTCGTGCATGGTCTCGCCGCAGATGGCGTCGTGGCCGTCGAAACGGCCGGAGGTGAAGTTGCGGGTGGGGAGGCCGCCGGCTTCGTGCAGGATGTTCACCAGGACGTTGGTGCCGTAGGTGGGCAGCCCGGTGCCGCTCACGGGGTGGTCCATGAGGGCCTTGGTGAACGTGCGGGAGGCCGCCTTGAACCGCTCCGGATCCGCCAGCCGGATGCCGGGGCCCCCTTCGTCCTCGACGGTGATGAACTTGACGCGCTTGGAGCCCATGACGGCGCCCAGGCCGCCCCGCCCGTGGCTGCGCAGCTTGCCGGAGGGGTCCCGGACGGAGATGTTGGCCGCGGTCACCCGCAATTCGCCGGCGGTGCCGATGCAGAGCACGCCGGCCTTCTTCCCGAGGCGGCCCTCGATGGCTTCCAGCACCGCGAAGTTGTTCCTGCCGATGAGTTCCCGTTCCTCCTGGATGGCGACGCCGTCCTTGGTGATCCGCAGGCCGTACCAGGCGTCGCCCTTGGGCAGACCCTCGATGATCAGGGCCTTGATGCCCAGGCGCGCGAACATCTGGGCTGCGGTGCCGCCCACGTTGCTCTCCTTGATGCCTCCGGTCAGCGGGCTCTTGGCGCCGCAGGAGAGGCGGCCCGAGTTGGAGGCCGAGGTGCCCGAGAGGAGGCCCGGGGCGAAGACGAGCTTGTTGTTGGGTCCCAGGGGGTGGCAGGCGGGGGGCACCTCCTTGGCCACGATGGTGGAGGTGAGGGCGCGGCCCCCCAGGCCCGCCCAGGCCGCGGGCGTCTCCTCCGTGCGGGTGGTGAGGTCGGTCAGATTGACCCTCAGGATCCTGTCCATGGTCTGCTCCCTTCGAACCGCAAGGCGGAACCCGTGTAAACGCACGGGTTGTGCCATGTCCTCGCCCCGGGGCGGGATGCCAGGCGCCGCCAGGGGCGGGGCAGGAAAAAAGGACGAAATATCAACGTTCCATGTACGTGCAACTTCGTCACAGGTTGCGCCAGGGCGTACCACGGGGCGAACGATATGGGACACTTCGGTACGGTCCAGTCCGGAGCAGCCATGGGATACCGCAAGATCGACACGCCCGCCATCCTTTCGGCCTGGGAGCAGTTCGTGAGCACCGGCGACGTGGAGCCGGGGGTCCTGGCCCCGGAGGTGGAGGCGTCCTGGCGCCGCTGCCAGGCGGCGGGGGTGGACCCCTTCGCGGGCAGGGCCGTGGGGGTGCTCAGGCCGTCGGCCTTCGCGGCGCTGGTCGAGCGCAAGCAGGACCTGATCCGGGTGGCCAAGCCCTTCATGGACAACCTGTTCAGCCTGGTGGCGGGGGCCTTCGTCGTCCTGCTCTTCGATGAGCACGGGATCCTCCTGGAGGCCGTGGGCGATCCGGAGCGCATCCGCACCTGCCAGGACCTCAACCTCAACGGCGGGGCCCTGTGGGACGAGCACGAGGTGGGAACCAACGGCGCGGGAACCTGCCTGGTCCTGGGCCGGCCCTTCCAGGTTTCGGGCCCGGAGCACTTCTGCCGCAAGCACCACCGCTGGACCTGCTCAGGCGCCCCCATCCTCGATCCCGAGGGCCGGGTCCTGGGCCTCCTGGACCTGTCCGGGCCCGTGGACGAGACCCATTCCCACACCCTGGGGCTGGTGATGGCCGCCGTGGCGGCCATCCAGAACTCCCTGGCCCTGGAGCAGCGGAACCAGGAATTGACCCTCCTGAACGACCGGCTCTCCCGCGTCCTGGGCACCGTCACCGACGGCGTCATCGTGGTGGACGCCCACGGCGCCATCGGCCAGATCAACCCCGTTGCCGAGCGCCTCCTGGGCATCCGGGAGCCCCTGGCGGGAACCGCGTCCATCCAGGATCTGGTGCTGGACCCGGAGCCCCTCGCCGAGCTCCTGGAACGGGGGCGGGAATTCCTGGACCGCGAGATGGACCTGCGAAGCGGGCAGGGCCCGCAGCACTGCCTGGCCAGCGGCAAGCCCATCCTGGGCGCCGGGGGCGCGGTGCGCGGGGCCGTGCTGTTCGTGAACCCCATCAACAAGCTCAAGCGGCTCGTGAACCGGTTCTCGGGGGCCCAGGCCACCTTCCGGTTCGAGGACATCCTGGGGCGCGGGGAGGCGCTGGCCAAGGCGGTGCAGCTGGGCCGGGCCGCCTCGGAGAACGACAGCAACGTCCTGCTCACCGGCGAAAGCGGCACGGGCAAGGAGATGTTCGCCCAGTCCATCCACAACCAGTCCGCAAGGAGAAGGGGGCCCTTCGTGGCGGTGAACTGCGGGGCCATCCCGCGGGAGCTCATCGCCAGCGAACTGTTCGGGTACCAGGACGGCGCCTTCACCGGGGCCGCCCGGGGCGGGCGCCCCGGCAAGTTCGAGCTGGCCGGGGGCGGCACCCTTTTCCTGGACGAGATCGGGGACATGCCCCTGGAGCAGCAGGTGGCCCTCCTGCGGGTGCTGCAGGACCGCACCATCACCCGCCTCGGGGGGGACCGGGCCTTCCTGGTGGACGTCCGGATCATCTGCGCCACCCACAAGGACCTTCGCGAGGAGGCCCGGCGGGGCACCTTCCGCCAGGACCTCTACTACCGGCTCAACGTCTCGACCCTCAGGCTGCCTCCCCTGCGCGAGCATCCCGAAGACGTCCCGCTGCTCCTGGAGGCCTTCCTCCGCAAGCAGGGCCGCGAGGGCCTGGACATCGACCCCGCGGTGGTGGCCGCCCTCCAGGCCCACCCCTGGCCCGGCAACATCCGGGAATTCCAGAACGTCGTGGAGCGCATGGTCCTGGCGGCGCGGGGAAGGCGCATCACCGCCGAGCACCTGCCGGAGGAGCTCATCAGGCCCGCCCAGGCGCCGGCGCCGCCGGCCCCCGTGGCCTCGGGACCGGTGCGTCTGCGGGACCTGCTGGCGGAAGAGGAACGGGAGGACATCCTCGCGTGCCTGAGGTCGGCCCGGGGGAACATGACCCGGGCGGCCCAGAGCCTGGGCATCTCCAGGAACACCCTCTACCGGAAGATGGAGAAGTTCGGGATCTAGCTCTCGCTACCGCACCGCTTCCCTTGCGATCATCAGCTCCTCGTTCGTGGGCACCACGGTCACCACGACCTTGGAGTCGGGCGTGCTGATGATCCGTTCGCCCTTGCCGTGCTCGTTGGCCTCGGCGTCCAGCTTGACGCCCAGGAACGTGAGCTTGCTGCAGACCTTGGCCCGCACGAAGGTGCTGTGGGTGCCGATGCCGGCGGTGAAGGTGATGGCGTCCACCCCGTCCAGGACCGTGGCGTAGGAGCCGATGAATTGGCGCACGTTGTAGGTGAGGAGGTCCCGGGCCAGGCGGGCCCGTTCGTTGCCCTGGTTCGCGGCCAGTTCGATCTCCCGGAAATCCGAGGAGACGCCGGAGATGCCCAGGAGGCCGGACTTCTTGTTGAGCAGGTCGGTGATGGCCTTGTAGTCCAGGTTCTCGTATTCCATGAGCATCTCGACCACGCTGGGGTCGATGGTGCCGCAGCGGGTGCCCATGATCACGCCCTGCAGCGGCGTCATGCCCATGCTGGTGTCCATGCTCTTGCCGTTGAGCACGGCGCAGATGCTCGTGCCGTTGCCGATGTGGCAGGTGATGATCTTCAGGGAGCGCAGGGGGCGGCACAGGAGCAGCGCGGTGCGGGCGGCCACGTACGCGTGGCTGGCGCCGTGGAAGCCGTAGCGCCGGATGCCGTACTTCTGGCTGAGGTCGTACGGGATGCCGTAGATGCGGGCGAAGTCCGGGATGTCGTGGTGGAAGGCGGTGTCGAACACGGCCACGTGGGGGACGTCCGGGAAGGCCTCCATGGCGGTGCGGATGCCCAGGGCGTTGGCGGGGTTGTGCAGGGGGGCGTAGAGGGCGAAATGCTCGATGTCGGCCACCACCTCAGGGGTCACCAGCACCGAGTCCCCGTACTTGGGCCCGCCGTGCACGACCCGGTGGCCCACCGCGTGGATGGGGGTGTCGTGGAGGACGGCGGCGCGCAGCCGCTCCAGGATGGCCTCCAGGGCCTCCCGGTGCGTGGGCAGGGGCAGGGCCTCCTTCCGCCTGTCACCGGCGAGGGTGCACTCCAGGCTGGTATCCGCCAGCCCGATGCGCTCGGCCATGCCGTCGGCGATGGAGACCTCCTTCGCCATGTCGAAGAGGTTGAACTTCAGACTGGAGGAGCCGGCGTTCAGGACGAGTACGAACATGGCAGAAACAATACCAGGAGTTGCAAGGGAATCTTCCGGATGCTCCGGGGATTCGGACGGCCCCGGAAACCCGGGCCCGGGGATCGGCCGCTCATACAAACAAGCAAGCGTAGGATGGAGCTACCGAAACCCTGAAAATGTTCCCCATAGCCTCCAGGGAGGGCTGGTTCCGTTGTACCGTTCCTAGTCAGCCCCATTCAGCAGCATTCAGCTCAAAGGTGTCCGCATGGCAATCGATCCACCCCCCTTTTCCGACCTGGGCGCCTACGACCGGGAGCGGATCCTGGAGTTCGAGTTCGTCCGGGCCACGGAGAACGCGGCCCTGCAGGCCATCCGGTGGTCGGGGCGGGGCGAGAAGGAGAAGGCGGACGCGGTGGCCTGCGCGGCCATCGCGGGGGTGTTCGACCAGCTGGACATCCAGGGCGAGGTGGTGATCGGGGAGGGGATCAAGGACCAGGCGCCGGGGATCTTCGTGGGGGAGAAGCTGGGCACCTGGCGGCCCGGGGCCCCCCGCTTCGACATCGCCCTGGACCCCATCGACGGCACCACGAACATCGCCAAGGGGCTCCCCAACAGCATCTCGGTGATCGCCGCGGCCCAGGTGGCCGACGGGGCCACCCACGCCCTGCGCCACATTCCCAGCTTCTACAGCCACAAGATCGCCTATGGCCCGGCGGTGAAGGCGGCCCTGGACCGGAACCCGGGGCCCTCCTTCCTGGACCGGCCCCTGGACGAGGTGCTGGGTTTCGTGGCCGAGGCCCTGGGAAAGCGCGTGAGTGAACTGGTGGTGGTCACCATGGACCGGCCCCGGCACGACGACATCATCCGCCAGGTGCGCGAGGCGGGTTCGGCCCTGCGCCTCATCTCCGACGGCGACATCACCGCGGCCGTGGCGCCGTCGCTGCCCCTGTCGGGCGTGGACCTGTACCTGGGCATGGGCGGGTCCCCGGAGGGCGTCCTGGCCGCCGCGGCCCTCAAGTGCCTGGGCGGGGACATCCAGCTGCGCATGTGGTTCGACGGCGAGCGCCACCCCGAGCACCTGGCCGAGGTGGCCGCCCGGGTCCCGGCCGCCGAACTGGGGCGGGTCTTCCACGTGCGGGACCTGGTGGTGGGTGACAGCGCCCTGTTCTGCGCCACCGGCATCACGGACAGCTCCCTGCTGCCCGGGGTCAAGCTCATCGGCCACCAGGCCGAGACCCACTCGATCCTCATGCGGGCCCGCAGCGGCACCGTGCGCCACATCCAGGCCGTCCATCACCTGGACCGGAAGGGCACCCCCATGCGGGAGGGCTTTCTCCGCTAGAAATCCAGGTTCGCCGTGATGCGTTCCCCTGTGGCCTTGAAGGTCTCCAGGAACCGGGCGATGCGTCCCTGGGCGGCCTCCCGTTTTTCCACCCCCAGGTTCAGGTTCAGCAGGTCCACGTACCAGGGGGGCTTCACGTCGCTCTGCACGTAGGCCCAGGCGATGGCCCGGGCGATGGGGAGGGTGGTGGTCTTGGAGTCCTCGTGGACGTCCTTGCCCCGGGCGCGGAGCAGCTTGGCGTACTCCTCCTCCAGCAGCCGGTTGAAGAGGGCGGGGGTGAGGGCGTCGCCGGGGCGCACGCCCAGGACCTCGTCCCCGTCGGTGAGGGGGGCCTTCTTGTGGATCCACTCCCAGAGAATGGAGAGGCGGATCTCCCCGGTGGCCATGTCCTCCATGAGGTAGAGCACGTCGTCGTTGCCGAAGTGGTCCGCGGGCTTGAGCGCGGCGGCCTGGAGCCCCTGCAGGAAGGCGTTGCCGTACTGCAGGGCCACGGAAAGCAGGTCGCGGGCGCCGGGCACGGTGCGGGGGGCGGGTTCGAGGAGGGTCAGGCCGGCGGCGTCCTCCGGGCCGTAGGTGAGGGCGGGGAAGGACCGTCCGGCCTGGTTGTCCTGGCCGGCCTTCTCCCACACGGGGCGCACGATGTGGACCATCTTCCAGTGGGCCACCCACTTGCCCGAGGCGCCTTCCCGCTGCTCCCGCTCGGCCCCGGCCACGGCCCGGCGCATGCTCGCGGCCACGCCCACGTCCGAGCCCACGGGGATGTTGGGTTCCATGCCGCCCTGCCAGAGGGCGTGCCGGCCCAGGCGGTCCGGGGTGTTCACGGCCCGGCGCACCCGGTCCTCGTAGTTCCGCATGTACCCGTAGGTCATGGTGATGGTGTCGATGTTGGGGTTGTGGAAGGCGGGATCCCAGGCCAGGGCGTCGGCGACGCTGTTGATGTAGTCCCAGCGGCCGGTGTTGAAGCCCACGAAGTGGGGCGCGAGGGCGGCGCGGATCTCCATGAGCTGGAAGCTCTGCTCCAGCTGCTCCACCAGGACGTAGGCCTTGAGGGTGCCGGGCCGCAGATCCAGGTGGGCCTCCACGGCCAGGAGGAGCGCGTTCCACCAGGCCGCCTCCGCGGCGGTCTGGATCTTGGGCAGGTAGTACACGAGGCTGCGGCCCGCCCCGCGCAGGGCGGCCGCGTTGGTCACCGCGAAGGTGGCCAGGTCGGCGATGGAGGCGGAGAACGCGGCGCCGCCGGCGTGGCGGATGTGGCGGTCGTCCAGGTGCATGCCCCGGGCGCGGTAGAGCACGGTGGTTACGTCCAGCTGGCTCCGCCAGTCGGCGATGATCGGGTGGCCGAAAAAGCCCTGGGCCCACCGGTTCATCTCCCGGGAGACCCCTTCGGCCACGTCCAGGAAGATGGCGTCCCGGGCCAGGGCGAGCCTGAGGTTGCGGTGGTTGTCCAGGCTCATGGACGCCACCTGGCCCAGGGCGTCCTCCCCGTCGAACATCCATCCGTCGGCGCCCGAGAGGAGCGCGTAGGCCACGTTGCGGATCCCCGAGCGCACGTCGGCATAGGGCTTGGTGGCCGGGCCCGTGCCCTGGATCCACTGCCTGCGCAGGTCGGGGGGGATCTCCGCCCCCTCGAAGTCGCCGGCCCGGGCCGCGGCCACGGTGATGGAGGTGCCGGGGATGGTGGAGGCCGGGTCCAGGAAGCCGATGGGCTCCCGCCGCTCCGCGCGGTCCCGGCGGCGCGCGGCGCGCTCGGCCATGAGCTCCCGTCGACGCGCGTCCAGGGGCGCCAGGGTCTCCAGGGCCCGCTGCACCTGGGGGGTGAGGACGTCGGGGTACTGCGAGAGGATGCCGTTCCGGAATTCCAGGGCCATGGAAAACCTCCGCCAGGGATTCAATTTGGCCCTGGTTTCCTTATGAATCCAGGGAAATCATCGCTCGTCCGGGATTCGAATGGTTCGATAAGGGGTTTCGCCTCCGCTACCGCAGGGCCAGGCCCACCTTCACGAGCCGGCAGACCCGGGCGGCGGCGGCCTCCAGCAGGTGGGCGCCCTGGCTGATGCACGCCTCCAGCGGCATGGGCGCCGGCACGATGCTCGCGAGCGCGTCGATGCCGTGGCCGAGCACCTCGTCGGCGCCCTCCCCGAGGCCCCCCGACAGGCAAATGACCGGCACGCGGTGGCGCCGGGCCACCGCGGCCACGCCCACGGGGGCCTTCCCCATGGCGGTCTGGGCGTCGGTGCGGCCTTCGCCGGTGATGACCAGGGCGGCGCCCCGGACGAGGTCCTCGAAGCCGGTGGCTTCCAGCACGATCTCCACGCCGGGGCGGAGCCGGGCGGGGGTGAACCACAGGAGGCCCGCGCCCAGGCCGCCCGCGGCGCCCGCGCCGGGGCGCAGGGCCACGTCGCGGCCGGTGGCGGCGGCGGCGACCCGGCCGAGGATGCCGAGGGCGTGGTCGAGCTCCCGCACCGCCTCGGGGGAGGCGCCCTTCTGCGGGCCGTACACGGCCGAGGCGCCCCGGGGACCGCACAGGGGGTTGTCCACGTCGCAGGCTACGAGGATGCTGGCCGCGGCCAGGCGGGGGTCGAGGCCGGAAAGGTCGAGGGTCTCCAGGCGTGCCAGGGCGGCCCCGCCCTCGGGGAGGGGGCGGCCTCCGGCGTCCAGGAACCGCGCGCCCAGGGCCCGGGCCATGCCCGCGCCGCCGTCGTTGGTGGCGCTGCCGCCGATTCCGATGACGAAGCTGCGCAGGCCCGCGTCCAGGGCGGCCTTGATGAGGTGGCCCACCCCCGCGGTGGTGGTTAGCCGGGGGTCCCGCCGGTCCCTGGGCACCAGCGGCAACCCGGACGATGCCGCCATTTCGATGACGGCGGTGGCGCCGTCGCCCAGGACCCCCCAGAGGGCCGTCACCGGCTCGCCCAGGGGCCCCGGCACCTCCGTGCGGAAGAACCGCCCCCCGGTAGCCGTCACCAGGGCCTCCACGGTGCCTTCGCCGCCGTCGGCCACCGGGATCTTGCGCACCTCCGCGCCGGGAAACACGGCGAGGATGCCCCGTTCGATGGCGTCGGCCACCCCGGTGGCCGAGACGCTTCCCTTGAAGGAGTCAGGTGCTACGACGATGCGCATGGGGCTACCCCTATCGGCTCCGGCTTGGAATGGATATGAACATATCAGGGGACGTGCCCCGACCGTGCATCCGTGTGGCGCCGACGCAGGGTTTCCGCCCTGCGGCCGCGCCCCGGCGGTTCCCGGATCGTGCGAGAATCACCGCGGAGGCACCCATGGCCCTTCTCGACGCAAACCGGAGCATCCTGGTCGTCATCGACCTTCAGGGCAAACTGGTCCACATGGTCCACCGCCCGGCCACGGTCCTGGAAGCCACCCGCAGGCTCATGCGCCTGGCGGACCTGTTCCAGGTGCCCGTGGTGTTGACCGAGCAGTACCCCCAGGGCATCGGCCCCACGGAGGCGAGCATCCAGGCCGCCTTCGACGGCCTCACCACGCCCACCTTCTACATGGAGAAGACCTCCTTCGGCTGTTGTGGGGATCCCGCCTTCGAGAAGCTGCTGCGGGCGGCCCGGCCCGGCCTGGAACCCGCGAAGCGCCAGATCGTCGTGGCGGGCATCGAGGCCCAGGTGTGCGTGAACCAGACGGTTCTGGAACTCCTGGCCTCGGGCCACGAGGTGCACCTCTGCTGGGACGCGGTGAGCGGCCGCGGGGAGGACTACCGCAGGCACGCCATCGAGCGCATGGCGGCGGCTGGCGCCGTCCTCACCAACCACGAGTCCGTGGCCTTCGAGTGGTGCCGGGACAAGGTCCACGCCCAGTTCAAGGCCATGTCCGCGATCATGAAGGAAGGGCAGCCTTGAAATGAGCCTCTGATACCATTCCGCATGGCCCTTTCACGACTGCTCGGACGCGTTGCCGCCCGGGAACTGGTTGACCCAGCCGCCACCCGCGCCCTGCGGGCCACGGGGGCCTTCATGCTGCCCCTGGTGCTGGCGTCCCTGGGCCTGATCACGGGCACCCAGGCGGTGCTGGCCTCCTTCGCGGGCCATGCGGTGGGCGGGCTGGATGTGAAGGGCGCCTATTCGCTGCGCCTGTTCCTCCTGGTGGGCCTGAGCGGGGTGTTCGCGGGGGCCGCGTGGCTGGGGGTGGAGGCCGGGCGCAGCGTGCCCATGGCGGTGCTGGCCACGGGCCTCATCGCCCTGGGGGCGGGGGCCTGGCGGCACGGGCTGGGGGAGTACGGGCCTTCGGTGGCCTCCACGGCGGCGCTGCTCTTCTTCCTGGGCCTGATCAACCACGCGGAGGCCTCGGCGCCGGCGGCCGCGGTGGCCACCCTGGCCGGGTGCGCCCTGAGCATCGCGGTGCACGCGGCTTTCTGGCCCTTCCTGGCCCAGCATCCGCTCCGGCGCACGGTGGCGGCGGCCTGGCTCGCCCTGGCGGACCTGGCCGAGGCCCTGCCGGCGGTGGAGGCGGCCGACGCCCCCGCCCGGCACGAACGGGTGGTGGCCTGCGAGAACGAGCTGCGCGCCGCCCTGGACTTGGCCACCGAGGCCCTCAAGGGCGCCAACGCCACCAGCAGCCGTCCCCTGGTGCGGGAGCTGCAGGCCCTGAACGGGGCCGCGGCCCAGACGGCCAACTACCTCATGGCCCTCAACCCCAGCATCGAGCGCCTCATGGAGCCGCCGGGGCCCGGGGCCCTGGCGGCCTCCTTCCGGTCCTTCCTGGCCAGCACCGTGAATTCCACCCGGTCCCTGGCCCTGACGGTGGTGTCCCACCAGGCGGGGCACCTGTCGCGGTTCGAGGTGCGGCTCCGGCGCATGGGGCGCCTGCTGCGGGTGCTCCAGTCCCGGGTGGCCGCCAAGGTGAAGGACACCCCGGAGCGGGCCCACCTGGCGGACGTCCTGGACAAGCTCCAGGAGCACCTGCCCACCCTGAGCGGGACCCTGCGGGCCTCCCTGGAGCGGGTGCGGGAGCGGGGCCCCATCTCCTTCGAGCTGTTCGACCTGCGCGCCTGGAGCCTGCGGCCCCTGGCCTCGGCCCTGAACTTCAGCCTCCAGGTGGACCCGGCCCTGGTACGGTTCACCTTCCGCCTGGCGGTCATCATGATGGCCGGCACCTGGGCCTGGCGCGCCTGGAACCTGCCCCACGGCTTCTGGATCCCGCTGTGCGTCATGGTGGTGCTCCAGCCGGACTACGGGGCCACCCGGCTCCGGGCCACCCAGCGCGCGGTGGGGACCCTCGCGGGCGGACTGGTGGGCAGCGTGCTGCTCTGGCTGCACCTTCCCCTGGGACTGCTCCTGGCGGCCACCGCGGCGGTGTGCTGGACCTTCACCTTCTACGTGAAGCGCAACTATGCCGTGGCCGTGTTCTACATCACCCTGCTGGTGGTGCTGCAGTTCGAAGCCTCGGGTCCCGTGACCCTGAGCCTGACCCTCCACCGGCTCGCCTTCACCATGGCAGGCTGCCTGTTGGCGCTGCTGGCCGCGCTGAGCTTCTGGCCGGTGTGGGAGCGGGACCGGTTCCCCCCGCTCCTTGCCGGCGCCCTGCGGGCCAACGCCCTCTTCCTGGACCGCCTCTGCCAGGGGCTGGGGGGCGATGCGGACATGACGCCCGCCCTGGTGCTCAAGGCCAAACGCAAGGCCCAACGGGCCAACAGCCTCGTGTTCTCCTCCCTGAACCGCATGGCCGGCGATCCGGACGTCATGCGGGAGGGCATCGAGCGCAACGCGGCCCTCGCGAACCACAACATTCGCGTCACCCGCTGGCTCAGCGTGGCGGCGGTGCATTTCCGCGCCGGCGAAC
>MTLC01000843.1_pt1 | contig 11355 bp, 10 predicted proteins | sample 1982451 | NCBI WGS metagenome assembly MTLC01 (sample SAMN05710165, study PRJNA340218) | biofilm metagenome | isolation source: sample SPH anode biofilm adapted to +100 mV | place: USA | collected 2012-02-03 | reverse complement strand
GCGGCATCTACGTCGACAGCGACACCGAGTCGGACACGGGCGTGCCGTTCCTTGCCGACATCCCGCTTCTCGGTTGGCTTTTCAAGTCTAACTCGAAACAAAAGACCAAGACCGAACTGCTCATCTTCATTACGCCGAAGATTGTAATTTAAGGAGATTCTATGTTTAAAAGGTTTGCTTTGTTGGCTTGCAGTGTGTGCGTCTTCGCCATCCTCTCGTCTTGTGGAGCAGGGGATATCGGTGGGGGGATCGGTGAATTCACAACAGTCAATGCTAGTGCTCAAGCTTCAAATGGCAGTATCGAGTCGGACATTCTTACCGGCAATTCTTGTTCCGATACGGTTTCTACTGGTGGTTCTGCGCAAACCGATTCTGTCGATGTTAACTTCACATCCAAAGCAATGTATAGTACAGGCGCCCTTGATCTTGTGATCAGTAATGTAACCGTTGAGTATTATCCTACCAAAACTGGGACCCCTAATATTCAGAGAGTTTCTACCCCTTGGCACCAAGTTGTCTCACCAGGTGCCACCGATCCTGTTACAGTACAGCTCCTTACTGCCATGCAGAAGGACTACCTTATGAACCCCCAGCCACCCCAAACGCCGATGCCACTTTGCACAGGCACAGCGAATATTTTCGAATATAACGTCAAGATAATATTTGAAGTTAGTGAGCCTGGCGGAAATGGCGATAAGCAGTACATTCCCGCCTGGGTGACACTGTCTGTTTACGACAAGATCTAGCCTTATAAACTATCATGCGTTCTGGTTTAACGAAGGGGTGTGAAATGAATTTCTCGAAGAAACTCTGCTGGGCGCTTTTGATGCTCTTTTGTGCCGTCATGCTCAGTTGTTCTGGTGACGGTGGAACTAGCACAACCACTGCGCCTGGAGGCAAAAAAACGGCCAAGGTGCTTACCAGCGACTTCCAGGTGACCTCCAACACAACGGACCAGTCCCAGCCCGCCATCGCCTACGACACGGTGAACTCCAACCGTTACCTGACCGTCTTCGTCGACAGCAGGAACGGTCAGCAAATCTACGGCGCCATCAGCGTCGGTTCCGACTCCCCGGGGCAGGGGTTGCCCGGAAACGTCACTTCCCTCGCCGCCAGTGCGGCCAATTTCGCGATCACTGACGTTACCGGCAACAAGTCCCAGCCCAAAGTCGCCTTCTACCATGACCCCAATGACGACACGAAAAGCATGTATCTTGTGGTTTGGACCGACTCCAGGGCAGGCTACGGTCAGATTTACGGTCAGTTTGTCAGCATGACTGGTACGCTGCTGGGAGATAACTTCCAGATCTCCCCGCACGTCGCCAACGTGGACATAAACCAGAACGACCCCGATCTGATCTACAACGAAGTGACCGGGAAGTTCGTCGTCGCCTGGGTCGACACCTCAACCTACGACACGGACGCCAACCCTGACAACGACGTGACCTACAGAGCCGTCGGCACCACCAGCACCACCAACACCATTACGATCGGTCATATTCCGCTGCCGTTCGCCGACAACAACATCGTGCGCACCATCGAGGTCGATCCCCTGACAGGCACGACGGCAAACCTGCAGAACGTTTCTGCGACTGTGCGCACCGGCGCCATCACCGATACCGGCACAAACATCATCGACACCTGGAAAGTTCAGTTGAACGAGTCGCACCCGAGGATCGCCTACAGCCCGATTACCGGCGAGATCTTCACCAGTTGGAGTGGCTCCACCAGCACGGTGACCCTCACCATCACCTACACCACTTCCACCGTTGCTGGGCCGCCCCAGATCACTACTGCGACCTACAAGAGCTACGTCTTCACTTCGGTCTCTCAGGACGATGCCGCGACAAAGGTGAAGCTACGCAGGAACCAGGGGCTCGGCTTCATCAACGACTTCAGCTTCGGCACCGTCGGCTTCCCCGCAACGAATCCCTCGGTTTCCGTTGACCCCAACACGAACCGACTCCTCCTCGCCTGGGAAGACAACAACGGCGGCGCGGTAACCGGCAAGAATATCGTGGGGCAGCTCGTCGATCTCTCCGGCTTCACCGCCTACGGCGACCCCATCTTGATCTCCAACGCCGTCGGCGACCAGACCGCTCCGGTTGCCGCCTTCGACAACGTCAACCAGCGCTTCTTCGTGGTATGGGAAGATGCCCGGAACCAGAGCGCGAACCTGAGCAACATCGACCTTTACAGCCAGTTCGTCGACCCGCAGGGGAACCTCTCCGGTGGCAACTCCATCGTCACAGTGGCCACCGGCAACCAGCTCTCACCTGCGGTCGCCTTTGGCGATGTGAACTTCAGGAAATTCATGGTGGTGTGGAAGGACGGCCGCGCGCTTTCCAACTCGGACATCTTCGCCCAGCTGCTTGAGTTCTCCTCAGCGCCGCAGCTCACCATCACCGACACGATGGACGTGCCGATTCTGAGCGGCGCCATCGATTTCGGCAACGTCGATATCTCGTCCAGTACACCGTACAAGGACGTCACCTTCCGTATCCGAAACGACGGTAACTCCGTTCTCACGATCAACTCGATCGTCGATCCCGCGGACCCATTCAAATTCACCACCCCGAAACCGACCACCATCAGCCCGGGTACCAACGCGGAAATGACAGTCCGTTTCGCCCCGCACTCGGCCGGTTCCTTCTCGAATCCCGCCGACGGGTACCGCATGATCTTCGACTCCAACGGCGGCCAGGCCGTTATCAACCTCTCCGGCGCCGGCGTTGGCATCCTTCCCCTGTCCATCGCTACGTCATCGCTGCCGGACGGCACCAGTGGAGCGGTCTATCCCGGGGCGAAGCTGACCGCTACCGGCGGGGTCTGGCCGTACGGCTCCTGGACCATCACTTCCGGTACGCTTCCCCCGGGGCTCACCCTTTCCTCCACCACCGGCGACATCAGCGGAACGGTCAGCCCGGCCGCCGCATCTTCCTACACCTTCACGGTTGGCGTGACCGATTCAAACGGCGCATCGACGACCAAGTCGCTCACCTTGAACATCACCGCGATGTCCATCACCACGTCATCGCTGCCGACATGGACCCAGCTTAAGACCGGCTACAGCGCAACGCTTGCGGCTTCCATTCCCGGCGTCACCATAAAACCGGCAAACATAACCTGGACCGCGCAGGGGCTGCCGCAAGGGCTCCAGCTCACCTCCAGCGGCAGTATCTCCGACGTAAGCTCCGCCACCGGTCCGCTCATCCCAGGCTCCTACAACGTGACGGTCCAGGCCAGCTATCTCGACGATACCGTGACGCCCAACAGGACCTATTCGGCCTCGAAAAACCTCACCCTCACCATCAACCCGGCACTTTACATCACCACCACAAGCCTTCCCTCGGTGGTCGTAGGTGCCCCGTATAACCAGTCTCTCGTTATGCAGGGTGGGACCCCGTCCTATCTTTGGCAGATCTCGGGCGGCAGTCTCCCCGCTGGACTCACCATGAGCCCCAGCACAGGGACCATCAGCGGTGCGCCGTCGCAGACCGGTACTTTTATCTTTACCGTAAAGGTGCTTGATTCCACCGGCGCCACTACGACACGCGACCTTGCCATCAAGGTCAATCCGACGCTCTCCATCACCACCACCGCGCTCCCCTCCGTCGAAAACGGCGCCACCTACGCACAGGAACTCGTGGCCGGCGGCGGCACCGAGCCGTACGTTTGGTCCCTCTCCGGTAGCGGTACCCTCCCTCCGGGGCTCGCCCTCGACAGCGCGTCTGGCGTTATCAGCGGTAAGGCTTCCGGTTCCGGTAACTACAGCTTCAACATCAAGGTCACCGACGCCGACGGCAACTTCTACACCAAGCTCTTCACCATCACGGTGAGGGCCGCCGGCATCGTTTCCGGCAACCTTGTCTTCACCAATCTTGCCGGCGCCGACCTCGGCGGGACCCAGAACTTCGGCGGCGTTCTTGTCAACAACACGGCCGTTGCGACCGTGTGGGTGAAAAACACCACCACCTCCCGGATCACAGTGAGCAGTGTCGCCGCGTCCAATAACTCCGGTTTCGTGGCGAGCGGCGGCGGTAACGTCGACCCGTCGAAATCGATACCGATCAGCCTTTACTTCACCCCGAAGGCCGTAACCAGCTACAGTGGGACCCTTACCGTTACCGACTCCACTGGTTCGACTTACACGCTTGCCCTTGCCGGCAGCGGTGCAAGCGCTGTTGCGGCCATTCAAGGGACTACCGGCGTCACCGACAGTACAGAGCTTTTCTTCTCGAATCCGGCTCTTTCCGACTTCACTGCGAGCAAGCCGAGCGAGCCGGTCGAGCTGGCCAATTTCACCCCCCTCGGCGCCATCAGCCTTCGTCTGGAAAACGTGGTTTCGGAGGGGACCGTGAACGTGGCGGTCACTTTCCAGACCACGCTTAGCGACAGCAGCGTCTTCTACAAGGTGGTCAACAACCCGCTGACCAACCAGATCACCTGGACCAAGATCACACCGATCAGCCGCTCCGGCAATACCGCGGTTTTTGCCGTTACAGACAACAACCCGCTGCACGACTCCGATCTCAACCCCGGGTACATCCAGGATCCCATCGTCGTGGGCGTCGTGGGAAGCGCTCCCGCGGGGGGGGGCACCGACACCGGGAGCACCCCGCCGTCTTCTTCCAGCGGCAAGAGCGGTTGCTTTATCGCCACCGCCGCTTACGGCAGCTACCTGGATCCGCAGGTCGTAGTGCTCAGGCATTTCCGCGACAACGTGCTCCTGAAATCGGCACCGGGTCGTGCTTTCGTCTCCTTCTACTACAAGCACAGCCCCCCGATCGCTGACTTCATCTACGAGCACGGCTTCCTGCGCCTGCTTACCCGCTGGGCGCTCACTCCGCTTATCTTCGCGGTGAAGTACCCGGTCACCATGCTGCTTCTCCCACTGCTCTTCGCCTATAACCGGTTCCGCAAACAAAAAATTGCGGTTCCGGCCCGGTAGGGGGCGGCAGGTAGATGAAACAAAAGTCAGGAGCTCTTTTCATGTTCAAACGCTTCATCGTTCTCTGTCTTGCGGTGCTCGTTCTTTCCGCGTGCTCGAAGCCTCCTGCCAAGGACCAGGTGCAGGCTGCGGTCAAGAAGTTCATCCCGATGGACTTTGAGGTGCTGCAGGTCTCGGAGGTCAAGGGGATCGATGGGCTTTACGAAGCCGCCATCAACGTGGGCGGCCATCCGGTCATTTTTTACGTCGACAAGAAGTGCGATTACATCTTCACCGGCAGCATGATGTCGACGCGGACCAAGGCAAACCTCACAAACGAGGCGCAGACGAAATTCCAGAAGAAGTAGTCAGATAAAGACATCACCAGCGCATCGAAAGCCAGGGAAGCTCCTGGCTTTCGTTTATCAAAGAAGGAGCAGGCATGTTCAGATACCTTACCGCGGGAGAGTCGCACGGCCCGCAGTTGACCGCCATCGTCGAAGGGGTCCCCTCCGGGCTCAAGCTCACCGAGAACGACATCAACGTGGACCTCGCCCGCAGGCAGGGGGGGTACGGGCGCGGCGGCCGCATGAAGATCGAGACGGACCGCGTGCGCATCCTCTCCGGTGTGCGCTGGGGCGAGACGCTTGGCTCCCCCATCACCCTGGTGGTGGAGAATTCGGACTGGGTGAACTGGGAACAGCGCATGTCCCCTTACGCGGAGTTCCGTGACGACAGCATCCGGGTCACCCGGGCGCGTCCGGGACACGCCGACCTGCCGGGGGCGATGAAATACGCCCATACCGACGTACGCAACATCCTCGAGCGCTCCAGCGCCCGTGAGACCGCGATCCGCGTGGCCGTAGGAGCGGTGGCGAAGGCTTATCTCACCCGCTTCGGCATCTCGGTCACCGGCTGCGTGACCGAGCTTGGGGGCGTCAGGGCGGAGCGCCCCGCCGATGCCGGTGTGAAGGAGTTGCAGGAGAAAATTGCCAAGTCGCCGGTCTACACCTACGACGAGAAAGCCGAGGTGGAGATGATGGAGGCGATCGATCGCGCGAAGGACTCGGGTGACACCCTGGGCGGCGTGGTCGAGGTGCGTGTGAACGGTCTCCCCGTCGGGCTTGGGAGTCACGTGCAATGGGACAGAAGGCTCGACGCCCGTCTCGCTGCCGCGGTGATGAGCATCCAGGCTTTCAAGGGGGTTGAGGTCGGCGCCGGGTTCGAGACGGCCCGTCTGCCGGGCTCCAAGGTGCACGACGAGATCTTCTTCGACGAGCAGCGCGTGGCGCGTGGCGAGAAGACCGGGTTCTACCGTAACACCAACCGTGCGGGAGGGCTTGAAGGTGGGATCACCAACGGCGAGGAGGTCGTCATCTACGGTGCGATGAAGCCGATCCCGACCCTGTACACGCCGCTTAAGTCCGTGGACATGCTTTCCAAGGAGCCGTTCGAGGCGACCGTTGAGCGCTCCGACTGCTGCGCCGTCCCCGCAGCGTCCGTGGTCGCTGAGGCCGTAGTCGCGATCGAGATCGCAGGCGCCTTCAAGGAGAAGTTCGGCGGCGACTCCGTTTCCGAGACGGCGCGGAATTACTCGTCCTACATAGAGTACCTCCGGGAGTTTTAAAGGCGGCAAAAGGTTTGCTTATGAATTTCCGCAACATCTTTCTTACCGGCTTCATGGGGTGCGGCAAGACGACGGTCGGCCATGTGCTCGCGCAGAGGCTCGGCTGGAAGTTCGTGGACCTCGACCACGCCATCGTGGAAGAGGCGGGGATGAGCGTCAAGGAGATCTTCGCGGCACACGGCGAACCGTACTTTCGCGAGCTGGAGTCGCGGGTGCTGGTCAGAATCGCCGCAGGCAGCGGCCAGGTCATCTCGACCGGAGGGGGGGCCGTCATCGACCGCGGCAACCGTGCAGTCATGCGCCAGTACGGCCGCATCGTCAACCTGCAAGCCGATGTACCGACCATCGTGGCGCGGGTGAGTGGCAACAGCGAGCGGCCCCTGCTCGCCGACGGCGCTTCCGTGGAAAAGGTCCGCACCATGTTAAAGGCCCGCGAGGAGTTCTACGCCGATGCCGATCTGCGCATCGACACCACCGGCAAGGACGTCGCCGGGGTCGTAGACGAGTTAATCGATTCTTTGAAGAGGTATCCGTGAACGTTCAGCATATCGAAGTGGCACTGGGAGAGCGCAGCTACGACATCGAACTGGGGGCAGGCATCCTGGGAGGTGTCGGCGCCCTCTGCCGTGCTCTCGGCCTCTCCGGTACCGCGGCCGTCGTCTCCAACACCACCGTGGCTCCGCTTTACTGCGAAACGGTGCGCGCTTCCCTAGAGGAGGCGGGGTACCGCACGGTAGAGGTCATTCTTCCGGACGGTGAAGCGTACAAAAACAGCGCGACCCTGAACCTCATCTATGACGGTCTGGTTGACGCATCATTGGATCGGGGCTCCTTCATACTTGCCCTGGGCGGCGGTGTGATCGGGGATATGGCTGGCTTTGCCGCGGCAAGTTTTCTGCGTGGCATCCCTTTTGTACAGCTCCCCACCACGCTTCTTTCGCAGGTTGACTCAAGCGTCGGCGGCAAGACTGGCATCAACCACCCCCGGGGCAAGAACCTGATCGGCGCCTTCTACCAACCTAAGGCGGTACTCATCGACGTGAATACCCTGGACACGCTGCCGGAGCGGGAGTACCGCAGCGGGCTGGGCGAGATCGTGAAGTACGGCGCGGTGCTCGACGGCGACTTCTTCACCTTTCTCGAGCAGAACGTCGAGAAGCTCCTCGCCCGCGACAAGGAAGCGCTCATCCACGCAGTTGCGCGTAGCTGCGCCATCAAGGCGAAGGTGGTCGCTCTGGACGAGAGGGAAGGGGGGGTACGTGCAGTGCTTAACTACGGTCACACGCTCGGCCACGCCGTGGAGACCCTGACCGAGTACACCGGCTACCTGCACGGCGAGGCGGTTGCCATCGGCATGGTTCAGGCGGCCAAAATATCCCAGCACTACGGTTACTGCAGCGATTCCGATCGCAAACGCATCGACGCCCTTGTCGGAGCCCTTAGGCTGCCTGCCGAACTTCCCGCCTTCCCGGCCGAGCGCTACGCGGAAGCGCTTTCCCACGACAAGAAGGTGCGCGATAAGGGGCTGCTCTTCATCTGCAACCGGGGCATCGGCTCCTACAAGATGGAACGGGTCACCGACCTCAAAGCACTTCTGGAGATCTGCGGCATAGGAGAGTGACATGGTAGAGGACGCCTTATCGTTTTGGACGGAGATACAGCGCTACGAAGACCTGCTGGCTAAGGACGCCAAGTCGCTGTGCTTTGCACCGCTCTCCGAACTGTACCGGAAGCTCGGGCTGTTGGACGACGCCATCTCTGTTGCCCGCAAAGGGTGCGCGGCCCATCCCGAATACCCACTCGGCTTTCTCGCCCTGGGCAACGCCTGCTATGCGAAGGGGGAGTCTACGGATGCCTGCCAGGCACTGGAGAAGGCGGTAGAGCTCAAGCCGGACCACATCCAGGCCATGAAGCTTTTGAGCCAGATATACGTCGAGCTGGGCCGGGTCGATGCGGCGCGCAATATCCTGGGGCGCGTCCTGCAGCGGGACCCCGAGGACCTGGAAAGCACCATGCTGCTGAACTCCATCGCGTCGGCCGCTCCCGCCGATTCATCGGAAGATGAGATCATCGAGGATGTTGAAATCATCGAGGAACTTGAAGAGGTGATCGAAGAGGCGCCCGACTCAGTTCCTGCGATGAGCGTGCCCCAGCCTTCATCGGCATCAGTGCCAAAACCGGCGGCACAAATACCGGTGTCCGAGCCCAAAGACGACGATCTCTGGGCCATCGAGGACCTCGAAGGGGAGCCGGAGTTGGCGGAAGCACCCCCGGCCGCGGCGTCCCGGCCGGGCGCCCCGGACCCGCTGACCACCGCGACCCTCGCCGAACTCTATGTGTCGCAGGGCTTTCTTGAGAAGGCGCAGAACATCTATCGCGAGCTCCTCACCGCCCATCCCGGCAATCCGCAGTACCGCTTAAGGCTCGAGGAACTGCTCGAACTGCAGGAACTGCAGCTTAGCCCGGCCGATCCCGCGTCCGCCCAGGCGCCTGCTGCAACACCGTCTCCAGAGGCACCGGTAGCACCGCAAATAGCGTCCGTACCGGTAGCAGGTGCTCCTGATCTTTTCGTGGAGCCGGCCGGTCTCGCCGAGGCGGCCGCGCCAGTGGCCGCGCCCTTTGCACCTTCATTGCCGACCGCCCCCGAAGAGATCCCCGCTGCCGCAGCAGGTTTATCGGCTGCCTTTGCCGGGATGGAAACGCCGGCGGAACAGGAGGCCGGTCCGCTTGAAAATCCCCGCCACGAAGACGCGGGGGGGACGGAAGTGGGCGTGGAAAGCGCGCTGGAGCGCTGGCTGGAAAACATAAGGAGAAGAAAAGATGGGGTTTAAGGCAATCCTGAGGGAGATCGTCGAGGAGAGCGGAGGGGGGCTGGGCGGCGTCATCATGGGTTATGACGGCATCGCCATCGAGGAGTTTCTGCGTGAAGAGAGCGGCGTGGACGTACAGACCATGACCGTCGAATACGCCTCGGTGCTCAAGGAGATCAAAAGAACGGTCGGCGTGCTGAAAACGGGCGACCTGGAAGAGGTTTCCATCATCAGTGAGAGGTGCTGCGTCATCGTGCGAGGCATAAGCGATGAGTTCTTTGTGGCTTTGGTGCTTCCCGCCGACGGCAACTTCGGAAAGGCCCGCTACCTCTTGAAACGTGCCGCGCCCGGGCTCAGGGAGGAACTCAAATGAGCGATGCCAAGCTGAAGGTGCTCGTTTTACACGGGCCGAACCTGAACCTCCTCGGGGTCAGGGAGCCTGGCGTCTACGGGACCGTGACTCTTGATGGGATCAACAAGGAGCTTACCGCTCTGGCCGAAGAGTTGTCGCTGGAGCTCAAGATCCTGCAAAGCAACAGCGAAGGCGACCTGGTGGACGCCATCCAGGGCGCCATGGCGGACTGCCGCGGCATCCTGATCAACCCCGCCGCTTATACCCACACGAGCGTCGCCATCCGCGACGCGATCGCTGCCACGGCGCTTCCGGCCGTGGAGGTGCACCTCTCCAACGTCCACGCCCGGGAAGCCTTCCGAAGCCACAGTTATATCGCCCCTGTGGCGGTCGGCCAGATCTGCGGTTTCGGCGCCGACAGCTATCTTTTGGGGCTCAGAGCCCTTGCCAAACGGCTGGGAAAATAAGATTGTCTTACGGACGGAATTATGATAGGTAACAGAATCTCCGCGGCCCGAGAGTGCCTGAAACGGTTCAACGCCGATCTGTTGCTGGTGACAAACCTCAGCAACATCAGGTATCTAACCGGTTTTACCGGCAGCGAGGCGCTGCTCATTCTCTCTCCAGAAGACGGGTGGTTTCTCACCGATTCCCGTTACACCTCACAGGCGGGCGCCGAGGTCACGGGCGCAAAGGTCATCGAGTTCTCGAGCCGGATGGACGGGCTGGTCGAACGGCTGCAAGAGCTTCGTCCGGCCAGGGTTGCCTTCGAGTCCGGCTCCGCCACCGTCGCCTTCTACCAGGAACTCTGCGGCAAGACGCCGGGGGTCGAATACCTTCCCGCCGACGTGGAGCTAGCCGGTCTGCGCACCGTCAAGGATGCCGGTGAATTGGCGATCCTGGAGCAGGTAGCCGCCATCGCCTCCGAAGCGCTCCTCGGGACGGTGGCGCGCCTAAAGCCGGGCATGACCGAAGCCGAAGTCGCCTGGATGCTCGAAGTGGCGATGCGTGAAAAGGGGGCGGAAGGGAAATCCTTCGATTTCATCGTGGCCTCCGGCGAGCGCGGTGCACTGCCGCACGGTCGGGCCTCGGAGAAGAAACTTGCCGCGGGAGAACTGGTCACCATAGACTACGGTGCCATCTACCGGGGCTACTGCTCGGACGAGACGGTGACCGTTTGTCTGGGGGAACCCGACGCTAAGCAGCGCGAGGTGTACGACACCGTTCTGGCGGCCCAGCGGGCGGCCATGGAGGCGGTGCATCCCTGCATGAGTTTCAAGGACCTGGACGCCAAGGCGCGCGACCTCATCGCGGGCAAAGGGTACGGGGCCTATTTCGGTCACGGCCTCGGGCACGGTGTCGGTATAGACATCCACGAACACCCGGCCGCGTCGCCGCGCAGCAAGCACGTCATCGAGGAGGGGATGGTCTTCACCATCGAGCCGGGGATCTACATCCCGGGGTGGGGTGGGGTCCGTATCGAGGACACCGTGGTCGTCGAGAAGAACGGCTGCCGTCCGATCACCAGGGTCCCAAAGGACCTGATGATCGTCTGATTGTTTTTAGGGGGGCTTCTCCGGCTGCAACGGGGCGGCCCACAACCATGCAATAAAGGAGAAAGATGTGGATATAAAAG
>MTLC01001121.1_pt2 | contig 11359 bp, 11 predicted proteins | sample 1982451 | NCBI WGS metagenome assembly MTLC01 (sample SAMN05710165, study PRJNA340218) | biofilm metagenome | isolation source: sample SPH anode biofilm adapted to +100 mV | place: USA | collected 2012-02-03 | reverse complement strand
TTCCCCTCCTGTTCTCCTCTTATGCCTCTCCCTATCCTCTCCCTATCCTCTCCCTATAAACTCGTGTAAGATAGGAACTATATAGGCAGAGGATATAGAGGGGATATTGAGAGGATAGGGAGGGGATATTGAGAGGATAGGGAGGGGATATTGTGGGGATATTGAGAGGGTATAGAGACATAAGAAAACATAAGAGAACATAAGAGAGTCATAAGAGAGATATAAGAGGGATATAAGAGAGATGCTTTAGAGATGCTGATTATTAGATGATTGGAACATGAATATTTATGACTGGTAGGAGGGATTCAAAATTCAAAGATTAGCTACTGGCAACTGGCTGATTGTGCCAGATGCCAGATGCCAGACGCCAGATGCCAAATGCCAGACGCCAGACGCTAGACGCCAGACGCCAGATGCCAGATGCCAGATGCTAAATAAGTATTGAAATCAGAAGGCCGGTCACCTTTGCTGATTGACAAACCCTAATCAATCTCACAAAGATAACCGGCTATTACTCCCCGGAAACCATCTCAACCGTAATACAGTCGAGATTTCTCTTTTACTGTTTTACATTTAATGTATCAGATTCCATCTGCTTCTGAACAAGCTCTGCCTCGGCGATAAAACCATCACGATTGAACTGATACCACCCTTCGTCTCTTATATTACTACCATCAACAAAAGACCGCCACCCCATTCGGTTGATCATATCATCATCAAGGTATACCCTAGTACCTATTGGTAACTCAAGCGTTAGCTGTAGCTCCTGACTATGAACCCCACTCGTAAATGGAACAATAAACCTGGAGTCCAGTTCCAATAATCCCGCATTATACTTCCTATAAAAACCCATATTCGATACATAAGTCTTGGCTGCCTCTTCATCATCACCTAAAGCCGATGGCATTAGTACCAGAGCGGCACTGTCTGCTGGCCGAGCATCTATCTCAATAGTTCCCGTAAAGAATCGCTGATTTCCAATAAGAGAGGTCTCTCCCTGTACACTCAACCCCGGTTCATTAAAGCGTTCTAATGATCTACGTTCAATCATATCTATGGTTAAACCTTTCGAGGTATCCCCCAGATTAATGCGATAGACAGTCGAAAACCTGGCCTTATCTTTATCTTGTAATCGGATCAAGGAGACTGCAAAGATGACACCACCAGCTGCTAAAAGTACCGTTAATAAAGCAGGTACCTGCCAGGTGGATATCTTCCAACCTATCAAAAGCTTTAACCCACCATAAACCAGGAGCCCTATAACAGAGATTGCAAGTAAGATTATCGATACATAGAACTGCCATCTCAGAGCAAGACTAGGTACCATTAAAGGAGCTGCTGAAAAGATGTTACTATCATAAAACTGATAGGTTCCAAACTCGACATTATCATGCTGAAACATAGCAATCGTGAGACCGATAGCTAGACCAAAACCCATAAAAATCAAACAGACACCCAGAAGTTTCCCGATTAACAGACCAATAAACTTAAACAGCCTTAATAATCCTTCAGAGAATAGTCTTCCTGATGATTTGATCATATCTGATTGGCGCCACTCCTCCCCAATCTGCTGCAAATGGTCGCGTTCTTCAAGGAAACGCTTTCTAAGATTATCCACCGTGACCTCCTCACCTGCCATCTCCAATCGGGCAGCTCTTGAGGCTGCGACGGGTAAAACCAACCATAATACAGCATAAAGAACCAGACCAGTAAGATAAAAGAAGGTAAACCCAATAAAAAACAGTCTGATTATCCTGACATCTACACCACTCCATGTAGACAAGCCGGCACATACTCCTCCTGCAAATCTTCTTGCCGGATCCCGATACAACCTACGATATCGCTTACTCTCCTTAGGAGAAAACTCTTCATCATCAACCTCATTGCCGGTAACATCCCACTCCTCAGGCTGTCCCATACCGGTAATCACCTCCTCAATCATGGCCAGAGTTACTACATTCTGACCATTATCGCTCTTTTCCATTAAGAGATCAGCCATTCTTGCCTCTATATCCCTTAAAATCTCAGCTGCCTCCCCGTTGCCCCCAAGATAATCTCTTAGTCGGCCAAAATACTCATCTAACCTGCGATAGGCATCCTCATCAATGTTGAATAACCTTCCGCCAATATTTACTTGAAAGTTCTTTTTCATTTCTGTTCCTCCTCTTTTACGTTAGTTTCTGATTCTTTAATCTGACCCATTAGTTTATTAACCGAACCTACCAAATTGCCCCAACCATCTTTTAACTCCTGTAGAAGGTCTTGACCATCTTTAGTAATGCTGTAATACTTTCTCGGAGGACCAGAACTTGACTCTATCCACCTATATGTAAGATATCCATCATTCTTTAACCGCGTCAATATCGGATAAAGCGTTCCTTCTACCACTAGCAGCTCCGCATCTTTCAACATCGTTAGAATATCCGATGCATATACCTCCCCCGTCGAAATTGCAGCCAGCGTACATAGCTCTAATACGCCCTTGCGCATCTGTGCTACTGTTGTGTCTGACTTACCCATGCCTTTGCTTTTTAATTATTTGATATTGCAAAGATATAACAACTACTTAGTATTATGCAATACATACTACTAATATTTTTAAAATACTGTACATTTAACATTACTGGCTACTAGCTACTAGCTTCTGGCATCTTACTGCTAGCTACTGGCCCTCACTAGTTTGGATCAAATTTCAGCGTATCTATCCATTAAAAACATGATAAGAGAATAAGAAAGATACTTAGAGGCACTAATTCACTACCCTAATTTTTTTGAGAAAGATTGCACAAATCTTTTTTCCATTTGTTAAGTCAAAAGTTTATACCATCTTTGTTTTCCAACCAACACCCTAACGTTATGGTTAAGCAGATAATCTTCATTGTAATCCTCTTAGCTACTCTTGGCATCTTTAGCTATACCTTACTTCGACTAAGAAGGATATTCAAACTCACCAGGTCATGGCACCCCATTAATTACCCGGAGAGATTAAAAAGGCTCTTCATTATTGGAATAGGCCAAAGTCGCATTCTTCGAAAACCTTTAGTCGGATTCATGCACGCCTTGGTTTTTTGGGGATTCATGGTTATAACTGTCGGAAGTATGGAGATGGTTATAGATGGCATTACAGGATTAGAGAGAAGTTTTCACGGCTTGGGAGGTTTTTACACGCTGATTATCTTCACCGGTGACGTCTTTGCATGGCTTATTCTGATCTTAATAGCTGCCTTTATAGCCAGGAGACTCTGGCTGACCATTCCTCGTTTTAAAGGGGTTGAAATGAAAAAGAGAAGTAAGACTGATGCCTATCTGGCCCTCTCAATCATTCTACTTCTGATGATAAGTCTGATTGGAATCAACATCTCATACAATCAAGCAACAAATGAAGAATTTGCCTATCTCTTTCCTCTAAGCGGGGCTTTATCCTTTTTAATACCTGTAGAAAGTGCCTATGTATTGCATGAAATCTTCTGGTGGATGCACATTCTATTGATCTTCATCTTTGCCAATATGCTCCCCTACTCTAAGCATTTTCACGTCTTTACCTCTTTGCCTAATGTATTTTTAAGTCGCTTAGAGCCCCTTGGAAAGATGGATCACATGCCTGAGATTGAGAAAGAGGTTCGTTTGATGCTTGACCCAGGTGCGGTAGTTGAGAGCACGGATGCTGCTCCGGCTCGTTTCGGAGTTAAGGATGCCACTGACCTCACATGGAAGAGCTATCTTGATTCACTGACCTGCACCGAGTGTGGCAGATGCACCGCTGTTTGTCCCGCTAATCAAACAGGGAAACTATTATCGCCAAGAAAGATTGTCATGGATGTCAGAGCCAGAATGAATGAGATTGTTGCATTGCCATTTCATCAATCACAAGAGGCAAACAGCAAATCATTACTAAGAGATTGGATCACCGAGGAGGAGTTATGGGCGTGTACCACCTGTAATGCATGCGCACGGGAATGTCCGGTAAATATCAACCAACCCTCTATCATACTTTCAATGAGAAGGTACCTCGTGATGGAAGAATCGGCGGTGCCCAACTCATTAGCTACCATGCTTTCAAATATTGAGAACAATGGGGCACCCTGGCAATATCCTGCTAGCGAACGTGAATCCTGGATGAACAACATTAACTAATCAACCATGACTGACAACAAATATAACGTACCCCTTCAACGTGACCTCTTTGCTCAAGGTAAAAGTCCGGAATACCTATTATGGATAGGCTGTGCCGGTGCTTTTGATAAAAGATACCAAAAGGTAGCTAAAGCTTTTACGAAGATTTTACTTCATTGCAATGTTGACTTTGCCTGCCTCGGACAGGAGGAGACCTGTACGGGCGATCCTGCTAGAAGGGCAGGTAACGAGATGCTGTTTCAGATGCAAGCGCTTCAGGTAATCAATACTTTCTCAGGCTATAACATAAAGAAGATCATTACCATCTGCCCTCACTGTTATAATACATTTAAAAATGAATACCCCGATCTAGGCGGAAACTACGAAGTGATTCACCATTCCGCATTTCTGTTGGAGCTCTTTAATAAAGGGCTTCTGAAGGTAGACAAAGAGATCTTTGCTAATGAGAGGGTCACTTTTCACGATCCCTGTTATCTAGGACGGGCGAACAATGAGTATGATGCGCCACGGATGACTCTGGAGAAGGCAGGCATCACCTTATCAGAGATGAAGAACAACAGAAGCTCTTCTCTATGTTGTGGAGCAGGTGGTGCACAGATGTTCAAAGAGGCTGAACCCGGGACAAAAGAGGTATTCGAGGCTCGTACTGACGAAGCCTTCGAAACAGGTGCCTCGATTATCGCCACGGCTTGCCCTTTCTGCATGACAATGCTAACCGATGGAATCAAAAAGAAACAAGCCGAGGAGACGGTTAAAAACCTTGACATTGCTGAGATTATCGCTGCTTCCTTACCTCTCTAATCTTTAAATGAGCTCTACAGATGCTTCGCTATTGATTATTTGAATTCGGAGTATTGAGGCCTTGCTGAAAAGTAAAACGAAATACCCCTCCCTCTAATAGGCAAATAGAGGGAGGGGTTTTTGATATGGTTGATGAACTACGTTCTTATGAAAAATGAATTGTCAAGAGAAGTACAACAAAACCTTACTCCCCCGGGTAAAACGTATCATACCCAGTTCCGGTTTAATTGTATCTGTTTTTCCAAGCTGAAGCCTAATTACCCATAAGGTCAAACATCTTGCTCAAGTCGGCAAGATGCTTGATACTTATAACTTTTAAAGCGGCACACAAACGTACCTCAAGTTTCAATATCTCGAAATCATCTAAATAATCTTCTAAATATTGGCACATATCGCTATTGGGGTTTGCACGGTTTATGCTAAGTACAAGATGGATACTATCCTTACCAAAGAGTATATTTATGCTCCTATGCAAACTCTTTTGTATATTCAAAAATCAACAGTATCCATTTAATATGTGTCTTTATAAATTGATAATTCGTGGGATAATGCCATAATTCAAAAAACTCAATTTCTTCGCAGCAAATGGTTAAATAAATAACTTGGTTAAAAAGCCCTGACAGCACGGACATAAAGAGCATCATTCTTACTGTGGATATTCTGGTTGCTGTTCAATAAGCATAAGCTCCACGATTGTAAATTATCGTACTCTGACGACGACCAATGTTCAGCTTTAATTATTTGTTGAGCACCCGCAATAGTTGATAATGACCTTTCAACTGTATAATAATTATTCCAAAGCATATTAAGTTCTTGAATTGAAGGCAAATACCAATCGCTTTGCCCACCGCTTACTAAATCTAAACACAACTTAGCTGCACTGCTTGTATGACCAGGTTGTCCTACTATAGCATTGCTATTGCTCAAACCATCCCAAAAACTTTGTGCAGATGCTCCAATTCCAGTAGATGTAACGTTACTCCATGTTTGTGAAATACTTTGGACATTAAGTGCCACAATTAGTCCATGTTCAAGACCTGCATTGTCTTTCCATAAATGGAAGATAACACCACCGCCAAATTGTTCACCAATATAATGGGTAAATCCTCCAATACCAGCAGGTCCTTGTGGGCCAGTTGCACCTATCGGACCAACAGGTCCTTGTGGGCCAGTTGCGCCTATCGGACCCACAGGTCCTTGCGGTCCGGTTTCACCTATCGGACCAGCAGGCCCTTGTGGTCCGGGAATGCTACTTCCACTGTTTTCAGCATATAGAGCATAAGGCACGCTAAGCAATTGACTTGTTCCGGTAATGGTATAGGTTATTCCACCTGTTGCACCATCAGGGTCGGTTTCGGTTTTTATAAAATAGGGGCCATTTGCCCAGTTGATAGTTGAGAAATTCCCACTTACAACAGTTCCGCCCCCTAATTCAATACTTACCAAGCCATTTGCATTGGTAGTTGGCGTTTGTGTTTCTACATAAACAGCAGTCCCGTTTGAAGTGCCTTGCAAAATGCTTATTTGCATATCTACGGATTGGTTAGTTACTAAAGCACCGCTGCTGTTACGGATTACCGCCTGATAACTCATTTTTTGTGGTGATTGAGCAAACATGCTTGCCGTTAATAATACGGCTATTAAAATGGTAAAAAGCTTTCTCATATTCGTTTATTTTTTAATGACTTTAAATGTTTTTATTGCTTTGTTCTCTTGAATAACAGTTACAAAATAGGTTGATGGCACAAGATTGTTCATATCAATACTTGTTCTGTAGCCTGTAATCTTTTGGTTTTGCAATACTTTTCCTTGCATGTCGAACAATTGATATGACATCGACTGGATGCTGAGCAAAGTCGAAGCATCCTTTTGATATGATATCGACTGGATGCTGAGCGAAGTCGAAGCATCAATTTCCAAAGTAAGATAATCGGGGGTAGGGTTCGGATAAGCCGTAACCTTAAGGCTTATGTCTTTAGCTTCTTCAAGTCCGGTTACCACTGAAATTTCGTAGGGTTGTTGTACACCTTGTGCCACTGAGCCATTTGCCCCTGTATGCGTGGTATAAACAACCTGTCCCACCGAATAGCTTGCCGAGCCTCCGCTGCCTGATGCATTACCGCCTGTAGCGTTAACGTTGGTTTGTGCCTGTAACCCTGTTAGTCCAAGTCCTAACAAGAGTACGGCACTTAATTTTAATCTCCTGTGTCGCATCTTTGATCTACTTTTTTTAATTGTGAATACTAATTTTTAGCTGTCTATTGTTGTTAACTTATCAGTTGTTTATTTCAATATTCTTCACATTTCCTTTCATTCACTACGTTGAGACCGACATGTTTCTATTCATAAGTTTTGCATCAAGAGAATTCTCTCGAACTTTTGTATCAAGTCATTATATGGCTTTCATGTTTCAGTTACTCTACCAAACACAATCCTCTTAGTCATTTGTTGCCGATGAATGATATAGCTGAGTTTTATGTATTCTTGCTCAGGCATACTAATAATTCTTTACACACACGAAATTATTAAAAATAAGAACTTAACTAACCATATTGAAAAAAAAAGATAAACACCACCAATCCGCCAGCTTTTTAAGCATGAAAACAAACAATGTAGCCCCTTTTCCTATAATAAAAAGCTCTGTAATCTATCCCCTATTAGTCGCAAAACATCTTCATCGTAATGCAATACCTTTGGAATTAACGATAAGATCCTCCAGTTATCCTTCATTTTGGTTTCAAGGTTTATTCTCCAAATGCAGAAATCAATAGAAGGTCTGGTAATATGTACGAGGCCGAATGCTTACCTTGCACTAGAACTTAGAATGAGAATTACTTGAGACTAAATTTTGCCATTTTGTTTTTCTGGCAAACATCAGTAACCTGTTCGATAATCCCTTTTGCTTGGTTTATTGGTAAGCCTATTTCTGTTGCGACTGCTATTACATCCTTTGATGTTGGTTCGCCTTGCCCATTGATGGTTGTAGTATGATAACCATTAAACCCACTACTGGGCAATAGATCATAAGCCGGCGAGAGTTTCCAGTTACCGTTGATGTATTGGAATGAAAAGTTCTTGGCGTGGTCGTCTCTATTTGAGATGATGATATTAAACACCATCAATCGAAACATCTGAGCAACCTGCTGCATATCTCTCGTAAGATTGAGCGTTAATTTCATCAGTAAAGAATAGTCAAGGCTTGGAATGCGATAATCGGCATTCAGCAACCCTGCTGCACTTAAGGTGTGAATCTTGCCTTTATGTGTACGATCGAAACGTTCTGTTCCAAAGTATTTGCCGCTAAAAAGTTTCGTTTCACTCATATTTATACCGCACTCCTTTGCTAAAATAGAGTATTTGTACTCAGTTTCACCTATATCTTGCGGGTCGTTAGTCGCAGGGAACTTCACAAGCCAATGACGACCGTCTATCGATGTTAATACTTTAGGCCTTGCTCCACCCGATGAGCCTCCTCCATAACGATAAAGTTCATCCACGGAAATATTGCCTTCTCTGTCGCTCAAAATCATATCAATTTCAGTTGCAAGTCTGTCAAAATCAAGAAAGCTTTCCTCAGAGGCAATACTTCTATCGGGGAGATATTCTAGCGCACCCCTTCCGGTACTGCCAATCAAAGCCAAACGTTGAAGTAAAGTGAGCTTTTGAGGATTAACATTTTGCTGTGTTAAATATCTGTCCAAGATAAGATTTCCCCAACCATCGGGTAAACTATCATCAAACACACCAAACCCTCCTCGGAAAGGATCTCGTTTTGCCATCTGCAAACCAGCCTTTAACGGAAGATAATACGGCGAAATAGAAAAACCGCTAATTATCCAATCGGCATCATATTCAAAACCGCACAGATAATCAGGCGTAAGCGCTAAACGGCCTACACGTCTATCCGCAATTACCACCTCTATAACTGCAATATTATTCATTACGTGTCGCTCTCTTACGTTGTTCATTTTTTGTTGAATCTATCAGTTCATCAATACTTTGATAGTTCTTTGCAGAGAATAATTGCCCCAAATCATCTTCCGCACCGAGCGATATGGCTATCATCACCAATCCCCGAAGAGAGATTTCGCCAAGAGATTCAAATCTGCGATATGTTGCAAGAGGTATTCCTGCTTTTGCTGCCAAAAGCTTTTGCGTCCAATTTAACCCCAACCTTCTTTGCCTGACACGCTCTGCTATACTCTGCATTAAGGCATCAGGTGTATTACTTATAAAAGCTAATATATTATCGTTATCCATAATTTACGTCATTAAGTTATAATATATTATCACTACAAAGATAATGCAATTTCCCTGCAGTTTTGTTCAACAAAGACCTTCGTCCTATAACAAAGAGCTCTGTAATCAACTCCCTGCTGATCACAAAATACCTTCATCGTCATGAAACTTCTTTTGATTTTAAGGATGAGATCATACCAATAATCCTCAATTTGGGTTTATGCTTATTCACCAAAAGTAGATATCACTAGAAGGTCTGAAAATATGTACTAGACCGAATGCTTACTTCTCAAATAATACTTTCCTCACCAGCTCCCAAGCCGTATCATTATTATACTCAACACCCGGTTTAAGGATAAAATGAAGATCTTCTAAAAACTCACTATCGGTCATTTTTTCTCCCATGTTAATAAGAAACTGTTTTTGTGTCGGTGGTTTATCGACCGAAAACTGCATGTAGGTTTTGTAGCAACGGATGAGTTTTTCAATATTGACTTGATGATTTTTCAATGCCCAATAGAGGTCGAACAGATCACGTCCTTTGCGACGTTTGTAGAGTGCGCGTAGTTTAGTTCCTAAGAGCTCCTCCAACTCGTAACCGGTTAACATACATTCGCCAGAGAACCACCCATTCTCTATTTTGTATTGGTATATCGTTTCGGTATCATAAATCGCTCTCTATTTCCATGTTTCTAATAACTTTCCAACGGTTGCTTGCATCACCTTTCTTTTCTTTTTGAGGCGAAAGAGACACGGGGAAAAATTGCCGTTGATTTAACACTTTCCATAAATTATTAGCCAATTTTTCTTGTAAAAGCTCTGTTTCCAAAATATAACCTAATCGCTGTATAGCAGCTGTATTGGCATATTGTCTAGCTATTCTCACTAGCGTAATGATTTTCATATCTTCCACTAATTCCTGTAAAACTGACACGATACGATTGATTCCCACCACACGAGTATAATCAAAAAAATCCAAAGCGGTCAATTCAGGCGTAGAAACATTTATATAACCGGCATTTGTCTTTTGCTGTGTAATACCTTCTTGTATCCAATCATTTTTTGACAGGAAAGTTATTTTTAATCTATTGTTTTTTATATTTCTTGGGGCCGGACTTCTGGAAATTACAAAAAACTCCATCGGTTGCTGATGCGCTGCGCCATAGATAGCCGCAGCTGAAAGCAGAGCTACATAATAACGTTTATTCAAAGATTTCATTAAATCATCAATAAATAAATAGGGTGGCAACATTCCTTGCCTAGAATACTCAGGCGGAATTATCGCATAGAAACCTTTGCGGATTTGTGCTACTTTCTTTTTAGATTTATATCGATATAAAACCTGTAAAAGCGTTTTTTCCGATAAATCAAACCGAGTTCTCAACTCGTCAAAAGTAAAGGTATAACGTCCTTTTGATTGCAATTCCATAAGGAAGCTATCCCAGTTGGAGTATTTACTTTTTTCTATCGCTCTATCCATAGTGCATATTTGCAAATCCCTACATAATTTGTAGTGATTTGCAAATATAGACTTAAATTTACAGCTTTAATAACTTCCGGCTAAATTGCTCGAAGTGAGAAAATATCAAAAACGTAGTGTATTATAAATGTGGCCGTTTTGGTTATTTTCACTACCGTTTTATCGTAAGCATTTGGTCTAGTACGTCTTGTACCATCCATAAAGGAGAAAAGAGCCTGATTTGTTATAGTTCAACTTTTCTCAAAAAGTCACTCAACCCGCAAACTTCCACGTCATTTTTAAATAGTTTGATAGGTTACACCAAGCGATTCTCCCAATTTGGACGAATTAAAAAAAATGCTTATTTATTCCTGCTGATCAATTTTTGCATATCATAAATCTAATTTCTATTTTGCACAAAAACAACAATTATGATTGAAAGTATCTGACAAAAAATTAATCCAATGAAGATCAGTAAACCAACGTAAGAAAGACTTTAAAATAACGTTGAATTTCAATAAACTAGAATAATAATCCTATTCATTCTTCTAATGGAGAAAACCAACGTCACGAGTAAAATTACTGATTTGTTCCCAATTTTAGTCTCTCATCTATATCAAAGGAAAATCACTCGTCCAGGTTTAAGTTGCTCTCAACTCTAGGTCAACTCTTGTTTTTCCTGTTCCTCTTCTGTTCCTCTCCTGTTCTCCTCTTATGCCTCTCCCT
>MTLC01001674.1_pt6 | contig 11393 bp, 10 predicted proteins | sample 1982451 | NCBI WGS metagenome assembly MTLC01 (sample SAMN05710165, study PRJNA340218) | biofilm metagenome | isolation source: sample SPH anode biofilm adapted to +100 mV | place: USA | collected 2012-02-03 | reverse complement strand
GCAAACCGCCCGGTTATAACCGGTCGCTACCCACTCGATTCAGCGAGGAACCGTTTTTCCCATATCGAGGGGTCAGGACGCGGACCATTTTTGGACCATCGCCCGCTTCCACCATTGCGAGGGCCGCAGGGTTGGATTCGACCATTACGACCTCAGCGTCATACGGCTTTAGCTCTGGATTTAGCTCGTAGGCTTCTGTATCAACGGTAATCCCAACTTGGTCGTTAGGGTCCAGTAGAAATGCGCCCGTCGCTAAGGAAGCCATAACCGACCGCATCTGCTTTTCTGACACAGGTTTGCTGATTAACAGGGGCACCTTGTCGCCTATCACCCGCGAATAGGTTTGGGCCGAATCCTGTTGGATTTCCGCGATCCGTTCTGCGACTTCCTTGGCGTCGACATGGCCTTTTCGATCAACCTTTCCCTGGGCTTTAAGCACAGCCTTGGTCGCGGAGGCTACCCCCTGGCTGAGAACGTCCTCCCTGTCCTTCGAAAGGCGTTGCCCATCTTTGCCTATGATCATCCCGAAGGCTTTGGTGATCAAAGATCCAGACGTGGTCTCCTGTATTCCAAGACGAAAGGTTAGTCCAGGATCGATGCCCTTCAGGAACGACATCCCAGTCATTTCAACTGCGTTTATAAGTTCGACCATCGTCCGAAAAATTCGCCTAGGATCTCCTTCCCCCGGCCGATATTTCAGGTCGAACACCATGCATTCAAAATCCATCGTGGTTGCTGTAGCTTGCAAAAGCACACCTCCGGGCATCTTCTATAGATACCAGCCGACTGGCGGACTGAAATAACCGGCCTTGGATCAGGGTCAACATCGAGTTTACCTAATCTAATGGGAAGTCAACCGAAGGAATTTGATTTGTTGCATAGAATCCATGAGCCCCTTTTGCCGGCAAGGCAACAAGACAGAGACTGTCTATCCAAGGGCGGAATCCTTGGCCATCGCGACGAAAGGGTGATGCCGTGCTCAAGCCCACCGCTGACCTGTACCACCACACCGCCCTTATCGGCCCTGATGGCCATCCGGACGCCTCTCTCCTGTCCGCGCTGGCCATGGCCCTGGACCAGCACCAACTCCTGCGCGACCTGGGGGCATACAGCCACGGGGATGCCCCACGGGTGCCCCTGGACCTGCTGGGGATGCTGATCGAAAAGGTTGGCGAGGCGGTTAGGGCCCAAGGCAGCCCGACGATGGACCCCCAGTCGCCTCTTTGTCAGGCCATCGCACTGGGCCTGGTGGCCCTCCAGCGGCTGGAACGGCGGTAGCGGAATGGGTGGGCCCAGGGTTGGGCCATTGCATCCTGGGGCGGCCCCAGGGGGAGGCAGGGATGAACTACAAGCTGGTGGAAATCCTCCGGGCGGAATGCCCATTGTTCTTCCGCAAGCCGATCAGCATCGAATGCCTGGACGGCTGGTTCTGGCTGCTCCTGGACACGTGCCGGCGCCTGGAGGCGCTCTGCGCCAATCAGTTGACCGCGGGCAAGTCCGTCATGGTCGCCGTGCAAGTCAAACAAAAATACGGCGCACTCTGCATCTACGTTGACGATGCACCCGATGCGGCTCATGGTGTTATCGCCGACGCGGAGGACGCCAGCGAGACCGTGTGCGAAATCTGTGCGGGAAACGGCAGCCTCCGAGATGGTACGTGGCTCTGGACCCTCTGTGATACGCATTACCGCGAATATCGGGATTCCCTGAAAGGTGACCGAGGCGATGCGTAAAGGCGACCGTGAGGCAGGTAGCCCTTCTGGCCGATCCGGGCAAGCGCAAGCCGGCTGGCCACGATAGAATCGCCTTCGACATGGAGCGGGCTTTGAAGGCAAAAAGGGCGATCAGCCTCTACACCGGGGCAGGCGGACTGGACCTTGGGTTCGAAGCCGCAGGCTTCGACACCCGGGTGGCCGTCGAAATTGACCTGGACGCGGTGGCGACCCTGCGCCACAACCGGTCCTGGCCGGTTCTGGACCGGGACATCCATAGCATTTCCAGTGCCGAGCTCCTGAAGGCAGGCCGCCTGAAGGAAGGGGAGGCCGATATCGTGATCGGCGGCCCGCCCTGCCAGCCATTCAGCAAGTCCGGCTACTGGGCCACGGGCGATGCCAAGCGTTTGGATGACCCCCGGTCGGGGACGCTGGGGGCCTATCTGCGGGTCCTGCGGGACACCCTGCCGAAGTCCTTCCTGCTGGAAAACGTTCCGGGGCTGGCTTTTTCGGGCAAGGCCGAAGGCTTGCACCTGATTGAACAGACCGTCGAAGCCATCAACAAGGAACGGGGCGTCAACTACGACCTGCGGGTCGCGAAGCTGAATTCCGCCTGGTTCGGCGTACCCCAGCTTCGGGAACGGGTATTCGTGATCGCCAGCCGGGAGGGAAGGCCGTTCGTCTTCCCATCAGCCACCCATGCGGCAGGTGGGGCTGACGGGCTGCTGCCCTTCGCAACAGCATGGGACGCCATCGGCGACCTGAACAACGCCCACGACCCAGGGCTGAAGGTCCGCGGAAAGTGGGCCGACCTCCTGCCCACCATCCCGGAGGGCGAAAACTACCTGTTCCACACCGACCGCGGCGGTGGGTTGGCCCTGTTCGGCTGGCGCCGGCGCTACTGGTCGTTCCTGCTGAAGCTGGCCAAGAGCCTGCCGAGCTGGACCGTCCAGGCCCAGCCAGGGCCTGCCATCGGGCCGTTCCATTGGGATTCCCGCCGCCTGTCGATGCGGGAGCTCTGCCGCCTGCAGACCTTCCCTAATAACTTCGAGGTCCTGGGCACCATCGGCCAAGCCCAAAAGCAGATCGGCAACGCGGTCCCTTCTGCCTTGGCGGAGGTGCTGGCCAGGGCGATCACCAACCAGTTTCTGGGTGGGAAGCTGGATCCCGCCCCGACCTTGGCCCCTAACCCCAAGCTCCCAGTACCGCCACCGGAAGCGGTGAAGAAAGTGCCCCGGAAATTCAACGCCTTGATCGGGGACCACGAAGCCCACCCCGGAACGGGCAAGGGCCATAAAGCATCCCTGCGGGAACGCTAGACTTCGACGGGGACCTTGTTCTTGTCGGACTTCTTCGGTCCGATAGGCTGGGCCCGCCAATAGTCCTGAAAGTCGCCTTCCGACCCGAAGTCTCCCCGTTCCGCCTTCAGGTCCTCTATGGAGGATGAAGCCGCCACATAGCAGCGGGTGCCGCTGGCCTTCTGCTTCGTGGCGATCCGCCACTTTTCGGCCACGATGATCTGCACGTTTCGGGCGGTGGCGTCGTCGTAGTCATAGACGGCGATCAGGGCCAGATGGCCCGCGTAGGAGTCATAGGGGGCCACGATATTGGCAGCCTTCACCGACGGATACCGGAAGTAGTCCGCATCGTAGGTGGCGATCGTGATCCGGGATTCCGTCTTCTTGCCGGACTTGTCCCGGCGAGCGCACTTCACGTCCACGGCCCAACGGTGGGGGCCAAGGGCGTCGCCGTGAAAGGTCAGGTCCGGATAGGACCGTTCGCCCCCGCTGGCGAAGTGGAGTTGGGGCACCTGCAGCAGCTTCTTCTGCAGGTATTCCTTCACCGACAATTCCAGAACCTTGCCCACCACGGACGATTCCTTGGGCAGGGGGCGGTGGGACCCGTCCGCCATGTACAGGCCCAGGACGTCGAACTGGTAGCCCTTCATCAGCTTGCGCAGAAGGGCTTTGAAGGCTTCCACCTGTTCGGTCGTGCTCGTCGACATCGCGTTTCCTGGGATACGGGGGTACCCGAGAGTCTAGCGCGACAGCCGGACGGGCGCGAAGCAAGTACGAACGGGAGCTCGCGAAAGTGGAAATTTTGACAAATCACCAATGTTTTCAATGCGAGCTCGTGTTTTGGCGGGTTCCCGATGGAAGAAATTGCAATTTTCGGCACCCATCAACAACTTTCGGTCGGGCTTCGTGACGACCTGTTTTCAGAATGTGGGCCAATCCCAAAAAATGCCCAGAAAACAAGGCAACTTGCCTCCGAAGGTGCCCCCCAATGTGACCGTATTTGAAGAGAATTTCGCAACGCTGCCAAGAAAGCCCGGCCAGATCGGAGCCAATTCCCTGATTTGATCCCACGCTCGTTGCTGAAGCCCCCGAGTCGCGAGTCGGATGCTTCCCGGGCAAGAGCTCGGTGCCAAGGCAAACCGTCCCCGAACCCTGGACCCAGGGCCGGTGGGACTCCGTCTGTCCAAAAACCTTCGTACAAAGGGGGACCCATCATGAAGGACACTACCCACACCCTGAACGTCGACCTGGATTGGGGCCGCATCCGAGAAGCGCTCAGCAAGCACTCCCTAGACATCCTGGCCGCGATCGCGGCTATCGACCGGATCCAGACCTGGTTCACGCCCCAGGAGATCGCAGGAAGCACCACCGTGTGCAACCTGGGCGGCACTATGGACCCGACCGGGGTCGGCACCGGACAGTCCCAGTGGGCGAACGCTTTCGCGATTCTGCAACAGGCGGGCCACCCCCTGTCGGTCGCGGAAATCGCCACCATCATGCGGAAAAGCGGCGTGGTGACCAAGTCCGCGGATTTCGAGAGCACCTTGAATTCCATCCTGTCCAAGCGCCAGGACATCTTCCGTAGGATCAAGCCCAGGGTCTGGTGGTTGGTCGAACATGAACCCATCCCCCGTACCACCGTGCTTGAACGACTTGCGGCCCACGCACATGCCACCCACGCCGACAACGATTCGGCTGGCAACGTGTCCCCGGTCAGCTTCGTCCCCGGGCCCAAGGCGGGTCGGTAGAGGCCCAGGAACTTCAAGTCTTCGCCACGGCGGGGGCCTTGGGCAATGCGCCCACCCCGCGTGGCTGGCGTGATCGCCGCTTCCCGTGATTGGTCGCCTTTAGACACTAACTGTCAATCGCCCGACAAATCATTGGGCCCGGATGATCCGGGTCATCCGCATCAACACGTTCTCGTCAGTGCGGCAAGGTCTGGATGGCCATAGTGACCACCTGGACAAGGGCTGAAGGGCCCAAAAAAAACGGCCGGCTCGGGGTCGCATCCCGCACCGGCCACCCATTGGGGAACCACCCATGAGTTACTACAACCAGTATGGGGCCAACTCGGCCCCTCGGAAGGGCCTGTCCGAAAAAGAGGCGCAGCGGGTGCTGAAGACTGCCTTCGCCGACATGGTGGCCAAGCACCTGATGCCCGTCTTCGAACAGGGCAGGACTGGCCACAGGGTAATCGAAACCCTGCAGGCCATGCTCACCATGGGTGTTGGCCGCCGGACGGTGACCAACAGCCTGATCGCCCGCGGCATGGAACAGGAAAGCTGGAGCTCGAATTATCGCTGTTTTTCGGAAGGGAAGTGGAATCCGATCAACCTGTTTCACGGGGTCTTTCGGGGTTCCTTGCCGCTGCTGAATCACCCTGGTCCCGTGGTGGTCGGCATCGACGATTCCGGGCTACCCAAGGTCGGCGAAACCATCGAAAACACCGGCTGGATTCACAATCCGCTGGTCCCCAAATACGTCCACCCCGCGATCCAGTGGGGGGTGCCGGTCCTACACGCAGCGCTCCTTATCCCTGGCGAGATCGTCCACCGGCCCACCGCCATCACCATCGCTTTCGATCCCATCCCCAGGGATAAGGCGAAAGGAAAGAAGGGCAAGAAGGCGGAAGCGAAGGCCAAGGTGGACGCTACGAAGGCAGCGGTCCCCGGTGAAAAACCCACAGCCTCAGCCCCTAAAAAGCGTGGCCGCCCCACTAAGGCGGAGAGCGAGCGGATGAAGGCGGAACGTGACGCGCTCATCAGGAATGAAGAATCGGATGAGGCCCACGGCGCCGTCACCGATGTAAAGCTGAAGGCCACCGAACTTTGTGTCCGGGTGATCATCAGGATCCGGAGGTGGATGGACGAGGCCGGCATGGCGGAACGACCCCTGCTCATCGTTGGCGACAACAGCTATACGAACGGAACCGTGATGGTGGGCCTGCCGCACGACACCGAATACGTGGGTCGGACCAAGGAAGATTCCAGCCTTCAGGCCATTGCCACCACCAAAGGCGGGAAGTTGAAGTATGGCGCGCCCCTGCCTACCCCCAAGGAGATGGCCGTTCAACACCTGCTGGACGTGAACGTCGAGAAGTTCCACTATGCCGGCCGGCACCGCGACTTGAAGTTCCTCGCGGTCGGTCCCGTATTCAGGAAGACCAGTACTCGCAGGAAGCTGCTCCGATTGCTGATCTTGGAACCCGTGCCATTTGGCCGGGGGCCCGGCCAGCCCAAGGGCTATAACCGGCGGGCGTACCTGCTCACCACCGACCATTCCCTGCCTGCCAAGGACCTCGTACAGGCCTACCTGATGCGATGGGAATTAGAAGTAATTCATAGAATCTGGAAAACGGATCTCGGAATTGGTGATGCCCAGGTCCGGAAGCACAAGATCCCCGCGGCCATGGCAGCCTATTATGCCCTCCTGTGGCCACCACGCGAATGGTTCTCGGCGAGGAACGCAATGACGGCTTCGGTCGCCCCACGAAGTGGACTGCGAATCGTCGCGACTGGTTCGAACGGGAACAGTTGTCAGAAGGCAAGCCGGCGCCCAAGTACCGCGCTAGCCCGACCGAGATCAAAGCGATGCTGATCCGGGCGCTGGCCCCGAAGGGCGCCACGATCCGCGCCCTGGTGGCGTGAGGTGGGTACCGAAAAAAATGCAGGTTACCTTCTTCGGCAACCTGCATTAATTGCGATGGGAGGCGAAAAGTCCCATGATTTTCAACGAAGGTTTTTCAGCAGATAGCAAACAAACCGATAATCACCAGAAAAGGGAGCGGCATCGCCGCTCCCTTTTCCTGGAAAGGCTTCCGGATCAGAACCAGAACCTCACGCCGTACTGGATGCGCCGGGGAGGCATGAACCCCTGCGGTATGCCGAAGTTGGTGTTGTTGACGCTCGGGTTGTAGACCGTGGCGGTCTGCTTGTTGAAGACGTTGAACAGGTCCAGGGTGGCGGAGAGGCCCATGTTCTTCCGCTGCCAGAAGGTCTGCGTGTAGCTGAGGTCCATCTGGAAGTGGGTGGGGTTCACGCGGGAGCCGGCAGGTTCGGCGTAGCGGGCCGTGTCGCTGGTGCTGGTGGAGCCGGTGGCATTGATGAGGGGCTTGTAAGGCAGGTAGTTGCAGGCCTGCCAGTGCTGGCCGGTCTGGTAGACGGCGAAGGCGCCGAGCTTGCCGTTCCAGGGGAAGGAATAGCTGCCGTAGAGCTTCACCTTGTGGCGCTGGTCGCCGGCGAGGTTGCCGTACTTGTTGTCCCAGAGCTGCATGCCGGCGCCGTCGGCGATGTTCGAGGAGCCCACGAAGAGGTTCAGGTCGTTGGCGGAACCGGCGGCGGTGTTGTCCTGGTCGAAGTTGCCGTAGTAGTGGCTCCAGGTGTAGGAGATGCTTGCGAAGGCATCGCCGTGGCGCCATTCGGCTTCAGTGGACACTTCGTAGAACTTGGTGAAGGCCCCGTCCAGCTGGGCGATGACGGCGGAGGTATTGCCGTTCATCGGGGCGCCGTTCGCGCCCAGGTTGCTCAGGCGGGTGGCCAGGTCGGGGATGTAGAGCGTGTGGGGGATGTTGGCGGGGGCGTTGTAGACGACCCGGGAGTTGTTGGGCGTGTCTTCCCAGAAATTGACGCTCTTGCGGTAGCGCGCGTAGAGGCGGGTGGTGAGGCCGTGGCCGAAGTCCCGGGTGGTGCCGATCATGAATTCGTCGGTGTGCCGGGGCTTCATGCCGTCCTGGTAGAGCTTGCCCTGCGACACCGCGTCCGCGCCCTGGCCGATGAGGTGGCCCGTGGCGTCGAAGTAGAGGTTGATCGTGCCCGCGAGGTTCCGGGCCCAGGAGGAGGCGCGGGGCAGGGAGGAAGTGGAGGGTACGTACCGCGCGAAGTTCGCGTAGATCGTGTCTTCCTTGTGGTAGTTCCAGGTCACGCCCAGGCGGGGCTGAAGGGTGTCGGCCCACTTGATCTCGTGTTCGAGGTACTTGTTGCCCGGATCCAGAACGTAGCCGCTGGCGGTGGATGAATCCTCGCGCAGGCCCATGCCGTACAGCTTGTCGTTGCTCACCAGGAGGCCCACGTTGAAGGTGAACCTGTTCCAGCGGATCTTGTCGTTGACCTCGAAATTCTGGGACTGGTACTCGGAATGGATCTGCGGAGCGTGTCCGAGGCCCTGCTGGTAGGTGGCGCTCGAGTAGGCGTAGACGGTGCCGACGCTGCCCGTGGCGGAGGTGGGGATCTTCTGGTTGCCGAAGTTGGTGCTGATGGTGCCCCAGCCGTTGGAGATGCGGTAGAGATCTTCGCTTTCCTTCCAGAACTGATACCCGACGTGCAGGTCGTGGGTCACGGCGCTGCCGTACGTGCCATCCCAGGCCAGCTGGTAGTTCCTGCGGAAGAAGTTGTCGGTGGTGATGGTGGGATTGCTGCCCACGCTTCCGCCGCCGACGAAGCCCGCCGCGGTGGGAGTGGTCACGGTCGTGGCATTCGCGATGGGGTACCCATAGCGGTCGATGAGGGCGATGAGGGCGGCGTTGGTTCCCGCCTGGGCGACAGTGGGGAGCGAGAGGCTGCCCTGGGTATGGAGATTGTTGACGTCGAGCACGGCGCTTCCGTCCAGGGCCGGAGTGGCCGTGGCGAAGGTGTTCGGGTGATCGACGTTGTAGTTGGCGAAATTGGTGAACTTGAAGTTCAGGTAGTTGTTGGGCGTGACGGACCAGGAGGCCTCGAAGGTGGTGATGGAGGTGGTCGCCTCCACGCCTACGGCCATGGACCCCGGTGAAGCGGTGCCGGTGCTGCTGTTGTTCTCGGTCACCTTGAACCGGCGGTAGCTGCCGTGGAGGAGAAGGTTTGTGGTGGGGGAATAGGTCAGTTTGCCGAAGTACTCGTTGCGGGTGCTGCTGTATTCAGGGGATGGGCCGTAGAGGTTGGACCCGTTCACGCGCTTTTCCCTGGGGCTGTAGAAGGAGGCGAAGAAGAACAGGCGCTCCTTGACGATGGGGCCGCCCACATTGGCGACGAGGTACTTCGAATCGGTCTCGAACTTGATGGGGCTTTCGGGGGGACGCTTGGCCACGGTGCTCGAGGGCACATGGATGAACGAAAGTTCGCCGGCATACGTGTTCGTGCCCGACTTGCTGATGGAGTTCATGGTGAAGCCTGCGGACCGGTTGAAATCCGTGGCCGAGGCGCCGCCCTTGGTGACGGCGACCTGATCGATGTCGAAAGCGGCGGGTCCGGCCGCGAGCGTCCCGTACATGGGCAGGTTGACGTTGACGCCATCCATGAGGTGGATGTTGTCCTGGCCGCTGCCGCCGGCGTTGGGATCGCGCGTGGCCTGGGAGGTGTAGGCGACGCCCGGGATCAGCTTGATCATGTCGCGGTAGCCCTGGCCCACGGGGAGGGCGGTGAGGGCATCGGAGTTGATGAGGGTCTTGAGTTCGGCTGAGCTGGCGTCGACCATGGAGGCCTGACCCACCACTTCCACCACCGTTCCCTGAACGGCGGCTTCGTTCATCATCACGTTGAGGGTGGTGGTCTGCTGCAGGGCCACGACGACCTGGCGCTTTTCCGTGGCGCGGGCCGGGTGGGTGAAGGTGAGGTTGTATTCGCCCGGAGGCAGGAACGGCAGACGGTATTCACCGTTTTCGCTCGTGACCACCCGCCGGCCCTGGGGGAGGACGTTGCCGGTGACATCCACGTGGATCCCGACAAGGGCCTTCCCGTTCTTGGCAGTCACTTTCCCGAAGATGGCGCCCACCTGCTGCGCGGAGGCGGGTAACGCGACGATAACCATCGCAAAAGCACCAAGATGCCGAAGTCTCATCGGATTCTCCACGGCTGGGAGGGCAGCGTGCCCCCGGTTGATACAAGATGGTTTTTTAGGTGTGCTGACTTGGAGTATACATCTGCCGTTATTAACGGCTACTGCCTTTATCCCCTTTGTCACCTTTCCGTCCCGCGCCCCGGGCGGACCCCCGGATGGGCCCGGGGGACAGGGGTTGCTTTCGGCTAGGCGCCCTGGCGCGGCCGGATCCTCAGGGGAGGATTCCGAACCGGCGGGCCAGGTCCTCCTCGTCCATGCGGGGGGGCTCCCCATCGGGGCGCCAGGCCTGGAGGGACCAGTAGCGGCTCGTGCCGGGGGTCAGGGCCTCGTCGGCCAGGATCCAGGCGCCGTCGGGCGCCCGTCCGAAGGTGAACTCCGCGTCCGCGAGGATGATCTCCCGGTCCGAGGCGTGGCGGTAGCCCCTCAGGAAGAGGGCCAGGCAGCGTTCCCGCAGGTGGTGCATGGTCCTGAAACCGACCCGGTCGGCCATCTCCGACACGGGGATGATCCGGCGCCGTCCCTGCCCGTCCTCCAGGAACGGGGCGAAGAGCGGACTGGAGAGGCGGGCCCCCTTCCGGAGCCGGGCGGGAAGCCGGGTGCTGAAGACCCCGCCGGTGGCCACGTATTCCTCATGGGCGGCCCCGGTGAGGCACCCATGGACGGCGCACCGCACTTCGCAGGGCGGCACCCGCCGCAGCAGGGTGCTGCGCCCCGCCAGGTCCGGCCAGTAGGGCCGGAGGGCCCCGGGAAGGCCTTCGGCCGCCAGGGAGACCATGGCGTTGGGCACGATGTCCCGGGTCGCCCGGAACCAGAACCGGGCCAGGCGGGAAAGGAGCTTCAGGCGGTCCGCGGCCACCACCAGGACATGGTCCCCCAGGTCGAAGAGATCCCGGTCACGCCCCGAACGCAGCAGGGGAAAGGGCCAATCTGGACTGGGTGGGCTGGACACGCTGCGGGACTCCCTCTCGCCACGGGAAAAAGGCCATGGGGGGGCGGAATCGGGGCCGACGGGACCCCGGATCGCCCCGGACAGTCCCTGCAAGCCCCATGCCATCCCCTTGGGGTGCCGGCCTTTGTCTATACTGTCGGAATCCCGGGAGGCCCGATGGCGAGCAGGAAGGGGCGCCAGCCGCTCAAGACGGCCCTCGCGGAGCGGGTCAAGGAACTCACCTGCCTGTTCGGCCTCTCCCGCCTCGCCCAGCGGCCGGACCTGTCCCTGCCGGAACTGCTGCAGGGGGTCGCGGATCTCGTCCCCCCGGCCTGGCAGTTTCCGGACCGGACCTGCTGCCGCGTCACCCTGGACGGGGACGCCTTCGTGAGCGCGGGGTTCCAGGAGAGCCCCCTGGGCCAGCGCGTGGACCTGGTGATCGGGGGGGAGGCGCGGGGGAGCCTCGAGGTGTTCTGCCGGGAATCCGGCCAGGCCGCGCCGTTCCTGGACGAGGAGTGGAACCTCCTGGAAGGCCTGGGGCAGGAGGTGGCCCGGGCCATCGAACGGCGCCGGCTGGAGCAGGACCGCGAGCACCTGCTGGAGCAGGTCCGCCACATGGACCGGCTGGCCACGGTGGGCCAGTTC
>MTLC01000633.1_pt1 | contig 11398 bp, 10 predicted proteins | sample 1982451 | NCBI WGS metagenome assembly MTLC01 (sample SAMN05710165, study PRJNA340218) | biofilm metagenome | isolation source: sample SPH anode biofilm adapted to +100 mV | place: USA | collected 2012-02-03 | reverse complement strand
TAGCGGCCTCGTTGACGAGTCCCTCCAGATCGGCGCCGGTCATACCGGGGGTTCCCTTCGCGATGATGGCGAGATCAACGTCCGGGGTGAGCGGCACCTTCCGGGTGTGGACCTTCAGGATCTTCTCCCGGTCACGCCAGTCCGGACGTTCGATCACCACGTTGCGGTCGAAGCGTCCGGGTCGCAGCAGGGCCGGGTCGAGGACGTCGGGGCGGTTGGTGGCGGCGATGACCACGACCTCTGTGTGCGGGTCGAAACCGTCCATCTCCGACAAAAGCTGGTTCAGGGTCTGCTCACGCTCGTCGTGTCCGCCGCCGAAGCCGGCGCCACGGCTTCTGCCCACCGCGTCCAGTTCGTCGATGAAGATTATGCTCGGGAGCATCTTTCGTGCACCTGCAAAGAGGTCGCGTACGCGGCTCGCTCCCACGCCCACGAACATCTCGATGAAAGCCGAGGCCGATATGGAGAAAAAAGGGACCCCTGCCTCCCCCGCCACCGCCCGGGCGAGCAGGGTCTTCCCCGTCCCCGGAGGCCCGACGAGCAGCACCCCCTTGGGCACCTTCCCACCGATCTGCTGGAACTTCCTCGGGTCCTTCAGGTATTCGACCACCTCACGCAGCTCCTGCTTCGCCTCCTCCATGCCGGCCACGTCGGCGAAGGTCACGTCGATACGCTCCGAGGTGTAGGCCTTCGCTCCGGAGCGGGCGAAGCCTCCCATCATGCCGGTAGGCCCCTGTTTCCGCATCCCTCTCATGACGAAAAGCCAGACCCCGATGATTATCGCCCAGGGCAGCAGGTAGAGAACTATGGAACCGAAGGCGGAACTTTCGGTAGACACAACGTTCACGTCGACCCGCCGCGCGCTAAGCTCGGGCAGCAGGCTTGGGTCCTCCATTGAAGGGAGGGTGGTGTTGAAGGCCGCGGCACTGACCATCTTCCCTTTTTCCTCGACCGCGGTAGCCGGGACCGAGATGGGAGTACGGAACTGTCCCTTCGCGCTCCTCCCCCTGAGGGTGAGGTTCTTCACGTTGTTGGCGGAGAGTTCCTGCCTGAACCTGCTGTAGGTGATCTCGACCCCGCGCTCTGCCGTCTGCTTCACCATCGCCCCGTAAAAGAGGTCAAGCAAGAGCACGAACAGTGCGGTGATCAGCAGCGGTCTCCAAAAGGACTGGGCCATGACCGGCTCCTGTACTCAGGGGGTAAAACGGCACCAGGGTATTCTAGCCAAGACGACAAGCATTACAAGTTTTTAATCTTTTAGCATGGTGTGGCGAAAGGAAGAAGGTGGGTGCATGGCGGGGGTGGAACAAAGCCGGGCGTCGTCGGGTCAGGGCTCCAGACGGTAGCTGCCGAAGCCGAACGGGGCTCCCTTGCCGAGGTGGGTGGCAACGCCAAGCTGCAGGAGAAGATGGAAGGGCTCGAGGTCGCCCTGAAACCGCGCCACCCCAAGGATCCCGGCGGGACGGCCGTTCCACGAGACGAAGCGGCAGTCGGACGCGATGGTCCGGACGTCTTCGCTGCACTGGGAAAGCCACCGGTAGTCGAGATCGGGCTCAACCCCCTCGTAGTGATAGGCAAGCGAGGAGATCCTGCGCATGAGCGAGCGTGCGAGATGCGCGAAGGTGTAACTTTTGAGCAGACGCCCGTCCTGGACGAGCTTTAGCGGCGTCAGGAAGCGAAGGGAGAGCGTCTCGGTCGACAGCGGACCGGCCATGTCCGGGTCGAGCGAGCCAAGTAGCGGCAGTGCGGGGTGATCCTGCCCCGCGACCACGCTTCGCGCCCCGCCCGAAGACTCGGCGTGCACCGCGACCACGGTCCCGCGTCTCGCCTCAATGAGAAAGCGCACCGCGGAAAGGTAGACGGCAAAATGCTGCACCGCACTCCCCACCAGCGTCAGGGACAGCTCGCAGGCAGCGCCCGCATTGGGGAGGGGCGGCAAAGCGGGAAACCGGAAGATGAAAGGAAGCGGCGGCTTCTGATGACGCCGCACCGCCTCCGGGTCCTTCGCTATCTGCTGGCCGAAGGTAACAGGGAAGGCGCAGCGCGCAAGGGCGGTACACCCCTGGCAGTCGCCCCTTTTGCAGGATAGGGCCCTGCGGAAGGCGTCTTCGAACTCGGCTCGGCCGGCGAAAAAGGCGTAGGGGTCGGAAATGTCGTCCCTGAGGACGAAGCTGAACCAGAGTCTCGCGTAGTGCAGTTCCAAGCGCGCCCCTACCCTTCCGTCTCGAGCCTGCGCTCAAGATGTTCCCGCACCTGCGCCAGGACCTCGCGGACCGGACGTTCATCCGGGAGCATGGCGGCAAAACGGTCAAGGATGCCGCGCTCCCTGATCAGCCGCAGCGCCTTCAGGTAGTTGATGTCGTAGATCCAGGAGACCTGCAGCAGTTTGAAATCGTTGAGACTCTGTAGGGTGGAGAGATGGACCATCCGCCCGGCGGCGACGGCGGCAAGCGGTTCGGGGGAGCAGCCTGGCAGATCGGGAAAGCCGAGTCCCGCTGCCGAGGCGCGCTCCGATTCGGGGGCGTAGAAGTATTCGACGAAGACGCGCCAGATATCCAGCTTGTCGGCATCACGCAGAAGCCTCAGCAGGGCATCGGTCTCGGGAGGAAGTCCCTCCGGGACATGAAAGGCGTTGTGCATGCGTACCGCGGTGTCGACGCGGGAGAACTCTTCACCGGAAAGGAAATGCAGCGGCGCGTGCCGCTTCATGATCTGCGCGGAGAGGTGGGCGTGGTTCAGCGATTCGCTGTCCTTGAAGGTGCCGTAATCACGGTACTGCGGGAAGCGCCCCAAGTCGTGGCACAGGGCGGCCACTTCGGCAAGAACCAGGAAACGCGGGGGCATCCCTTGCGCCACGATAAGCGCATCGCGGCAGACGTTGCTGGTGTGCTGCTGCTTCAGGTCGTAGTTGCGCTGCACCGCCGGATCCCCGGTGCGAAAGGAATCGCAGTAGGAGGTGAACCAGTCGCGCAGCGGCGAGAGGTCCGGAAGTGCCGCCTCATCATTCATCGTGCATCTTCTTGACGATGTACTCCGAGAACTCCGCCATGACCTTCGATTCGTCCCCACCCTGGTAGGAGATGATGCTCCGCAGGTGGGCGAAGGATTCCACGTCCATCTTGTCGAACGCACAGCCGATGCCGCCTGGAACGAGACGGGCAACGGTCCCCTTCACGTTGATGACGATCGGCTCGGCGGCCGAGGATAGATAGATGGTGACCTCAACGGGAGAACCGACCGGGATCTTCTCCTCGGTCTCCATATAAAGCCCGTGCAGGCTGATGTCGGTCACATCGCCCTTTATGGCCACGCCTTCCGCCTGCAACAGCGCAGAAACCCTGAAATCAACCCGCGAGAAGTTACGCCTGTCGTTCATCATGTTCCCCTTTCGGACAGCAGGCGGAAAAAGGGGGCGCGTGGCCCCCTCGTTTTTGCCTGCTGTATGCTGCTAGTCCTCGAAGTTCCCCTCGGGCCCCTTGTCACGGGAGAGCCCCTTAGCCTGCTGGTGAAGCTGCTCCTTGGTCCACTCCGCCGGGTTCTCGATGCGCTTACCTTTCGGGCCGAGGTCATAGGAACCGGCCTTGACTATGGCTTCGATGGCGAGCGGAGCGGTGTCGGCCGAATTGAAGACGTTGGTGATGAGGTTGTAGGCGAAGTCCTCGACCCTCTTGCACATCCGGTCGCGGACTTCCTTCGGCTGGGCCAGGAGCTTGTTCTCGAACGGGAGGTTCAGGTTCTTGTAATCCCCCTTCTTCCACCCCTTGGACTCGGCTAAGGCGACCATCTCGGCCCAGAGCTCCTCGCTCATCCCCTCACCCTTCACCTTGATGAAGTTGCCGTTCGCGTCGAGGTTGGCGTTGCCGTACTCGTTCACCTCGAGCCCCCAGGAGATGAACTGCAGCGCGGTGGCCACGTTCGCCTTGGTGGTGCGGGTGTTCTGGGCGATCTGGCGCAGCCTCTCGTAGCTGTTGCCGGAGGTTCCGTGCTGGGCGCCGTTCACGCCGTAGGACTTGATAGCCTCGTGGATCTCGGCCGTGAGCTCGACCTGGATGCCGGCGTCGGATGCCTCGATGCCGTGGGTGGTGCCGTTATTGAGCGCGATCCAGTCCGGGAAGATGTCGTGGGCGTTCAGGCCGCGGATCAGGAAAAGCGCCTCGGGGACGGTGGAAAGCCCCTCCTTACCCTTGATCTCGCCGACCTCGGTCTCGAGACCTGCCCAGGCCGGGATCACGCTGTTCAGTTCGAGGTTGGCGAGAAGGTTCTCCTCGTCCGGCAGGTGTGAGGCGTCGATGGCGATGGAGGTGATGCCGGCGTCGAACATGCTCGGGATCTCGACCTTGGCGGACTTCACGTCCCCCTCGCCTTTGATGCCGTAGTGGTCGGCGTGAATGGCGACCGGGATGGTGATGCCGAGCTCGTTTGCCACGGCGTCGACCTGGCGCGCCATGTTCCAGTAGTTGACTGGGCAGTAGGCCTTCTGCCCCCCTTCGCTCTTGGCGATCTCGATGATGACGGCGGCGTTGGCCCTCTGGGCTGCGGCGAGCACGCCGCGGATGACGAAGTGGTTGCGGCCGTTGGCGGCCAGGGCCAGGGCGTGTCCCTTGGCGTTCATGGCGCGGTCGATGACCTTGCCGCTTACCAGCAGTGCTTTTGAATTGGGGAAGAGTTTCGCTACGTTGGGGGGACGCCCGACTTCAAGCGCCTTGACGAAATCTGAAGATGTTGCAGTCATATCTCCTCCTTTTGGTGGGAATATCAATTCATGGCAAAAAGCCGCTTCCTTATAGCATCTTAATCATACAAAGGCAAGAGCCTTCGCTACCGATCCAGGATGAACTCGGTGGCCCCTCCTCCGCGGAACGGGGCACTCCCCAGGTACTCGCCACTCCAGTAAAGTGAGGCTTCGCCCGGAGGGAGGCCGGACTCGACTGCGGCGAAGGTGAAGCGTGCCGGCAGCCTGTCCCCGGTGGCGGCGGTGACGGCGAGCGGGTAACGGGCCAGGACCGGGAAATCGCCCCGCACCGTTTCCGCAGTCATCGGTTGCGCCGCGCTGCCGCGAGACACGAAGCACTGCACCCCCTTCTCGCGCGGCGGAAGCTTCGCGTGCAGCAAAAGTTCGCCGCTTCCCTCTCCGGAGAAGCGAAGGTCGTATCTCGGGGTCCAGCGCTCATCGCGCATCAGGTAGGAGACCCGCGCTCTGCTCCCGGTCACCCAGATGCGCGCCGAGGCCACCCCCTTGCCGGCGGTCGCGATCTCCCGCTCCACGACGTCGAGGGCCGAGCGGCATTTGCGCTTGCTGCGCAATACCGCCTCCATCTGGCTCAAAGCGAAGTCGGTCCCCTGCTGCAGGGCGGCCACCGGATCGGGGTTCGCCTTGGTCCTGCGCGGCGCCTTGCCGCTTTGCGACTTGGCTGCTGCGCTGAAGATCTCCTCGCGCCGGTCCAGTGCGGCCATTCGGTCGAGCAGTTCGCCCCGGCGCTCCTTGAGCCGTGCCAGTTCGCCGGAACGGCGCCGGTCCTGTTCGGCCGGCACCAGCTCAACCCGCAGCACAGACCCGCCGGGGGCCTTCACCCTCAGCGAGCCGGGAGCAAAGCTCTCCGGAAGCGGCAGCTCCGTGTAGCCGCCGGGGGCACCCACTTCCTGCTCCACCCGGGCTCCGTCGGTGAAGTAAGTGACGCTCTTCGTCCCGGCGAACGCCTGCCGGCAAAGCAGGGACGAAAGAAGGAGAACGGCGAGCGGGAGAAGGCGCATGCGGCACCTCGCTGACGGCTTGGGATGAAAAGACAGAGGACAACTTTACAATCCTCCTAAAGCCATTGCAAGGAGCCGCGCCGCTTACTTCTCTACATCCAGGAGCTCCACTTCAAAGACCAGGGTCGCGTTGGGGGGTATCACCCCGCCGGCGCCGTTCGCCCCGTAGCCAAGCTGCGGCGGGACGACGAGCTTTCTTTTGCCGCCGACCTTCATGGACATCACCCCTTCGTCCCAACCGGGGATCACCTCGCCCGCGCCGATCCGGAAGACGAAAGGCTGGCCGCGGTCGAGCGAGCTGTCGAACTTGGTGCCGTTCTCAAGCGTGCCGGTGTAGTGGACGGTGACGCTCTTGCCCGAGGTGGGCGAAGCGCCGGTCCCCACCACAAGATCGGTGTAGGAAAGGCCGGAAGCGGTGGTCACCGCACCGGCTGCACTTTTCTTTTCTGTCTTTTCGGCTGCCGCCGGCTTGGTCGGTTCCTTCTGGGAGCAGGCGGGTATGGCCACCGCCGCCATGAGCAGCAGCAGCACAAGGAACTTCTCAACGTTACGCATCAATCTCCTCCGTCAGGTGTGATTAATCGTTTTAATCCAGCAGGTGGACAAAGAGTCCGCTTCTAAGCTTCGGTTCAAACCAGGTCGACTTCGGCGGCATGATCTTGTCCTCGTCCGCCAGCGACATGAGCTCCTCGATCGAGGTCGGGAACAGGGAGAAGGCGACCATGTACTCGCCGGAATTCACCACCCGCTCCAGTTCCTCGACGCCGCGGATCCCGCCCACGAAGTGGATGCGCTGGTCGGTGCGCGGGTTGCGCACGCCGAGGACCGGGCTCAAGAGGTTGTCCTGCAGGATGGATACGTCCATGGAAGCGACGGGATCGTTTTCCGGGAAGGAGTCCTCGCGCGGGACGAGCACGTACCACTTTCCGCCCAGGTACATCCCGAACTGGTGCCGCTCGCCGGGCTGCACCGCGCCGGAGACCGGGGTCGCCTCAAAGCGCTCGCCGACGCGTGCCATGAACTCGGCGAAGCTGCGACCGTTCAGATCCTTCACCACCCGGTTGTAGGGCATGATGGTCATCTCGTTGTCCGGGAAGATCACGGTGAGGAAGAAGTTGTACTCCTCGCTGCCGGTGTGCTTCGGGTTGGCGTCCTTTCTCAGGTCGCGCACCCGGCTCGCCGCGGCACTGCGGTGGTGGCCGTCGGCGACGTAGAGGGTCGGAATCGCGGTGAAGCTCGCGGTCAGGGAGTCGATGAGCGCCTGGTCGGCGATGTCCCACAGGGTGTGGGAGACGCCGTCGTCGGTGGTGAAGTCGTAAAGCGGCTCACCCTTGGTCACCTGATCGATGGTCGCGGTGATGGCCGGGGCGTTGCGGTAGGTGTAGAAGACCGGCTCGTCGTTTGCGTTCAGCGCGTCGATATGCTTTACGCGGTCCTCCTCCTTGTCCGCCCTGGTCAGCTCGTGCTTTTTGATGGTGCCGTCTTGGTAGTCGTCGACCCCGGCGCAGACCACGAGGCCGGTCTGGGTGATGTTGCCCATCTTCTGGCGGTACACGTAGTAGCGCTCGGTGTCGTCCTGCAGCAGCACCCCTTCTTTCATGAACTTTGCGAGGTTCTCCCGCCCCTGGACGTAGACCGGGTCGGAGTGCACGTCGATGTCTTCCGGAAGATCGATCTCCGGGCGGGAAATGTGCAGAAAGCTCGCCGGATTGCCGGCCGCCATCGCCATGGCCTCCTGCGTGTTCATCACGTCATAGGGAAGAGCGGCGACCTTCTCCGCCAAATCCTTTTTGGGGCGCACCGCCTTGAACGGCTTGATAAATGCCATAACTGCTCCTGTCTTTTGATTCTCGTTCTACAATCTATGTTCTAGGTTCTATGTTCTACGTTCTAGGTTGTCTCTGTCTCAGGTACTGTACTCTCATCGGCTTTTACCGGCGTCGGCTTAAAAGTATCGCTTCGCACCGACGAACCTCTTCTGAAAGTAGGACTCGTCCATGGAACTCACCTTGATGTCGTCGCCGCGACGCGGGGCGTGTACGAAACGGCCGTTGCCGACGAAGATGCCAACGTGGTTGATCTCGTCCGGGGAGGCGCCGAAGAAAACCAGATCACCGTCCTTCAACTCCTCGCGCCCCACGGCGTCACCCACCCGGTACTGCTCGCGCGAGGTGCGCGGGATGTTGACGCCGCACAGGTTGTAGACGGCGCGCACGAAGCCGCTGCAGTCCATGCCGTCCACCACGGTGTCCCCGCCCCAACGGTACGGGATACCTACGAAGCGCTCGGCGGTGCGGGCTGCGATCCCACCCATGTCGCTGCGATCGCGCTTCACCGGCTCTTCCTTCTTCTTCACGGGCTTCGCCGGCTTGGTGATCGAGGGGGCCGGCGCCTTCTCGATCACGGTCTCGCGCAGCGCGGCACTTCGCTCGGGCTGCGGCGCGGCGATGAAGTAGGAGCCGATGGTCCTTTCCTTCACGAGCTTCTGCGCCGCCTTGCGCGCATCGTCGCGACGGGGGAAGTCCCCGAAGCGCACGGCGTAGATGCCGTTTTCCCTTTTGAAGTAGAAGGCCTCGATCCCCTGTTCCTGAAGTTTTTTGGTCAGCCGCTCGGCGTTTTTCACGTCGGAGAAGGCGCCTACCTGGATGGCGAAGCCAACGCTCGTGAGCCCCGCACGCTGGGCGGCGCAGCCGGTGGCCGCGGGGGCCAGCAGCAATAGATATATGACAAAAAGCCTTACCGTCTTAAGCATTATCGTTCCTTGTCAGAGCTCCCGCCCCGTAAACCCGCCCCTAGATGTCGCTCGTCTCGCGGCGCACGCCCATGAGGTAGGGGACCACGAAGTCGTCCAGCGCGCCGTCCAGCACGTTGTCGGGATTGCCGCTCTCGACGCCGGTGCGCAGGTCCTTCACCATCTTGTAGGGATGCAGCACGTAGGAGCGGATCTGACTCCCCCAGCCGATTTCCTTCTTCTCTCCGGCGATATCGGCCGCCTTCGCCTCGCGCTCCCTGAGCTCCAACTCGTAGAGCTTGGAGCGGAGCACCTTCATCGCGGTCGCCTTGTTCATGTGCTGGCTCCGCTCGCTCTGGCAGGCCACCACTGTGCCGGTGGGGAGGTGGGTGATCCTGATCGCGGAGTCGGTGGTGTTGACGTGCTGACCGCCTGCCCCCGAGGAGCGGTACGTGTCGACCCTCAGGTCGCTCTCCGATATCTTGATGTCGATGTCCTCTTCCTCGAGGATCGGGAAGACGAACACGGAGGCGAACGAAGTGTGACGCCGGGCGGAGCTGTCAAAGGGCGAGATGCGCACCAGGCGGTGAATTCCCGCCTCCGCCTTCAGGTACCCGTAGGCGAACTCGCCGGTCGCCGCGAAGGTAACCCCCTTGACCCCGGCCCCATCCCCTTCCTGGTAGTCGGTGATCTCGGTCTTCCACCCCTTCTTCTCGCAGTAACGCAGGTACATGCGCAGGAGCATCTCGGCCCAATCCTGCGACTCCGTCCCGCCTGCACCGGAGTTGATGGAAACGAAGGCGCCCGAGGCGTCGTGCGGCCCGGAGAGCATGCGACGGAATTCCGCCTGACTCACCCCGGTCTCCAGTTGCGCGTTCATGGCGCGCACCTCGGCAAGGGTCGCCTCGTCCTCTTCCTCGCTCCCCAGTTCGATCAGCTCCTTAATGTCGCCGGCCTGCCGCTCGAGCGATTCCCAGGTGTTGACGTCCTTCTCCATGGCCATCCTGGCCTTGAGGACCTTCTGCGCATTCTCGGCGTCGTTCCAAAAATCGGGGCGGGAGGTCACCTCTTCGAGCTCCTGCATCCGCTCCCTCTTGTCATCTACGTCAAAGAGACCCCCGGAGGTTGTTGATGCGCTCCACGAGCTCTTCTATCTTGGCTATTTCCTCTCTGAACATCGGTACGGCTCCTTATGTCGCATCGCCTTCAGGCGATATATGGTTGTTGTCAAAAAATCAGTCCCGCCCTCTGCGACGGTAGCAGGCGACCGCCATCCCCGCGCTCCCGGAGAGGCAGAGCAGCGCGAAGAGGTCGCCGAAACGGGTGTAGAAGGTCCCCCGCGCGCCAGTACGGATCTCCCCGGCCAGGGTTCCCTCCTGGAATAGCGGCGTCACTCCCCGGATGTGCCCCTTGCTGTCGATCACCGCGCTGATCCCGGTGTTGGCGGCACGCACTAGGGGGACCCGGTTCTCCACGGCCCGGAACACGGTCATGGAAAGATGCTGGTACGGTGCCGAGGTGCGCCCGAACCAGGCATCGTTGGTGATGTTCACCAGGAGCCCGGCGCCCTGCTCGACGTAGGCACGGGCGATTTCCGGGAAGATCCCCTCGAAGCAGACCAGCACGCCGAGCTTACCCGCGGAAGAGGCGAGCAGCCGGGCGCTCTTGCCCGGAGAGAAATCGCCGACGCCGGTCACCAGCTTGTTCACGAACGGCAAAAGCGGAGCAAGCGGCACGTACTCGCCGAAGGGGACCAGGTGCAGCTTGTCGCTTCGTCCGGCCACGACACCCTGCTCGGTGACGAGAAAGGCGCTGTTCAGGTAGCGCACCTTCCCCCCCTCCAGCTCAAAGGCGGGGCTTCCCACCACGATAGGGCTCTTCAGTTCCCTGGCGAGGCTCTTGAGCCGCTCAGCGTAGGCGGGCTCCTGCTGCAGGAAAAACGGCATGGCGCTCTCGGGCCAGACCACGAGCGTTCCGGGCTCGCGGCACCCCTCGCGGGTCAGCCGCTCGTAGGTCTTCACGGTGGCGTCCTGCCAGGCCGGGGCCCACTTGACGTCCTGCGGGATGTTTCCCTGCACCACGAGCACCCGCTGCGTCACACCCCTGTCGGCACGGGTGAGCCGGGCGACGCCGTACACCATGGTGGCGGCAAGAAGCAGCACCAGCATGATGAGCGCGCGCACCGGGTAGGGCTTTTTGTGCCGCATGGAAACCCAGATCCGGTAAAAGACCACGTTGGCGAAGGCAACGAGGAAGCTCACCCCGTACACGCCGGTCAGGTCGCTGATCTGGATCAGCGGCAGGGTGCGGTATTGCGAGTACCCGAGGTTCGCCCACGGAAAGCCGGTGAACGCGTAGGAGCGGACCGCCTCCCCCGTGACCCACAGAAGCGGAAAGGAGCAAAGAAGCGGGATCCCGTTCTCTTCGCAGCGCCGCACCATCCACAAAACCGCGGCCGGGTAGAGCGCGAGGTATCCTGCAAGCAGGAGAAAGAGCGTGCCGCTCACGCTCCAGTGCAGCTTGCCGTACCCCATCATCACCACGTTCAGCCAGTACAGAAGTGCCGTGTAAGCGGCGCTCCCGGCGACAAACCCGAGCCGGAACCCGAGCCTCGGGGAGACGCCGTCGGCGGCGACAAACAGCGGCACGAAAGCGATCCACGCCAGCACCGAGATGCCGGGAAGCGGAAAGGAAACCGCGAGCAGCGCACCCGAGCAAAGCGCCAGCAGGTAGCGCCCCGCGGTCGTCGCGCCGGGGTTCACCGTCTTGCCGGTCACGACTCCTCGGGCTCCCGTTCCAGCTCTTCTTTACGGGCGATGTGCACCTTCGCGATGCGGCGTTCGTCCGCTTCGAGCACGGTAAGTACCAGGGTCTCGCTCTCGATCACCTCGCCCGCCAGCGGGATGCGGCCGGTCA
>MTLC01001584.1_pt2 | contig 11400 bp, 7 predicted proteins | sample 1982451 | NCBI WGS metagenome assembly MTLC01 (sample SAMN05710165, study PRJNA340218) | biofilm metagenome | isolation source: sample SPH anode biofilm adapted to +100 mV | place: USA | collected 2012-02-03 | reverse complement strand
CGAGGACGCTCCTTTTCTTCGGCGCCAAGCTGCGCATCGAGGAGTTCTACCTTCTCCTCGTCGTGGTGCTGATCCTGGTGTTTGGTTTCCTGTTCGTCACCATGCTCTTTGGCCGGGTGTGGTGCGGCTGGCTCTGCCCGCAGACCACCCTGGGGGACCTCGCCGACTGGCTCGACGCGCGCACCAGGCGCATCCCCGCCCCGCTCGATGGGGCGCTGCGCCACGCGGGCTACCTCGTCCTCTCCGCGCTCGTGGCGTCGAACCTGGTCTGGTACTTCATAGCGCCACCTGACTTCTTCGCGCGGCTTCTGTCCGGAAACCTCGGCGCCGTGGCCGGGATTTCTCTAGTGGCGACCGGTGCGATCGTCTACCTCGACCTCGCCTTCGTGCGGCGCACCTTCTGCAAGACCGTCTGTCCCTACGGGCGCATCCAGCTCATGGCCATGGAGCGCGGCACCCTTACCCTGGAGTTCGACCCCGGCCTCAAGGAGGCCTGCATCCGTTGCGGCTCCTGCGTGCGCGCCTGCCCGATGGGGATCGACATCCGAAAGGGGCTGCAGATCGAATGCATCAACTGCGGCCGCTGCCTGGACGCCTGCCGCGACGTGATGGCGCCGCGCGGAAGCGGTGGGCTCATCCACTACACCTTCGGCCCGCCCGCTCCCGACGGTGCGCGGGCGGTCAACAAGAAGGCGCTCCTGGTCGGTGGCGTCGTCGTCCTTCTCGCGGCGCTTCTGGTCGTCGGGGTGACCACGCGCAAGGAGGCGACCCTCAAGGTGCAGCGAAACGCGACCGGCGAGGTGAAGATGCTTGCCGACGGCTCGCTGGTGAACTTCTACTCGGCGTACCTCGAGAACCGCTCCGGTGCCGTGGGGACCTTCCAGCTGGAGACGGCGCCGATGCCCGGCTACCGGGTCGAACTGGTAGGCCCGGTGCGGGACGTGGCGCTCTCGGCGAACGAGAACCGGAAGATCGGCTTTGCGCTGAAAGTGACCCCCGCGCCGAAGCCGGGAACGGTCGTCGAACTGAGGCTCGTTTCCGCGGGTAAAGTGGTTGCGGTAAGCCCGCTGCCGGTAGCGGTCAGGTAGGACGAAAGTCCATCTCCTCTCCTCCGGGAGAGGGTGCCCAGCGGGCGGGTGAGGGCATTGCCCCGAAGCGATGAGTTGCAACCGCCAGCGCCCTCACCCTGGCCCTCTCCCAAAGGGAGAGGGGATGTGGGCGTTATGTAACGGAAGATCAGGACTGGTGGCACCGATAGAGAAACGAGGAAAACGATGCAGAAGACAGTAAACCTACCCCCCTGCCGCTGGCAGCTCTCCATAGCGCTCATGGTCGCCGTCTTTCTCCTGGGCATGACCGTTACCATGCTCATGTCGATGTGGCGCGGAGCGGGGGTGACCGACACGCAGTATTACCAGAACGGCCTGAACTACGACCGGACCAAAAGCGGTGCACGCAACCCCGGCCTTAACTGGAGCATGTCGGCATCCCTCGCGGGACGCGACCTGCAGGTACGGGTGCATGACGAGAAGGGAGCGCCGATAACCGGCGGGGCGCTGCAGTTCCGCACCGAAGCCTACGGCAACCCGACGGTGCTGTCGCTCAACGAGGCATCCCCAGGCGTCTTCGTCTCCCCCTGGCCCGCCACGGGAAAGGCGGAACTAAAGGGACTCCTCGTCTTCACCAAGGGTGAGGCGACCGCGAGCCAGAAGGTCGTGTTCTTCAATTAAGAGGAGTCTTCGTGCCCTGTTTTCATTGCGGAGGCGACATACCACCCGGGATGCTGGTCGAGGAGCGCAGCGGTGACACCGTGCTCTCCTTCTGCTGTCACGGCTGCCACGGCGCCTACCTGCTTATCAGCGGCTCCGGGCTCTCCGACTACTACCGCCGCCGGCAGTGGCAGGAAACGGGGCTCATCCCCAAGGCCTTCAAGGGGGGCTTCCGCGACAGCTACCTCGCCGGCTTCGTCCGGGAGTCAGCCGGGGCGTGCGCCATCGACATCATCGTCGACGGCATCCGCTGCGCTTCCTGCGTCTGGCTCATCGAGAAGATCATCGGAGCGCTCCCCGGCGTCGTCGAGGCGCGTGTCAACTACGCCACCGGCCGGGCACGGGTGCTCTTCGACCCCGGCGTCACCTCTCCCGCCGCCATCTTCAACCGCATCGACCAGATCGGCTATGCGCCCCGTCCCTACACCGAGAGCGAGGTGCGCGAGATGGCCCGGCGCGAGCAGAAGGACCTCCTGATCCGCTTCGGGACCGCCTTTTTCCTCAGCATGCAGCTCATGGCCTACGCCTTCGCCCTGTACGCCGGTTACTTCCAGGGGATCGAGCCGCAGATGAAGGGGTACCTGCAGCTCTTCTCGCTGTTAGTCACCACGCCGGTCGTCTTCTACTGCGGCTGGCCCTTCCTGAAAGGCGCCTGGCGCGGCCTCGCCAACGGCGCCCCGAACATGGAGCTTCTCATCGCCCTGGGCGCCCTCTCCTCCTTCGGCTACAGCGTCTATGCGACCTTTTCCGGCGGCGAGGTGTACTACGAGACCGCCGCCATGATCGTCACCCTCATCCTCGCCGGGAGGCTTCTGGAAAACAGCGCCAAGCGCCGGGCCTCGGGAGGGATCGCGAGGCTTTTGGAGCTCTCCCCGGGCCAGGCGCAGCGCTTCGCGGGAGAGACGCTCGAGACGGTGGATCCTTCCGAGCTCCAACCCGGCGACCTGATCCTCGTGGCGCCCGGAGAGCGTTTCCCTGTGGACGGCAGGATCGAGGAGGGGGCAAGCGACGTCGATGAGTCTGCCGCCACCGGCGAGCCGCTCCCCCAGCTGAAGAAAAGGGGGGACGAGGTGATCGCGGGGAGCACCAACCTTTCCGGCGCCCTGCGGGTAACCTGCCTGCGCGAGGCTGGGGAGAGCTTTATCGCCCGCATCGCGCACCTGGTCGAGGAGGCGCAGAGCCGGCGCGCCCCGATCCAGGGTGTGGCCGACCGGGTCGCCGCCTACTTCGTCCCGGCCGTGCTCACCCTCGCGGTCGCCACGTTCTGCCTGCACTACTGGGAGGGAAGGGCCCTAGGTGCCAGCCTCATGATCGCGCTCGCCGTCCTGGTCATCGCCTGCCCCTGTGCCCTCGGCCTCGCCACCCCGACGGCGATCCTTGCCGGCACCGGCGCCGCGGCTTCCTTCGGTGTCATCTTCAAGGGTGGGGACATCCTCGAGCGCTTGAGCCGCATCACCATCGCCGTCTTCGACAAGACCGGGACCCTCACCCAGGGCGCCCCGATGCTGGTCGACATCCAGCCGGTGCCGGGGGTAAAGCCCAAAGAGGTGCTCGCCCTCGCCGCAGCGGTCGAGCGGGGCTCGCTGCACCCGGTGGCCCACGCGATCCGGGCCTACGCCGAGCGGCACGACATCGACTACCCGACCGGCACCGAGATGGTGACCCTGGCGGGAGCGGGGATCAAGGGACGCGTGGCGGGCGAGACGGTGGCCCTTGGCAGCGTCACCTTCCTCGAACGTCTAGGCGTCACCGGAATCCCGGACGGGGTCGAGTCCCCCGAGGGGGGCATGGTGGTAGGCGTCGCGCGCAAGGGGCACTACGCCGGGACGCTCATATTCAAGGACCGGATACGCGACGACGCGCCGGGGCTCGTTTCTTACTTCAGGCGGCAGGCGATCGACACCCTTCTTCTGAGCGGCGACCGGCAGGAGTGCACCGACAAGGTGGCCCGGGGCGCGGGGGTAGCACTCGGCCTCGGCGGGCTCTCCCCCGCGGACAAGGCGCGGGAGATCGAGAAACTGAAGGGGGCGGGGGCGACCGTGCTCATGGTGGGTGACGGCATCAACGACGCCCCCGCCCTCTCCGCCTCGGACGTCGGGTGCGCCGTGGCCGGGGGGACCGACATCGCCATGGAGACCTCGGACCTCGTCCTCGCCAAGGCGGACCTGAACCGGCTGGCGCTCGCCCACCGGATGGCCAGGCGCACCATGAACGTGGTCCGGCAGAACCTGGCCTGGGCCTTTCTTTACAACGTGATCGGCATCCCCCTTGCCATGACCGGGCGGCTCACCCCGGTCTACGCCGCGGCCGCCATGGCGTTAAGCTCGGTCTGTGTGGTGGGGAACTCGCTGAGACTTTTGCGGGTGCGGCATGACTAGCTCGCTTATCGCGCTCATCCTGCTATCCTTCTGCCTTGGTTGCGGCTGCTGGCTCTTCTTCCTCTGGGGGGTGCACCGGGGAGAGTTCAGCGACATGGAGCGCCCGAAACACAGGATGCTCGACGACGATGTGCCCCTGCAGCAACAGGAAAAAACCGACGCGGCTAAGCCTCCCCCTTCCGTCGGCAGCGTCGGCAGCGTCGACAGCGCTTCAGTGCATGACCCGCAAAACCGGCAGGAGCACCCCCCACCATCCCATTGACGCAGCGCACAGGAGACCGAAATGCTACAGATCTGGTTGGCCTTCCTCGCAGGACTCGCCGGGAGCTTCCACTGCATCGGGATGTGCGGCGGCATCGTCGCCGCCATCTCGCTGAAAGACAGCAGTAACGCCTTCACGACGCGCCTCAAGTCGCAGCTTTTCTACAACACCGGGCGCATCGCCACCTACACCGCCCTGGGCGCCGTCGCCGGCCTGATCGGCTCCTCACTGGACCTCATGTCCATGAAGGTCGTCTTTCGTTGGTTCATGGTAGGGGCGAACCTCATGGTGATCATGGTGGGGCTCTCCTCGGCGCTGGGGCTGAACGTCCTCAACCTCTCCACCCTGGAGGGGACCGGCGCCCGCTTCCTGACCGCCCCCTTGAAGCGGCTCCTCGCCGCCAACTCACCCCTCGCCTCGCTGCCCCTTGGCCTCGTGCTCGGCTTTCTTCCCTGCGGCCTCGTTTACGCGCCGCTTCTGGCCGCGGCGGGGACCGGCAGCCCGGTGATCGGAGCCGCCACCATGGCCGCCATGGGGCTTGGCACCGTTCCCGTGCTCCTTGCCTTCGGCACCGCCTCGAGCGCCGTCTCGGGAGCGCTTAAAAACGCCATGCTCCGTGCCGCCGGCGTCGCCATCGCCCTCATGGGGGTTGCGGGGCTTTGGCGCGTCCTCGGCAAGATGGCCGCACACCATTGATGCACTGAAAACTTCGTGGAGGCGACGTCATGAATAAACAGGGAACCCCGCCGCTCAAGATAGACCGGCTGGAACCGAAGGTGAGGAAGGGGTTGACCGTGGTGATCACCGGCCACGGCAAGGGGAAGACGACGGCTGCGCTCGGCATGGCGCTGCGGGCGCTCGGTCACGGGATGCGGGTCTGCATCATCCAGTTCATGAAAGGGGATCTCTACGCCGGGGAATGGGACGGGGTGAAACTTCTGGGAGAGCGGGTGGAACTGCACGCGACCGGCAAGGGGTTCTGCGGCATCCATGGAAACCCGTATCCGAAGAGCGAGCACCGCGCCAACGCCCAGGACGCGATCCAGCTTGCCCTGGAGAAGATGGCGTCGGGCCTTTTCGACATGGTCATCCTCGACGAGATAAACAACGCCCTGCAACTGAAGCTCATCGACCTCGAGCAGGTGCTGGAGATCCTCGAGACGAAGCCCCCCCTCATGCACCTCGTGCTGACCGGCCGCGACGCCCATCCCTTGATGGTCGAACTGGCGGACACGGTGAGCGAGGTGGTCGAGGTGAAGCACGCCTACCGCAAAGAGATCGAACCGCAGCCGGGGGTGGACTACTGAGAACGCCGCATCTAGTCGTCCGCGTCGGCCGCGGCCACGGTGACGCGGTTGCGCCCCTTGGCCTTGGAGCGGTACAGCGCCTGGTCGGCGCGTCCCAGGAACCACTCCAGGGTATTCGCCCGCTCGACGAGCGACCCAGCCACCCCGGCGCTCAGCGTCACCACGTTATGTTCCGAATGCCCGTGCGGCAGCGCCTGGGATAAAAGCGCGAGCCTCAGCCGCTCCGCCATGTGCCCGGCAAGCTCGGCGCTCGTGTCGGGGAGGATTACGGCGAATTCCTCGCCGCCGTAGCGCGCCACCACCTCTCCCGCCCTCTTGAAGGTATCCCGCAGAAGTTCCCCCATGAGTTGCAGGCACTTGTCCCCGGCCATGTGGCCGTACAGGTCGTTGAACCTCTTGAAGTGGTCGATGTCGCACAGGATCAGGGAGAGGTTGCGGCTGTTGCGCATGGCGCGCTGCACCTCGGAGTGCAGCACCTCGTCGAAATGGCGCCGGTTGGCGACGCCGGTGAGCCCGTCCTTGCGCGCAAGGACATCGAGGGTCCGGTTCTTCTCCTCGAGCTCGCGGGTAAGCCGCTCCAGAAGATCGCCCCGGTGCTTCAGCTCCAGGTGGTTGCGCACCCGGGCCAGGACGATGTGGGGACGAATCGGCTTGGTCAGGTAATCGATGGCGCCAAGGTCCAGCCCGCGCGCCTCGTCCTCGTCGTTCCCCATCGCCGTAACGAACACTACCGGTATCCGCGCCGTCGCCGGGTCCTGCTTAAGCAGCGCGCAGACCTCGTAGCCGTCCATGTCCGGCATCATGATGTCCAAAAGGACCAAGTCGGGATGCTGCTCCTGCACCATACGGATGCCGTCCGCCCCGCTCTTGGCGAAGAGGATGTCGTAGTGTTCCTTGAGGATCTTGTACAGGATCTCGATATTCGCGGCGGTGTCGTCAACGATCAGGATCTTGTGCCTCTTCATCTGGCTTCTAAGGTTCATAGCGTGATCTCCAGCTCTTCCATGATTTCTCTCAGGACGGCGCCGGCGTCGCCGAAATCGAGCATCTGCAGCGTTGCGTCCAGCCGTTGCGCGAGCTCACCGGAAAGAAGCGGGCGCATCTCCTCCCAAACCGCGAGCGCGTTCATGTTCTGGCTCTGCAGCAGACGATCCAGGGTCCGGGAAAGCGCCGCCACCTGCTCCAGGTCGTCACAGGCGATCTTCACATCACTTCCTTGCCCACCTGTGATGCCCCACCGTTCCTCGAGCTGCCGGATGGAATCGAGCACCTCGGAGAGCTTTTCGGCGAAGCTCTCAAGGGTCTGGTGCACGAGCGAGGCGTCCTCGCCGCGCAGCGCGATTTCGAGGGAGGCGGCGGCGCTCCCGAGCCTCGTGGCACCGAGGTTCCCTGCGCTCCCCTTCACGGTGTGAATCAGGCGCCGGGCGAGCTTCATGTCCGCGGCCGAGGCAGCCGTCCCGATCTCCTCGACGATCGATGCGTTCTCATTGCGGAAGGTAACCAAAAGCTTTTTCAAAAGCCGACCGTCCTCGATGCGCTGCATGGCCCGCTTAAGGTCCAGCCCCGGCACCTGCTCCGGGATGTCTTCCTCGTCCGGGATGTCCGGCGCCGCAGCCACCGCCTCTATGTTTCGCGGCTCCACACCCACCAAGCGCCCCAGGGTGGCGAAAAAGGCGGGGATGTTGATCGGCTTGTCCACCTGGTCATTCATACCGGCGTCGCGGCAGAGTTGGCGCTCCCTGGGCAGGGCGCCAGCCGTCATGGCTATGATGGGAAGCTTGGCGAGCGCCGGATCGAGCCTCATGCGCCGGGCGGCCTCGAGCCCGTCCATGACCGGCATGTGCACGTCCATGAGCACGGCGTCGTATTCGGCACCGGCGGCATGGACCATGGCAAGCGCCTCGGCCCCGTTACCCGCAACCTCGACATACGCGCCGCCCCGCTCCAGGATGAGCCGCGCCACCTCCTGGTTGATCCGGTTGTCCTCCACCAGCAGGACCCGCACCCCGGACAAGTCCCGCGTCTTCCCGTCGGTCGCGTGCTGCGGCTGCGGCACCGGGACCTCCCCCGCTCGCTTAAGGCCGAAGCGGGCGACGAAGCTGAAGGTGCTGCCGCGCCCCGGCTCGCTGTCGACCCACATCCGGCCGCCCATGAGCTGCACGAGTTCCCTGCAGATGGCGAGGCCGAGCCCGGTGCCGCCATACCGGCGCGTGGTGGAGCTGTCCGCCTGGCTGAAGGGTAAAAAGATCGCCTCGCGCTGCTTTTCGTCCATGCCGATGCCGGTATCGGATACGGCGAAGCGCACCGTCGCCTCACCATCCTCGAGGGCTGCGAGGGCCGCTTCCACCTCGACGCTCCCCTTTTCGGTGAACTTGATCGCGTTTCCGGTCAGGTTCAGGAGCACCTGCCCCAGACGGATCGGGTCCCCCACCAGCAGCTCCGGGATATCGTCGCCGGCCGCCACCTTGAAGGCGACCTCCTTTTCCCCCACGATTGCCGACGCCACGTTTTCCAGGTCGGCCAGCACCTGTTCCACCCGGAACGGGATGTGCTCCAGTTCCATCTTGCCCGCCTCGATCTTCGAGAAGTCGAGGATGTCGTCGATGACCCTGAGGAGCACCCCCGAGGCGCTCTGCGCCTTCTCCAGGAATTCCTTCTGCTGCGCGGAGAGCTCGGTCTGCTGCAAAAGGTAGAGCATCCCGAGGGCCGCGTTCATCGGGGTCCTGATCTCGTGGCTCATGTTGGCGAGGAACTCGCTCTTGGCCCGGGTGGCGCTCTCGGCTGCCTCGGTGGCGCGCAGCAACTCCTCTTCGCCCCGCTTTCGTTCCGTGATGTCGAAGAAGGTAACCACCCCGCCTACCGGCTGTCCGTCCTGCAACTGGGGAAAGGACCAGTATTCCACCGCGAAGCTGGTACCGTCGGCGCGCCAGAAGCACTCGTTGTCGCCATGCACCCCCTTCTCCCCGCGCAGCACCTGGTAGACCGGGCACTGCTGCACCGGGTTGGGCGTCCCGTCGGGGCAACTGTGGTGGATCAGCAGGTGCATGTTCTTCCCGAGGAACGCGTCCGCGCTGTCGTAGCCCAAAAGCCTCGCGCAGGCGCGGTTGGCGAAGGTGCAGTTGCCGAGAAGGTCGATGCCGAAGATCGCCTCAGCCGTAGACTCCAGCAAAAGACGGATGCGCTCGTCGCTGCGGATCAACGCCTCCTGGGCCCGCTTTCTCTCGGTGATGTCCTCCTTTACCGCCACGAAGTTCCTGATCACGCCCGAGCCGTCCTTCACCGGAGAAACGGACGCGCTCTCCCAGTAAAGGTCGCCGTTTTTGCGTTTGTTGCGCATCTCCCCGCGCCATACCCGACCCGAGAGCACCGTCTGCCACATCCCGGCGTAGAATTCCGGCGGGTGCCATCCCGACTTTACCAGCCTGGGGGTCTGCCCCAGCGCCTCCGAGGCGAGGTACCCGGTCACCTTGGTGAAGTACGGGTTCACGTAAGTGATGATCCCCTCGCGGTCGGTCACCAGCACCGTCACGGGCGCCTGGTCGATGGCGAGCTGGAAGTCACGCGCCGCATCTTTTTGCCGACGCAGTTCCTCGATCATCCGGTTGAAGGCGCGCGCGAGGTTCCCGATCTCATCCCCGGTGTGAATCGCCACCGGCTCAAGATCCCGCTCCTGCTCGGTGATCCCCTCCACGTGGCGGATGAAGGTGAGAAGGGGCGCCGTGAGCCGTCTCATGAGCAAGAGAGAAACGAAGACGCTGGCCGCGACGGCGCTGGCAAGCCCAAGGAAAAGCAGGAACTTCGCATTTCGTGCCGGCGCGTACGCCTCCGCCAGCGGATAGTTGGCACCGAGGATCCAGCCGGTGCTCTTGAGCCGCTTGAATGAGCTCACCGAGGCGAGGCCGCGGGAGTTGACGTTTTCCGCCGCCCCCTCGAACCCGGCGATGGCGCGGTCGAGCAGCAGGTTGGTCCCTAACTGGACGTCCCGCTTCAAGATCCGCCCCTGGTCCGGATGCACGATGATGTAGCGGTCGCGGTTGAACAGGTAGAAGTAGCCGTTCTTACCGACGCGCGCATGAGCGAGCTTGCCGAGGAAGTTTTCCTTATAAAGGTCCACGGCTCCGCCCAGCATCCCGATGACGGCTCCGCCTGCGTCTAGCACCGGGACGATGAAGGCTACCGTCGGGTGCCGATGCGCCTGGGTAGAGATGAACGGTTCCGAGATGACGGTGCGCCTCGTACGCACCGCACTCCGGTAATAGTCACGGAAGGAGTAGTCCCTGCCGATGAGACCTTGCTCCAGTGGAGTGACCGCGAGGAGCTTTCCGCCGGAATCGAAGAGGAAGGTGCCGCTGTCGAATAGGGCAAGTGTGTCGGGGCGTTGCTGCAGGAAGCGCTGCGCCGCTGCGGCATCGCTGAAAAGCTGCGGCGGGACCGTTCGCGTCAGCGCCTCGAGCTGGACGGCCGCGCTGCGCATCTTGCCGTCGATCTCCTCGGCCATGGAGGAGACCATGGAAAACTGCTGCTCCGAAACGGTCGCCTCGTACTGTTTCTGGAGAAACCATGACGCGCACAGGGTCATCAAAGAGAGTATGAGCACCACCAGCAGCGAGACCGTCAGGCTCATTTTCGTTGTGAGGCTCAGGCTTTTCATCTCGGGGGGCGGGCTCCTTGTGACGACGGCACGGCGGCCTGCGGCCCGGCTGGGGGTGCCGGAGCTAAGACGCAGGTGGCTTATGCTACTCATCGGCCGGCGCGGGAAGACCTTTAATTAGATAGGTGTTTTCGAAACGGTGAGGGGGGATGTCCCGAGGCCGACGTTGCCGACGTTTGTGAGAGTGTTAAAATGAGGCGTTTTCTTCTTCCTGCCGGAGATGCCGCCATGACCAAGCGCGTGACACTGGATGGCTACCATCGCCTGATGCGGCGCGTGAACCTGTTCCCGCAGGGGGCGCCCGACTCGGAGCTTTTGCTCAGGATCTTCTCGATCCTCTGCAGCGAGGAGGAGGCTCTTCTGATGAGCCGGCTCCCGCTGCGCCCGTTCACGGCGGCGAAGGCGGGTAGGATCCTGGGACTTTCCACCGAGGCGGCGCGCACGCAACTGGAGCGGCTCGCGGCGCGTTCGCTGCTTTTGGACATCGAGCGGGAGGACAGGACGGTCTACCTCCTTCCTCCTCCGATGGCGGGGTTCTTCGAGTTCTCACTGATGCGGCTGCGCCCGGAACTGGACCAAAAGGAGCTTGCCGGCCTTTTCTTCAGTTACATAAACGTCGAGGACGCCTTCATCCGCGACCTCTTCGCCGGCGGGGAGACTTCGCTTGGCAGGGTGATGGTGAACGAGGAGGCGATCCCGGATGAGAAGGCGTGCCAGGTGCTCGACTACGAGCGGGCAAGCGAGGTGATCAAGAGCGCGAGCCACATCGCGGTGGGACTTTGCTACTGCCGGAACAAGATGCTCCAGTTGGAGCGGGCCTGCCGGGCTCCGCTGGACATCTGCATGACGCTGAACCTCGCGGCCCAGTCGCTGATACGGCACGGGGCGGCACGGGAGGTGGACCGGGCCGAGGGGCTCGACCTCCTGCAAAAGGCCCGCGACCTGAACCTCGTGCAGTGCGCGGACAACGTGCAGCGTCAGGTGAACTTCATCTGCCACTGCTGCGCCTGCTGCTGCGAGGCGATGATCGCCA
>MTLC01001492.1_pt2 | contig 11424 bp, 6 predicted proteins | sample 1982451 | NCBI WGS metagenome assembly MTLC01 (sample SAMN05710165, study PRJNA340218) | biofilm metagenome | isolation source: sample SPH anode biofilm adapted to +100 mV | place: USA | collected 2012-02-03 | reverse complement strand
AGCTCGGCGAAGGTGTTGGCGCAGACGACGGGGCTCGTCTCGGTGAGCCCGTACCCCTCGAGGATCGGCACGCCGATGCTCCAGAAAAACTCGTTGATGGCGGGATCGAGAGGCGCCCCGCCGCTTGAGCAGAATTTGAGGTTCTCGCCGAAACGAAGGCGCAGTTTCCTGAACACGAGCCGGTCCGCGATGGCGTGCTTGAGGGCGAGTACGAGCGGCACCTTTTTCTCCAAGTACTGCGCCTGGACCCAGGCGCGACCGATGGCGAGAACGGTCCTGAAGAGCTTTCTCTTGTAGAGCGAGAGCTGATGCACGTGCTCGTAGATGCGCGAATGGATCTTCTCGAAAAGCCTAGGCACGCAGACCATGATGCTAGGCTGTATCTCGAGCATGTTCTCCGCGATCTTCTCGATGCTGTCCGCGAAGGCGATCATCGCCCCCTTTGCTATTGGAAGGTAGTAGCCGGTGGTCCTTTCGAGCACATGGCTCAAGGGAAGAAAGCTCAGGAACACCTCGCCGTCTCCCAGCACGGCGACCTTCTCCATGGTGGCGAAGACGTCGAAAAGGATGTTCCGGTGCGAGAGCATGGCTCCCCTCGGGATCCCCGTCGTTCCCGAGGTGTAGATGATGGACGCAAGGCTTTCCGGTTCGATGCCATCCATCACCGACTCCAACTCGGCCCGCTCCTGTTCGGTGATCGGGTCGTCGATCTCGGAGAGCTGGTAAAACGTGGTGAGCGGCAATCCGGGCTCGCCCAGGAAACGCTCGAAGGAAACCACGAGCTGCACCATGGGCATGGCGTCTTTCACCTTCAGAAGCTTCCGGTACTGCCATTTCCCAGAAATGAAGACGATGCGCGCATCGCCGTGATTCAGGGTGTACGCGATCTGATCGGGCGTGTTGCTAGGATAAACGGGAACGGTGACGGCACCGGCGCACAGTATCCCCATGTCCGCGATGGTCCACCCGACGCGGTTCTCCGAGAGGATGGCGACCTTGTCGCCCGGTTTTATACCGAGTTTGCGCAGGCCGCGCGCCACCATGAGGGCGCGGTTGTAGAACTGAGCGTAGCTCAGGGTGACCCAGTTCCCCTGCTTTCTGAACTTGACGGCCAGCCTGGCGTCAAGCTTGGCTGCCTGATGCCGCAGCAGGTCAGGTATCGATTGAAACGGCACCTTTTCCACGGCAGACTCCTCGGAATAGGAAAAGACGAGCTCTCATAGTTAAAAGATAATGGATGCAAGGCGCATTACAAGCAGAAAGAGAGCCGGTCGCAAAAAAAGACAGTATCTGCTGCTGATTGTGAGTTGCATGACTGTCGCAGCATTTTGGCGACGAAGGATTTGACAAGTCGGCGGTAGATCAATACTATCCGGGATGCCGTGTAGCCCCTGACTTCGATTTTCTTCAGAAGGGATCTGCACAGCAGATACAATCATTCAATCTGCGGGAACGCAGTTGTCACTTTAAAAAATGCTTCACGCGCAAGGAGTTAACTGTGATCGAAACCATGATTTCGGAGATGGAGGCCGCGTTCTGCAAAGGTGTTTTCAGCAAGGAAACGACTTTCAGGTTCCAGCTTGAAGATACCGTCATCGTGATAACCGTGGATGGGGATGGCTATCAGGTAGAAAGAGGCGGCGCGGCAGTTGCGGACTGCAACTGCGCAACCAGTGCCGAAATTTTCCGCAAGATCTGGTACGAAGGGTACCGGCCCGGCATCATGGATTTTCTTTCCGGTGCGATCGTTTGCGACAACCCGTTGCTGCTGCCCCAGTTTCTGCGCGCGTTCGGCCGTTAGGCTGCTGTCCGTCCCTTCACGGCGATGCCGGAGCGACCAGTCGCTCGAATTCGGCGGCGGCAAGCGGCCTGCCGATCAGATCGCCCTGCACCTCATCGCAGCCCCTGCTCTCCATGAGCGTCAGTTGCTCGGGGCTCTCCACGCCGACCGCACTTACCCTGAGCCTCATGCTGTGCGACATGCAGACCACCGCCGTCACAACATCAAGCGCCTCCGGCTCGATCACGGTGTTGCTGATGAAACTCCGGTCGATCTTGAGTTTCGCGACAGGAAGCCGCCTGATCCTCTGCAGCGACGATGCCCCGGTACCGAAGTCGTCGACGGCAAACGCGACGCCTCGCTCGGTGAGCCGATGCATGTTCTTTTGGCCGAGCGAGCCGCCGTCCATGATGGCGCGCTCCGGAACGTCCAGCTCGAGTGACCTCGGGCTCAAGCCGTTATCCAAAAGGGAACGCAGCACCATCTCCGGCAGGTCCGGCTGCTGCAGTTCGCGGCTGGTGAGGTTCACGGTGAGCTTCAGGTCGAGCCCCAGCTCCTGCCACCTCCTCGCCTGCGCACAGGCTCGACCGATCACCCAGGCGCCGATCGGTATGATGGCGCCGGTTTCCTCGGCCACTGATAAAAACTGTGCAGGCAAAAGAACGCCTTGTTGGGGATGGCGCCAGCGCAAAAGCGCCTCGGCGCCGCAGATGCATCGGCTGCCCAGGCTGTAAAGCGGCTGGTACAGGAGCTCGAGTTCGCCGTTATGGGCCGCCACGCGCAGGCTCCGCAGGAGGGTTTGACGGTTCACCGTTCGCGTATTGATCTCGTCGTTGTAAAACTGGTAGCTGCTCCCGTCGTACTGCTTCGCCGCATACATCGCCGCATCCGCTTTTTTCAGCAGCTCCTCAGTGCTGTCTCCGTCTTCAGGGTACATGCTGACACCGACACTTGTGGTCGCCTTCACCTCCACCCCCTCCAGGCGGAAAGGAGCTTCGAACACCCCCATTATCTTGTGCACCACTACCCCAACGTCGTCGGTCTGGGACAGGTCCGGCATAAGGACGTTGAACTCGTCGCCGCCGATGCGCGCCACCGTGTCGGACTCGCGAACGCAATCTTTCAGCCTGCGGGCGACCGCCTGCAGGAGCTGGTCTCCCGCCGCATGTCCGAGGGTGTCGTTGGTCTGCTTGAAGTGGTCCAGGTCTAGAAAGAGTACGGCCAGGCTCTTTCTGTTGCGACGCGCCTGGGCAAGCTCCAGGGTAAGAAAGTCCATGAACAGCTTCCGGTTCGGCAGGTCTGTGAGCGTATCGTGCTGCGCCTGATGCATCATAAGCTGCTCCATGCGCCTGAGCTTGATCTTCTCCCCTACCCTTTCCATGATGCGGAAGAGTTCCGGGTAGTTCACCGGCTTGAGCAGGTAGTGATCGATGCCGATCTCGATGGCGTTCAAAAGGTAGGACGTTTCGCTGTGCGCGGTGACTGCGACGACGGTGGCGTCCCGGTCGATCTCCTTGATCTCGCGGGCCATCGCGATGCCGTTCATGCGGGGCATGTTGAGGTCGGTGATCACCACCTCGGGCTTGAACTCACGGTACATCTCCAGACCGGCTGCACCGTCATCGGCCTGGTAGATCTTCGCCTCCGGATAGTTGAGCGAGAGCATCCTGCCGAGCATCTCCCGCGCTTCGACCTCGTCCTCGACAAGGAGAAGCGCCGCGCCGCTGAAGAGCTGTCTCGCCCGGTCCATCCGCTACACCTCGATGCGGAAACGGGCGCCTGCACCGGTATTCACCACGGTGAGCGCCCCGTTCATGTTCTTTTCCACGATGGTCTTGGACATGAAAAGCCCTATGCCTGTCCCCTTGTCTGGCCCTTTGGTGGTGAAATACGGATCGAAGACCTTTTCGATGATCTCCTGGGCGATCCCTCCGGCGTTGTCCTCGATGGTGATCACCGTCTTACCTTCCGCCACCTGGAGCCTCACTTCCACCCGGGGGTGCTCGATTTTTCGTTCCACCAAGGCGTCCTTCGCGTTCATAAGGATATTGAGGAGCACCTGCGCGAACTCGTTCGGGATGCCGACCATCCAGGCGTCCGGGTCGGCCTGCAGGTCGATCTCCACCTTTGCCGCGGCGAAGGCCCCCTGCAGTATGGTCAAGGTCTGCTCCAGGACGTCCAGGGCCCGGAACCTCTGCTTTTCCTTGTCGGGTCCGAAGAAGTTTCTGAAACCGTCGATGGTCTGGGACATGTAGTTGATCACTTTCATGGCACGGGCGACGCTCGTGTCGAGGTAATCCTCGTTGAATAGCCCCTGGTTGTAGTAAGTGGGCAGTTCCTGCACGATGAGCCCCAGGGTGTTCAGGGGCTGACGCCACTGGTGCGCGATGTTGGCGATCATCTCCCCCATGGCCGCAAGCCGCCCCTGCCTGATGAGGAGCTGTTCCTGTCGACGCAATTCCTCCACCGCCCTTAGACGTTCGGTCATTTCCTCCCTGAGCGCCTCCTGGGACATGACGATATCGGTTATGTTCATGCAGGCGCCGACGAGTCTCAGTGGTGTGCCGTCTTCGGAATAAGAGACCCGCGCACGCATGCTGAGCCAGCGCACCTTGCCGTCCAGATATCCGACGGTGCGGTACTCCGCGCTGTAAAGCCCGGCACCGGCGGGAGTGCGGGCGTCTTTAACGATCTGCTCCAGCCTCCCCCTGTCTTCCGGGTGGACACGCTGCAGGACAGTGGCCAGATCGGTCTCGGCATCCTTGGGGAGGCCGTAATGTTGCCGCGCGATCGAGGACCAATCCCCCGCGCCGGTGGCCAGGTCCATGGAAAAGATACCGAGCCCGGTCGTCTCCACCGCGAGCTTCAGGGTTGCCTCACCGTCCTTAAGTGCCTGTTCCGCCCGCTTCAGCTCGGTGAGATCGACGGCGAAACCGATCCCCTCCTCGTCGGTGTCGGCGGTGTCGGCCATGCGCGCGATTGCGGTCAGCGCGGCAACACGCTGACCGTTTCTGGACCGGACGAACACCTTCTCGTAGGTCTTGCTGATACCGCGAGAGATGATCTCATCCATCGCGCTGCGGTCTTTTGCCTGATCCTCAGGGGCGGTGACATCTGCGAGGTTCAGGTCACCGCTTCTGCACTCCACTCCGGTGTGACCGATCAGATCGCAGTATGCGTCGTTGGCATCGGTGATCCTGCCGTCGCGACTCCAGAAGAATATGGCGATCAGGTTGGACTCGTAAAGCCAGCGGAATCTCGTCTCGCTGCAGCGCAGACGCTCCTGCACGCCTCTCAGTTCGTCGATGTCGGTGGCGGTACCGTACCACTTGACCACACCGCCCCGTTCGTCGCGTTCGGCCGTGGCACGGCTTAGGTGCCAGCGGTAACTTCCGTCGGCAGCGAGGATGCGCTGTTCAATCTGGTAAGTCGTCCCGGTTGCGATCGCCTCCCCCCAGAGCTCGGCCGTGCGCTGCCGGTCGTCCGGGTGGATGCAACACGCTATCAGTTCCGACGGCGCCCCGCCGCTGTCCTGCAGGAATCCCGGGCCGATGCCGGTATAGCTGTGAAAGTGTGCGTTCAAGTAATCGATGCTGCCGTCGGGGCCCGCGGTCCAGACGATCTGGGGCATGGAGTCGGCGAGGTTACGCAGCCTCCTCGTGGAACGCAGCAGCTCCTCCTCGGTCGCCTTGCGCCGGGTCACGTCTGAGATGACACCGATGAACCGGCAGGAACTCCCTACGGGCTCGCAGACAAAACGCCCGATCACGTTGACCCATACGGCGCCGTCATCGGCGCGGATTATCCGGTGCTCCGAGCTGAAGAGCTGGTTCTTGCGGCACGCCTCATCGAGAGCCGCCAGGACCCGTTCCCTGTCCTCGGCGTGAATCAGATCCTGCCACATGGAAAGGGAAGCCGGAGCGGGGTCCTTCTCCGGAGCCGGGTATCCCATGAGGAGGAAGTGCCTGCGCGACCAGTTACCCTGTCCGGTAGTTACGTCGATGTCACATGCCCCCATCTCAGCGGCATCAAGGGCAAGCTTCAGGCGTTCCTCGCTTTCCGCAAGCGCCTTAGCCGCCACCCTGCTTTCCGTTACGTCGGTAAAAGTGGCAAGTCCGGATATGATACTGCCGGACATGTCGCGCAGCGGGGTCGCGTTGATGCTTACAAAACCGCGGGAGCCGTCTCCCCTCAGTACCTGGTACTCTTCGCCGAGCACGGTCTCCCCTTTCGTTATGGCGCGGCTCAAGGGGATATCCGGTGCCGATACATGGCTTCCATCCAACCGGTACAGCTTCCAGCTGTCGAAATCGGAAACGGTGGTCGTCTCTTCCGATTGAACGCGGAAGATGGTGCGGATGATGTCGTTTTGGTAGACGACCTTCCCCGAGGACGCCTCGGCTACCACCACGCCGACGGGAAGTTGCTCGACTACCAGCTCGAAGCGGCTCTGCTGAAAAGCAAGCTCGCGAAGCATGGCCTCATGCTCGGCCTGGGCCGCCTTGCGTTCGGAGACGTCGCGCGCGATGGTCTGGACCGCCGGGCTACCCCGGTACACGATGACGGTGGAAGAGCCTTCCATGAACCGCACCTCGCCGTCCAGGCGCCTGATGCGGAACTCAAGCAGCGGAATTTCCTCACCGTCCTTCATCGCCACGATCTTCTGGGCCATCGCCTCCCTGTCGCCAGGATGAATCAGTTCGTAAAGGGTGTGACTGCGCAGCGTATGAAGATCTCGCGCGCCGAAGACACCGAGCGCGGCGCAGTTCGCGTAGAGGAAATCGCCTTCGCGGTGCACAAGTACAGGGTCCGGGGCCATCTCCACCAGGGTACGGTAGTACCGCTCGCTCTCCCGCAAGAGACGCTCCATCTGGACGCGCTCGGCGTCCTCGCGGGCGATGATGGAGATGCCGGTCAGATTTCCGCTGCTATCGAGGATCGGGGAGAGGGTGAGGGACACGGGGACTTCGCGCCCCCCTTTTGCCAGGCGCACCGTCTGCAGGTTGCGGATGCGCTCGCCGCGCAGGATCTTCTCGGTGATCTCGCGCAGCTCGTCACGCCGGCTGTCCGGGACCAGGAAGGATATGTCGCGTCCGACCGCCTCTTCGGCGCTGTAGCCGTAAAGCGTTTCGGCGGCATGGTTCCAACTGGTGATAATTCCTTCACGGCTCTTGCTCAGAATCGCGTCATCGGAGGAGTCGACAATGGCGGCAAGATGAGCCATGGCCTCTTCGTTACATACCGCCTGGATTGCCCCCGCTTTCCCTGTCATGACGCCTCGCTGAATCTCATCATTGTTTGAGGTAGCTCCCCGATTCAGGGTTCTCAGCCAGTGTGAAGTAAAAAGTGGCCCCCTCGCCTACTTCCCCTTCGGCCCAGATGCGTCCGCCGTGCCTGAGCACGATGCTGTGCACCGTCGCGAGCCCGATGCCGGTGCCGCTCCAGCCGAACTCGCCGGGGGTGTGGATGGTCTGGAACGGTTTGAAGAGCTTGTCGGCGTAGTTCATGTTGAAACCGACGCCGTTGTCCCTGACGAAATAGACCGGGCCTTCCTCCCGGTACATGACGCCGATTTCTATGCGGGGACGTTCGGTTTTCGAGGTGAACTTCCAGGCGTTGTGCAGCAGATGCTCGAGCGCTTTTTTGAGCAGGGCCGGGTCCCCGTTCACCCTCATCCCCTCGGCGATGACGACCTCCACCACGCGGCCGGGTTCGGTGGCTGAGAGATCACTTGCGACAGTCCGCGCGATGCCGCTTAAGTCCGCGTCGGCGATGGAGAGGGTGCAACGCGCCAGGTGGGTAAGACTGTTGAAGGCGTCCATGATGAGTTTTATCTGCTGCACCACGAGTCCGGCACGCTCGGCGTACTGGCGGCAATCGGCGTGACCGCAGGTCCCGCAGTCCTCCAAAAGCGCGGAGCAATATCCCTCAAGGCGCGCCACCGGCGCCCTGAGATCGTGGGACACGAAGTAGCTGAAGCTCTCGAGCTCGCTTACGGTGGCCTGCAGCAGCGAAGTCCGCTGTTCCACACGCCGCTCCAGTTCCCCGGTGAGGGTGCGCACCTGTTCCTCGGCCCGTTTAAGCTCCGTTACATCATGGCAGGTGCCGACTATGGTCCGGCTGCCGCACGCCTCGACGACGGCCTCAGCCTCAAGCCGGACAATCCTCGTCGACCCGTCCGGGCGCAGCACACTGCAAAAAAGGGGCTCGGTAAGGCCAGCCTCCCCTGTCCCCCAGAGCGTCTTGAGTACGAGGTCGCGGTCTTCCGGGAGGAAACGCTCCAGAAAAGTGGATGGCGAGGGGGTGACGGTGCCGGGCTCGACGCCGCAGATGCGGTACAGCTCCTCGGACCAGCTCATGGTGCCGGAGTCAAGGTCCTGCTGCCAGCTCCCAAGTCGTGCGATGCGCTGCGCCACCGCCAGCTGGCGCTCGTTTTCTTCAAGACGCCGGTGCTGCCGCTCGACGAGGCGCTTCAATGCGATCTGTTCCAGCACCTTGTCGAGAACGGAAAAGAGTTCCTGGTAGTTGAGGGGCTTAAGCACGTAGTTGTGCACGCCGATTTCTATGGCGCTCAAGAGGTAGGAGGTGTCACTGTGGGCCGTGACGGCGATGATCGTCACCGCGGGGTTGATCGTCTTGATTTCGCGCGACATCCTGATCCCGTCCATCAAAGGCATGTTGATGTCGGTCATGACGATATCGGTTTTGTGCTCGCGGTACAGTTCCACTGCGGCGAGCCCGTTCTCGGCGACGTAGACCTCGAGCATCGGGTAGTTCATCGCGAGCATCCTCGTCACCATCTGACGTGCATCCGCCTCGTCCTCGACGTAGAGCATGCTGGCAGCACCCAATTCCCTGGCCCCCTCGGTCATGCGCGCCCCCCGTCCCGCGACAGGACAGTTCTCAAACGGTCCGCGGTCATCGGCTTGTAGATGTAATCAACAACACCTAGCTCCCAGCATGTTTCCTGATCGGTCTCGTTGTCCGAGGAGGTCAGGATGGCGACTGAAAGGAGGTTCAGACGCTCGTTGTCCCGGATGAACCGGAGGATGTCGAGACCGCTTATCTTTGGGAGTTTTAGATCCAAAAGCACCAGCCTTATACGATCATGAACGCCTTCCTGTTCCATGCGCCGCAACAGCTCACTCGCCTCTTCGCCGTCCCGTGCGACCAGTATCTCGTCAGTGCAGACCTTGCGTATGATGCGACAGGCAAGGAACACGTCGTCGGGGTTGTCTTCAACGAGCATGATGAATGACTGAGCCATCGGCTTCTCCGCGCCCCTGAGGGTAACTGCAGACCGCAAAACAGCCGAGCTTTTGGAGGAAGGTCAGGCCCGGCTGACTGTGCCGCAAAACAGTGCATTTACCGATACACATTAGCACCAGCTTATTCTATCCGCATGCACCACCTTGTCAAATTGCGCCTTCCGTACTTCACCCTACGGGAACCTCGATGGTGAATTCCGCCCCCTCGTCCACGTTGCGGACAGTAAGTCGCCCCGGAATGTTCTTCTCGATGATCACTTTGGACATGTACAAGCCGATACCGGTGCCTTGCTCCGGCCCCCTGGTAGTGAAATACGGATCGAAGATCCGGTCCATTATCTCTTCCGGAACGCCGCCCGCGTTGTCCCGCACCTTCACCGCTGCGTAACCGCCTTCCCTCGTGACCGTAATGCGGATGATGCGTCGATCGATCCTGCGATCAAGGAAGACGTCCCGGGCGTTGAAGAGTATATTGAGGACCGCCTGGGAAAACTCGTTCTGGTGTCCCGTCACCACCGGGTCATCCAGGGCATGAAACTCAACGTCGATGCGCAGATGGCGGAAACTCTCCTGGACCAGCGACAGCGTGCGCCCCACGACCTCGGCAACCCTGAAGGGCGCGGCGGCCTTGTCCGGCCTGAAGAAATTGCGGAAATCGTCGATGGTGCGCGAGGTATGGTTCAGCACCTTCATGAATCTCGAAACGCTGTCGTTTAGGTAGTCATGGGTAAAGCTGCCATGGTCGTACATCACGGGCAACTCCTGCATGATGAGACCAAGCTCGTTCAACGGCTGACGCCATTGGTGCGCGATGTTGCTGATCATCTCCCCAAGCGCAGCCAGACGGCTTTGCTGCAGCAGCATGCGCTCCTTCTCACCCAACTCCTCAAGTGCCTGCATCCTCTGTGCGGTCTCCTCCTCCAGCTCGAACAGGGTCCGCGAAAGCTCCTCGTGCTGCATTTCCACCTTCTTCCGGCTCAATTCAAGATCGGCGGTCCGCTCGGCTACCCGGGCCTCCAGGTCCTCCTTTGCCTGCTCCAGCGCACCGATCAGCTCGCAGTTGCGATAGCTGATGCCGATAACCGACGCGGTGCCCATCATGAGGCTCACGTCACGCTCCACAAGAGGGCGCTTGCTCCTCACGTTCTCAGCGGTCAGCACCCCGATGGACATCCCCTCCGAGGTTATGGGACAGCAGATGAACGACCTGGTGCCGTTTTTGACGGCGCAGGCCAGGGTGCGCCTGCCGAGTGTTTCCTGCTCACGTTCGAGGTCGTTGACGAGAAAGGGGCGTTTTTCGTTGAAACAGGCGACGTAGACGTCGCGGCCGGCGCCGTTTTGGTCCAGAGGGAGCGACAGCGCGTTCAGACATTCAAGTTCCCGTGCGCCGTAGCCGTACGAGGCCCGCAGCTCGAGCCTCCCGCTGTTGCCGTCGGCGAGGAAGATGGCGCCCCGGTCGTATTCAAGCCGACGCTGCATGATGTCGGCGACATCGATGAGCATATCCTCGATGCGCGTGAAATTGCCGAGCCGCTGCCCTATCTCGTTGGTAAGCATCGCGGTGTTGTAGTTCAGGTCGATCTGTTCCAGAAGGTTGTCGATGGAGTCCTTGGTGCTGCTAAGGCTGTCCTTCACGGCCCGCTTCTCGCTTGCCTCCGCGGCCAGCGCCACCAGGAGGAGCAGGACCAGCGACCCGAGCAGGGCGTATCCGGTTGCCATCCCTGCGGCGGCAAGGGCGATGTTCACCAGCGCCAAGGTCGGCACCAGGGTGTTGCGCAGCTTCTTCAGGTAGGTGTAGGCGCTCTTCTCCCAGGTGACCACGTAGCGGCAAACCGGGTCGCCTCGAAAGATGCATTCCGGCTGCTGGATGGTGGGAAGGTGCCTGATCTCGGGGAAGTACTGCAGGTCGGTCAGCTTGTGGTTGAACATGAGGACAATCGCCTCGAAAAATCCGATACGGTTTTCGCACTGGTACTGCTGTTCCATCCCCCCGTCCACCGGGGTGACCGTGATCTCGACCGAGTTGGAGGCGAGGCGGCGCGACCGGTAGCTCGTGCTTTTCGTTAAGTTCGCGGTCGCCTTGCTGATGATCTCGAAGGTGCTCGAGGCGTCCACGAGCCCCAGGATGTACTGGCGCATGGCGCCAAGAACGTCTGGTGAGGCGGCGTAGCGTCCGGCCTCCCTCGCGATGCGCGGGTTACCGGTCATCTGCAGGAGCTTCTCGTAGAAGCGATCGACCTGGCTCTGGCTGAACCAGTGTGCCTGATCGGCCACCTCGTACTCCTTCATCCCCGCGTACTCGAGGAGTTCAGCGATGTCGACGTGGCTGTACTTGTGCTTTATGAGCAGGATGAAGGAATTGATGATCCTGCTGTT
>MTLC01000193.1_pt1 | contig 11466 bp, 11 predicted proteins | sample 1982451 | NCBI WGS metagenome assembly MTLC01 (sample SAMN05710165, study PRJNA340218) | biofilm metagenome | isolation source: sample SPH anode biofilm adapted to +100 mV | place: USA | collected 2012-02-03 | reverse complement strand
AGGTGACGGACCTTGAAGCCGACGTTGGAGTGGTCCGGGTCGATGTTCCAGGTCGATGCGGAGGCAAGGGCGGGAAGGGCAAAAGCTGCTACTGCGGCGATAGTTGCGATGGTTCTTTTCATGGCGTTTCTCCTTTTTCTCTGTACGAGTTCTTTTTCTCTTTGGTTTGAGTTGTTGTCTTTTGATGTTAAATTATTATCTCAAAAAAAAGCTGCTTTCTTTCTTCCCGTCATACCTCCCGCAATCCGAGTTTTTTGCAGATCCTGCCCAGGGTTTGTTGTTCTTCATCGGTCAGCACCCCCATCTCGGCGACGATGGCCGCCTCGACCTCGGCGAAGGTGGCCTCGATCAGCGTGCGTCCCTTTTGGGTGAGGACGACAGTGCAGAAGCGGCGGTCTTCCAGGGAGCGCTCGCGCAGGACGAGCCCCTGCTTTTCCAGGTTGTCGATGACGAGGGTGATGTTGCCGGTGCTTTTCAGAATCTTCAAGGCGACGTCGCGCTGGCACAGGGGACCCTTGTGCAGGAGGGCCTCGAGCACGCCGAACTGGCTTATGGTGAGACCCGCCTCGGACATCTTGCGTCCCACCCTTCCGGTTACGGATTCGGCGCCACGCATGAGCTTCGTGTAGGTGTTCAGCGCGAGTTTGGAAGTGCCGTCCTTTTTCATGATCTCTCTCCGTTTGCTCCCAACATCTTGTCGATGATCTAAAGCTACAACTGAAACGATTAAATGTCAAACTAATTTTTTTACGGGTGTGCTAAAAAACGGTAAGTCATCGTTAGGCAAGGGTAACTGACGTGGCGATACTTGCCAACGCCGGCTTTTAATGGAAGAATAGCGCGGGTGTCCCAATGAAAAAGGAAAGCAAAAGCGGTAAGAGGTTTCCGCTTGTTATTGCGGTACCGTGCCGAGGCTTCTACGGGAGGTGCACAGATGAAACGGTTTTTACTGGTCATGTTGATGCTTGCCCTGCCGCTCAGCCTCACTGCGCAGGAGCCGCAGGTGGGGCTCATCTCGCTGCGCGGGCCGATCAACCCGGTGACCGCGGCCTTTTTGAAGGACAACCTGTCCCGCGCGGGGGGGCGGGGGGAGCGGCTCATCCTAGTGGAGTTGGACACTCCGGGAGGGCTCGACCTCGCCATGCGCGAGGCGGTGCAGGCGATCTTCGCGGCGCCGGTTCCCGTTGTCGTCTACGTCACCCCGTCCGGGGCGCGCGCCGCCTCCGCCGGGGCGGTCATCGGTCTTGCCGCGGACGTCTTGGCCATGGCGCCCGGCACCAACATCGGCGCGGCGCACCCGGTGTCACTTTCGGGCAAACCCGATCCGGTGATGGAAGCGAAGATCGTGAACGACGCCGAGGCCTACGTGGAGGGTATCGCCGGGAAGCGTGGTAGAAACGTCCAGCTCGCCGGGAAGATGGTGCGGGAGAGCATATCGCTCACCGCCGAGGCGGCGCTCAGGGAAAAGGTGATAGATCTTCTCGCGCCAAGCAGGGAAGAGCTCCTCACCCAGTTGGAGGGGCGCACCCTTTTACGCGGCGGCAAGGAGACCGTGCTGCATCTCTCCGGTGCCCGCGTGGTGCGCCACGAGATGGGGACGCGGGACCGCATCCTGGACGCCATCAGTAACCCCGACGTAGCCTACATGCTGATGCTCCTCGGGATCCTGGGGCTCTTCTTCGAACTCTCCAACCCGGGCGTCATCCTCCCCGGGGTGATCGGCGGCATTTCGCTCCTGCTATCCTTTTTTGCGCTGCAGACCCTCCCGGTGAACTACGCCGGAGTCGCGTTGATACTTCTAGGCATCGTTCTCTTCATCGCCGAGATCAAAGTGGTCTCCCACGGGATGCTGGCGGTTGGCGGGGTGGTTGCCTTGGTCATGGGATCTCTGATACTCTTCCCGTCTCCCGAGCCGTACCTGCGCCTCTCCTGGGAGGTGATCGCGCTTACCGTCGGCGTCACCGCGCTCTTTTTCACCGTGGTGATCGTCAAGGTAATCAAGGCGTACCGGGAGCCTCCCATCACCGGCGTCGAGGGGATGATTGGCGCCTCGGCAGTGGCCGAGACCGACCTCGATCCGAACGGAAAAGTGGTGCTGCATGGGGAGTACTGGAACGCGACCAGCGCCGAGCCGGTGCTGCGGGGAGAAAAGGTGCGTGTCGTTGGGGTGAGCGGCCTGCTGGTCACCGTGGAAAAGGAGGAGCAAAAGCGTTGAGGCGGAAGGAGATGGGCCATGGCGGGGGGTAACAGGCGGCAATCCGGTGACGTGAGGCTCGGCGACGCGCTTTTAGGGCTTCCCTGCCTGCAGCGGCAGCGGGCAAACTTGACCTCCGGGGTGCGGGAGACGGGGGAGGAACGGCACGGCGAGACCTGTCCGGTGTGCGGCATGGAGGCGGACGGCCTCGTCTTAGAAGAGAGCTTGCTGGAAGACATGGGTGTCGTCGGACGTGTGCAGGAGAGGTTTCCGGGGTGGCAGCCCGAGGACGGCCTGTGCCGGCCGTGCCTCGAGCTGTTCGGTGTGACGGGAAGCTAGAAGTGCTTCGGTACCGGCAGGCACCCCTCCTCGCTGAGCGCGTTCAGGTAGGTCGTGCGCAGCTGGACGAAGGCCTGGGTGAGCCGGTCGATGAGGGCCGTGTTGCTGCAGCCGACCAGTTCCAGGAGCCCGTTTTGTTTGTTAGCGACGAGGCGCTCGATGTGCGCCGCCCTGCGGTTGATGTCCACGTGGGTGTGCCCCTGGGCGTGACTTACCAGGCTCAGCATGGCGTCGGTCACGAAAACATCGATGGAGTAGATCGCCACCACCTGCGGGTGCTCTTTAAGCTGGAACACCACGCGGATGTCTGGGTGGGGAAATTCGATGCCGGGGAGCTGGTCCGGTCCCACGTAATGGGAGGCCGCCACCGGCAGCACTTCGATGTAGCAGTTGAGCAGTGTTGAGTCGATGTCGATGGGTGTCTGTACCGGCAGTTTGAGTGCTGCCCGTGAAAACTGTTCGCCGTGTTCGAGGTATAGTGAGAGCCGCATATGGTCACCTGTAAGTAGGAAGTTCAACGAACCACATGCTAGAAATAATACCGACACTCCGCAAAAAGCAAGTGACCGCCCGTAATTATCCTGTCTCTTCCGAAGGCTTTTGGTGCCTGTGTTTCAGGCGAAGTCGATTGACAGCGCCGCCCGGTCTATGTCATTAATTTCCCATTGTCTGCTCCGGTAATCCCCAGTAAAGGTACCCTCTTCTTGCCCTTTTTTACCTTCCATATGGAAAAGCCCTCCACAGACGGTGCGAAGCGCCCCGGCGTAGTCGCGGCTATCTGGATTTTGCTGCTCTTCCTGCTGCTTGGCTTCGTCCCCGCGCTGCACGCCGACACCACGGGACGCGGTGGGGGAGGCAAAGGAGTGGTCGTAGTCGGCGGGGATTACAACTACCCCCCTTACGAATTCGTCGATCACGAGGGGAAGCCGACCGGCTTCAACGTGGAATTGACCAAGGCCATCGCCGAGGTGATGGGGTTCAAGGTGGAGATCACCCTGGGGCCCTGGGACGGCATGCGCCGCGCCCTGGACCGCGGTGACGTCGACATCCTGCAGGGAATGGCCTTCTCTCAGGAGCGCACCAGCGAGGTGGACTTCTCCACGCCTCACGCGCTCCTGTTCCAGTCCATCTGGATAAGGCGGGACAGCCGGAAGATCAGGTCCATCGAGGACGTGCGCGGCAAAGAGGTCATCGTGATGAAGAACAGCATCATGCATGATTTCATGACGAACTACGCCCCCACCTCCAAGCTCATCCTGACCGACACCCTCGCCGATGCGCTGAGACTCCTGAACCAGGGGCGGGGAGACTGCGCGCTCGTCTCGCGGCTGACCGGCATGTACCTGGAGAAGGAACTGGGGCTGAAGAGGATCATCCCCGTGGCCGAGCCGATCATGACCCAGGCCTACGGCTACGCGGTGAAGAAGGGGAACGCCGAGGTGCTCGCTCGCTTCAACGAGGGGCTCGCCATCCTGAAGCGCTCCGGGCAGTTCCAGGAGATCCACAACAAGTGGCTCGGGGTGATGGAGTCGCAGCCGGTGTCGTGGGCGCGCGTGGTGCGCTACGTGACCCTGGTCGCCGCGCCGCTTCTCATCATCCTATTGGGGACCGTGGTCTGGTCCCGGACCCTGCAGAAGAAGGTGGCGCAGCGTACCGAGGAGCTCGCACGCGAGGTGGCCGAGAAGCAGGAGGCCCTGGAGAAACTAAGGATGCACCAGGACCAACTGGTGCAGGCGGACAAGATGGCCTCGCTCGGGGTACTGGTCGCCGGGGTCGCCCACGAAATCAACAACCCCAACGGCCTGATCCTATTGAACCTTCCCCGCTTCGAAGAGGTGTTCCGCGGCTCGCAACCGATCCTCGACGAGTACCGCGAGCGGCACGGCGACTTCAAGCTCGGGCGGCACGGCTACGACCGGCTGCGCGAAGAGCTGCCGCACATGCTCTCGGAGACCCAGGACGCGGCGAAGAGGATCAAGCGCATCGTCACCGAGCTGAAGGACTTCGCGCGCCGCGACAGCGCCGATCTCACCGAGCTCGTGGATCTGAACCAGTGCGCCCAGGCGGCGTTGCGGCTGGTGGAGAACACCGTGGTGAAGAGCGCGCACCACATCGCCGTCAACCTCTCCGACGTGCTGCCGCCGGTGAAGGGTAACAGCCAGCGTATCGAGCAGGTGATCGTGAATCTGCTTCTGAATGCGAGCCAGTCGCTCGAAGGGAGCGGCAAGAGCGTCCACGTCGCCACGAGGCACGACCGTTTCCGCGACCTCGTGCTCCTGAGCGTACGGGACGAGGGGAGGGGGGTGGAGCCGGAGCACCTTGCGCGGCTCACCGATCCCTTCTTCACCACGAAGCGCGAGGAAGGCGGGTGCGGTCTTGGCCTCTCCATCTCGGCGGGGATCGTGAAGCAGCACGGCGGGACGCTGATCTTCGATTCGCAGCCGGGCTTTGGCACCACGGTCACCATGGAGTTGCCGGCGCTTAGGGGACAGGGCGAGGCTTAATTGAGGGAAAGCTGACCTTCTCGCTCACCTGAGTGCCCCAAGAAGCGCAGCCTTTGGCCTACGTTCCCCCCTTCGCCAAGGCTACGGGGGGCAGGCTCCCCCTTTGTGAAGGGGGAGCTTTTGAGAATAACCACGAAGAGGAGTAGCAATGAGCGAAGCACTTTATCCGGCCTTCGGTGTTCTTTTGGTGGACGATGAGGCGCCATGGCTGCGCAGCCTGCGCATGACCCTGGAGGGGCCGGGGGCGATCAGCAACATCATGACGCTCACCGACAGCCGCGAGGTGATGGGGGTGCTGGACAAGGGGCACATCGGCCTCGTGCTCCTCGACCTCACCATGCCGTACCTCTCGGGGCAGGAACTCCTGGCGCGCATCGCCGAGGAACACCCTGAGGTGACCGTGGTCATCCTGTCCGGTCTGAACCAGATCGAGACGGCGGTCTCCTGTATGAGGCTCGGCGCCTTCGACTACCTCGTGAAGACCGACGAGGAGGACCGCATCCTCGACTCGGTGCGGCGCGCGATCCGGATGCAGGAGCTGCAGCTGGAAAACAAGGAGATGCGGCGTCGCTTTTTGAACGACCGGCTGGAGTGCCCCGAGGCGTTCGCACCGCTTGTGACGAACAACAAGGCGATGCGCTCCATCTTCCAGTACATCGAGGCGGTCGCGAAGAGCACGCAGCCGATCCTGATCACCGGCGAAAGCGGGGTCGGAAAGGAGCTCATCGCACGCGCAGTGCACACCTTGAGCCGCGGCGACGGACCTCTCGTCCCGGTGAACGTGGCGGGGCTCGAGGACAACGTCTTCACCGACACGCTTTTCGGGCACAAAAAGGGTGCCTTCACCGGCGCCGACGAGAGCCGCAGCGGGATGGTGGAGCAGGCCGCCGAGGGGACCCTTTTCCTGGACGAGATCGGCGACCTGTCGCTTGCCTGCCAGGTGAAGCTTTTGAGGCTTTTGCAGGAGGGGGAGTACTACCCGCTTGGGAGCGACCAGCCCAAGCAGTTGCGGGCCCGCATCGTGGTGGCGACGCACCACGACCTCTCCAGGAAAAAGGATGCGGGAAGCTTTCGGAAGGACCTCTATTTCCGTCTGCGGGCGCACCACGTGCACATACCGCCTTTGCGCGAGAGAAAGGACGACATCCCGCTTTTGCTCGATTACTTCCTGAAGGAAAGCGCGGAGGTCTTCGGCAAGAAGGTGCCTAGCTACCCGAAGGAGCTCCTGACTCTCCTCGCCAACTACGGGTTCCCGGGCAACCTGCGCGAACTGCGCTCCATGGTCTTTGACGCGATGAGCGTCCACTCCTCACGCATGCTTTCCATGAACAGCTTCAGGCAGGCGATGGAGGTGAAGGGGGGAGAGCATGGTGAGACGGCTGTACCGGATGGGGGGATTGCGAGCGGTGAACAAAATGTCTTTGCCTCCCTGTGTGAGATCCCCACGCTCAGTTCCGCGGTTGAACAACTGGTGATCGAGGCGATGCGACGCGCCGACAACAACCAGAGCATGGCCTCCCGCATGCTCGGCATTTCCCAACCCGCGCTCAGCAAGCGGCTGAAGCTGCAAAGAAGCTGCAAAGATAAGGACGCTGACGATTGACCTGCTCCTCCTCCCGGAGGGGGGAGGAGGGGAGGCGGCAGTACTGCTTTGTATTGAAGACACCCGCCCCTGCTGCCTAACTTACAGGCAGCCTCCTTCCGGTCGCCGCTCCCCCCGGACATCGATTAATCCCTGTTTTTGCCTCCTTTTTCAGCAATCCCTCCCGCGCCGCCGCGGCACCGCCTGAACCGCCCGCCTTCCACTCTTTCTTATGGGGTATAACTTTTGTTAACTCTATAAGGATTGTTATACCTCTGCTAAACCTCCCTTTCTTCGCCTCTTTCGCATTTCACCGAAACGTCTTTCTGTTTGCGGTTATACCCCTTTGTTTCTAATGCAGCGTTTCAAAGTCCTGTATTCGGATATTAATCCGAGTTCTTAGCCGTTTACGCCCGGTTTGGCACCCCCCTTGCTATATATGGTGTCGCTTCATTAGCATACTGCCGAGGCCGGCGGCGAAACGGCGGTTCGCGCCGGGGGTAAATGGCGGAACTGCCCATATCCTGTGCAGCAGCTTCGACTGACCGATTGGCAACAAATAGAAAAGGAGCAGCAGATGATCAAGTTTGAAGGGGTCCACAAGTGGTTCAAAAAGCTTCACGTGCTCAACGGGATTGACCTCCACGTCAAGCAGGGGGAGGTGGTTGTTGTCTGCGGTCCGTCGGGGTCGGGCAAGTCCACCCTGATCCGCACCATCAACCAGCTGGAACCCATCGAAGAGGGAAGCCTCATCGTTGACGGCATGGACCTCAGGAGCAAGAAGACCGACATCAACAAGCTGCGCGCCGAGGTCGGCTTCGTGTTCCAGCAGTTCAACCTCTACCCGCACCTCTCGGTGATCGACAACATCACCCTGGCGCCGATCAAGATCCGCAAGAGCTCGAAGAAGGAGGCGCAGGAGCAGGCGATGGAGCTTCTCGAGCGCGTGGGTCTCGCCGTGAAACGCGACGCCTACCCGACCCAGCTCTCCGGCGGCCAGCAGCAGCGCGTCGCCATTGCCCGTGCACTCGCCATGAAGCCGCGCATCATGCTCTTCGACGAGCCGACCTCCGCCCTCGACCCCGAGATGATAGGCGAGGTGCTCTCCGTCATGCAGGACTTGGCGTCCAGCGGGATGACCATGGTCTGTGTGACCCACGAGATGGGCTTCGCCCGCGAGGTCTCCGACCGCGTCGTCTTCATGGACCACGGCGTGATCCTCGAGGAGGCCCAGCCGGAAGAATTCTTCCGCAACCCGCAGCACGACCGCGCCAAGCAGTTCTTGAAGCAGCTGCTGTCGCCGATGCACTAGAACTTGCCTGTCTTCGGACCTGCCGGAGGCGCTTGTTAAATACCGAACATCAAAAGGAGATTCACTGTGAAAAGATTGGCTGCTGTTGTTATTGGTCTGGCTGCGCTCATAGGGACTTTCGGAAAGGCGATCGCCGCGGCTCCGGCCGACACCCTCGCCGAGGTAAAGAAGAAAGGCGTTCTCGTGGCGGGCGTTAAGGATTCCCTCCCTCCTTTTGGTTATGTCGATGAGAAAAGCCGCGAGATCGTGGGCTACGACGTAGACTTCGTCAAGGCCATCGCCAAGAAGCTGGGCGTGAAGGTCGAGCTGAAGCCGGTTACCTCCGCTTCCCGCATGCCGCAGCTCACCGAGGGTAACATCGACATCATCGCCGCCACCATGACCAAGAACCCGGAGCGCGCGAAGCAGATCGGCTTCAGCCACACCTACTTCGCCACCGGCCAGAAGTTCATCACCGTGAAGGGTAAGGTTAAGAGCGTGAAGGACCTCGCTGGCAAGAAGATCGGCACCGCCAAGGGGTCCACCTCCGAGCAGAACGTGAAGGCCGCCATCCCGACCGCCACCGTACTCTCCTTCGACGACTACCCGCAGGCGTTCCTCGCGCTGCAGCAGGGTAAGGTCGCCGCGGTGACCACCGACGAGGCGATCCTGGCCGGCATCCTCGCCAAGGCCCCGAACAAGGCGAAATTCGAGATCCCGAACGTCCAGATCTCCACCGAGCCGTACGGCCTCGGCATGAGGAAGGGAGACGCCAAATTCATCGCCTTCGTGAACAAGACCATACTCGAGATGGAGAAGAGCGGCGAAGCGAAGCGTATCTTCGAGAAGTGGTTCGGCAAAGGGACTCCGTTCGCCCTGAAGAGAACCTTCAAGATCGTAGCTGACAAGTAACAACAAATCAGGCCAAGGGGGAGGCCGTGGTTGAGAAAAGGTGTTGTGCTGATAGCCTTACTCTTAGCCTCGTCCTCTACCTCCCTGGCAGTAACAGCAATACGGATTATAGGGTGAGGTTGAGACAGTACTTCCATTTGGTTGTTCTTTCATAGCCAACCTCAACCTGCCTTCAAGGGGTTTTACGTGCTAAAGTACTCATTTGACTGGTCCATCGTCACTTCCGGCAAGTATTTCGAATGGCTGGTATCCGGGCTCAAGGTCACCTTGGAGCTCTCCGCCGTCGGTATCGTCTGCGCCTTCATCCTGGGGCTGATCATCGCGGTCTTAAGGATGAGCCATTTCCGTCCCGTGCGCTGGATCGCCACCGCGTACCTCGAGTTCTTCCGGAACACGCCGCTTCTGGTCCAGATCTTCTTCTGGTACTTCGGCTCCTACAAGGTGCTCCCGACCGTGGTGAACGACTGGCTGAACAGCACGAACTTCGAGTTCGCTGCGGCCGCCATCGCCCTCACCATCTACACCTCGGCCTTCATCGCCGAGGACATCCGGTCCGGCATCCTCTCCATTCCCAAGGAGCAGATGGAGGCGGCGAGAAGCGCCGGGTTCTCCTATCTGCGCTCCATGCAGTACATCATCCTGCCGCAGGCCGTGCGCATCACCGTGCCTCCCCTGGTGAACCAGTTCCTGAACCTCGCCAAGAACTCCTCGCTCGCCATGAGCATCGGCGTCATGGAGCTCACTTACCAGGCGCGCCAGGTCGAGAGCTACACCTTCAAGGGGTTCGAGGCCTTCACCGCGGCCACCGTTGTGTACCTGGTGCTTTCCGTGGTCATCACGGCGCTCGTGGACCTCTACAACAAGAAGGTGCTCAACCCGCACCGCGCCTAGGACGCGCTCGCTTCGGGATCAAGAACGGCAGATTTTCCCGCGGGAAATGGAGAACATAAATGGAAGAAGCACTTAACTTTCAGGTAATCATCGACAACTTGACCTACTTCATGATCGGGCGCTACCCCAACGGCCCGCTCGGGGGGCTGGGGCTCACCATGTACCTCGCCGTGGTCTCCTGCGTCCTCTCCTTCTTCGGGGGGCTCATCCTCGGGCTTTTGAGCCTGTCGCGGCGCGCGATCATCCGCCACCCGGTGAACCTCTTCATCAACACGGTGCGCGGCATCCCGCTTTTGATGGTCATCTTCTGGATGTACTTCCTGCTTCCGGCTTTGATGGGCAAGACGGTGCCCGAGGCCACCACGGTCATCATGGGGCTCACCATCTTCACCTCGGCCTACATGTCGCAGATCGTGCGCGCCGGCATCCAGGGGATCCCCAAGGGGCAGACTGAGGCGGCCATCTCCACGGGCCTCAAGCCCTGGCAGGCGATGCTCTACATCATCCTGCCGCAGGGCTTAAGGAACATGATACCGTCCTTCGTTAACCAGTTCGTCTCGCTCATCAAGGACACCTCGCTCGCCTTCATCGTCGGGGTTTCCGAGCTCACCCTCGTCGGCACCCAGGTCAACAACAGGACCATGGCCTACCCGACCGAGATCTTCATCTTCATCGCCGCGGTCTACTTCGTGCTCTGCTTCGCCTTCACCAGCTTCTCGCGCTGGCTCGAGGGAAGGCTCACCTGGAGAAAATCGATCTAGTCCGGTCTTTGCCGCAACGTTTCCGAACGCCCCCCTTGGTCCGCCAAGGGGGGCGTTTTCGTTGCCCCCCCCTTCGCCCTTTGGGCTACGGGGGGTAAACCACCCTTCGCCTTGGGCTACGGGGGGTAAACCACCCTTTGCCCCTTTGGGGCTACGGGGGATAAACCAGTCCCCTTCATGGTTGCCATTCGGCGCCGTCTGCCCTATCCTTTGCTCTGGCCGAAATCGGCTAATGTGACGGCAGGGGAGGGGAGATCATGAAGGCTGAGGTCGTTTCGGTGCGCTACCGCATCCCGCTTACCGAGGTGCAGGCGGAGAAACTCAGGCGCACCTGGCCCAACGGCGAGCCGTTCTACCCGTACGAGAAGATGGAGCGCTACCTGGAGCCCCTCCTCGTCGAGGACTTGAACTGGCACCATTACTCCGGGGACTACCTCTACTTCACCGTGTACGGCGACGACATCGAGGCGACGCTCGCCGATGCCCTCAAGGTTTTCGAGGAGCGACTTGCACTTTTGGAGGGTAAAAGACGATGAGAAGGATACTGCAGGCTGTCATTTTCCTTTTTTGCGCAACGGCCGTTTTCCCGGTCGGGAGCGGCGTCGCTTTCGGCGCGCAGGCGGCTGGAGAAGCCGATCTCGCGCGGCAGGTGCTTGCCGAGACCAACCTGGCCCGCACCGCTCCGCAGCGCTACGCGAACTACCTGAGGGAGTTTCGGAAGAGTTTCGTAGGGAAGGCGTACCGGGTGCCGGGGACCTTCAACATGGTGATGACCTCGGAGGGGACGGCGGCGCTCGACGAGGCGCTGCGTTATCTCGCGCGCCAGAGGCCGGTGCCGGCGCTTTCATGGTCGGAGGGGCTTGCCACGGCCGCGGCCGACCTGGTTCGGGAGCAGACCGCTTCGGGTGAGACGGGGCACGGGGAGGCGGGAGGACTCAAGGGGAGGATCGAGGGGCACGGTTCCTGGACCTCGACCATCGGAGAGAACATAA
>MTLC01001168.1_pt1 | contig 11473 bp, 6 predicted proteins | sample 1982451 | NCBI WGS metagenome assembly MTLC01 (sample SAMN05710165, study PRJNA340218) | biofilm metagenome | isolation source: sample SPH anode biofilm adapted to +100 mV | place: USA | collected 2012-02-03 | reverse complement strand
AGACCGCCTCGACCCTCCCCCTGGGAGAGCTCGAACTTACCGCCTCTTCCCCCGAATTCACCTTCGTGCAGAGTCGCATCTCCGGTTTTTCCAGCGATATCCTGCTGCGTCATCTCGACAAGATGCTCCCCTCTGGCGGCAAACTCGTGCTTTTGGCCGGAGACAGCGAGGACGCCGCCCAGGCCAAAAGGCAGGGGAGGACCTCACTCGACCTCACCATGACCGACGCCTTCCTGGAGCGAAGCGTAGCCGCGCTTCTGGCCGGGATTGCGCTCCCGGAGCCGACGGAACAGGAGCTGCCGGTAGAGGAAGCGCCGGTGCGGGGGCCGCAAGCCCCGGAGCCGCAGGTATCGGAAACGGCGGCGGCGGTAAAGCGTACGCCCGCGAAGACCAAGGGAGCCGTTCCCGTCCCTGAAGTGACGCCAGTCGTTGCTGGTAAAGAAGAGGGGCATCAGGACGAGGAGGAGGGTGAGGCGCCTCCCTTCGTTCCGTTACAGCCGAAGGCCTGGGAGCCGGAGGTCTTCACTCACAAAACGCCGGAATCGAAAGTGCCGGAAGCGAAGGTGGCCGAGGAGTATCCCCAAGTACCGCGCGCCGCTGGGAAAGCGGCGGCCTCGGCATTCGAGGAGGCCATGCAGCGAGCCGAGGCGGACATCGCACCGATAGATGCCTCCATGCTCGAGGTTGAGGACCACGTCGAGGTAGGCAGGAAAGTGGTGGACGTGGCTTCCCGGCAAACGCCGTCTACTGCTGCCGTCGCCGACGAGACGACGGTGGTGGGCGGGGGATATTACGCCGGGGAGACCGTGGCTGAGGCACTTCGCAAGGCCCAGCAGGTCAAGCGGCGCAGGCCGTACCTCTTTATCGTGCCGGTGCTGCTTCTTCTCGCCGTGCCTTTGGTTTCCTACCTGGCGGGGAAGATGTCGGCCCCTCCTGAGAAACCTGTGGCTAAGCCCGCATCGCCCCGCAAGCCAGGGAGCGCTCCCCCTGCTGTGCAGACTGCTCCGAAGGCGGCAGCACCGGTGCAAAGCCCAACGCCTCAGGCGCCACCCGCAACGAAGGTGCCCCCTGCGCAGCCCGCTCCGTCCGCCCCCCAGCCGCAGGCATCGCCCCAAAAGGGAATCGAAAAGCTCCCGGAGATGCTGGAGGGGGCCAAGCTCGACGCCGAGTACGGCAGGAAAAATCCGGGATGGGTGCGCTACGTCGGCCTTAGGGCGGAGTACAAACTCTTCAAAGAGAACAACCTGTACAGGGCCATCCAGGTGATACCGGTTTCCGGCGGGGTCATCTCCGATGACCTCTTCAAGAGGGTGCTGAGGCAGTTCGGTGGCGTGGATAGCTACCGCGTCGAGTCGAGCGCCCCGAAAGGCGGGTACGTCATCGAGCAGTGTTCCGCCCCTGGGAACCTGGCGCTCACCATCTACCGCCACAAGGACAACAGCAAGATTAAGGCCCTGGTGGTCTATTACCGTTGATATGAGGCTACCGATGATTCATGCCAAAAAGGGAGCGCTCCTTGCCGCCCTCCTTCTGCTTCCCGTCCAACTGAACGCGGCCTCGCCTGAATTCCAGATCGATCTGAAGGAGCTGGAGCGGCAACAGCAGCCGGCGCCCGCCAAGCCGTCACCGAAGCAGGCGCCCAAGAGCAAGAAGCAGGACCCCGTAAAGAAGGAGCCGAGCGCAAAGGCGGCCCCGGCGGCGAAGAAGGCCCGTCCCGAAACGGCACAAGGGGAGTACGTTCGTTACACGGTGCGGCCGGGGGATCACATCTTCAAGATCCTGGTAGCCCGGTTCGGCCTGTCCAACGAACAGGCGGAACGCCTCATCCCTTCCATCGTCGAGGTGAACGGCATACGCAACATCAAGTCGCTTGAAGTCGGGAAGACCCTGCTGATCCCGGCGGCGGCGCTCCATGAGCACGCGCCGAAGGCTGCTAAAGAGGCCAAAGAGGCCAAAGAGGCCAAGGAAGCTAAGGAAGCTAAGGAAGCTAAGGAAGCGAAGGAAGCGAAGGAAGCGAAGGAAGCGAAGGAAGCGAAGGAAGCGAAGGAGGGGAAGGAGGGGAGAGAGAAGAAGAAAGCCGAGGCCGTCAAGGCGCCGGCACCTGCTCCCGCGGCGGCTCCCAGGGCTCCAGAGCCTGCCGCCGAGGCGCCTCGCGCTCCGGAACCTGCCGTCGCAGCTCCACAGGCACCGGCCGCCAAACCGGTTCCCGCACCGGCTCCTAAACCAGCTCCTGCGCCCACATCCGCACCTGCGCCGCCCCCGGCTCCGGCTCCGGCCCTGACTCCGGCCCTGACTCCGGCACCTACAGCAGCTCCGGCCAAGGTGGCGTCGGCCCCGCCTGCCATACCGGCCGTCCCGCAGGTGACCACCTGGGTCTGTCCGGTGAACACACATGACACGGCGAGTATCGTCGATTCGGTCCTGAACGCGCTTTCCGCCAACTGGAGCCGCAACAGGATCATCCATTCGGGTGACGGTGCAGCAACTCCCTTCAGCATCAGGGTGGACCGTTACTTCGAGTACAAGGGTGGGCGCTACATCGTCAGCATAGGCGAGAGCGACCCGTACAACTACACCTTGATCCGGATACTGGAGACGGCGGGGTACCGGGCGCTCATGCTGGGTGGAAAAGAGGATTTCAAGGCCATAGCCGAAAAGCTGTTCAAGCTGGTGGGGTTGACGGCGGGCTACGGAGAGCACCAACTGGAAGGGGTGCAGGGGGCAGGATTCCTGCTGCAGCAGGACGATGCGGCGGGGAAACGTGTGCTGATCACCAACGCGCCGCCCCCTGCCGGGTACAAATGGGTCATGCCCAAGGGGTGCGGCGCAAAATAGAAAAGGTCAAGGGATGGGGACCGCCGAGTGTTCCCCGTCTTCCGTATAGTAACCGATGTTGTCGTGCGACATAGCGTTGTCCTGCTTGGCGGCAATCTCCGGGAGGGCCGTCTTCGCGGTGGTCTCGGCAGGCTGCGGCTTTTGCTGCAGAACCTCTTTCGGGGCGGGAACGCTCCCCTTTGTCTTCACCTTGAACTCCTCGGCCTTCCCCTGCGCCGCATCGTCTACCCAGCCGTCCACCTTCTGCCGCACCAGCGTTTCTATGCTGTCCTTGAGCGGCGTGTAGGCCGCCTCTTGCTTCACCGGCTTCACGCGCTGCAACTGATCGAAAACCCGCTTCGAATAACGGTCACGCTTGTCCGGTGTCTGGCTGTTGTAACAGCCGATTGCTTTCCAGTTGTAGCCGTACTTATCTATGCACATGGAGAGGATCCACGCACCGGTCTTGACGCTGTTGCACGGGTCGCCCAGTGAGTTCCAGCGCTGCTTGCCGATGGTGGAGGCCCAGCTGGAATTGATCTGCATGAGGCCGAAATCGTAGGTTCCGTTGGTGTTGTAGTTGACGGCGGCGGGGTTGAAGTTGGACTCGACCTTGGCGATCGCCCGCAGGATCTGCGGGTTGATGCCGTACTCGATGCCAGCTTCCTCGAAACAGAAGGCCGAGGCGTCGGTTGTCAGCGCCAGGGTCAAGGCGGCAGCTGCGTAAAGCAGTCTGGCTTTACCCATCTTCAGGTTCCTCTTCAGTGGGGTAGGGGCGTCAACCGGCGGAGTGGCCGGAACGCGACCCGGTTCATAATACATTTTCCGAGGTGCCGTGTCACCCCGTAATGTTCCCGCGCTCTGACTCCCCTTCTTTGCCGGCTCCTTCGCCGACTTCTCCAAACCAAACAAAAAGAAGGCCCGACCTTGCGGCCGAGCCTTCTCGTTTCTTGCTACGGTAGCGCCGGGACTAGATCAGTCCGTGGGCAACCATGGCCTTGGCGACCTTGATGAAACCGGCGATGTTTGCGCCGTTCACGTAGTTGCCGGGGGTGCCGTACTCCTCGGCGGTCTGGTAGCAGGTGTCATGGATGTTCCTCATGATCTGGGCCAGACGCTGCTCGGTGTACTCGAAGGTCCACGCGTCGCGGCAGGCGTTCTGCTGCATCTCGAGCGCAGAGGTGGCAACGCCGCCTGCGTTCGCGGCCTTGCCCGGGCCGTAGGCGATCCCGGCCTCGAGGAACACCTTGACGCCTTCCGGAGTGGTCGGCATGTTGGCGCCTTCGCCCACGGCAATGCAGCCGTTTTTGACCAGGGTGGCGGCGTCCTTGCCGTTGATCTCGTTCTGGGTAGCGGACGGCATGGCGACCTGGCAGGGGATCTCCCAGATCTTGCCGTTCGCGACGTATTTCGCGTCCTTGTGGTACTTGGCGTAGTCCTCGATGCGACGGCGCTCGACTTCCTTGAGCTGCTTGACCAGGTCGAGGTCGATGCCCTTCTCGTGGTAGATGACGCCGTTGGAGTCGGAGCAGGTGACGCACTTGCCGCCCAACTGGTGGATCTTCTCGATGGTGTAGATGGCGACGTTACCGGAGCCGGAAACCGAGCAGGTCTTGCCCTCGAAGGAGTCTTTGCGCACCTTCAGCATGGCATCGACGAAGAAGCTGGCGCCGTAGCCGGTGGCCTCGGTGCGTACCAGCGAGCCGCCCCAATCAAGGCCCTTGCCGGTCAGGACGCCGGGCTCGTAGCGGTTGGTGATGCGCTTGTACTGGCCGAACATGTAGCCGATCTCGCGTCCGCCCACGCCGATGTCGCCCGCGGGGACGTCGGTGTGCTCGCCTAAGTGACGGTAGAGCTCGGTCATGAAGCTCTGGCAGAAACGCATGATCTCGTTGTCGGACTTGCCCTTCGGATCGAAGTCGGAACCACCCTTGCCGCCGCCGATCGGAAGGCCGGTCAGGGAGTTCTTGAAGATCTGCTCGAAGCCGAGGAACTTGATGATCCCGAGGTAGACGGAGGGATGGAAACGGAGCCCGCCCTTGAAGGGGCCGAGAGAGCTGTTGAACTCGACGCGGAAACCGCGGTTGATATGCACGTTGCCGGCGTCGTCCTGCCAGGGTACCCGGAAGATGATCTGGCGCTCCGGCTCACAGATCCTCTCGATGATCTTGCGGTCTGCGAACTCAGGGTGCTTCACCAGGACGGGGCCCAGCGACTCCAGAACTTCGCGGACGGCCTGGTGGAACTCCACCTCGCCGGGGTTTCTCTTCAGTACTTCCTGATAAATCGGTTCTACTTTCTCGTCAATCTGCGGCGACATACATCCTCCTTGGTTATGGAATGACTGCATTTGATCATTCTTTAATCAGCATGATGGGTGGAACTCCCGACCTCTGCCTTAAATGCGGACTCCTCTATGCACGAGGTGAACCATTTTTGTGCATGTATGCAAATAAAACAGGCAGGTGGTGTGAAGTGTGCTGAATTTGGAGGCAAAATGGAGGTGGGCGCCTGTGTGCGGCTGCCGTAAAAATGATCAGTCGGTCAGGCAGAGTTTACATTGGTTACTCTTTTTAATTTTTGAAACTACACAGGCGGGTGCGCGCGCGTTGGGCAGGAAATGAAAAAAGGGGGGGCGCGGAGTGACCCGCGCCCCCCTTGTGTGTGACGGAGATCGGGGGCTAGTTGGTGAACATGAGCTTGCGCTCCAGGTCCATGGAGTGGGAGAGGCGCTTTGCCTCCTCCATGGTGATCTGTTCCTGTTCGTGGAGCTGGATCAGGTGCTGGTCGAGGGTCTGCATCTGGTACTGACTGCGGCCGTTTTCCATGTGCGCCTCGATCTCGTCGAGTCTTCCCTCGCGGATGCAACTCTGAATGGTTGTGGTGGCGCGCATGATCTCGAGAACGGGGATGATGGCCTCGCCTGTCTTGTTCATCACGAGGCGGATGGAGACGGTCGCTACCAGGATGTCCGCCAGGCGCTGACGTACGATCTCCTGGGCGTCAGGGGGGAAGTGCCCCACGATCCTGTTGATGGTCGAGACTGCACCCTGGGTATGGAGCGTCGAAAGGACCAGATGGCCGGTCTCGGCAGCCATGAGGCATGACTCTATGGTGGCGGTGTCGCGCATCTCGCCCACCATGATCAGGTCCGGGTCCATGCGCAGCGCGGCCCTCAGCGCCGAACTGAAGCTGTCGGTGTCGATGCCGACTTCGCGCTGGATGATGCAGCTTTTCTCGGAGTGGAAGAGGAACTCGATGGGGTCCTCTATGGTGATGCAGTTGTAACTGAAGTTTTCGTTGATGTAACGCAGCATCGAGGCGAGCGTGGTCGACTTGCCGTTGCCGGTGGGGCCGGTGACGAGGATGAGGCCGTTGGGGGCCTTCGCGATCTCGCCAAGTACCGGGGGGAGACGCAGCTCGTCAAAAGTCCCGATATGGGCCGGGATCACCCTCATGATGATGCCGAAATGACCGCGCTGCCGGAAGATGCTGACGCGGAAGCGCGCCCCGCTCGGCAGCGAGAAAGAGGTGTCGAACTCCTTCTGGTCCGGTTCCCAGCGGCGGCCGTGGTGCGTCATGATTTGCGCGGCGATGAATTCGGTGTCCTCGGCGGTGAGGTTCGGGAGCTTGGAACGGATGATCTGCCCCTTGCCGCGGAAGAAGGGAGGGTTGCCCACCTCGAAATGTACGTCGGAAACCTTCTTGCTGAAGGCTATTTCAAGAATCTGGACGAAGATCTTGGCATCCATGGTTGCCCCTTTCGTGCTCTCGGCACGCCCTCCCTATTTCTGGGCGCAGCGCTTGCGGTACAGGATGTTGTCGATAACGAGCCCCGCGTGCTGCGCGAGGATCTCTAGAAGCGGCAGTTGCGGATCGGTTCCGGCGCCGGCGCCGAAGTCGGCGTAGATGATGGCGATAACGCGCCCGAAGCTTTTCACCGGGAGGAGCAGGGCCTTGCCGCTGATCGGCGCCCCGACGGCAGCGTAGATGGTGTCGCGCAGCGACTGGTCCGCGTCGCCGTAGCAGAGCTCGCCGCCTAACGCCTTCTGGTACAGCGACTCCTCAGGAGCGTTCAGGCGCAGCTTCACCGAGGTGACGGCGCCGTCCCCGCTGATTCCCATGGCGCGCTCGGCGATGAGCTCTGAGCGGACCACGACCAGGGTGACGCCGCGGCGAAAGACGCCGCAGACGGCCTGCAACAGCGCGAAGGTGGCCTCTGCAGCCTCGCGCTGTTCGGCAAGGGCGAAGAACTGGGTGCGGAACTGCGCCGGGAGCTGCGAGGCGGGGGCGCCTGTTTGTCGCTTCAGGCATGCCGCAAGCGCCCGGCACCCGGCGATGAGGTCGGCGATGAAGCTCTCGCCGCGATCATCGCGGCAGGCGCGGGGCAGCACGGCCGTCACGCCGCACTCCTGCGCCGAAGCGGCAAGCTCGAAGTCGTCCGGAGCGGCGAAGAGCACGATGGAGAGGGCGGGGTGACGCTCGCGGATCTGCTGAAGCAGTGCGGCGACGTTGCGGCCGTTTCTGCGGCGGTCCTCCCCTGCATCCAGAAGAAGCAGCGGCGACTTATCGCGGGAGCGGGTCTGTTCGATAAAGGGGGCAAGTTGAAGGGGATCGTCGGTGGCGCAGACAAAGCGCGGGCCGCACACCGCCGAGACGCATTCACGCATAAGCCTTGAGGAGGTGACGAGGATCACCCCGAGCGTCGCTTCCGCTTCGGCGGCACGCACGGAAGCCCCTTCGAGGAAGTCTAAAAGCTCCTGCTGCTCGTGTGCCGGAATCCCGGAGAGCTCCTGCTGCAGCCTGACGGCGATGGTGTCGGGGGTCTCCTCCTTGATAGCGGAGAAGAACCTGGGGATGCGGCTTTCCAGCTCGTCCAGTTCCTCTAGACCGAGGTCGGCGGCCGAGAGCCCGGAGCCGGACTGGGGCTCTGAGCCCGACTGGGGCTCGGAGGCGGGCGGCGCGCCGAAGATGGACTCCGGTGTCAGGGTGCCGTCGCGCTTACGCTCGTCGTAGATGCGCAGGGCGTCCATCAGGATGCTCTGCGTGTTCATGTGGATCTGTGTATTCGCCTTTTCTGGGAAGTAGCGGTAGTCGTCGGAAACGACAATCTTGTTGACGTCGAGGCAGAACGTCCCCCTGGGCCAGGTGAGGATGTCGACGATGGTCATCTCGATGAGCGCCTCGAGCCCCTGGTACGCGGCCTGGTTCTCGACGATCCCTTCCTCGATGAGCATCTGGATGATCGGCTTTCGTTCCGACCCGGCCTTTTGCTGCGCTTTCAAGGCCTGCTCCAGCGCCTCGCGGCTCAGAAGCCCCATGTCGATCATGACTTGGCCGATGCGGATGCTGTTGTTGACGTGGTTGGCGCTGACGATGAAACCGTCCCGGAAGACGAGCTGGCTCTCCCCCTTGCTGCTTTTAAGCGTGAGGGTGCCGCTCTTGCCGGTTTGATGCAGCAGTTGGATGACATCCACTAGGGGAAGGTGTTCCAAATCGCCTTCGAAGGACATGGCGGTACCCTTGTTAGCTGGCGGTGGGTGTGCTGGAGCGGGTTTAGCGGGGAGATTCTAACATGGGGTCGGGGCTAAGTAAACGGGAATTGCTGGGGATTTCGCAAAAACGGAGGAGGGGTGGATCAGGCGGCTTCGAGCTCCCCGGTGTGGCTTAACCAGGCAAGACCCAGGGCGAGGAGCCCGGCCACGCCCCCCATGGTGAGGTTGCGGCTCGCGTAATGAGCGTTGCGCTCGGCCAGGAAGGCAAGGAAATCATCCCTTTGTGCAATCATGCGCTCCAGGTGCCTGCCGTCTTCCCTGATCGTCCTCAGTCCGCTGCGTCCGCAGCGGCGCAGCGCGGTGCTGTCCTCGACGGTCTGCATGAGCCTGCCGAGCATGGCAAATATGGCGCTACCGCGGTTGCCGCCGCTCGCCATCTCGCGCCTGAAAACGGGGAGTGCCTCGTCGAAGAGGCTCGGCAGCCCGGCAAGCGCCTCTTCCCTCAGGCCGCCTCCCTGGAAGCGGTTTCTGACCCGGTGCGCCGCACCGGGCTCCCCCTGGTCGAAGAAAAGGGCGGCGAGCCGGGTGATCGAAGCACGCAGCGCGCCTTCGTCGCGCCCGTTGCTGCAGGCGCTGGCGCAGAGCATGAGCCCGGCCAGGAAGATGTAACCCTTGTGACAGCTGGTGCCGATGGCACGCTGCACCGCGCTTTCCGCGGCAACGCCCAGGCGCACCTGTTCGTTAAGCTCTTCGCCGCGCGCGACGGCGTCGCAGAGATCGAGCAGGTACAGGGAGACGATCTTCAAGGAGGTCTCCATGCGCTCGACCGAGAGCTCGGGATGCGAGCCGCTGTCGCAGAGATCCACCAGCCCCGGTTTCGGGGTGAGGTAGAGCTCCATGAAGGCGCCGCGCACCAGGTTATGGGTCAGTCTTGCCAGGTGTGCCGTCATCGCTTCGGGAATGTCTCCGCACTTAGTCATATGCACCGGGGAATAATAGCATCGTTTCGCGCAAGAACGTAATGTGTATACATTATGAGGCGATAAGGCACCCTCCCCGAGCGGCTGCTGCTGCGGGGAGAAGGCCTCCCCACCCCACATTAACCTTGAATTACTGAGCCCATCTGGGATAATCTTCACTCTTGGCGCCCTCACCGGGGCGCGGCACACCAGATGCACCCGCAGGTTCCCGACCGGCTCCACCTAGCCGCAGGCAAAGGAGCTTCTCCTCCCGCACCGGCCTTCCGGGTATACCCCAGCGTACGCATCAATCCCGATCGGAGATCCTCTCGACATGGAAACCTACAAGGCGCAGCCGCGCCAGCAGCGCAGGTTGAAAAAGTCCTCCCCAATGAAGTACCTCCTCTGGGGCGCCGCCGGCGGCTCCACCATCATGCTCCTCGCCCTGCTCGGCTACTTCTTCTACCTTCTCGGCGCACTGCCGAAGGTCGATCGTCTGGCCGACTACCGTCCGCCCATCCTTTCCCAGGTATTCGGCCAGGACGGCACCCTGGTCGGCGAGTTCTACCTTGAGCGGCGCACCGTGGTGCCGGTGGACAAGATGCCCAAACGCCTGATCCAGGCCTTCGTGGCGGCGGAAGACTCCAACTTCTACCAGCACAAGGGGATCGACTACATCGGCGTCATGCGGGCGGCCTTCAAAAACGTCATTTCCATGCGCAAGAAGGAAGGGGCTTCGACCATCACACAGCAGGTCGCGAAGTCCATGCTCCTCACCCCGGAGAAGAAGTTCTCCAGGAAGCTGAAGGAGGCGATCCTCGCGAAGAGGATGGAGGAGCGTCTCACCAAGGACGAGATCCTTTACATCTACCTGAACCAGATCTACCTCGGTGCCGGGGCCTACGGGGTGCAGCTTGCCGCGGAAACCTACTTCGGCAAAGAGGTCGACAAGCTGAACCTGGCCGAGATGGCCATGCTGGCGGGGCTTCCCAAGGCGCCTAACAGCTACTCCCCGATCAAGCACCTGGAGCGCGCCAAGGAGCGCCAGGGGTACGTCCTGGAGCGGATGGTGAAGGAGGGATATATAACCCAGGCCGAGGCCGATTACGCCAAGGCTACCCCGATCGTGATCCAGCCGCTCAAGAAGGTGAACGCGGAGCAGTCGGCCTACTTCCTGGAACAGGTGCGCCAGCAGCTCGTGGAGAAGTACGGCGAGGAGCGGCTCTACAAGGACGGGCTGAAGATCTACACCACGATGAACGCCGAGATGCAGAAGGCGGCCTACGACGCGGTGGTGAACGGCCTGAAGGCGGTGGACAAGCGCCAGGGCTTCCGCGGCGCGGCTAAGTACCTGACCGAGGCCGAGGTCGATCCCTTCTGCAAGAAGGTTGAGGACGACATCGACGATCTTTCGCTCAAGCAGGGGGCGGTGTACCAAGGGGTGGTGACCGGGGTGAACCCGGCGAAGCAGGAGCTGACGGTCAGGGTAGGGGAGCGGACCGGCACCGTGCCCAGGAAGGGGATGTATTGGGCCGGGCGCCTCGAGCTCGTGAACAGCTACGGCAAGCCGGCCGCCAAACGGGCCATAGGGCTCGGCGCGGTGCTGGAGCTGCAGGTCAAGGAGCCGGACAAGAACCGCACCGGAGCCGTCTTCGCCCTCGACCAGGTGCCGGAGGCGCAGGCCGCGCTCATCGCCATCGATCCCACCTCCGGCGGCGTCCGCGCCATGGTCGGCGGGTACGACTTCAAGAAGAGCCAGTTCAACCGCGCCATGCAGGCGAAGAGAAACCCCGGTTCCGCCTTCAAGCCGGTCATCTATGCGGCGGCCCTCGAGCACGGCATGACCACGGCGAGCATCATCGACGACTCACAGGTCGAGTACGAAAGCGGCGGCGACAAGGCGTGGAAGCCGAAGAACTACGACAACGTCTACCGCGGCCCGGTGACCATGCGCGAGGCGCTCACCAACTCGATCAACGTCGTGAGCGTCAAGATCCTGGAGCAGATCGGGGTCGGCTCCGCGATCGATTACGCCAAGAAACTCGGCATCACCTCGCCGCTTGCGGCGAACCTCACCCTTGCCCTTGGTTCATCGAGCGTCACCCCCATCGAGCTGACCAGCGCCTACGCCGTGTTCGCCTCGGGTGGCTATCGGACCACCCCGTACTTCGTCACCAAGGTGCTCGACCGCGACGGCAACGTCCT
>MTLC01000796.1_pt1 | contig 11484 bp, 15 predicted proteins | sample 1982451 | NCBI WGS metagenome assembly MTLC01 (sample SAMN05710165, study PRJNA340218) | biofilm metagenome | isolation source: sample SPH anode biofilm adapted to +100 mV | place: USA | collected 2012-02-03 | reverse complement strand
CGTGGATTATTTCGGAAGTGGAGGGGTCGCTTATCAGCCGGTGCTGATATCGCATGAGCTATTTATTGCAATAAAGGACAACAAGCTGAAAGGTGCCGAGTACTCAGCATGCAATCCTGACCTGCCGTGGCTGAGCCAGTTGGGTGGGCAGGATCGGAGGGGGCAGCCCTTGCCACGAAAACATAATTGAAGCCCGACTGCGAGGCTGAGGGGACGCTGGTAAGTTATGTAACTTATTTCCGGATGTGTGAAGTAATCCCAACAACGAAGTTGGACCGGTCCAAAAGCGGCCGGTCAACTTCGAGCCGTTATGTGAGTAAAAATATGACACCAGAAGAAACCATAAAAGCCCTTGAGGACTATCGCAACGAACTCTCCGATATCATGAGTAGGTTTGTCCATAGAGACCGCAGTTATGACATCCGACGAGAAGACGACCCACGTTACCGCACTATAGTCATTGAAGTAATTGACGTTATCAATGATCTCATCGGTAAAAATAAATATTCCCAATGGGTGTATCAGTTATTTAAAGAAGGCATTTCAAACTACCTACAATCACCATCGTACAAAAGCATAGAGGACATTGTTTCGGTTATTGACTCTGCCATTACATGGATCACGAGGAATCAAGACACAATAAACAAAAACAAAGAAGAAGCAGAAAAAACAAATGAGTCAGAAAAATCGGAGTTAAAACCACCTGACAAAATAACGTTAAAATGGCTTTGGGAGCACGTCCCACCTGATTACATATGGAAGTTCTTATTGATTCTTTTTGCCGCCTTCAGCCTAGGCATAACATTCGCAAGTACAAATCTATACAAATCCCTGACAGTTCCAGCGACAGCAACCCAAAACAGCGAAATACACAACAACAGTAGCGCAGTGAAAAAATAGGGAATGGCTTCCCCTGCATGAAATTCACATAACCACGTCGTTAGACGCCGCCCCAAAAGACGGGCGGGTCAACGCTGGCCCCGTTGAACCGTTAAAGGGAAAAAGGTGAATATTAAAAGTACAGAGGTTTGCCTTGTAATTACCATCCTGGCTTTCATCGGCTTTACCGTTCATTTGACAAATGGAGCATATGCATTATTTGGCTATTTCCTGCCCACGTTAGCTATGCTGTCTTTGTCATTTATGGTCTTTAACATTTTAATGCTTTCGAGTTTTAGAGGGATCGCGAATATATGTGGGATATATGCAGGCACAAATAGATGTTTAAAGACAAGAAGACTCGCAACATATTCATTAGCCGTAGCATCAGGCATTGCGGTGGTACTATATCGCATGAACGTTGTTGAAACCGTTGTTGCAGTCGAAATTTTAAATCTCACCGGGGCCTTTGCGATAATCAATTGCTTTGGGTTTGGCAAGACAAGGGGTAAATTTCTGTGGTGCAAATATATTTGACGCTACTCTAAGCGAGATTCAACCACGTCCTTAGACACGGACGGCTGACGCCGCCGGTCAAGGCCGCCCCCGTTGGAAGATCAAAGAGGAAAAAGATGAAATTAAAAAAATGGCTGCTTGTTACTTGCTTATCACTTTCAACTTCTGTTTATGCCGGAGAAAATAAGCTAATCAAATCAACTCTTGACGGCCCTGTAACTGAAGAGTTTGGCGTGGGATGTTCGCTAGCATGCGCCGTTGGCTGGGACATGAAGGCTTCATCAACTCGCGAACTGCAAGGAAAAGTAAAATACGGCATTGAGAACATCGCGAGGACGTTGCTATAACAGAGTTGATACCTCACGGGGCGCACTAAAAGAGACTCGGCGGCACGCCGACCGCTAACGCGGTGGGTGCGCCTTGGCCCCGTGGGCATGACAAAAGGGTATTAAGCATGAGGAGAAAGACGGCACATGCTCTGCTTATGGGAGTTGGCTGCGCAGTTGTCGGGTTCCTGATTGGAAGGGCTGTAAATGAAGTTTTTTGTGCTTCGGCAACTACTTCTGCCTTCCTCACCGGTGCCACTCTTTGGTGGTCATTAATTGAAAACGCTGGCCCAAACTCCATAATTCGAGGGACCGGGTGGGTGCGTGGTGGCATTGTAGGCGGGCTCGCCGGCTTCTTGGCTCACTTTGTCTGCTGGTTCTTTTATGCCATACTGATGAATCCAGCCACCGCCTTGATAGCGCTCGGGTTTTCACTGGTTAGCATTCCATTCGTCGGGCCTATTACGATCCCTTCGGGTATGTTGGTTGGTGCCTTGTTGGGTCTACTAAGACTGCCAAGCAGAAAGACCCCGCAAATAAGGGGAAAGGCTACTTTTCCCACAACCAATGGCCAAGGGGAGAGCCCAACCACGTCCTTAGACGCGGACGGCTAACGCCGCCGGTCAAGGCCGCCCACGTTGTACGAGGAATACATGTACGAAGGATTTTTCAAAAAGGAAGCGAAGGTAATGCTGTGGATGTCGTTAGCTGTGCCGGCAGTTGGGGGCGTCGCAGCAATCGTCATTCCTTATTTCGCAAAGTACTGTGAGAGCCGCACTCCGTCCGCAGTTGTTAATGCGGTAAAGGCGGACAAGGTCCTAATCGAGAAGAGAACGAGAATTCTCACTCTGTCCTCAAACGGAAAAGTCATAAAATCATATAAAGTGGCATTAGGAAGAAACCCAGAGGGCGCAAAGGAAAAGGAAGGCGATAACAAAACACCTGAAGGCATGTACACCATCGACACCCGCAATACAAAAAGCTGTTACCATCTCGCCCTTCATATCTCTTACCCAAATACACAAGACATTCAGCGTGCAAAGCAGCAAGGGGTCTCACCAGGCGGCAGCATCATGATCCACGGTATTAGGAATGGATTGGGCTGGCTTGGCAAGTTTCACAGAAAGTTGGACTGGACAAAGGGTTGCGTTGCCGTGACAAACGACGAAATAGATGAAATCGGAAGATTGGTGGTGAACGGAACTCCTGTAGAAATTAAACCGTAGCGTACAACCAGGGCCTAGGACACCGACCGGGGCTGAGGATTGCCCGGGCGGTTCAAGGCCGCAGGCCGTTGGCTGAAATTAGTGACTCATTTCGATAATGTGAGGTAATCGATGAAAGTGGTGCCGATCAAAATCTTATTGGCGGTAGGAATTGGATTAATGACAATTACAGCTTCCTTTGCCAAGGCAGCAGAATGTATTCAGCTACCTCAATCGAAAGCGGGAAAAATGACTGAACCAGGAGCAGTAAAACACCCTGCTGCAGATGTTATTAGGAAGAAAGGGCGTAAATTGTATTCTGCGCTGATTGCAATAAAAAAAGAAAAAGACTTCATAAACAATGGATACGGAAATTCACCAAACAAAACTCGGTACCAGAAGTGGGATAAAGAGGTACTTGACTTGCACTCAGAATGTTCAGCGGAGCTGAATAAGCTAGGTGTTGCAGAAAAAATTCAGAGTGAATTATTTGATGTTTGTGTTGCTACGACAAATTTAAATACTCTCGGTATGCATTACGCTATGAACGGATGTGTTGAAGACCGTTCAACCATGACGTGGAATGTTTCGATAAAAAAAGCGTTCAAGCTGAGTAAGCCGTAAGTAGGACATAGATAAAAGACAGAAAGATGCCAACATGTCACTGGAGCGGTGAACCCGCTCACCGCCCACGACGTTGATCGAGTAACCGGAGCGCCAAATGCTTCAAAGACCATTTGAAAAATCAGCATTACTAGGATTCGGCATCTTATGGATTGGTGTCGGAATTATTGCACTTTTGAATCCAATTTTCTATTTCAAAGGCGCTTATGTTGACTTTACTGGTTACAACAAACTTGCTGGGGCTGTCTTAATAGCAATAGGGATTGCATATTTTGTCTCATATTTCAGGAAGTCACAGAAAAATCAAAATCAAAAAAGACTAAGAATCACAATGACTGGCGCTAAATACTGCTGCGCCCGTTTTGAAGAGAGTGTCCAAGAAGGCAAAATTGTAAGAGCAGAAGACCCTGACGAAACAGAATGGTACATGCCCGAGTGGCTACACATCTACTTCTGCCCATTCTGCGGAGCCTCAGTTAAAGGCAAAGGCTTCGGAGGTTACAGTGAAGGCGAGTAACGACGACGATCAACCAGCGGCGACAGCGGTCTCCGCTAACGCTCCGCCGCTGGCGCCTTAAGACGTTGGGCGAATGAGGTGAGATTGAACCGCAAAATGTGGGAAGAAATTGTGCGAATTGGAGGCGATCCCTCGGATATTTTGTGGGAGTGGTTTCTCTTTCGTGGCCCACATGGAAGCTATTTTACTTGGGGACAAACACGTCAGAATCCACCTGGATATGTTGGTTTGGAACACCTCAAGAGTGTTGTCGCTGAACTCGAGCAACGTGATCCAGGCTTCTCGATCCACGTCCGCAATATTGCTACAGCAGGCATAACATCTATCGATTCAGATATCGTAAGAAGAGGCATCCAAATCATAGCAGTTGTAGGTGAACCCGCTGATGTTAAAGCAATAAATGATTTAAGGGTACACGCGGACCCCTCAGTTGCCGCAGATGCAAAAGCCTGCCTATTCGAACTCAAACACCGACTGCAGGTCAAGGTTCAAGGCAGCATTTAGTGTAGTTCCCAATAACTAGTTGGACCAAAAGATATGATCCATGCATTGCCCGGTATGGGCGCCGATCACAGAATATTTCCTGATCCCTGGTCCACACTCCCTGATTTTGTGTCACATGATTGGGGGCCGCATAGTGGGGAACAGACGTTGAGCGATGTCGCGCGTTCGATGTGCGAGCACTGTCAGATCAAAGAAGGTGATGATCTCGTCGGTGTATCACTTGGTGGTATGGTTGCTTGTGAGATAACGAAAATTCGGAAAATTTCCCGACTGTATTTAGTTGGCAGCGCGATCAAAAAGGAAGAGATCAGCAAGTTGCTCGCGGCCATGCACCCGTTGGCTAAGGTTGCTCCGTTTGACTGGATACGGTTGTCGGCAAACTCCATCCCAACGGACCTCGCCCAGATGTTAGCAGGGGCCGACTCATCGTTCATACGTACTATGTGCGCTGCCATCTTTCAGTGGGAAGGGCTTGGTCAGCCGAAGACCCAGGTTTTTCGGATTCACGGTAGACATGACCTGATAATTCCGCCACCAAAGGCGGTCGACCTTCTCCTCGATGGTGGGCATTTGATTTCTCTGACTCACGCAGCAGAGTGTGTTGACTTTATAAGGGCTAACAACCGGCTGTAGCTGTCGACTAAAGCCGTAGCTGAGGTTTGAGACGTAAGCCCAACAAGGCCAGTGGACTGGATCGCGGTACACCCGCGTCCGGTCACCGCCCAGCCGTTGGAAAAAGCAACGAGGCATAATCCGCGTAATTACTGAAGGAGCCATTTTGTCTAGTCATCTCGTTTATCACCCGAAGCGAGTCAGTAAGAAATTCGGTTCAATTATGGGATATTTTGACCGCACATCCGGAAACCAAGATCCATTTATTTGGAATCGACATTTTTTGCATTCATACTGCCACATTACTCAGTTGCATGCTGCTCAAAGGGGAGACATCAACTTCTGGGTCAGCAGCGACAACCTGCAGACCCTGCCTAATTTATTTTGTGATTTGGTCTTTGTCGTGAAATCGAGGCATGTGTGGTCGAACCGAAACTCTATCCAACGTAGCGACTCTATAGTTGACTCGCAAACAGCTTACGAAGACCATTTTCGCTGGGTAAAGCAGCATCCATTCAGTCGACGGAATAGATTTACCCTTAAGGCGTTTCCAAATATGAGTTTTCAGCCTCAAGATGACAACGGCGACTTAATAGACATTTTACCGATACTTCAGAGACTTGGTTTGTCGTATGAGAAACTACTACAGGGGCTCGTTAATGGGCATCGGTCTAAACCCCTTCAACTTGATCCCGCCTTTGCACAGGCCCTCTACAAACAACTCAGAACAAACAGCTCGCGTCGAATCAAGGGGAGCTGCTTCGAGTACATCCGGACTAGTTCCCCATTCCTCGCAAGTAGATGGCCGTGACGACGTCCAACTAGGCCCCACGACACGGACGGCTGGTGCCGCCGGTCAAGTTCGCCCACGTTGGGAATACAGACTGCCAAGAAAAAAATGAGCTGAGAAGTGGCTACACTGATGGCTGCACCTGTGAGTTTTCTATGACCATAATAAATCGCCATAAACTAACATTTGAGAAACTAGGGTCAATGCTACACGAGTTACAGAGAGACAGGGCCAATCTTTCTTTAATGCTAGAACTCCAAACCCTCTTACTTCGTCAAATTAAGGCTGCAGAACGAAACATTCGCCGTCTCAAGCTGAAAATAAAAGAAACTAAGGCTGCCTTCGTTATTGAGAGACCCTCAAAAGAAAATGCTCTAAAGGCAAAAAGACAACTAGACCTTAATAGCAAGAAAACACAGGAGTATAAGCATCTAATCTATCTATGGAAGTGCTTCGGCGATGGCATTGCGTTTATTTATCTCGACAAGTACGCCCTTAAACATACATTTTTTAATGTGAAAGATGATTCCCCGAAAGAGATGCCTGGCTTTATTACTGGCAAGGCTGGGTTCAAGGAGGAATGGCGCTTCGTTCAAAAAGCTATAGACCAGGGCTGGCCTGTATTACTATGCGACCTCACAAACGTGATCCGACATGGTGACGTATGCGCATTATTCGGCCCTGATCCGTTACTTGTGGAAATAAAATCAAGCAATAATAGAAACCGACGAATTGGCAGACAGATAGAAAACCTTCAACGGCTAGCAAAATTTTATGAGGATGACGGTGCCGATGAATTTAGAGGAATCCAAAATATCCGGAGGGTTGCATACGAAAATGAAGAGATAAACTATGCTTCCGCATTAAACGAATGCATTACCCGATCATATACGGAAGGCATGGCTACTGTGTCACCAGAACCTGGACTTCATTATGCATGCCTTTGGTCGGGATTAGATTCAGACAAAATGCATGAGATATGCAACAACACCTCAATAATTCTCCACTTGAATGAAAAGAAATCAAATGATGATTGGATTTTCTTTTATCCATTCACACTTTCAATCAACCCTGAGCATCTTTATAACTTCATCGAGGGCAGTTTATACCTAATAGTAGTCATCGACTGTAAAATAGTAAAATCTCATTTTTCTAATAATGGCTTACACGCCACTTTCCTATCTGACAAAGACTATATATTACAAATTTGCAGGAACCGGGATAGTCTTGAGCAAGGAGTTTTCCGTGTCTCGCACCATCTATTCCTGCGAATTGCATATGAGTTTCAATCAATTGAATGGTTTGCAAACGAAAGGATTCTTGCCATACAGCGAATCGAGAAAACCCTTACAGATGGAAGGAAGGGACCGCAGTACAAGGTCCCAGAAAGTTGGTTCGGGATAACAGATGCCTTTGATGATATTGATGCTTGATAAAGCGGAAAAATCGACCGCCAGAAAAAGCTGGCGGGCGGATCATGGGGGCACCCGTTGGCTCAAATCATGGAGAACGTGATGAAAGAGATGGAGGAGATGAGTGAACTATTTGCGGTGTGGAGACCGCGAGTTATGCAGGAGAGCGATCATTTTGTGGAGGACGGCATAATTTGCCCGGAAAAGTGGAAAGAGGCAAGCAAGAAAATCTTATTCATTCTGAAAGAAACAAACGATTACAAAAAGAGCATGTGTAATCTGATAAACGAGGCATGTACAACTCGGCCGAGAAGTGGGATGTGGGGTAGCCCCACGTTCCACAACATCGGGCGATGGGCATATGGGCTCCTCTCTTATCCTGAAAGTATATGGGCATACAAGGCGGCAAACACTAATCGTAAAGGTTCGATCCCGTATTGTTCGTTCATAAATGTAAAAAAGACAACGGGTGGGCGCACAGCTACCTCTAGCGTTGAGAAAAGCGCAAAAGAATACTCCAGTTTCCTAAGAAAACAAATTGAGATCATAAAACCTGAAATTATAGTGTTTGGTGGCACATACCAGATTATGAAAGATCATGTATTGCCTGAGCTACAAAAGGTTTCAACTCGAATCCACGCCTACCATAACATAATTTGCATTAACGCCTTCCATCCAGCTTGTACCAAAAAACGATCTTCCATGTACGAGCAAGTCATCATGAACTACCACAGCTACATCAGTAGTCGGGGGCTGTAATGATGCTGTCAAAGGTTTTGAAAGCAGAGTCAAAGTAAACAACGGTAGAGAAACATCGAGAGCCAACACTCCGCAAGAGCTTGTCTCGCTGACGCTCGCGGCTCAGCGGCAGCTCCGTTGGCATAAGAAAGGGAGAGAAGCCAGTGCATGAATTTAAGATTGATGGCCCGGCATTCAAAGATGGCTCACCTATCCACATTTCTGTGGCTGCACTGGACAACTTTCAATCAATAGTAGACAAATCGTACCTTGTACTTGCTGGAGCAAAAAGAATGTCAGCCAAGGACAGGGAAATCTTTTACTTGAGAGCGACAAGCTTTCGCCAAGGATCTTTACTTACTAATTTTGAAATTGTTTTATCTGGCATCCAGCTTGCTCTTCCTTTCGTCAGCCACTTTGGGCCACAAAACTTTTGGGAATATACGAAAGACTCATTTTCATTTCTTAAAAATGTCTGTTCTGCAGTACAAAGAAATGAAAAGCCAACCTATGAATTTAACAATAAAGGAAATGTTTCTGTTCACATCGGGGATAATCATTATCATTATCATGCACCGGTGATTCAGATTGCAGAACTAGCACTGCCGAACTACCAAGAACTGGCGCATTTAATCGACCCATTAAAGGTGAGCACTATATCATCGAAACCTGCAAACCAAGAAGCAGCTGACATCTATATTGGGCCAAATGATAAGGGAATGTTTGACATCCCAACCAGGATTGAACAAGAAACCGTCTCATTGAAGTGTGAGATATATGATTTTAATAAATACAAAAACAAGGGGAAACTTTCTGTCAAAGTGACAGAACAGGCCGTTCCGCAAGGGGATTTCAATTTCGAGATTTTTGGATCACAAGACAATGTTGAATACATATATTCCATGCTAAAGCCACAGGTAGAACTGTATTGTCTCATTGAAATGGTGTCAAACCCGTTTGGTGACGATAATATTCATAAATTGCATATTACAGGAGTCAAGCCTTAATGCGTTTTTCAATGAAGTTGTGCAAATTCAGCCTACCTTGCCACGGACGTCTGAAGAAAAAGTTGTGGCTGGTTTTGCTAGGTGTTTTAGGTTTTCTAGTAATTGCTGGTTCTCTGTGGTTTTTCTTTTCTCAAGTGGGAATGTCTGTCATGAGTGGTCAAGCCGAATGGGGACAATTCGGTGATTATCTTGGAGGTACCACTAATCCAATCCTTGCTTTTTTTACATTTGTCGGTGTCCTTTGGACTATTTCTCTGACGCATGATGATCTTCAAAAAACAACTGAAATGAACAAACAACAAAAAGTATCCGAGCAAAAGGAAACGATATACAGAATTGTAGAGCGTATATACCTGGAGTTAAAGGAAATATTAAACAAACAGGTTGACAACCATAATCCAAAGGAAGGTGTACCTGTTCCGGGTACGGTAACATTGCATGTAGCTATAAGTGATTCTATTTCAAAGTCAGGTATTTGGGAACATGTAAGGGCAGATAATTATTCAGATTTACTTTTAATACATGACCTATTGACTCAATTGAAATTCTATCTGACAAAATACGACAGCTTAGCAGGTGATGATTTGCTTTCTGCTTACTATAAAAGATATTTTGTTGTAGTTAGCATGCATCTTAAACATTTTGAGATCATTCCTCGTGATTTATGTGAATATTATGAACAATTCACTGTGTACTCATAATAGGTAGCACCAAAAGGTTAAGCCACGTCCAATGCAGCAGGATTTGATCGATGAATTAGGATAACGAATCCCGGAGGCAAACAAGTTGCCAACCAGCGCCAAGACCGGCCTTTAAAAAGCCAGTCAGGCTTTGGACGTTGGGCAGCGCTACTCCCGTGCAGCCAAAGCATTGAGTTGAATTACCTTCATCCCCGGTTCATGCTTCAGCAGCCGTTCCATCTCGTTGGCGATGCGCTGTAGGATCGGGCGCAGATCGTCCGCGGTGAGCCTTGTGTAGTGCCTCCCGGTGACGCTGTGGTCGACATGGCCGGTCAGCAGGTTGATGTCCTCCCGCCTTAGCCGCAATCGCTCCCCCGTCGTTATGAAGGTTCTTCTCAGCCCGTGAACGGTCAGGTCGAGCCCGGTCCGCTGGCGCAACTTCTCCGCCCTCAGGGTCACGTGCCCTCTCTTGCCGGTATGCCAGTCTGACGGGAAGACGAACGGGTTCTCTTTCTCCCTTGCCTCCAGCCGCCGTCTGCAGATCTCGAGGGCCTGACTGCAAAGCGGCACCGTGTAGCTCCGCTTGGTGGACTCGGTCTCGTGGCGGATGTGGGCAATGCCGATTTCCAGATTCACATCTTCCCATCTGAGGCTTTGAGCCTCGTTTGGACGCCATCCTTGGTACAGCGCCACCAGAAAGCAGTCCCGGTGCACCGGCGTGAACCGGAGAAGCCCCTCCCAGAAGAGGGGGAACTGTTCCGGCTCCAGCAAGTCATCGCGCACCCTGTGTTGGGCCCAAAGCTTCGCCTCGGAGATCACCCGCACCGGGTTCGCAGCGAGAAACTGCGGATAGAGGATGCTCCCGTACTTGATGACGCTCTGCAGGCACTTGAAGGAGTTCTGCGCCGCGCCGTAGCCGGAGGTCTCCCTGATCTGCTGGTATCGGCTGATGACAACGTCCGGGGTGAGGGTGGAGGCGATCTTCGAAAGGGGAAGCTCGAGCCAGCTCGCGAACTTCGGTCCAACGTGGTAACTGTATGCCTGCCTTGTTGAAGCGGCCAGCGGCTTGTCCTTGAGATAACGCTTGTACAGATCGTCCAGGGTGGGAATGACCTCGGGAGCCACGCTTTTCCCTTCCCTTAATTTCTGCAGCACCTTCGGCGCTTCCCGCCTGGCTTGTTCCGGCGTGATCTCCCCGTAGCGTCCGAGCTTCCCCTTCACGGTCCGGTGCTTCTGAGCACCTTGGTCGAAAATGTCGATCTGCACGAAGAAGGTTTTTACATCACGTCCCACCCTCAGCGCCAACCCCTTTAGCTCGGTATCGAAGTAGTCGACCTGTCCCTTGGGCGGAAACTGGATGGCGTCGATGTTCCTTTTGGTGAGGTGCAACCTCGGCATGATGCGCTCCTTTCCGGCCACCTGAATCCGTCCTACCTAGACTCGCTAGGTAGGAATTAGGTAGGACATAGGTAGGTCTAGGTAGGAAAAAGGTAGGTCCGGAAGTAAAAAACCCGCTAAATCTGGCTTAGAGATTAGCGGGTTTCCGGTGCTGCGTCAAGGCTTAAATGTCTGAAAATATTACGTATTATGCTGTGTTCAAAATCATGCTTAATAATTAAATTAATCTAAGATAAATTCCACAAAAACATTTCCCACATATCTTTCCAGCTCTTG
>MTLC01006758.1_pt1 | contig 11489 bp, 11 predicted proteins | sample 1982451 | NCBI WGS metagenome assembly MTLC01 (sample SAMN05710165, study PRJNA340218) | biofilm metagenome | isolation source: sample SPH anode biofilm adapted to +100 mV | place: USA | collected 2012-02-03 | reverse complement strand
TTGAGCCGGTCCAAGTAACGCTCCACCTCTGGCTGCGAGGCCACGTGATCATGAGGCGCAAGCCCCACGATCCGCTCCAGGTTCCGGCTCTCCAGTGCCCGCATGTCAACGGTGGTGCAGTGCTCGCGTCCCCTGGCATCTCGCCCGAGGCTGAACATCCCGGGAGTCCCGCCGTCCAGGGCGAGGTTCAGCTCCGAAATGGTGTGGGTTCCTCCCGAGATACGCACCGCCTCGTCCAGGACACGTGCGCGGTCGAGAACCGCCTCGCGCTCGGTCAGTTCCCGAAGCGCCAGCCCAACCACCTTCGACGGAGGTTCCGGCTCGAGCTGCGGGGCAAGAGCGCGCCCCTGCTCCAACTCCAACCGCACCCGCTCCATGGAGAGGCCGCACGCCTCGAACCCGCGCCCAAAGATCCGAGTCACCTCCTTGCGGGAGAGGTCACGCTTCGGATCCTTGGTTCCCTGAGCTGCCATCTCGTAGAGCCGGGCATACGACACCCCCTGGTAAAGCCCTTGCGACTTCCACTCCTCCACCTGCCGTTCAATATCCAAACGACGCGAGGAGAAATGCCTGACAAGCTCCGGATCGATCCCCTTCAGCTCGAAATACATCTCGGACCGGTCCTGGACCGTAATCGCGAAACCCATCCCGGAAAGCTCCCGGGCCAGCGCCTGTCGGTACAGAAGCCCCAGGGATCTCTGGTCCTGGAAGAGCGCCTTCGGCTCGTTGGCCTTCCAGCTCCCGTCGCGGGCATGCACCACGTTCAGCACGAAGACATGGGAGTGCAGTTGCGGGTCGATGTTCCTCGACGTGGCGTGGTCGAACTTGGCGGCCACCATGCCCCCGTTCATGACCCCGCCGGGCGAGCGGTAATGACAGTAATGATCCTCCACGTGAGAGAGCACCGACAGAACCGCCTTGTCGTGGGCCTCCTTCATTCCCGAAACCCCTGCGACGTAAGCGACTGAAACGGACTTCGGCGCTGAAAAGGTGCAGTCGTTCCCGGCCCGATGCCGCTCGATGAGCGCCCCCGTATCCGGGTCCCTGGAAACCCTGAAGGAGACGAGCCTGTTGCCGGAGGGAGCTTCCCCCCTGCAAAGGGCTCGGAAATCATCCTCGCTTACCGGGCCCTCAAGCCCGAGGTCCTGACTGCCTCGACCAACCCAAAGCGAGTTGTCCACCAGTGCATCGCCGCGCAGGTAATAGTCTTCCCTGGAGAAGTATCCCTCGGCGTGCCCGGCGCTCATCCCTGGTGAGATGGACATCATGGCTTTTACCCTCTGCGGGCGGGAAGGAGAATCTCGATGGACCATGCTTTACCCCGCGTAGCCCATCACAGGATATTGCAGATGTTTAATCTTTCAATCAAAAAAACAAAACATTTACATTGATTGCAGTTAAATTTGCATGTTAACCTGCTGCACACGAGTTGACGCATTTACCAGTGGCTATCTCGACTGAAGAACCTGTTGTATTAAAGACGAATGCCCGGGTATGACCATCGTTGTTTAGCCCAAGCCAAATGCACTTAGGAAAAAGGAGGCAATATGCGGAAACTGTTTTTTGTATTTTCATTGCTGATCTTGCTTTTGGGCACCTCATATAGTTTTGGAAAAGATGCTTTTGTCTTTAGAAAAGTGAATTGGGGCATGACTAAAGCTCAAATATTAAAATCCGAAAAAACTAAGCCGATGAAAAATTCAGCAGATTTAATCGTGTATAAAGATAAGGTGTTAGGAATAGATTCATATGTGATGTATTCAGTTGAAAACAATTCCTTAGACGGTTGTGGATATATATTCAATGTAAAACATACCACGCCCAATTTGTATATAGATGACTTTTATACTGTTTATAACTCTATGCAAGCTAAATACGGGGAAGGTAAGCTGGACTATAAATGGAAGGATACAACGTTCCAAAATTATCCTGATAATTACGGTATAGCTATTTTAAGCGGAGCACTAGAACTGAGAGCCTCATGGGAAACAGATGCATCGCATATTTCATTGATTCTAAGTGGTGATAACTATAACGCAAACTTGACATCTCACTATTTTGATAAAAACAGTAATAACAGTAACAAGGATAGTGATGCCGACAAATTGTAAAAAGTCTGACGGGACAAGGGTAAAGTAGAGAGCAGGGGCTTCCCCGTTCTGTCTTATCGAAACACAAGTCTGATTTTCCGCACAAGCTGTTGAGGAACAGCGGCGCTAACAAGGTGAGAGGATACGAACTACGCTGTCAGCGAGAGTAGTAAGAGCCGATAGAGTTGAGCACTCCGCGGGGTCACTCAGTCGTTGCACTAAATCGAGGGATAAATGGGACTGCGGCCTTCCGACAGGTTTAAAGCCCCCGCCTAGTAAGACTGACGGCTGTTTTGCGAGAGCACTTTTGGCTAGGTGACATTCAGGCACATCCTTAGACGCGGACGGCTAACGCCGCCAGTCAAGGCCGCCCCCGTTGAAAAGGAAACAATGAAAGAAAACATGAAGAAGGCTAAGAAGCTGAACAGAAAAGTCTTTGATATCATTGATAGAACACAGGTCACAAAGTTTATTACTTGGCTTTTGTTGTTGATCACCTATTCCGCAATATTGTTATTTTTCCTTTCGCTAATCAACCAAGGCATCACTCCTACTTTTTTACCGGATGGTGGTAAACAAATTACCATCTGGGATACGTTATACTTTAGTGTAATAACTGTGTCATCTTTAGGCTATGGTGACTACCGTCCAGAAGGAATAGGACGTTTAATCGTATCAGTAGAGGTCTTGTCAGGGTTAGGCTTGTTCTCGATAATTATTGCAAAATTAGCCTCTGAAAGACAGGGGATCCTAATTCGGCTGCTTTATGCAAGTGATACTGAACGGCGGATTAAGGCATTCACCAAAGATGTAACAGAGTATAGATATATCGTCTCAGAATGGATACCAAATTATATTAATAAAGAAGTAAAAATAAAGCATCTGAAATCTTTGAAACGACTTCTTGGCGGTATCTCAAGCTACCTATTGTACCATGCGACGGAAGGAGTATTGCTACATGTGAGCCCCGAGAGTTACTTAAGAAGATTGTTTAAAGAACTATTCAAACTTCAAGAAGTAATGCTCTTGCATGCAAAAGGATTAAACACCCCAACAGGTGTGAGCGAGAACCTGATCTCAAGATCAAATAAAATTGCTGATATTGCTACATCTTATAAAGAGTGGAGCACTGACCAAGGTATTAAAGCACAATGCGAAGAGATAGTCCGCCGAGCTGCGACCTTTAATCATGAAAAGAAAGTTCAGCAACTTCAGCTGAACGATGCTCTGTTTAAAGCCATATTGGATGTTCTCCCTAATGCTCCACCGGCACCTGCGGACAGTGCATTCGTGTCAGAGAAATTGGAGATATCAAAGACGCTGGCATCTAAGGCACTTGCCGAACTTCGACTTTCAATTCTGTACCAAGAGGTAGAACTTGATTCCAACAATGCTTCTTGCGACTAGCCCTGAGGAACGGCGCATCAAAACAATTAACTTTGAGCGAACAGCGAGGACTGACAGATGAGCATACCGGCCTTTCATCTTGATAATTGGATGTGGAAGTCTTTACAGGATTATGTCGCCTATAGGGATTTATATTTATTGATCACAAATGCGCAAGTGAAAACGGTTTACAAGGAATCGTTACCTGTATTTTTATTAGATCCTGAAATGCATTTACATCCGACGGCTGCGGCAGAATTACGAGATATGGTTGTTGATGGTATATCTAAGTCATTGACTCATTTTGCATCCCTGACGATTGTCAGTATCTGCACAACATACGAAGCAGCCGGAAGAGAATTTTTTACGGCCTTGTTTTATAAATATCCTTACTTTATGCATGATTATATAAAAAGTGAAAACCAGAAGGGCGTTGTGTCATTAAAAGAGGTATTGGATTCAGCAAATTATGAAAAATTACTATCAGTGCTTGCAGATCGAGCTGCAAGTGTTGCGACCAAAGGTGGTTATAATGACATTCTCAGACGAGCCTGCAAGCTGTGCAAAGGCGATGTGGATGAAAAAATATTGCAGGGATTAGCTTCATTGCAAAGGCTTAGAAATAAGATTGTACACGAAAAAAATGCACCAGAAATAAAACTAGACGAAGTCGAAACGGCTCAATCAAATATATCTCAAGCTATTGAGAGACTTGGACACCTTGCAGTACAAAAAGAACTTCCTGGAAAATACTCATATGTCAATCCCTCTCTCATCGAAATTGGAGAAGTAGCCTGTATCGCAGCCGCGAATCTAGATGGAAGTCAGGTTCTCTGCTCTACCCAGAAAACTTATTGAAGCTGATATTCATAAATTGACAAGTGTGGCCCGTAAGTGCTCTATATATTGACCTTTTGAAGCCGGTCAATAACATGTTGGGAGGGAAATAATGGAAGATTTAAGATTTGTGAGCTCTGTAGTTGATGGATTTTTCTCCAACACGCAGATTAGAAAAAGGTTAAAACTTATTCGCGAAAAGAATATTAGTGGTTGGGAGAAGTGGGCTCAGGTTGAATTCGGTATATTCTTAGACGAGCATGACTCAGTTATGCAAGCAGGCAGAGAGGGAATGTTCGCAATAGATGGTCGTAAAAGCGACCGTACCAAGGCTTTTGTTGACTTCGTCTTCAGAAAGAAGAATTGTACGAAAGATCTACTACTTGGAGTAGAGCATAAACAGGTCGATTCCTTTACAAGCTGTCTCTCTAAGATGATAGAAGATGCAAATAAGCTTTGGGGATTAAAAGGAAGAAATTTGAGACAGTGTTATTTACTAGGAATACATAATAAGGAAAATCCAGAAAATGTTGTGGAGTCTGTATGGGAACGATGTGGCGAGATTTTGCCAAGTAAAAAACGGATTGTTTCAAAACCAATTGGTTTAACAGGTTATTCATACACCATATTTTGATTTATGGGTATAACAAGAGGCCTAAATCGTATAGCGTGACGAATTAGGTGAAGGCGATGAAGCTGGTGGGGACAGCTCTGGAAGGTTCCTGGACATTGAACCACCTCAGGTTCCGAAGACACTAGGTAGTCGTTCAGGAGTTAAGAGATCTCTGCTACTTCCACTGCTTCGTTCTAATAGATTGAAAATGTTAAACAACGCCCCTGAGGCGCGCACTTCTCCCGCGAGGTCATGATTCAGATGCAACGTCCCCAGTCCTGCGTTCCTCAGTCATGTCTAGGGCGTCTGCGTGTCTTCGCAATCTCAGAGTCAGGGGTAAAGGGGGAAGATGCAAATGAACGGTTTCGGCGCTATTTCAAATTGTGGATTTTGTGATTCAACCTTGGCAGTTTGGACCTTGTTGTTCAACGATAAGATTTTTGTGCCTTTCGGTAAGAACGAGTACGAAGCTTGGGTCAAGTCTTTTGAATATTATGGGGTGCTTAGAGCTGCTGATTTTCACAACTGGTTAATACCAATCGATGATTTTCGATATTCTAACTCAGTTGAAGAGTATTTAGATAGACGAGAATTTATAAAAGTATACAAAACCAAAACCAACAACAGTTTTAGAACAAACACGTCCGCTGATCAGTCATTTATAGAACTTTCTTATTTATTAGAGCTTGCTGCAAACGAAGAAGTAACAGTGAGCCTCAAACGAGCTGAATATGCCCTAATTGGGGAGTTGACTGTTATAGACTCTATCAGCACTACAAGTTATTTTGAAAGTGACGAAAGACCAATCATATTTCCTGATCTAACAGGGATTGATCTGCCAACAATTATTAAACTTAGGAAAAGCGGATTTCATAAGCGCTTTATTGAGTATTGTGAAGAGCTAAAAATATTAAAAGACAAATCATCAAGAGATAACAAAGTATTGATTGATTTGTTCGAAACAGTTAGCTCAGTAAAACCGAATTTAACTGAAACAATTTTGAAAGGAATAGCCAGTAATTTCCCAGTTGAAATGAAATTTAACCCAGCGTCGTTGGCCATTCTTAGTGGTGACATAGAAAGGTGTAAGAAGTTGAAAAAAGAATCAGGATGGCTTTTTTTTCTTTCAGAGGTAAATGCTGCACGTGGAAATAACTTGGTGATCCAGGGGCCTGGGGGGGCAGGTCTTGATTCTTGACATTCCGGTGGCGGGCACTACAGGCGGGTTCCCAACAAGACGAGTAGAGACTTATGGCTCCGCCGCCGCTCATCCGCCGAGCCGTTATCCAGGAGAATAAAATGCTGAGTAATTTATTGTCTGGTGCAATAGGTGCTGTTCTTGGCTCTCTGGTATCAGTACTCTATGTTCATTGGGCTGAAAGATTGAAATCAAGAAGACAGCTAGCCATAGAAATTATTGATCATATTGAGACTATGTATAACCGTCTGATGGCTTTGGCAACAATTCAGATACCGGAGTTGGCAGAGCATCGTCAATCACGGGGAGTCTCGCTCCTGAGTGAGGATGAGAGAAGACAATATACGGCTGAATTTCTCAGGCTTCTCACGACTTATTCTCCTTTTGCGAAGGTTGAAATAATATTCAATGACAATGCATTGGTGAATGCGCTGGAAAACTTAACAACAGGTTTCCAGAAGGCTTTTCACACCATAAACAATAGTACTGAATTTATGAGAATTCTAAACTCTGAAGTCGATCCACATTATGGCGAGATGTGCAAGTTGCTCAAGTCTAAGACAAGATGAACAAGACGGTGGCTAACGTTCGTCAAGACCAGTCGGCGATACGCCCGCCTCTGATCAGCCTCAAGGCGTTAGGCATATGAGGAATTAGGGAAGGAGTCCAATGGATAACAAGATAAGAGCAACTGTTGACTCCCTCAAGGGAAATCCAATTTTTGTACTCAGCGAGTCCTCCAAAGAGCTCTATCACTCAAATTTTCTTGCTTGGTTGTTGGGACGGTTTCCCAAAGATTTTTGCTCATTATTTGGCGATTTTGATGCTGTTTCGAGGGAGAAAAAATTTGGCCGAAAATCGGTTGATATTGCTCTTCACAAAAAACTGTCTACGGTTGCTGTCATAGAAGTAAAAATAAAGGATATTCTCACTGACTCACAAGCGGCACTGTACGAGAATACAACAGCCATAAAACACCACGTGTCACTATTTCCCAGCCCTTCAGTCGCCGGGTGGAGACAGATTAATTTTAAACAGATTGCCAATATTTTAGAAAAGCTGCACCTCGACCAGTCACCGGAGTCGTCTGTAATAAAATTGTACGTACGAATGTTGAATGATCTTTTGTCGATTGTTAGTCAAGCTGACAATACGCTGCATTACAAGAATATGATTGGTTCTTACTCGAAGTGGCTAGAAGATATACGACTATCTGAAGCATGGAAGCGACATTTCGGGACCAAGTTTTTGTCGCAGGTAAAGTGTAACTTCGAAAATCGGAAAGTCAGCATCAACAACAAATCTGCGACAATAACGTTTGGCACTCTGCAGAAAGGCATCCGGCTTGGAGTTCAAATCGAGGGGAAGCAACTTCGACGATTCGCTGAGCATTCAATGTCAGATATGACGATTCTTCCGCGCTTAGTTCAGTGTGGTTGGTTTGATGCAAGCTGGAGAAGCCCCAAAAGAAAACTTGAGTACTGCACCTATAAGGCAGACCAATATGTTTTCAAATATCAGTGGAAACCAATGGAACTGACGTGGACGCCAACAGAAGTTTCTGAATATCTTGCTCAGGAATGGGAAGTGTTAGCAAATGTCTAACAATCGGCATGATCCGCCGAAGACGGGTCAGACTCATACCCGCTGGGCGTGAAAATGGAAATGGAAAGGAGTAAAGGATGTATATAGGAATGAGCAAAACCTTCGGCCTGCTTACTCAGGAATCATACCTGTCGAAGAATGCGATCCTTTCCTCATTTGACTTGCTCCTAAGGGCGAACCGATTTCAAGATAAAGATGGCTTCTTTTACTCCGCATTTTTTCATATGACTATTGGCCTAGAAAGAATGCTGAAAATGGCGGTAATCTGTAATTACATGTTGAGCAATAACTACTCAACACCTCCAAAAAACTTTTTGCAAAATCAATACCGCCACGATCTGATGGCATTGTATATGGATACATTAGCCTTAACAGAAAAAAATGTAACCAAACAATTTGCTCTCCCGGACGAAAATTCATCTAATATGGAGATTTTGAAGTTCTTAAGCAAGTTTGGGAAAAGTTCAAGGTATTTCAACCTTGATGAACTAAGTAACGCAACAGAAGAGATCAGTCCACTTGAAGAATGGATCAGGATTTCACACGCAGTATACGTAGAAAACACCTCACCTGCGAGGCGGGAACAAGCAGCTTTAAAATTAATGTACAGCTTGGATAGGACAATGTATGGCAATGGTTACACCAAATACTTAGACTCTACTGGCCATCCTATGACAAATTTTGATGTCTTGCACATTCAATATGTAATAAAAAAGTCTGCGCCAATGATGGTATGGAAAATCATCGAGCTTTTCCGTCCATTGCATATGTTACTTGAGCATATAAGTGCGAGCGCTTTAGAGTATGAAATTGAAAATGACGGGAATTTGATGGTAATTCCTCACTTTGAGGATTTCTTTTACTTTTTCTTGTCAGACCGTAAAGCAGCAATGAGAAGAAAGAAATGGCTCGATATATTTAACAATTGATAAACAGTGTGTACTAGCTAAAAATCGGACGCTGAATAGAGTATTCCGAGACGGCGCCAACAATGACCTTCGACACGGATGGCTAACACCGCCGGTCAAGACCGCGCCCATTAGACACCAAAGGAGGGGAAAGGCGATATGTCACAATCCATCGGCGTCCTTGATGAAAATAGGCTTATTCTGATACCTCCTGAGTACTGGGGGAAGCACGAGTTCTCGTTCTACCTCCACGATCAGATGCTTCACATGCTAATACAATATGAGGCGAGTGGCGCACACAACATTGTCCACGATGCCTTTCTTGAAGCTATTAAAGGAAGAGAGGATGGACTTAATGGCGTCAATATTCTTGCCCTGCTGAAAAACAAAGGACTTGAGGAACCCTACAGGCATCACATCATAAGTCATGTTATTGTAGCGCTGACAGCAGATATGCTTCATTTCCTCTTTGAAGCTTTGTTAGCTTTTGAAAAGCGAAAGTTTTCAGTAGGTTTTACGTTGCTTCGAAAAGCACTAAAGGAACATCTATTTTACTTAACATGGGTTATGGCAGATGAAGCTGATTTTATTTCACGATTCGAATGCAAAAATTATGAAACCCTAAACGGTGTGTCTAAAAATCGGAGATTGGAGTTATTTTCAAAAGCAATCGGAGAACTTGCAACGAATGAACTCTTCGATGCTGAAATAATTTGGGCAATGATTTACTCAAAGAATCATTCAAACGGTTTTGAACCAACATGGCAACGAGCTACCCATCTAGTAACTTCTATGGGTGATCTATTAAAAACCGAAGATTACACCCTCAATTTCATCTTTGAAGATCCTGCTGATGACAGTTATTACAACTTTTTATATTCAAAACTTCCTTACATACTGATATATGCGATGCAACTTTTACTTGAATTATTCAATAAAATTCACGTGGTCAATGAAAAGACGTATAGCCATCTTGTTTTGACAACAATGGGATGTTACGAAGCATTATTTCTGGATGGTCGATCCCAGAGAATTTCACGTATGCTTAATTCTAAAATGGGAGACTTGCTGACCTGCCTCTACTGCGACTCCCGGCTGAAGATCACAAAGCGAGAAGCACCTCGGGTATATCTAACTGAACAACTGCTATGTAAAAAGTGTGGGCTGGAGTCTCAAGTGCCGTTGTATTGGCTGTTTTCAAAAGCAAAGATCAGCATCTTGAGGGATGACAAATTTTGATAGTCCTTGGATCACGACTAGGCTGAAAAATACCCTTGTGCGTGGCGAGGGCGCAAGTCGTTGGATCAAATTTAGCCTGGAGATAAGGATGAACATACCACCAGGATACGTTGTGGATTTTCACAGGTTGCCGATGGGGTTTCCTACGCACATGCACGCTTCTACCTTTTGGGAGAGCTTAGGACGCGCAGTAGCAACGTTTGGATTTCTCGAAGAAACTCTGACTAAAGCTATCTTTTCATTTACTGCAACTAAGCCGTATAGCGAAGCCGAAGTGTTGGAGGCGTACAATAAATGGCTACCTAAGCTCGAAAAATCTTTAACTGACCAACTGTGGAACCTAGCGGAGTCATACGGAAAGGCAGTACGCGAACATCCCCATTCAAAACTCGAAGGTTTGGACAACCTTATAGAACACCTGAAAGAAGCATCAAAAATACGAAATGTTATCTGTCACGGCTTGTGGCGGCCTCCTAACGCTGATGGGGCGTCAGTCCCGTTCTTCGTTAATCGTCAGAAAGAGCGATTCGAAACGCCAATAAATGTTGATTTTATAGATCAAGTTCAGAAGCATGTGACTGAACTTATCTGCCTAGTTATTAGTTCAGTTACTTCTATGGGCTGGCAGTTCCCAGGATCTAATGGGCCTGGCAAGGTAATTTGGTAGAGGTATTAAGCGACGCCTAGTGGCTTTGATTCTTGACACTTTGGCCTTAGGGGTAGGGGAAGGCAGTGGGAAGGCCGTGGCTGAGGGGGGGGGGATAACTTCCGGCCGTTGTGCAAACATTGCTACTCCCTTGCAGCCAAAGCATTGATTGGAATTACCTTCATCTCTGGTTCATGCTTCAGCAGCCGTTCCATTTCGTTGGCGATGCGTTGGAGGATCGGCCGCAGATCGTCGGCGGTAAGCCTAGTGTAATGCCTTCCGGTGACACTGTGGTCGACGTGCCCGGTCAACAGGTTGATGTCCTCCCGCCTTAGCCGCAGTCTTTCCCCCGTCGTAATGAAGGTTCTTCTCAGCCCGTGGACGGTCAGGTCTAGCCCGGTCCGCTGGCGCAACTTCTCGGCCCTCAGAGTCACGTGCCCCCTCTTGCCGGTGTGCCAGCCTGAAGGGAAGACAAACGGGTTCTCCTTCTCCCTTGCCTCCAGTCGTCGTCTGCAGATTTCCAGGACCTGGCTGCAAAGCGGTACCGTGTAGCTCCTCTTGGTGGACTCGGTTTCGTGGCGGATGTGTGCGATGCCGATTTCCAGATTCACATCCTCCCACCTGAGGCTCTGCGCCTCGTTCGGACGCCACCCCTGGTACAGCGCCACCAGGAAGCAGTCCCGGTGCACAGGCGTGAACCGGAGCAGTCCTTCCCAGAATAGGGGAAACTGTTCCGGCTCCAACAAGTCATCGCGCACCCTGTGTTGGGCCCAGAGCTTCGCCTCGGAGATCACCCGCACCGGGTTCGCAGCGAGAAACTGGGGATAAAGGATGCTTCCGTACTTGATGACGCTCTGCAGGCACTTGAAGGCGTTCTGCGCCGCGCCGTAACCGGAGGTCTCCCTGATCTGCTGGTAACGGCTGATGACCACGTCCGGGGTGAGGGTGGAGGCGATCTTCGAAAGGG
>MTLC01000023.1_pt2 | contig 11501 bp, 12 predicted proteins | sample 1982451 | NCBI WGS metagenome assembly MTLC01 (sample SAMN05710165, study PRJNA340218) | biofilm metagenome | isolation source: sample SPH anode biofilm adapted to +100 mV | place: USA | collected 2012-02-03 | reverse complement strand
CCCGAACACGTGACCGCCAAGGCCAAGCTCGCCCTGTCCAGGCTCGGCTGAATGCCAGCCGCAGATCGCCTCGTGACGTGCCGTGAAGCACTCACGAGCGGACCACGCTCGGTCGGCGAAGGGTGCTCGACGGCCGAGCGTGGGATTTCTCGAGCGGTGGAGATGCTTCGCGTACATCGTCGAGTCCTGCCGAGCGCTGCCTCATTCGGACGGGAGGACGGCGTGGGCGCACAGGGGACGGTCGGCGAGCGGATGCGAGAGCTGTTCACGCCGCGCATCCCGGGGGTCCTTGTGCGAACCCTCAGGACTCCCACCAGGTCGGGCGACATCCGACCGGTGTGCCCTCGGGGGCATCACCCTGCCACGGCTCGACAAGCCACCAGTGCCCCGGTCATGACGAACCCTTTCCGTCAGAGCCGGCGGTAGCGCCACCCACACTGTTCCGGGTGCGGCCATGCGCTACTGCATACAACTCGCGATCGCAGTCACAAGCGGGATATCGACGATGCCGCGGAAGGGCAGGTTCCTCGGGTTGCTGAGAAGGGTCGCGGGCGAATCGAGCTCTCCCAGGTCGCTCACTACCAGTGCGGCTCCGGTGAAGTCGTCGTCTCCGGTGTAGCTCGATGGGGTGATGATCGGCGGAACCCCCACACCGCAGGCAGCCTTGCACCCGATCCCGCTGTCCTCGATGATGACCGCCTCGTGCGAGGGCACAAAGAGGGCACGCAAGGCGTAGGCGTAGATGTCGGGGGCGGGCTTCTTGTGCGGCACGATATCGCCAGCGAAGACTCGGACATGGCGCGCGAGCGAGGGTTCGATGGCATGCCTGAGCACCGAACGCACGGAAAGCTCGGCCGAGGTCGAGGCGACTGCGATCCGCAATCCTGCCTCCAGTGCCTCTTCGACGAGTCGCCTCACTCCGGGGCGGGCGGTGATCGTGCCGTCTCGAAGGAGTTCCAGGTAGATGTCGGTCTTTCGTCGGTGCCAGCTCGCGACGGCAGCGGCGGGATCGGTGATCCCGAGTTCGCGCGCAACCTCCGGGCTCAGTACGCTGGCCAGCCTCTCCTTCCCGCCACCGATCTTGACGAGTTCGGCATATTCACTCTCGGTCCAGTGGAAGGGCAGGTCGAGTTCGTCGAACATGTGGTTGAAGGCCACGAGGTGCCCGTCCCGCTCGGTATTGGCGAGAACGCCGTCGCAGTCGAGGATCAGTGCCCTGGCCATGATTCTGCCTTGCCCGCCGAGCCGAAGATGTCGAAGAAGGGAGCGACGGCTTCGCGGACCCCGTCATGCACGGCGCGGAGCAACGGGCCCGGTTCCCATTCGTCGGTCATGGAGGCGGTCTCAAGGAAGGCGAGGGCTGATTGCATGTAGGCCCGTTTCACCGCTGTGGATATGTTGATCTTCGAGACCCCGGCATCGATGAACGAGCGGAACTCTTCGGTAGTCAGGCCCGTGCCCCCATGAAGAACGATCGGCATTGCGCAGAGGCGACGGAATTCCGCGGCCCGCTCTGGCCGAATCTGCGGGCGCCCGTGGTACTCGCCGTGGGCTGTGCCCAGATGGGGAGCCAGGAAGTCGACTCTCGCCTCTCGCGCTGCTGCGACGATGCGCTCCGCGGAGTAGGAGTGGGTCGGTCGAGCCACACCGATGCCGTCCTCCACTCCGACAATGTTCTCGACCTCTGACTCCACCTCGACTCGATTGGCGTGCGCGAGCCGTACGACCTCGGCGGTCTGGCGCACGGCTTCCTCGAATCCCAGGTGAGACGCGTCAAAGAGCAGCGAGGACCACTCGGCCTTGACGACCTGCCTGATGATGTCGACGTCAGGACAGTGATCCAGATGCAGTGCGGCCGGAACGCCGGCTTGGGCGGCCGCGTTCCGGAACAACTGGGCCATCCAGTCGACGCCGATCATCCGTACCGTTCGGGTCGAGACCTGGATGATCACCGGTGACCTGGCCTCCTTTGCAGCGGCCATGACGGCTTGGAGGCTCGACTCATCGAAGATGTTGAATGCCGGTACTGCGTACTTGTCCCGTTCGGCGGCCTGCAGTAGCGAAAGCGTGGAGATCACGAAGCCCCCTTACCTGACTAAGCTCGTATATACAAGACTAGGTCTCGTGTTGGAGGCAGTCAATCCCCTCGGGTCGCGAGAGCTGTCGTGGGTGGACCGCTGCCAGTTCCACCGGTCGGCAGCGGGAATCGGCTCGAGTCCGGACCGCCGCGAGGCCGTGGCGCCGACGATCGCGTCCGGCGGTGTTCGCCCGGTTCCTTGCCCGGCGGTCAGTACCCCAGATAGCGCCCGGGCCGGTGGTTCAGCGCGAGCACGATGTTCAGCACGACCGCACCGGCCGCAGAGAGCAGCACGTTGGCCGGCGGCACGACGGTGAGCGCAACCAGGATGATGGTCACGTCCATCGCCATCTGCACGTAGCCGGCTCTCCAGCCCACCTTCTCCTGCACGATCAGCGCCAGCGTGTTCAGCCCGCCCAGGCTCGAGCGGTGCCGGAAGACCATCAGCATGCCCACTCCGGCGAGCAGGTTGCCGACCAGCGTCGCGTAGACGGGGTTCAGCTGCAGACCAGGGAACATCAGGGGGTGCAGGTACGCGAAGCCGGACACCATCGCGATCGAGACCAGGGTCCGCAACGTGAAGTCCCAGCCCTTGCTCCGGACCGCCAGAGCGAGGAACGGCAGGTTGGTCAGGAAGTACAGCACCCCGAACGAGATTCCGGTGGCATAGCTGAGCAGCAACGACAAGCCCGCAGTGCCGCCGGTGACCGCGTGCGCCGACTTCAGCAGGAAGATGCCCAGGGACGCGACGAACGTGCCCGTGACGAGACCGAAGACGTCCTCGACAAGGCTGTGGCGCAGCCCGGACGGCGCGTCCTCGATCGGATGCGTGGTCACCCGACTCCCCGTTCGAAGGTCGCGAGCACGGCGAGCACCCGGTTGTTCGTCTCCGGATCGGCCAGCGTGACCCGGACGCCGTCACCGGCGTAGCCACGCACCAGAACGCCGGCCGCGTCGAAGGCGGCCACCAGGCGCTCCCGCTCGGCGTCGCCGCAGCGCAGCCAGAAGAAGTTGGCCTCGCCGTCGGGCACGACCCAGCCCAGCTCGCGCGCGGCGGCCTCCACCCGCGGACGCTCGGCGATCACCGCGGCGGCGCGGGCGGACACCTCGTCCGCCGAGTCGAGTGCGGCGAGCGCTGCGGCCTCGGCCAGGTTGCTCACCGAGAACGGCACCTGGGTGCGGCGCAGACCCTCGGCGATCTCCGGACGGGCAAGCGCGTAGCCGACTCGCAGCCCGGCCAGGCCGTACGCCTTGGAGAACGTCCGCAGCAGGCACAGGTTCGGGTACTGCCGGTACAGCGCGAGGGTGTCCAGTTCACTGGACCCGAACTCGCGGTAGGCCTCGTCCAGCACCACGAGCACGCTGGTGGGCACCAGTTCGAGGAAGCCGGCGAGCTCATCGAGCGCGATCCCGGTTCCGGTGGGGTTGTTCGGCGAGCACAGCAGCACCACCCGGGTGCGCGGGGTGATCGCCGACAGCATCGCGGGCAGGTCATGGCCCTCGTCCGCCCGCAGCGGTACGCGGATCGCGTTCGCGCCGGCGATCTGGCACAGGATCGGGTAGGCCTCGAACGAGCGCCACGCGAACACGACATCGTCCCCTGCGTCACAGAGCGCGCCGACCAGCTGTGAGAGCACGCCGACGCTGCCCGGCCCGACCGCGACCTCCTCGACACCGACGCCGTTCACCTCGGCCAGGCGCTGCCGCAGGGTCGCGGTGGCCATGTCGGGGTAGCGGTGCACGCGTCCGGCGGCCGCGGCGATCGCCTCCAGCACCTTCGGCAGCGGCGGGTAGTGGCTCTCGTTGGACGCGAGCGGGGCGATGTCCCCGCCCGTGGCCTTGCGGCCCGCGACGTAGGCCGGCAGGGCTTCGACGGCGGCACGAAGCCGGGGGAGGGCGACGGGATCCACGAGTACACCTTTCGACTGGTGCGGCTATGGTCGCGAACCTTCGGCACTGTGCGCAACTGGGGTCGGACAGTATGTGCATCCTGCTTCCCTTTCGGCCCTGGATTGAGCAGGATGCTCAGCATGAGTCTGATCGATCCCCTGGACGCAAGGATCCTGCTCGCCCTCGACGACGACCCGGACGCCACCACCCTCTCCATCTCACGCAGTCTCGGCGTGGCCCGCAACACCGTGCAGGCCCGGTTGAAGCGATTGCAGGCAGCCGGCGCCCTGCGCGACTTCGGCCAGCGGGTCGACCACGCCGCCCTCGGCTATCCGCTGGTCGCGTTCGTGTCGCTCGAGATCAGCCAGGCCAACGGCGAAGCGGCGGCGGCCGGAGTGGTGGCCCTTGCCGAGGTGATCGAGATCCACTCCACCACCGGCGACGCCGACCTGCTGGTGAAGGTGGTCGCCCGGGACACCGCCCACCTCTACCGGGTCACGAACGCGATGCTCGAGATCCCCGGCGTGACCCGGAGTAGTACTGCGATCTCGCTGGCCGAGGTGCTGCCCACCCGGATGCGCGCCCTGCTCGAGGTGGCTGCGCGTGGCTGACCCGGTGCGGATGCGGTTCCGTCGCTTCGTCGCGTCCTCGCGCAAGCGGGCGCCCCTGTATTCGCGGATCAGCGCAGCGCTGGCGGACTGGCCCGGTCTGGAGGAGCTCCTCGCGGACGCGCCCGACCCCGCCCGGGTTCCGGTGAACCTGTTCGCGGCCGTCCACTACCTGCTGCTGGCCGATCCTGCCGAGCCGCTGGCCCGGTTCTACCCGAACCTCGCCGGTGGGCGCGCCGACACCGGTGACCCGGCGCCGGAGTTCCTCGCCTTCTGCGCGGACCACTCCGCGGAGGTTCGCGAACTGGTGGCGACCCGGCTGCCCCAGACCAACGAGGTCGGCCGCGCGTCGGTGCTGGTCGCGGCCCTGGGGGAGCTGCCTCGGGGGCCCCGCGCCCACCTCGACATCGGAGCCAGCGCCGGGCTCAACCTGATGCTCGACCGGCTCGCCTACAGCGACGGCCACGGCGTGTTGGGTGGATCAGACCTGGTGCTGGAGTGCACGGTGCGTCCCGAGGGCCGGCGACTGGCAGGGGAACTCCCTGTGATCACGTCGCGGTTGGGCCTGGACGCCAACCCGCTCGACCTCACGAACTCCGAGGATGCCCGCTGGCTGGAGGCCTGCGTGTGGCCCGACCAGGCCGACCGGTTCGTGCGGCTGCGACGGGCGATCGAACTGTTCGTGGCCGACCCGGCGCCGCTGCGGCGCGGCGACGCGGTGGCGGACCTGCGCTCGGCTGTGGCCGCACTGGGCCCAGGGATTCCGGTGGCGACCACGACCTGGATGCTGTGCTACCTGGACGCCGGAGCGCAGCGGGAGTTCGCTGCCGTGCTCGCCGGTATCGGAGCGGAGCGCGACCTCGACTGGGTGTGGGCGGAGAGCCCCTCCGTCGTCGACGTGCTTCCACTCCCGGACGCGCTGGTCGGCAGCGACCCCACGCTGCTCGGGTACTCGAGCTGGCGCGACGGTCGTCGTACCGACCGGGTCCTGGCCCAGTGCCACCCGCACGGCTACTGGCTGACCTGGTGGTGAGTTTCGGGCCGCCCGGACCGGGTATCCGGGTGGAGACACCCGAATGAAGGAGCACCACCATGACCACGACCACGGGAACCGGAATCGCCCTGCTGGTGATCGGCGCCATCCTCAGCTTTGCCGTGCGGGACTCGATCTCCGGGGTGAACCTGACCCTGATCGGCTACATCTGCATGGGTGCGGGCCTGCTGGCTGTGATCCTCGGCCTGGTCACGAACGCGCAGGCCACCCGTCGCACCAACGTGGTGGAGCATCGCGACGAGCAGGCCTGAGCACGGGGGGCTGTCGCTGCGTCGGGGGTGAGGAGATCAGGCCTCGCCGCCGTTGCGGCGGAGCACCTCGCTGAGCCGCTCGGCTGCGGCGATCACCGCCGGGGCGTGCAGGCGTCCGGGCTGGCGGGAGAGACGCTCGATCGGGCCGGACACGCTGACCGCTGCGATGACCTTGCCGCTGGGGGAGCGCACCGGAGCCGAGACGGAGGCGACGCCGGGTTCGCGCTCTGCGACCGACTGCGCCCAGCCGCGGCGGCGGACGGTGGCCAGGGCCACCGCGGAGAAGGAGGAGTTCTGCAGGCCGCGCTGGATCCGCTCGGGATCCTCCCAGGCCAGCAACACCTGGGCGGCCGAGCCGGCGCCCATGGTCAGCTGCGTGCCGACCGGGATGGTGTCGCGCAGGCCGGAGGGACGCTCCGCTGCGGCTGCGCAGACGCGCATGTCGCCCTGACGGCGGAACAACTGGGCGGACTCGCCGGTGATGTCACGCAGGCGGGCCAGTACCGGACCGGCGGTGGCCAGCAGGCGGTCCTCGCCGGCTGCGGAGGCCAGCTCGGTGAGGCGGGGTCCGAGCACGAAGCGTCCCTGCAGGTCGCGACTGACCAGGCGGTGGTGCTCGAGAGCGACGGCGAGGCGGTGCGCGGTGGGCCGGGCGAGCCCGGTGGCTGTGACGAGGCCGGCGAGGGTGGTCGGGCCTTGCTCCAGGGCGGTCAGCACGAGAGCCGCCTTGTCGAGGACTCCGACGCCGCTTGAGTTGTCCATAGGATAAGACTGCCGTCTCGCATCATGATATGCAAGCTGATAATGTTGCCGAGCGATAGCCCACCACGCTGCACTGATGGAGGTCCGATGGGCAAAACCCTGAGTGACAAGGTATGGGAGAAGCACGTCGTCCGCACGGCGGAAGGCGAGCCCGACCTGCTGTACATCGACCTGCACCTCGTCCATGAGGTCACCAGCCCCCAGGCCTTCGACGGGCTCAGGCTCGCCGGGCGGCCGGTGCGGCGCACCGACCTGACCATTGCGACCGAGGACCACAACACGCCGACGCTGAACATCCTGGCGCCGATCGCCGACCCGATCTCGAAGCTCCAGGTCGACACCCTGCGCAAGAACGCCGACGAGTTCGGCGTCCGCCGGCACTCGCTGGGCGACCTCGACCAGGGCGTCGTGCACATCATCGGTCCCCAGCTGGGTCTGACCCAGCCCGGGCTGACCGTGGTGTGCGGCGACTCGCACACCTCGACGCACGGCGCCTTCGGCGCGCTCGCCTTCGGCATCGGCACCTCGGAGGTCGAGCACGTGCTGGCCACCCAGACCCTGCCGCAGGCCCGTCCCAGGACGATGGCCGTGAACATCAACGGCACCCTGGCCGAGGGCGTCACGGCCAAGGACATCGTGCTGGCCCTGATCGCCAAGGTCGGCACCGGTGGCGGCCAGGGCTACGTCGTGGAGTACCGCGGCGACACCATCCGCAACCTCTCGATGGAGGGCAGGATGACGATCTGCAACATGAGTATCGAGTGGGGGGCCAAGGCCGGCATGATCGCGCCGGACGAGACCACCTTCGCCTACCTGAAGGGACGTCCGCACGCGCCCGAGGGCGAGGACTGGGATGCCGCCGTCGCGTACTGGCGGACCCTGTTCTCCGACGACGACGCGGCATTCGACCGCGAGGTCGACATCGACGCCTCCACGCTGACGCCGTTCGTCACCTGGGGCACCAACCCGGGGCAGGGCGTCCCGCTGGGTGCCACCGTTCCGTCGCCGGCCGACTTCGCCGACCCGGTCGACCGGGCGTCCGCCGAGCGGGCGCTGGAGTACATGGGACTGAGCGCGGGCACCCCGATGCGCGACGTGCACGTGGACACCGTCTTCCTCGGCTCCTGCACCAACGGGCGGATCGAGGACCTGAGACTGGCAGCCTCGGTGATCAAGGGACGGAAGGTCGCCGACGGCATCCGGATGTTGGTCGTCCCCGGCTCGGCCCGGGTCCGGCTGCAGGCGATGAGCGAAGGCCTGGACAAGGTCTTCACCGACGCCGGTGCCGAATGGCGGGAGGCGGGTTGCTCGATGTGCCTGGGTATGAACCCCGACCAGCTGGCGCCGGGGGAGCGCAGCGCGTCCACCTCCAACCGCAACTTCGAAGGCCGCCAGGGCAAGGGCGGACGCACCCACCTGGTGTCGCCGGCGGTGGCCGCTGCCACCGCCGTCCGCGGCACCCTGAGTTCCCCGGCCGACCTGTAAGGAGATCGAGATGGACAAGTTCAGCTCGCACACCGGCATCGCCGTCCCGCTGCGGCGCAGCAACGTCGACACCGACCAGATCATCCCGGCCGTCTACCTCAAGCGGGTCACCCGGACCGGATTCGAGGACGGGCTGTTCGCTGCCTGGCGCGGCGACAGCGAATTCGTCCTCAACAAGGAGGAGTACAAGGCCGGCTCGATCCTGGTCGCCGGACCCGACTTCGGCACCGGGTCCTCGCGGGAGCATGCCGTCTGGGCGCTGCAGAACTACGGCTTCAAGGTGGTGATCGGCTCGCGCTTCGGCGACATCTTCCGCGGCAACTCCGGCAAGGCCGGCCTGGTGATCGCCACCGTGTCGCAGGACGTCGTGGAGAAGCTGTGGGACATCGCGGAGAGCGAGCCCGGCATCGAGTTCACCGTGGACCTGCGGCACCGCACGGTCGAGGCAGCGGACAACGTCTTCGAGTTCAGCATCGACGACTACACCCGGCAGCGCCTGCTCGAGGGGCTGGACGACATCAGCCTCACCCTGCAGCACGAGGCCGAGATCGCCGCGTACGAGGCGAACCGCCCGGCCTGGCTGCCGCGGACCCTGCCCGTGAAGACCGCGGGGTGAGGTCCGGTTCGGTTCCCGAGCCTGGGCCGGCCCGGGGGCCCGTCGAGGCCGCGTCCCCACGCACGCCGCTGAAGCTGGCCAATCCGACGCCGGTGCAGCCCACCTACCGGAGGCTGGCCCGGTTCGCGGGCTGGCTGCTGCGGCGGATCACCGACCAGGACTGGGACAACGCCGAGCACCTGCCCCGCACGGGCGGCGCGATCGTGGTGAGCAACCACATCTCCTATGCCGACCCGCCCGCGCTCGCGCAGTACCTGATCTGGCGCGGACGCTGGCCCCGTGCGCTCGGCAAGTCGGACCTGTGGAAGGTGCCGGTGATCGGGCGGCTCGCCCGGGCCACGGGACAGATCCCGGTGGAACGGGGCACGGAGCGGGCCAGGGACGCCCTCGTCCACGCACAGGACGCGCTCGAGGCGGGTGAGCTGATCATCGTTTACCCCGAGGGCACGATCACCGCCGACCCGGACACGTGGCCGATGACCGCCCGGCCCGGCGCGGCCCGCCTGGCCCTGAAGACCGGCTACCCGGTGATCCCGGTAGGCCAGTGGGGCGCGAACTTCATCATGCCGGGCAAGCGGCCGGGCTGGCCGAGGCTGTGGCCGCGCCGCACCCTGGTCTTCCGCACCGGGGCGCCGGTGGACCTGTCCGACCTGGCCGGGCGCACCGATTCCGAGGCGGTCGTCGCCGCGGGCGTACGGATCATGGACGCGGTGACTGCGCTGGTTGCACAGATCCGCCAAGCAGATCCGCCCGAGGGTGTCTACGACATCAGGGTGGGCGCGAGGGTGCCGCGCGGCTAGGTAGGGTGAGCGCGTGACGAATCCCCCCAAGGTACGGGTAGCGCTCATCTTCGGCGGGGTGAGCTCCGAGCACGAGATCAGCTGCCTCACCGCTGGCGGGGTGGCCCGGGCGATCGATCCCGAGCGGTTCGAGGTGATCGGCATCGGTATCACCGGTGACGGCTGCTGGGTGCGGATCCCGATCGATGAGTTGTCCGGTTACGAGATCAGCGACGGCCGGCTGCCCCGAGTGGCGAGCGATCGCCCCGAAGCCGTGCTGCTGCGCGGCGCCGACGGTGCCGAACTGGCGACCAGGGAGGGCGACCGTCTGGCCGACATCACCCGGATCGACGTCGCGTTCGCGCTGCTGCACGGTCCGTGGGGCGAGGACGGCACGATCCAGGGCCTGTTCGAGATGCTCGGCCTTCGCTACGTCGGTGCGGGCGTCGCCTCGAGTGCGATCGGCATGGACAAGGACCTGATGAAGCGGGCAATGGCCGCGGCCGGGCTCCCGGTGGGGCCATGGGTGGCGATCACGCCCGCGCAGTGGCGCGACGACGCCGCCGAGTGCCTGGCCCGGGTGGACGCGGAACTCACCTATCCGGTGTTCGTCAAGCCCGCCCGGGGCGGCTCCAGTATCGGGATCGCCCGGGTCGAGGACGCGTCCGGGCTCAAGCAGGCGATCCTCGACGCCCAGCGCTACGACCCGAAGGTGGTCGTGGAGCAGGGCTTCGTCGGCGTCCGCGAGATCGAGGTGGCGGTGCTGCAGGATCTGGCCGGGTCACCGCGCACCTCGCTGCCCGGCGAGATCCTGATGCACACCGACGACGCCTTCTACGACTTCGAGGCCAAGTACCTGCCCGAGGAGCAGGTGACCCTGGACGTGCCCGCGAAGCTCACCCCGGAGCTGCTGGCCTCCATCCAGGACCTCGCTGCGCGCACCTTCGCGTCCATGTCGGTCGAGGGATTGGCCCGGGTCGACCTGTTCGTCACCCCGGACGGCACGCCGTGGGTGAATGAGCTGAACACCATGCCCGGCTTCACCCGCACCTCGATGTTCCCGATGATGTGGGCCGCGAGCGGGCTGGAGTACCCCGACCTGATCGCCACGCTGGTGGAGCTGGCGCTGGCGCGCCCGACGGGACTGCGGTGACCCGAGACGAACCGCCCCACCCCGGCAGTCAGGGCTCGCCCCCGAATCCGGCGGGCCGGCCCGGGCAGACGATCGGCGAACTCGGCGAATTCGCCCTGATCGACCGCGTGACCGAGGGGCTGGTGGCGTCCGGGCCGGTGCTGCTCGGCGTGGGCGACGACTGCGCCGTGCTGCGCCTGGCCGGCGACCTGGCCGTCTCCACCGACACGATGGTCGAGGGTGTGCACTTCCGCCGGGACTGGTCCAGCGCGGAGGACGTCGGGCGCAAGGCCGTGGCGTCCTGTGTCGCCGACGCCGAGGCGATGGGCGCCGCACCGATCGGCCTGGTGATCAGCCTGGCCGCGCCCGCGTCCACCCCGATGGAGTGGGCGACCGGCTTCGCCGCCGGGGTGAGGACGGAGTGCGAGCTCGCCGGCGTCCAGCTGGTCGGGGGCGACACCACGTCGGCCGGGCAGATCGTGATCACCGCAACGGTCCTCGCCGACCTGGGCGGCCTGCCGCCGCTGACCCGTGCCGGGGCGCGTCCCGGGCAGGTGCTCGCGATGGCCGGACGCCTCGGCTGGGCAGCCGCAGGGGTGGCCGTGCTCGGGCGGGGCTTCCGCTCGCCCCGGGCAGTCGTCGTGGCACACCGGGTTCCCGAGCCGCCCTACGGACAGGGCCGGGTGGCGGCGGAGGCCGGTGCGTCGGCGCTGATCGACATCTCGGACGGGCTGCTGGCCGACCTCGGCCACGTCGCAAGGGCGTCCGGCGTGACCCTCGACGTGGATACGTCCACCCTCGAGGTCGCCGAGCCGCAGCAGGCCGTGGCGGCTGCGGTCGGCGGGGG
>MTLC01000800.1_pt3 | contig 11537 bp, 9 predicted proteins | sample 1982451 | NCBI WGS metagenome assembly MTLC01 (sample SAMN05710165, study PRJNA340218) | biofilm metagenome | isolation source: sample SPH anode biofilm adapted to +100 mV | place: USA | collected 2012-02-03 | reverse complement strand
GAGCCCCACCCGCCCCACCAGCAGATTACTGCTCGTTCACTAGGCATCTTACGCCGGCTCCAGCAGGTCGCAAGAGGCCAGTGGGTTGCACATCAGACCCCCCTTATTGCACGATATGCGCAGGATGTGCGTTTGGGATCGGAGGGTCGATGGGGCGCGAACGTCGTCAGTTCGGGTCGATTCGCAAGCTCGTCTCGGGTCGGCACCAGGCGGTCTACACCGGTCCGGACCTGATGCGGCACGTCGCCCCGACCACTTTTCTGGCGAAGATCGACGCCGAGGGCTGGCTGCATGAAGAGCGCAAGCTGATCGAGGCCAACGAGTGGTCTCCGCCGAAGCACCGCACCGAGAAGGCGCGGGCCGTGTCGAACTCTCCCGACTTCGAGATCTACGCAAAGCGGTGGATAGCGAAGCGCCGCACCGACAAGGGCGAGCCGCTGCGGGCGTCCACGCGGGCGAACTACGAGGCGACGCTGGAGCACCACCTGGTGCCGACGTTCGGCCGGATGCGGCTGCGGGACATCACCAAGGGTGCGGTGCGCCGGTGGTACGAGGACACCCTGGAGGGCAACGGCGACACTCCCCGGGCGAATTCGAAGGCGTACGGGCTGCTGCGGGCGATCATGAACAGTGCGGTCGACGAGGACCTGATCGAGGCCAGTCCGGTCCACATCCGCGGCGCCGGCTACCAGCCGAAGCGGCGGCGCCTCGAGCCCGCCTCGATCGAGGAACTCGACGTGATCGTCGAGAACATGCCCGAGAGGTGGAAGCTGTTGGTGCTGCTCGCCTCCTGGTGCGCGCTGCGCTACGGCGAGATCGCCGAACTGCGCCGCAAGGACATCAAGCTTCGCCATGTCGGCGGACGCTGGACCGGGGTGATCCAGGTGCGACGCGGCGTAGTTTGGGTGAACCGCAAGATCCAAGTCGAGCCACCGAAGTCGGAGGCCGGCATCCGCGACGTCGCAATCCCGCCGCACCTGATCCCGATCATCAAGGAGCACCTCGAGACGTTCGCTGCGCCGGGCCAGGAGGGCCTCCTCTTCCCCGCCGCCAACGGACGCCAGCAGTGGCCATCGACTATCACCAGCTACTTCAAGAAGGCCGCGACGGTCGCCGGGCGCTCGGACCTTCGTTTCCACGACCTTCGCCACACGGGCGCTGTCATGGCCGCCCAGCAGGGCGCCACGCTCGCCGATCTCCAAGCACGACTGGGTCATTCGACGGCGAATGCTGCGCTGCTCTATCAGCACACAGCCAAGGGCCGAGATCAACTGATCGCCGATAGCCTGTCGCGACTGGCGTCTGGTTGAGCGAAGCTTGTGTAGCGCCTTATCGGGTGACAGAACCTAACAGAAGATGATGCCAACGACTTAGGCGATCAAGGTCCTCGGGTCCTATGAGTCTCATGTGCGAGACCTGGTGCCTGATTGGCAGCACCTCCTGCGAGAAACGCCTCCAAACAGACGACTCCAGACCCAAGGCCCCCAGTTCACTAGCTCGATCCTGTCGGAGCGCTAGCAGTTCCGAGAGAGTGAGCCACTCGAGCGGGTCCCGAATGCGCCCCGTTCGCCTGACGTTCTTGTAGGCCACCTCGCCGGCTCGTTTCAGGATCTCCACGTCGAGCCCTGCTGTGAGGCAGTCACTCTTCCAACCATTCCCCCATTTGGCGATCGCGGCGCTCCGGATCGCCCGACGAAGGATTCGCTCGCAGCCCCAAAGAAGCTCGTAGGCTTCCGCGAGCCCGCCCGGTGGAACGACGCTTGACGCGATGTAGTCCGACAACGCCTCCTTGAGGGGCTTGATCAAGCCGGATGAACTCCACTCAAAATCCGTTACTCCGGGCACTATCAGGCCCGCGAAGTAAAGAGCATCGAGTTCAACGGAGCGCAGTGCATTGAGTGCTTCTCGGGGCGGCTGCGGGCTCTCGAAAAGGGCCTCATCCAGGCGCGCTGCCAACTCCAGCCCGAGCTCACCCACGACATCGCGCAGCCAAGCGACTGGATCGTCGCCCGCCCTCCAGCCAGGGAATCGTCCAAGCGGATCGCCTGATGCCTCCGGCAACAGCGGCAGGTGGACAACCTTCGCGTCCTCCAGAACCGAGCTGCCCGGGACCTTTGGGTAACGGATTCGGGGGTACTTGCTCAGCATCACTACCCGCGACCCCCCGGCGAGAAGCTCATCCGTCTTCGCCCTGAGTAGACCGAGCGGGTGGGGGCGACCCCCACCACCACCCTTCCTACAGATCGACTCCAGATCCGTCACGCAAATTGAGCAGCGCGCGGTGGGCACCGGGGTCTCAAGGTACTCGTCGACGGTTAGTTGTTCATCGCAGAGCGCTGCGACATCAGCCGTCATGCGACCGAATGCTGTCGTCGATGGCACCAGAACTAGCGGATACTGCGAGAGCTTGGAACTTACGGAATCAAGGCAATCCTCGGTGCTCATCGCGCCAACTCCAGCAGTGAGTTGAGAGCGTAAGTATGTCCGTCCTCGTTCACTAGGCCAAGGTTCACCAGGTGGCGCACGGCCTGTCCTTCAGATCTGGCAAGATCGTCAAAGTCTGCGGGGTCATCCATCAAGAACTCAAGCAACAATGCCTCGGTCTTGTAGTAGCGTTTCACGTGATTGAGCATTTCCTGCACATGGCCTGCAACTTCGGACCTCCAAGGCACGAATGCTCGCTGAACCTCAGGAACTCCAACAAGGCGTCGATAGATTGCTTGAGGCAGCTGCTTGACCGCGGCCGAGGCTAGACTCCGGTAGAGGAATGCGTGCCCGCCTGAACCGTCGAAGAGTGCGGCCAGTGCGCGGGGATCGAACTCGATTCCCATTTTCCCACCTGTGACCGTCGAAAGCTCGTCTGCTTCCAGCTTGGTGAACGGTTTGATGTAGTACGTCTTTGCCCAAGAGAAGAGGGGATTGGGCCGCCCGTAAAGACGACCGCTCTCAGTAATCGCGGAGGCGAGACCGGACAGAAGGAACGTGAAGTTGGAGGATTCCTGAACCAGGCTTCGAAAGGCGCCCAGCATCTGCGCGATGCGTGGCAGGTCACCCTCCGCGACGTCGACCTTGTCGGACGTGAGGTACTCCACTTCGTCCAGCATCAGCAGTATCTGAAGTCCGGTCGGCTCTATACGAACGAGAAGGTCCTGGACGGCCTCCTTCCAATGGACGATCGAGGGAGACTCAAGCCGATCTAGTTCGGAGGAAGATACACCCTTCTCAGTTAGGGCCGAACGAAGACGCCGTGTGACGTGCTTCAAGATGTCATCCGTCGGATCATCTGGCGGCGCAGGAAACACCTCGAGATCGACCAAGATCGGGACGACGTCCTTCCCGGCTGTAACGGCTAGCTCGAGTAGGGTCGATGTCTTCCCAGCCTTCCTGAGACCGTAGATCCCAGCGACCCGCCGCGTGCGGATGTCATCCCGCAACTCCTGCAAGAGGACTCGTCGGCCGAAGAACCGCGAGCCTCTTACGGGAGTGGCCTCGTAGAAGAGGTCACGACTGTAGATGTACTCGCGCAGCAATTCGATTATGACTAGTGGGTCGTCTTGGATTTCCACAGGCAATGGAACCAACAGGAGGTCAGGACTTGACCAGTCATCAAGCTTGGCGCGCAATCTAGGGTCGCGCGCGCTTATGAAGACAACATCCTGCGTAACATGAGGGTTGGCGTGGTTGGCTTTAAGGACATCCTTTATGGCCTGCAGACTATTCGTCTTGAGGTCTCGGTGGTGGCAGTAAAAGAAGATCACTTCGCGGGTGAAACCGAAGGCCGACTCGATCGCTCCACTGAATCGCACGTGCACCGGGCGGACTGATCGCAACGGACGCTCGACGTAGGCGAACTGGCTACCCAACCTCTGCAGGGCGTCCAGATGGACTGCCGCCTCCGGAAACTGGCTCGTTACTTCGCCGATCCTCCGAAGCAGATCCGGGTCGACCGGCTTCTTCTGCGCGCCGGCGTTCCAGCCTCCCTGCATACCGGGCAGCCCGTCCACCTCAGTGGTGGCTACCTGCTCGCTCTGCGGAGTGGGTGTCTCCGGGCCTGCAGAAGGCTTGAACGGGTTACTCCGGGGACGAGCGGCGCCGGGCCGCGGGGCCGAACGCGGGAGACGCAACCGCATCGCGATCCTCTCCTTGACTCGCCTGACAACGGGCGCCTCGATCGTGCTCGACGCTGATCGAACGAACTCGCCCATGTCATTGAGGGTCTGGAGGAGTTCTTTCGACTCCATTCCAAGTTCCTTCGCGAGTTCGTAGACATGCACCTTGGCCACGCGACTATTAACCCACAGCCGACTGACACTCGCCCGCATCTACCAGTTGCGACTCGTTGGCACCCGTTGGAGCAGATGCTCGAGGTCGCCCACGCGAACCCGGATGATCCGCTTCCCGGTGCGAAACGCCGGCAACTCGCCCGCCGCGATCCGTCGGCGCAGCGTGTGCACACTGATGCCGAGCATGTCGGCGGCAGCGGCCAGCGAGATGAAGGCGCCGGGCTTGGTGCTCTCGATGACGGACATGGTCTCTCCTTCTTGGTAGGTGTTCAGAAGCCGACGGATGGGCCGCCGCGGTCTCGGTCGTGGCCCCAACTGGGCAGGTGTTCCTCCTCTGGCCGGCGGCGGCGTGGCGGAGCAACGGTCTCCCAAACCTCCTCGGTTCGTGGCGGCGGCCAGCCCAGCGGCACACCGGCTGTACTGAACACTCGCCACCAGAGGGCGGAGGCGGCATGCTCATCCGGCAGTGGTCCCTCCGCGAGCGCACGCTCGACCACGTGAGGAACGTCGACGCCCCTCGCCGCGAGAGCGTGGAGCCGGCGCGCAATGACGAGCCGTTCCGGGTCGCGTGCGAGCGCCGGGTCGAGGCTGGGGAGACGCCGTCCCCATTCCCCTGTGCCGAGCGAGCGATCGAGCCGCGCGTCGAGGTCGCGCTGCCAGTGCGCTGCTGCCTCCCCCACGGCCGGCGCCCCGGTCGGACGCAGGTCGGACGCCGGCACGCCCATCACCGCGCGCCAAACCGAGATGTCGCCGAGTAAGGCCCCGTTCTCGAACATCCGGGGGGTGAGTGACACCGACCCCAGCCAGTCCGGAGGGCGGTGGTGCGAACGGACCTCCCACCGCACTGCGCCTGCCAGCCGCACCACCCTCTCGGCGCGAGCCTGCAGGTACGGTCCCCACACCTCGTCCTGTGCCACCCGGCTCGGGACGCCACGCAGCCACGGCAACGGGCCGGGGGCCTTCTCAGGGACAAGCAGGTGGAGTCGGTGGTCTAGCACCGCGGCCGGGTCACGGGCGGTGTCCAGCTCTCCCATGCCGACCGTCTCGCGCAGCAACCTCACTGGGTCGTGCCCGTCGGCGGCGCACCCGAGCAGGTCGGCGCGCAGCGTGTCCCACGCCGGGCTCTCGGTGAGCCACAGGACGAGGTTGTCGGCCTCCTGGTCGAGCCGCCGGCCGATCTCCGGCCCGAGCACCTGCTCGGCAGCGACACCGAGCGCGTCGCTGTACCGTGCGACGGCTGGCGCCAGCAGCCTCGCCGGGTCGTCCTGCTCTCGCAGCCGGGTTGATGCCGACTCGGCCACGTCGTCGTGAGACAGGATGCGTTCCAGTCGTTCGACGCCGGTGAGCAGGTAGGTCGCGTCGGTGTGGACCAGGCCGTGCGGGTCGCCGTCCCCGACGACCTGCAGGTAGAGGTGGTTCGCCTGCCGTCCGCGGGTGAGCATCGTGTAGATGTCCTGCCGCGATTCCTCGCCGCTCGCGAGCCCGTGCATGGTGTCGGCGGTGAGGCCTTGGGCGCCGTGGATCGTGGTGGCGTAGCCGAGGTCGACCCACTCGCTCACGTAGTCGGCGGGCAGGGTCACGGCGTGCTTCGAGCGCAGGCTCTGGACGCGCAGGCTGCCGTCCGCCGACACGGACGCGACGCGCCAGCGGTCGCCGTTCTTCACCCAGTCGCGACTTCCGACCGGCAGGCGACGAGCGTTGTGGCGCGTGATCACAAGGTCGCCGGCAACTGCGAAGTTGCCGTCGGCGAGGCCGGCGCCGCGACCGATCATGCTGCGTGCTTCGTGGTGGCGCTGCTGGGCGAGTTGGTTGAGTCGGCTGACCAGATCTCGAGTCGGGGCGAGCATGAGGGCGTCCAGGCCGCTTGCGTGGTCCTGCGTCCACGCGTCCAGCACCGCGTGTGCCATCGTGATGATGTCGCCGACGTGGATGCGGTCATGATCGAGGTAGTAGCCGAGAGCCTCCGTCCGTCCTTCTCGTAGCGCGGTGGACGCCGCCGCTTCTGCGGGGTCGTCGAACCGCAGCACCTCATGCAAGCGACACGCGCCGTGGGCTGCCTCAATGTCCCGCAGGACGCCGCCGGCGCCGATCGCGGACAGCTGGCGGTCGTCGCCGACGAGACGAACGCTGCCACCGCGGATCATCACCTCGGCGATCGCCCGGTCGAGGCTGAGGGTGTCGGCCATGCCGGCTTCGTCGATGATCACCAGGCTGTCCGGGCCGATGGTGGCCATCCAGGCGGGCGTCGGCTGCTGCGGATGGTCGAGACTCCAGGTGAGCTTGGCAAGGGTGTCGCAGGGCACGTCCAGCTGATCGGCCAGGGCCTTCGCGGCAGCCGCGGACGGCGCCAGTCCGACCACCGTGCCACCGGACTCGGTCCACGCGGCGCCGAGGACGCGCATGGCCGTCGTCTTGCCGGTCCCGGCCGGGGCGATGGCGAGCTGGACGCGCTGCCCTGAGCAGGCCATGTCGCGGACGAGGTTGCTCTGGCCAGGCGTCAGCTGCGTCCCGTTGGCGAGGGCTTCGAGCAGGGCGAGGTCGACGAGGCTCGGGTCGACGACGCGTCCGTCGGTGCGTCCGGCGTTGGCGACGATGCGCTGCTCGGCGTCGAGGATGCGGCTGGAGGTGTACCAGTCCACGCCGGGGATCGTGTAGACGCTCTGGCCGTCCGACCGGCGCAGAGCGTCCGGCTCCTGGATCGGGTCGTCGACGCTGAGCCGGATCGAGCGAGTCTCCAGGGCGAGGTCGACGATGGTGTCGACGACGCGGTCGAGCAGCTCGGCGGGGACGCCGGCGGCGCGGGTCTGGCGCAGGGCTTCGGCCCGAACGTGCCATCCCTGCCAGGTGGACCGCTCTTGCTCGAGGACCCCGATGACCCGCGCGGAGGTGTCGATCAGCCAGTCGACGCTTGGCATCAAAGTCGGACGCGGGCCGTGGCGGTAGACGTCGGCAAGCATGCGCTCCACTCCCCCAGCTCCAACCACCGCCTCGGCCTCCGAACGCCAGGTGGCGCGCTGCTCGGCGCGCGAGCGAGGTGCATGCTTGGCCTCTCGGGTTTCGAGGTTCGCCCGCTGGGCGAGGGCGATCATCTCCGGCTCGGTGGGCGGCCGTCCGTGGTCGGCCTGGAAAGCCCCAGCCAGCTCGTCGCGGCGGTGCTCGATCTGCCCGCGGCGCGTCGACCAGCGGGCAGCCAAGGCAGGGTCGATGCCGGCGATCTCGCGGACGGGGCGCTTGCCGCGTCCGGTGCTGCGTTCGACGAAGGACAGCCCGAAGGTCTCCGCCAGCCCAGCCTCGAGCGTGGCCGTGTACAGCTCAGACGCGGCGACCTTGGCCTTGTAGAACAGGTTGGTGTTGAGGGCGTACCAGCGTCCGTCGGCGGTCTGCGCCTTGTTGGCGACGACCAGGTGCGTGTGCAGGTCAGGATCGCCGGCGCGGGAGTCGCGATGAGTGAACGTGACGGCGACCAGCCCGCGTGCCTCGACATTGCGGACGCCGTGGGGACCGACGCGGCTGAACGCCTGCGTTTCGAGGTACTCGACCACCTTGGCGACGGCCTTCAAGTGCAGCTGCTCCAGCCTCTCGCTGTCGGCGATCGGGGCGAGCGCCCAGAGGGTGGAGAACGTCTTCGTCGGCGACACGGTCAGGTCGACGCCGGCGATGGTGACCGCGTTCGGACGCGACCACGTCGCGACGGCACGGTGCAGCTCGATAGCGGAGGTGGGCGCCCGTCCGAACTCCTTGGCGAAGAACTCGCTGGCGACTTCGGTGCGGATCTGCGCGAGGACGTCGGCGTCGAGCTTGGCGGTCGGTCTGCGTCCGGCGGCGACGTTGGCGGCGGCGTAGCGGCGCTTGAGCTCCTGCTGGAACTCCGGAGATCCGCCAGCCCGGACGGCGAAGGGACGGCCGAGCCGGCACGCCTTCTCGGCATCGCGCTCGCTGAGGCCGGCGGCGAGGGCGTCCCGTCGGATCTCGTCGGCGAGTGGGTGCAGCCCGTCACCGAACAGCGCCTTCATCTGGGTCTCGGTGACCGGGTCACCGGCGTTGATGCTCAGAGCGTCGAGGCCGGAGCCCATCCACACGCCCGGCGACTCGCCCTTCTCCTCGTAGTAGGCGGCGAGCCCGGTCTTGAGCGTCGAGTCCTGGGCGGCGACCTGTCGGGTGAGGTAGTCGTAGCCGGAGCCGGCGGACACCTTCTTCAGGCTGATCGTCATCGCTCACCTCCTCTCCGGACGAGATCTGGACACCTTCCCTAAGCCCAACCGCCGGTCGATCGGGACGCTCAACCGGCCAGGAAGTCGCAGAACGGCTCACTTCCCTAGGCCCAAGAAGCTGGCGATCGGGACAACCGACTGCCCGGCAGTTGCGAGAGCCCTCACCTTCCCTGGGCCAACGAACACGGCGATCGGGACGCTCAGCGCACGCGAGGTTCTGCTCCTTCACCTGCCTTAAGCCTCAGAAGGGGGTCGTTTCGGACAGCTGTGGGCGAGGGAATTTTCGGGAGTTCACTCAGAACCGTCGCCGTTGGCTTCCGACCAGAAGGAGGCGCGATGAGAACCATCAGGTTCGAGGACTCCAGCGCCCGCCTCGCCGAGGTGCTCGACTCGGTCACGCACGAGGGCGGGGTCGTGATCACCCGTCCCGGTCGTGGCGCGGTCGTTCTCGTTCCCTTGAGCGACTACGAGGCGCTCAAGGAGACCGTCCACCTTCTGCGTTCGCCGGCCAACTCACGGCGGCTACTCGACGCGATGGAACGGCTCGAGAGACGACCAAGCTGACAGCTGGAGCTGCTCGTCAGCGGCAGTGTCGCGGACGCAGACGCGCCCTGCCGATGGATCAGGAGTGGTGCGCGTCGCGCCGGTGGACGACCGAGACGATCCCGATGACCAGCCGCTGGTCGACGATCCGATAGATCACCCGGTACTCACCGCGACGGGCCGCGAAGAGCGGGGTGAGCGGTTCCCGAAGCGGCTTGCCGACTTTGCCGGGATCTTGGCGGAGTGGCCCCATGATGAACTCGAAGGCGGCGGTTGCGACCTTCTCGGGGAGGTCGCGCTCGAGGGCACGGCGAGCGGAGCGCGTGAAGACGACCTCGTAGGGGCCAGGCACTGGACTACAGCTCGCGGGCGGCCAGGGCGGCGCGGACCTCGTCAGCGGTGAAGACCTCGCCGGCCTCCAGCTCGGCGAGCCCGGCGCGAATCGCTGCGACCTCGTCGGGGTTGCTGAGAATGCCGAGCGTCTCGAGCAGGGAGTCGTAGTCATCGGCCCCGAGCAGTACGGCGACGCGGTCTCCGTTGCGGGTCACTTCGAATCGCTCGTGGGTCGTGACCGCGGACTCAACCAGCTTCGACAGGTTTGCCCGCGCCTCGGCCAGCGACAGTGTGGTCATGTACACAATTCTAGCGTGGACGACCGGCAACTGGTTATCCACAGCCCGGGGGGAGGTTGCAGAACGTGGGCCCGAACCAAGTGTGTAGCGGGTGTGTGGCTGCAGGTGGGGAGATGGAGTTAGTTACGGTGGGTGCGGCAGTAGTCGTCGAAGATGCGTTCGAAGGCGGCTTCGGTGATGATCGGGATGCCGTAGTCGCGTGCCTTCGTGGCTTTGCCGGATAGAGAGTCGGGATCTGCTGCGACGAGAACCCGCGTTGCCTTGGTGACCCCGCCGTGCGCGAGGCCGGCCTCGAGCAATCGGTCGATCCACTCGTCCCGCGTGCATTGGGTGTCGCCGGTGATCACCACCCGGTCACCAGGTCGCAAACTGATGCTGCCCAAGGACATCGATGCCGCCGGGCTCTCGACGGCAAGCGACCGGTTGACCTCATCCGGCGCCAGGCCGAGGCATGCAGCGACCTGATCCAGGTCTCGACGTTCGTGCTCGGTGACTACACCGTCGTGAAGCGCAACCGCCGCCATAGCCCGCAGGTACCGGACATGGAGTTCGTGAACCTGCTCCCGGCCCAGGCCGAGATCCTCCGCGAGAAGGAGTAGCGCGGTCTGTTCGTGCACGGACAAGTACTGGTCGACAAGGGCGCGCCCGAGCACCTCAAGGTAGGAGTCCCCAGCGCCGTCATTGACCCTCGGCAGACGGGAGACGATCCGGTCGAGCCAGGCATCGGGTCTGCGATCCTGCACCGCTGACCTCTTCACCATCCGGACGTTCGGAAGGACCCCGTTGTATGTCGGCCAGGCGTAGCACGAGCATTCGTGAGATACCTGATGCCACGGAATCGGTGTACCGCAGCACATGAGGTACACCGACAGCAGCTGGGCAGTCGCCCTGGCGTCGCCGAGGGCCGAGTGCGCGTTCTCGAGGTGGATGCCGGCGGCGGCACAACAGTCGACAAGCCGCCGGGACTGGGCCGAGAGGAACTTGGGCGCCCACTGCATCGTGCACAGCGATGGCAGCGGCAATGGCCCAAGCGGGACGCCTGCGCGAATGAACTCGGCGGCCAAGAAGCCCGTGTCAAAGCGTGAGTTGTGGGCAACGATCGTCCGACCCGTTACGGAACGAAGAACGTGCGGAGCGATGTCGGCAAAGACGGGTGCATCCAGAACATCCTTGGCGCAGATCCCGTGGAGACTCGTCGGACCAACGTCTCTGCCAGGGTTCACCAGGGTGGTCCACTCGCCTTCAATCTGACCGGCGTCCGAGACGTAGACTGCGGCAATCTCCACGATCCTGTCGTGTTGCCGAGGCGACAACCCCGTCGTCTCCAGATCGATGACGGTGTATCCACCCACGCTGAAGCTCCCGATCAGTCTGATTTATCCGCACGCTATCGGGATCATGTTCATCACGCGGGGAAACCACCGAAGTCGTACGTTCTCAGCGAGATCAGGCGAGCGGAGGTTGGCTATCTGGGAAGGCGTCGGCCGGCAGTGCCTTGATGTAAGCGATCCGAGCAGCAATGGCGGCCTCGAAGTTCGCGAAGGACAGGTCAAAGACCGGTTCGTCGATCGTTCCCTCACCCTTGGCCGTGGCGGCCACGACGGCGGCGTCGTACTGCTTCTCGCGGACGAGCCGCTGCATCAGGATGCGGTAGCGATCGAGGTAGCCGGTGTTGTGGAAGATCGGGTCGGTGGCGAACAGCGCACCTGAGTCGCCGAGCGGGGTGGTCGAGCCCTTCACCTTCTCGAGCACCATGACGAAGCCCAGCCAAGGGCGGATGTGGCCGAAGAACCCCTCCTCGTAGGCGCGCCAGATGTCGGCGGCGTTGCCGATGGCTTCCTCGGTTCGGTTGTTGAAGTTGTTGCCGA
>MTLC01000596.1_pt1 | contig 11555 bp, 9 predicted proteins | sample 1982451 | NCBI WGS metagenome assembly MTLC01 (sample SAMN05710165, study PRJNA340218) | biofilm metagenome | isolation source: sample SPH anode biofilm adapted to +100 mV | place: USA | collected 2012-02-03 | reverse complement strand
AGCCCCAGCGGCGACGGCACGTGGTAAACATCCTGCCAGAGTCTGGCATCGGAGTAAGAGGTCATTGACTTGTAAAACTGTCCCCGCTGCATGGAATGGATCGTGGCCACGATTTCTGCACGCCCGAAGCCTATGGCAGCAGAAGTGCGCAGGGCGGTACCAGTGAGGGCAAGCCGGTCAACCGTGCTGAAGGCGGTCTTTAAGGCATCGAGATCGTAACTCGGCTTGCGCTTCTCAGCCATGGTTTCCTTTTACACCATTATGATGTATCCAACAAGTTTCTTCAGTGATCTGCACCGCCCTTTTTTAGATGCAAAGGAGACCTCCCCGACAGTTGCCATTGCAGGGTTCTCAGCTTCTGGCGTAGCCGGAAGTTGTCGAGTGCGACACAGAGCAGGACGATCGTGGAGAAGACAGTAAAGGCGTCTTCGGCCATAAAATGCCAGAACACCCATGAGGCTGTAGCCAAGAGGCAGGCCACGATAAAGAGGAATCCACGGTCCCTCATGCGTTCACCGCCTCAAATCGAAACATGTTTCTGGCTGAAGCGTTGCTGTCATATATAGCTGGCCAACGCTGCAGTACCGAAAGAAGCCAACTCCGGTTCAGATCATGCCTTGTGGCGACAAACAATACGTCCACAATTGACGTACCACCAGCAAGAGACCGGCCAGTCGCAACGGCGATACTACCTATTACAGCTCCGACATAAAAAGCTGCGCAAACGGAACCGAGATACGTCAATTGCTCCAACCGGGTAGCACCTTTGGCAAGGTCTCTTATCGTCACACGTGGGCCGTACTTGTCTATCTGACTGAGGATTGTAGAAGCAGTTGCAATTGCAGTTTGAAGAGTACCGAAAAGGCTGTTCGGCGCGGGCAAACCAAGAGCCTCCATATTTTCTTTGAAATACTTATAGAACTCTGACATGTGCGTCCTCCTATAAGTTCGCCACTCGCCTCGTGGTGTGAGATGAGCTCGCAAATCAGAAAAGTTAGAGACTATCAACCTGAGCCATTCTGTCAACCAAACGCGCGGCAACGCACCTCGCCACCAAAACGACCTGCACGCATCCTCTCTGGCGGCGTTAATGGCCACCTAAAGAAACCTCCTCGGCACTCCGATAGAGTGCTGAGGAGGATTCATCGCATGGACACCTTCGTCCGTTACTTCCTCATCCTGTCGCTGCTCAAACCTTATCCGCGCCGGATGACGGCGAGCGACATGCAAACGGCGCTCGGCAACCAGGGGATCGACCCGCGCGTATTGCGGACCATCCAGCGCGACCTGGAAAAACTGAGCGCCCACTTCCCCATCGATGGCGACCTGAAGAAACCTAGGGGGTGGTGCTGGGCGAACAACGCTTCCGTGCTGCTGCCCGGCATGGACCTGCATACCGCCCTCACCTTCCGACTGATGCAGGAGTTCATGCAACCGGTCATTCCGAAGGCTTGCCTTGCCGCCGCGACCCGCCACTTCACGGAAGCCGGTAAAGTGCTGCGCGGGGAGAACTCGGGCCGGCACTTAGCCTGGCTCGACAAGGTCCAGATCATATCGCGGGGCCAGCCGCTCCTGCCTCCGGTGGTACGGCTCGAGGTCCTCGATACGGTGCACGAGGCGCTCTTTTGCAACCGCAGGTTTTGCGCGAGTTACAACCGGCGCAACGGTCCGCCCCTCACCGACTGTACGGTCAATCCGCTGGGTCTTGTCTATGTCGAAAGGACCCCATATCTCGTCTGTACGCTCTGGGAGTACGACGAGGTGAAGCAGCTTGCCCTGCACCGTTTCGACACGGCCACACTGCTCGACCAGCCGACGCGGCAGATCGAAGGGTTCAGCCTCGCCTCCTACGTGAAGGAACAAAAAGAGTTCGACTATCCGGAGGGAAGCGAAAAGCTGAAGCTGGTAGCCCGTTTCTCCCCAAACGCAGCGCACCACCTCGAGGAGACCCCGCTCGCCGAGGACCAGCGTACAAGGAAGGTCAACGGCGGCGAGGTCGAGCTCTGCGCCACCGTGCAGGACACCGCTCAACTGCGCTGGTGGCTCCTGGGCTTCGGGGACCAGGTGGAGGTGCTGAAGCCGGCGGCACTGCGCCGCGAGATGGCGACAACCGCCAGCGGCATGGCAAAGAGGTATCGCGCGGCTTATTAGCGACAGGGATTGTCGTTTTCTTCTGCTATAGGGGAAGCAGGAGGAATGAAAAATGAAACGGCGGGACTTTCTGCAGGGGATGGGTGCGGGGCTGCTCTCCACCATGATCATGCCGGGGCTCTGGGAGCGCGTGCTTGTCCAACAGGTCGGCCGGGGCATTCCTCCTTACCCTTTATTCTCAGATGAAACGTGGGAGTGCAGGCTGGTCGCAGTGGGGATAGGTCCTTTCGCCGCGGCCTCAGTCGCGATGCTGTCCCGGGACCTCCCTGACATCTCCTGCCATCAGGTGCTCTTCAACGCCGCCGGAGAAGGGAGCGATCTTAATACCCTGCTGACCCTGGTTCGCTCATGCGACCTGCTGTTCCTGCTGAGCGGTTTCGACGACCCGGCCTGCAGGCCGATCTTCGAGGCGCTGGGTTCCGCAGCCCGCCAATCGGATGTCTTCACCATAGGGCTTGTACCGGAACCAGGCCTCGTGCGACCGGACATAAACACGGTCTCGTCTCTTTGGCCTGTTTCCCTGCGGGCGCTCTCTTCCCTCTCACCTCAAGGCTACGCCATCCCGGGCACCGGCAGCGGCTGGGACGGCTACGCCATGCGCCACATAGTCGCCACCGTCACGGACATCATCCAGCGCCATTCGCTCATCTGCGTCGATTTCGCCGATGTAAGATACATCATGACCTCTGGAAAGGAAGGCTGCATGGGTGTGGGCGTCGCTCCCACCGGAAGCGCACGGGGCGCAGCGCTCGAGGCTTTGGAGCGACTACGCGGGCAGGGATTCGACAGCCGGAGGGCATCCGGTTTTCTCGTCTGCGTCCGCAGTTCCAGCGCACTGACCATGGATGATTTCGACGAAGCCTCCGCGACGCTCCAGAAGAACATCCCGGAAAGCGCTGACGTCGTCAGCAGCATCGTCATGGACGAATCCATGGGGCGAAACATCAAAATCACCGTCCTCGCGACCGCCGAGACCGGCGCCGGACAAACGCCTCGCTGAGCGCGAAAAAGGGCATCACCATGGAGCAGCGTCATCCACAACGACATCCCCGAGTCTCCTTTCCCACCATTTCCCTGCCGGACGACCTCGAGCGCATGCCGGACAGGTCCCAGTTCCTGCTCGACGCCCGCCTCGTCGCAAGCAAATGGGAGGCGCTTGAAGAGACCGCTTCCGCCATCATACTTTTCAAGTCCGGCTGCGGCATCCGGGCCCCGCTCGTCATCACCCCCTTTTTCGTGCATCTCGAAGGGATTCACGTGAGACCACCTTTCACGGTCACAGCCACCTTTATCGGCGTTCCCGGAGATGGCCACTTGCTGTTCGATGCCGAGGCAGGCGGCAAAAAGGAGAGCATGCTGGGGGGCTTGGAGGTGGAGACGTCGCTGGCCGGGTTCATCGAAGCGCTTTACCTAGCCTTTCACCTACCGACGAAACACGCCTCCGGGCACGGGCTTTACGGCCGGGACTACACGCTGCTGACAGGGGTCGACACCCGGGACAATGAAAACGGCATCGACGGTTATGGGCCGTTTCGTCCCGAAGATCTGAAACCGAAGCTCGACCGCCCCGCGGGGATCAGGGTGGCAAAGCACAGAGGGAAGTTCTACGTGAGTTGCATCGCGGTCTATGACTTCGGGAGCATCGTCGATTTCACGGTCCGGATCGCCGAACGCCGTGCGACCATGCTGTGGCCCCCCGAGGTGCTTTTCGAATCCGGAACGAGGATCACCTACTGACGCGGTGGGACCGGCAGCATCACAGGGACGGCTCCTCACGATTTGGTGTGACGTTGCCTGCAGAGACATTCACAGAAGGAGCCTGCATGTCGAGAAGCCAGCGCTGCACGTTGTCGATCGTCAGCGGCAAATGCAACAGGCGCTCACAGGCGATAAGTTTCGTGACGCTTCCCTGCAACTGTCGAAGGTCGGGGTATCCGACGCCGGTAAGGTAGGAGAGCACCTTCTCGGTAAAAGTGACGCCGGCGTCGCGGCACATCCCTTCGATGACACCAAGGGCGGTGGCAGGGTCGGGCGGCTCGATGCCGGCGCACACCCCGGAGAAAAGCCGTGATCGCAGTCTCTCTTCCAGGCAGTCCAGCTCCCCCGGAGCCCGAAGCGAGGTGATGACGATCGGCGTACCCTTTCGCTGCAAAAGATCGATACTGCGCACCAGTTCCTCCTGCGTCGCCTCCTTTCCGGCAAAAAGCTCGATATGTTCCAGAAGGAAGATGTCCGCCTTACCAAGCACGCTGCGAAAGCGGTCGATGTCCCGCACCCGCATCGCCTCGAGAAGGTGGGACATGAACATCTCCGAGGACCAAAGAAGCAGATCCCCCCTTGGACGTCGCTCCATTAGGCGATGGGCGATCGCTTGCAGCAGATGGCTTTTCCCCACCCCGGGACCACCGTGGAGGTACAGCATGGGGAAGGCTGCTTTGGGGCAAGCCTCCGCAATCGCCATCGCGGCCTCGTAGGCAAGACGATTGCAAACGCCGGGCACGAAACTGGAGAAACTGAGCGTGACGGCCGCTCCTGCCAATGGCTCTCTTTTCATCACGTCCCCCTGCACATCCCGGCCTTAACCGTGGACAAAGCCGACCCTAGCTACCCGTCCCCCTTTCGCCTCGCATTCCTTGGAGAGAAGCTCATAGAGACGCTCTGCCGACGCGGTCCCGCCCCAGAGATCGAATTGCCGTGACGCAACGGCGAAGTCGCCCGGAGTGAGCCCCTGCAGGGCACGCACCTGCGGCTCGAAGCGGGCCGCCTCCTCCCCCGCCCCCCCGAGCCGGACCAGCTCCCACTGGAACATGGACCAGCGCTGGTCCGAGGTCAGCGGGTCGAAGCGGACCTTGAACGCGAAGCGCCTGAGGCTCGCCGGGTCGAGCTTTTCCATCAGGTTCGTCGTGCAGATGAAGATCCCTTCGAACGCCTCCATCTGGGTCAAAAGTTCGTTCACCAGGGTCACCTCCCAGCTCCTGTGGGCGCCGCGCCTGTCGGCAAGGAAGCTGTCCGCCTCGTCCAGGACCAGTACGGCATCCTGCTGCCGGGCCCGGTCGAACATGGCCGCGATGTTCTGCTCGGCGATCCCCACGTAAGGGCTCAGTATGTCAGAAGCCCGCTGCACCAGTAACGGCCTCCCCGCCTGATCGGCAAGGTAGCGGGCAAGCTCGCTCTTCCCCGTGCCGGCGGCGCCGTAAAAGCAAAAGGTCCCCCTTGGACGCAGCCTGAGCCCCTCGGCCAGCGAGGAGATGGGCAGATCCGTGTTGAGCCACTCGAGACTGTAGCCGGTCCGCAACACGTTGCGGCTCGGGGCCCGGCGCTGGCCAAGCAGGGAAGTGCTCCTGAAAAGCACCTTTTCAACAAGCTCGAGCGCCAGGACGTTATCCCCCCTGCTGCCGATAGAGGCGACCTTGGCCGCCTTCTGGAACTGCCCCGGCGTGATCTCTTCGTTCGAAGCCAGTTGCTCGATCCATGACTGCGGCGGTGCGAACTGTTCCAGGTGATACCTCGCCATGGAAACGCGAACGCCAAGCGGAGGCGTCGGGAAATGCACCGAATAGTCGAAGCGCCTGAGATAGGCCTTGTCGATCTGGTTTACCCGGTTGCTGACCCAGATGGCCGGCACCGGATTACCCTCCATGGTCCGGTTCACCCATGCCTTGCCGTTGCTGTCCGGTCGTTCGTCGTCCCCCGTGAAGAGCATGCTGAAGATGCTCTGCCCCCCCTGGAAGACGTCCTCCACCTCGTCGAAGAGGAGCATGCTCCCCGGGGTGCGCGACAGAAACCGCTGGCACAGGGCATAGGCGCGCAGACGATCCTCCCCCTTGATGGGATTGCCGTCTTTGTCGGAGTAGGAGACCTCGTACAGCGCTACTTCGAGTGCCCCGGCAAGAGCCTGCACGTACCGGTTCTTGCCGACCCCCGGCTTGCCGTGGACCAGGATGTTGACTCCGGGCGTCTTGGCCTCGATGGCACGGGCGAGGTAACCGGTCAAAAGATCGCTGTCCCGCGAAAGATGGGGGAAATCCTCGAGAAACAGAGCGGGAGCGTTGGCGCGCCGCAGGAAACACTCCATCACCTCGGAGGCGCCGCTATGCGCGGAGAGCAGGACATCCTCCAGTCCATCCATGCACGTCACCTTCTCTTCCAGTTCGCAGACGTTGCGACTCACCTTGATGAGCCCCGTCATCACCAAGGGACCTTCCGTGGAGAGCGCGGCGGCAAGTTCCTGCGCGTCGAGGCCGGTGATCCTGGCGAAAAGGGTGCAAAACGAGGGGGTGGAGAGCTTTTCGCCGTGCGGGGATATGGCACACTCAAGCTGCGGGAGCACCTTAAGCCCCGCAGCGAAGGTGAGTAGCGCCTTGTCCGCCTCGCCAAGCTCCAGGAGCTCTCCGAGAAAGTCGACGTTCTCCAACAGGGGGAGCCGTGGCGAAAGCCTCATCCTGCCGAGTTGGGCGCGCTGTTTTTGCAGCACCTTCCTGCAGCGCGCGGCGGTGATGACATCATCATCCTCGTCTTCGTCATCCCCCTCTGCTCTCCCGCGCAGACCGCTCGGAGCCATCCCGGTCATGGCGCAGAAATCGGCATCGTCGAACATGTCGGGCCACCTTCTCTCCGAGGCAGGTCGGTACCATCCCAGGATCAACGCCATGTCGATCAACCACACTCCGAAAAGCGGCAGGTATCTGCTCATCTCCTTGTCGAGCTTCTTGTAGACCGGCTGCCGGCCAAGAGACCATCGTGCCATGAGTACCTCCTTTGGTTCAGTTGCAGGCATTATGGCTCTTGGAAGCGACAACTCCTGTCACTTGTGCGCGATAGGCTCAGGCTTGTCTTCGTGAGGATTGCCCCGCTTCGGTGCATTTGCACTCACGTTTTGACATCATGCTCCGATACTGAAAGAAACGGCATCTGTAATGACATATCCGGGAGGTATTTGTGTACTGTACCAGGGTAGTGACCGCGCGAAAGAACCTGAACCTGATCATCCAGCTTGCTCTGAGAGCCGGCCTTTCTCACCACAACACGAAAAGCCTGCTCGCCAAGGCGCACCCGAACAGCTACGTAAAGAGCGTGCTTCCTGTTGCGGACCCCGATGATGACGACGTCCTGCCCGACATCGAACAGCTCACGGTCTCGGCGGCAAAGAGCTACCTGGAAATCCTGCAGCTGATCGCGGAGCAGACCGGCGGCAACCACGCCTACGTGCGCAACCTGGTGTTCCACTGCCGAGGTCCCAAACTGCTGCGCACCCTCTTCGAGATCAAGAGCGACCCCGCCCGCTTCACCGAACTGCGCCCAGCGGTGGCACGCGAGCTTTTCTCCCGGCTGGACGAGATCGCCGAGACCTTCGAGCTCCCTTGGGATGAGGTGACGCGCAGACTCGCGGCAGCCCACGGCCTTAAACTGATAGGCACCCTGTTCGGCAGCCCGGAAATCGAGTTGGATCCGCCAAGAACCCTAAAGGAAATCCTCAGCGAGCTGCCGAAGGAGAAACCACAGCTTCGCCCCTACCAGCGGCAGATCGTCAAGAGCTTCGGGAAAGCTGCCGCGAGCCGAAGCCTGATGCACGTCATCGCCCTCCCCACCGGCGGAGGGAAGACCCGGACCGCCAACGAATGCGTGCACCGGTTCCTGAACCAACACGAGGACAACAGGGTGCTCTGGCTCGCCCCGAGCTGGGTGCTCCTAGAACAGGCGGCGATCAATATGGCGCACTGTTTCAAGCGCACGGATGAACTGCGCTACGCCGGCAACAACCAGCGCTTTCTCGGACTGGAGCGTTTCAGGCGCAGGGACAAAAAGGGGAGGATCGCCTATTCCACGCTCCATTCCTGGTATGCGGGGGGAAAGCGTGTCTTCTCCCACGACCCCGAACGGCTCATGGTGGTATGCGACGAGAGCCATTGGGGACTCGACTCGAAGATGCTCAGAAAGGTCTTCCGCAGCTACTTCGGCAAGGCGCTGATGCTGGGACTTTCGGCGACCCCGAAGGAGAGCGGGAAAACGAGCATCCTGAAACCGAGGTACAGCTTCGCCGACCTGGTCCACCGTGGGTACCTCGTCCCGCCGGTCATCTTCCACATCGAAACCGGCATCACCTGGAACCCGATCATCAACCCCGTCAGCAAGCTGCTCCTGCCGCAATGCCTCGCCGAACTGGGCGACAACGAGGAGCGCAACCGGCTCGTCGTGGAGACCGTGGTGGAAAGGCTGCCGCAGTTTCAAAAGCTTTTGCTCTTCGCGTGCAACAGGGAGCACGCCGACACCCTCGAGAGGGAGTTCAGCGCACGCAACGTTTCGTGCGCGGCCTACCACGCGGGGATGCACCGCGACGTGCGCGTGCAGCGCATGAAGGACTTCAAAAGCGGCGGCGTAAAGCTCCTGATCAGCGTGAACATGGCGATTCACGGCATAGACATCCCCGAGATCGACTGCATCGTCATGGCCCGCCCCACCGAGAGTGCGGTGCTCTGCGCGCAGATGGTGGGACGGGGAGCGCGGACCGCGCCCGGGAAGGAGATGTTCCACATCCTGGAATTCACCGACAACACGACGAACATCGATCTCGTCGGCCCCGAGGTGATCTACCCATCCGCTCCCGTCGTCCCCCGTGGACCGGGCGAGCCTCGCCCCATCGTCCCCACGCACAACGAGCCGGGGACCGTGCTCTTCCGCCAGTTGACCGGATTACCGGGTGTGGAGGGGCTGCCTTACACCGTCGACCACACCTTCGGAGTCGAGATCGAGCTGACGGCGATACCGGGAGCGCACGGTGAAGTGGTCCCCAACCGCGGCAATCCGCACTGGTACCGGATCGCGCGCAGCCTCATCGAGTGCCTGCAGGGAGCCTGCGTGGACACGAGCGAGCAGGCGACGGCATACCACAGGGGGGACAAGACGCGCTGGCACGTCGAACAGGACACATCCTGCGGTTGGGAGATCATCTCCCCACCTTTGAGGAACCAGCAGGGGTTCGACGATCTCCACCGCGTGTGTCAGGCGCTGAGCGCCATGGTTGAGGGGTCGCGGGAACTGATGATCGACTACAGTTGCGGCCTGCACATAACGCTTTCAACGAAACTGAACGACAGCGAAAAACTGGCCGCCTTCCTGCGCCGTGTCCAGAGGATCGAGGCTGGGCTTTACACCCTTGTGAAGCCGTCGAGACTCTTCCGCACCGACCGGCACGGCTATGACACCGACTGCAATTACCACTACTGCTCTCCCCTCAGGTCCGCGCCGATCGACGATCCGGATTTCTTCGATCCAGCCGAGGCCGACCGCTGCAGCTCGGTGAACGTGGTGAAGGCCCTTCAGAGCGATTACAACCTCATCGAGGTGCGCATGCACCACGGCACGCTGGACTACCGGGAGATCATCCCCTGGATATCGCTTTGGATGCACATCTTCAACCGTTCCCGGTGCGAGTGGAGCGGAGACGGCGAGTGCGGCGAGGTCTTTCCTTACGGCGACTGCTGCGTCACCGAGCAGCAGGCGGAACAGGAGGAGATCCTCGCCCTCATGGACCAAGAGAACATAGCGATCGACAACCGGCTCAAATCCGCGCTGCTCGACAAGAGAAAAGCGATGCGCGATTTCTGGGAATGCGCCCTCCCCCAGCGGGTGGAGTCGTGGGAGGAAGCCGGCTGGTACGAATGACATTTAGGAGGAAGGCATGACGTACGCGGAACTGATGTTACACACCCCTGAATCGGCAACCAGACTCGCATCATATTACGAGAGAGCATTCGCGAACGCGGTGGAACTCTACATGGTGACGGCGTACCTGACGGACTGGAACGAGGAACTGGTGCTGAACGAGCGCTGCAGCAGGTTCAGGGTCATCATCGGCAAGGACTTCGGCATCACCAGGAAAGCCGCCTGCCGCTCCCTGCTCGGCTGGCTCCCCGGAAGCAGCAAGGGGCGGTTCCTCGTGGCGCAGGACATCGACGGGTTTCATCCGAAGGCGGTGTTCTGGAAGGAGAAGAACGGGGAGTGCTTCGCCATCATCGGCTCATCCAATTTCACACGGGCCGCCTTCGAGTCCAATTACGAGGCAAACGTCTGCCACGAAATATCGGCGGGCGATTTCGCCGCAGCCAAAGGGTGGGTGAAGGGGATCGAGAACCGGTCCATCGTCGTCTCCGAGGACTGGCTGGAGAGCTACCACGAGGCGCCCCGCGCGGGTGGGAAGGGGGCAAAAGGAAAGCCACAGCGACCGGCTCCCGAGACGCTGCTCGCCCTCCCCTCCCCCAAGGGAATGCAGAAGAGGCTGCGTGAGCGGCGCACGCAACTGGAAGAGTACGCGGCGAACCGGGCCGGTCTCGAGAAACTCTTCCGGCGTTGCGCGACCGGGAAGATCACCCCGGAGAAGTTCTATGAAGATCTGCCTAGGTATTGGGGTGGAGAAGCGGGAGGCCGCATGCAAGGAAGCGGCTGGGAGATAAAAGGCAAGCACAGCGACTTCAAGGAGCTAACCGAAAGCTACCTACGCATCGTCTCGGCCGGGGATGACGAGCGGGACGACGTCGTGGTCGAGGAGATCGACCGGCTTGCGGCTAGGGAGATCCCGACCCGGAAGGCGTTTCTTTCCGAGATGCTCTGCCTTAGATTTCCCGATCAGTACCCGCTTTTGAACCAGCCCGTCGAGGCCTTCATCCGCGATGCCGGCTTCAAGGCTCCGCGAGGAGCCAGTGAAGGAGTCCGCTATCTGAGCCTCGCGCGCCAGTTGCGCCACTCCCTGCGGCAGTCCCCCAAGCATCCCGCCAAAAACCTGGCCGAACTCGACACGGTCATCTGGCTGGAGTACGGAGACAAGGGAGATTCCTAACGCCAAACCGAATAAGGCATCAGTGCTTCCTGCATAACAAGGTTGATGTTCAGCGGCAAACCGGCTATCTTCCTCTTTCTGCTTCACGGAAACCAGCGTTACAAGGACCTTAAGACTGTGCCCAGAAAAACAGATGCCATCTATGCCGCGCCGCTGCAGGAGATGATCGACTTCAAGTTCGATGAACGGGTCGTCGCCGTCTTCCCGGACATGATACAACGCTCGGTCCCAGGTTACGGGATGATCATATCCAACATCGGCATCCTTGCCGCGAAGTACGCCCAGGCCGGGAGCCACTGCTACGACCTCGGCTGTTCCCTCGGAGCAGCCACCCTTTCCATGCGCCAGCGCATCAAGGAACCGGAGTGCGACATCATCGCCGTCGACAACTCCCCCGCGATGATCGAGCGGGCACGCGAAATCCTCGCGCGCGATGGCGGGCCGAGCACCCCGGTGACGATGATCTGCTCCGACATACAGGACGTAACCATCGAGAACGCGTCCGTCGTCGTCCTCAATTTCACACTGCAGTTCATCCCCCCGGCACAGCGTCAGGAGCTGATCGGGCGCA
>MTLC01001687.1_pt1 | contig 11563 bp, 8 predicted proteins | sample 1982451 | NCBI WGS metagenome assembly MTLC01 (sample SAMN05710165, study PRJNA340218) | biofilm metagenome | isolation source: sample SPH anode biofilm adapted to +100 mV | place: USA | collected 2012-02-03 | reverse complement strand
CGCGCAGCGATGCGAAACAAAAAGTGCTGAACTGCAGGCCTTTTTTATTATCAGAAACAATTGCGGGGCTGGTGGCCGCCTTTCGTCCGCTGGCGCGGGGGAAAAACGTGGAGTTGCGCCTATGTTGTAAAGAAGATATTTGGCTGGATGGCGATGAAACCAGAATGCGCCAGGTGGGGGAAAATTTATTGAATAATGCCTTGCGGCATACCCAAGAAGGCGGGCGTATTGAGATTAGTATGAACCGGCAGGATGGTAAAATTAGCTTGGCGGTAGCGGACACCGGAGAGGGGATTTGTGCAGAGAACTTGCCGCATATTTTCCAACGCTTTTATCAAGGCGATCCGTCACACTCGCGCGGCAAGGGCGGTTTGGGTTTGGCGATCGTTAAAAGCATCGTAGAAAACCATGGCGGTAAGGTGAGTGTAAGCAGCCAGGTGGGCGAAGGTACCGAATTTTTGGTGCGTCTGCCTGCTTTGAGTAGTGAGAACATGGGGGAAGAACGGGTGAATGGGTATCGTACAAACCCATGACGCTGTAAGAAAGGACTACTTGTTTGAGACGCTAGTCCTTTTTCTCCACAACTTAGTTTGCTCGCTGTAAAGTAAAGCAGGCTTTTGACTTATAGATAGGGAACATAGTTTACTTGGCGTTAAGGTTTTGCTCATTCTGCTCGATAATACACATGAGCAAGGATGGCGGAACAAATTGCGCACGGAACGCGCGTCGAAATAGGAGGAAAAAAGATGAGCACAAGCGTAACAGGGACAACCTCGGATTATTGGAAAAAACCGACAACCGTAGATACTGGCTCTTCCGCAGGCGGAGCAGACAGTCTGAGTACGGTAGACTCTTTCTTGAAAATTCTGGCGTCGGAACTGCAAAATCAGGACCCGACGGAACCAGTCAGTAACACCGAGTATGTGGCGCAGCTGGCGCAGTTTAACAGCTTGCAGCAGATGTCTTCGCTGAACGGCAGTATGAGCAAGTTCCAGGCGTATTCGTTGATTGGCATGGAAGTTTCCTACACGGCTACGGATTCGGCTGGCAGCACTATTAGTGGTACAGGGACTGTCAAGTCGGTAGTGTCTAATAATAATGAAGTATATGTCATGGTAGATGGTAATAAAGTGAAACTTTCTTCGGTAACTTCTGTAACAAGCCCAACGGCGACTAAGACTACGAGCTGATTTTTTGCAGCTGGACTCACACGAGAGGCTGTTAGCTATTTCGGAATGACAGACGAATAGCATATTTCTTATAAATAACAGGAGGAATACATTATGATGATGTCCATGTACTCTGCGGTATCGGGTTTGAAATCGCAGCAGACGAAACTAAATGTAATCGGAAATAACGTAGCTAACGTTAATACCATGGGATATAAAAGCCAGAGCGTAGGGTTTAGCGATTTATTGAGCCAGACCATTAGCGCAGCAGGCGCTGCCGCAGGGCAGACTGGCGGCACGAACTCGAAACAGATTGGCTTGGGTTCCCAAGTTGCATCGATTACTAAAAACATGGGAACGGGTAGCTCGCAGTATACGGGAAATGATACCGATGCAGCGCTAAGCGGTGATGGATTTTTTATTGTCCAAGGTGGCGGAATTGGAAAGTATCAGTTTACGCGTGCAGGTAATTTTGGTGTAGATCTGGACGGGAACTTAGTTGTAAATGGTTTGAAAGTCTGTGGTTGGGATAGCTCTCAATATGATAAAACGACAGGAGAATTTAATACTCAAACGGCAGTTGCTCCTATTAATATGTTTACAAGTACGACCGGTTTAAATAAAAAAGTAATTGCACCAGAACAGTCGACTAAAGCGAGCATGTCAGGGAATTTATCCTTTGATACGACGATTCAAACAGCAGCTCCGTATACAGCTGATGCGACATCAACGTTGACCGCGTATAATGCGCTTGGAAAGTCGTATGACGTGACGCTGACGTATAGTCGGACAGGTACAGATACTTGGCAAGTTGTTTCGTCGGGAACCGGGGTTACTTCTACGACAAGTACGTTGAAGTTTAAGGCAGATGGTACGTTGGATACGGCAGGATCTACCATTAATCCAGTAACCATTGCGGCTAGCGCTCCGGAACCTGCGTTTGATATAACTATTGACTATTCAGGAGTCTCCATGTATACCTCGTCTACTGGGAAGAGCAGTGTTGCTGTTTCTAGTCAAGACGGTTATGCATCGGGAACCTTGCAAGATTTCAGTATTGGTGCAGATGGCGTGATTACTGGTTCGTATAGCAACGGACAAAAGCAGCCTCTTGGCATGGTGGGCCTGGCTGCATTTACAAACTCGGCAGGCCTAGATAAAATTGGCGAAAATTTGTATGCGACAACAGTAAACTCTGGAGAATTTACTGGCGCGGTTGCAGCAGGGACTGGCGGAACTGGGAAGCTGACAACTGGTGCGCTGGAAATGTCCAATGTGGATTTGGCAAATGAATTTAGTGAAATGATGATTACCCAGCGTGCATACCAGGCTAATAGTAAGATTATTACCACTTCTGATACGTTACTGGAAACATTGATTAATATGTCCCGTTAATGAAAGAGAAAGGGGACAGATATGAATACAATTAGCACAATTTGGAGTGGCTACAGTGTTTCTTATTCTGGGATGTCCTCAGCGCAGCGCTCGTTGGGGGTTACTAGCAGCAATATAAGCAACACGAACACTGAAGGCTATACACGTAAGCGGACGATTGGCGAAGAGTGGAATACTGCGGATGGATCTTCGACAGGGATTGGGACGAATATACAATCTATCTTGCGCATTCGCAGTCAGTTTTTGGATTTGCAATATCGAGATCAGAATACACAGACTGGCTATAGCCAAGGAAAAAGCGCGCTATTAAGCAGTATGCAGGAAATCGTCAATGAGTTTAACTCTTCTGATGGAACGACGGATAATGGACTACAGCAAACTATTACGGAATTTGTAAATAGTTGGACGGAATTGGCCAAAGATCCGTCTAGCGCTAGTGCGAAAAGTTCTGTGTTAGAAACTGCTAATGCCATGATAGGAACGTTTAATGAAATTGACACGCAATTAGCTATATTGCATGAGAGTATGGTCAATAATGTTCGTGATGGTGTTACTGACGTAAACACGCTAGCGGGAAAAATCGCTGATTTGAATCAAGAAATTATGGACAAAGAAGTCCGTAATGTTGAAGCTAGTGACTTGCGTGACGCTCGCGATTTGTTGATTGACCAAGTGAGCGCATTGGCTAACATTACGGCAGCGGAACAGGATAATGGGATGGTCAATGTATATATTAATGGCGTTAGTTTGGTCAATGGTAACAAGGCAAGAGAAATGGAAGCGGTTGGCTTAGGGACCGCTCTTAGCCCTATTAAAGTCCAATGGAAGGACATGGGAACCCCTGTGGCGTTGACAGGCGGCACGTTGAAAAGCTACGTAGAAGAGTCAGATATGACAGGTGTAGATACCGATTTTACTGCTGACAACACTACAATTCCTGCGACAACACCGTATAATTGGAGCACTACGAAAAACGCTAGTGCCTTGGCGACCTTGCGTAATGGTTTGAGTGATTTATTGGTTACCTTAGCTCGAGGAGTCAACTCTATTTATAGTGCCACTGGACAAAACTTTTTTACGACTGTAAGTGGAACGGATATGACTTTGGGAAATGTCCAAGTGAATTCTATATACCAAGCAGACTATACACAGATTAAAGCAAATAGCGACAACACAGCCGGTAATAATGATCTTTCTAAGAAAATTGGGGCTTTGAAAAACGACAGCACGTTGTTTAAGTGTGATGGAATTTCTATGAACTTGGATACGTATTATTCTTCAGTCATTTCTTGGATGGGAACGGCAGGCGATACAGCGACTGCGAATTATAAAACTCAGAGCGGCTTGCTAACGCAGATTCAAAATCAACGCAGTGATTTGAGCGCTGTTTCTATGGATGAAGAAATGTCTACTATGCTTACGTATCAGCATGCATATAGCGCGAGTGCTCGGGTTATGAATGTAGTAGATACGTTGGTTGCTGGCTTGATTTCTGATTTAGGCGGCAGATAAGGAGGTAACTATGGCATCGACTTTTTACGGAGTAAGTATCGCCAACAGCGGTTTGCGAAGCAGCAAAGCGGCTTTGCTCACTACTAGCAATAACGTCGCCAATGTAAAAACAACGGGCTATTCAAGACAAGTAGTTACCCAGGTGGCTGCCGGTGCGGCAGCCACCTATAGCGGCAGCGGCATTATTGGCGGCGGTTCAGATGTAACCGCTATTGAGCGCGAGAGAAATTGGCGTTTAGATCAAAGCTACTGGTCTCAGAACACAACACAAACGACTTGGCAAACCAAGTCAGATACCATGTCTCAGATTGAGGCCGTTTTTGGAGAACCGTCGGATAATGGGTTTACTACGGTTATGAAGAATTTTCATGATGCCCTGGAAAACCTGAGTAAGGCTTCGGCAGATTCATCAGTGAGGACAACCGTGCAGTCCTATGGACAAGCATTTTGCCAGTATTTGCACGATTCAGCGGCTAACTTGCAAGCGCAGCGAGAGGGTGTTAATCAAGATGTTAAAACTAGTGTTGATTTAATTAACTCGTATGCAGCACAATTAGCCTCTTTGAATGGCGCTATTTCGCAGGCGAAAGCAAGCGGCTCGGCGGCCAATGAATTGCAGGATCAGCGTGATTTGTTATTAGATAAGTTGTCCGGCGTTACAGGAGTGACGGTTACTAAAACGGCCCAAAACGGCGATGATAGTAACCCTGTATGGACGGTAAGTATTGGAAATCAGACGCTGGTACATGGAACTAAGGCCAATAAATTAGAATGTGTAGCTTCTACGACTGACGCGGGAATGTTTGATGTTAAGTGGGAAGCATCTGGAGATGCTTTTGATGCCAATGGCGGTTCATTGGGGTCACAGTTGGAACTGCGTGACGGAACCGGTGCGGGAGGTACGTATCAGGGAATTCGTTACTATCAAACTCAGTTAGATGAATTTGCTAGAACCTTCGCGAAAAGTTTCAATACGCAACATGAAGCTGGTTATGGCTCAGATGGTAGCGGCGGACCAACGTCAGTATACCCAACAGATTTTTTTACGTTTGAAAATAGTACGGGCGCTGTTAGTTCGCAGATATTTCAAACCACATATTCTTCAAATTACAATAATATAACCGCTGCTAATATATCACTATCGTCTGATGTGAAAGATGATACGGCTAAAATTGCTGCTGCTTCTAGCAATCCTAAAACGACAACAGGAGAAAGTGACAATAACAATGCTAAGGCGCTGGCCGATTTGTTGCAGTCTTCTAATTGTATGGGGACGGGAAAAGGAACCCCGGAAGATGCCTTAAATGCTATCATCACAACGATGGGAACGAATAGTTCTTACGCAAAACGGATGGCAGATAATATGAAGTCGGCAGTGGCTACTGTTTCCACGCGGCGTGCATCTGTATCCGGCGTTTCTACGAATGAAGAAGCTTCTAACTTAACGATGTATCAACAAGCGTATGAAGCATCTGCTAAAGTTATGACTACGTGGGATGATATTTACACCACAACATTGGGTTTGTTGAATGGTGATTGATTGGTTAGGAAGGGAGCGGCAGAACTATGCGTATAACAAATAATATGATGTTTGATACAAGCATTCGTAATTTGAATGCGAATTTAGAGCGGCTGGATGCGGCACAGGTTCAATATTCTACTCAGTCTAAAATCCAAGTGCCTTCGGATGATCCGGTGATTGCTACGCGGGCCATTAAGTATCGCGACTATGTGGCGGATGTGCAGCAATATCAGAAAAACACCTCCGACGCTACCTCCTGGATGGAAGTAACAGATGATGCGCTACAGGGAATCGCTGATTATATGACTCGCTTGAAAGAATTGATTAGCAACGGTGCCAATGATACTAATTCTACATCCAGTAAAGCAGCCATTGCTGACGAGATTAAAGAAATAAAAAAAGGGCTTGTGGATACGATGAACACATCGTATGCGGGGCGCTATGTTTTTGCGGGATATAATACAGATCAGCCTCCGTATAAATTGGTGACCGAGACGTTGAGCAGCGGCGCTAAGGTGGATAAAGTCCTCTATAAAGGGCAGGCCCTTAGTGTTGGCGGGCCTGTATCGGCTTCGATACCCAATGCAGACATTCTGAACTTTTGCGATGATACGGTAGCTAAGTCTGCGCCGGTATATAATCAGAAGGGGACCTGGAACTTGACCGCTAACGGTACTGAATATTCGGTGGATCTAAGCGCGGTAACTAATGCGGGGACCTTGCAAACCGCTATTGATACGGCGGCAGGGGCAGGAACGTTTACCGTAGGAACAAATGGTTCTGGATATTTGACGTTAACGCCAGGAGGCGCTGTTACTTCCTATAAAATTGGTTCGCAAAGCGATCTTGGTTTTGCTTCTTCGTATAAAACCGGCTCTACTGCGCAAGATATTAGCTATCATGTGAGTAATGGTAGTGAAGTCAAAGTTAATATTGAAGGACAAAATATAATCGGTTGGTCGGGAGATTCAGTCAATGGAGGTTATACGGCAGGAACTAACTTATTTGATACTCTGGATAAGGTGCTTTTAGGGCTTAATGGAGAAAGCTCCTACAAGACAGTTGATTCCACTGGGGCGGTTCAGACTACGTCGTTCACAAGCAGCAGCAAATTAGTAAGTTCATGCTTAGACGAACTAGATGTAGACTTGAATCGAATTACTAAATCGCAATCCGAGCTAGGTGCTCGCATGAACTATGTGGATTCGACAGATACGCGATTGTCTAGCAACAATCTTACTTTTAGTAAGTTACAAAGTAAAAATGAGGATATTGACGTGGCGCAAGCTTCAATTGAAGTAAACTCTGCTAAATCCGTGTATGAAGCGGCATTGTCGGTTACTTCTAAAGTAACCAATACGTCTCTGGTTGACTATTTGCGTTAAGAAGGTGAGTATATGGCTACTACCAGTTCGGGAAGTGTAACAACTTCCACTGTAAATGGGACCACACGGATTACTGGCTTATCCTCCGGTCTTGATGTCGATTCGATTGTTAAAGGTCTTATGGACGCGGAAAAAGTCAAACTCAATAAAATGGAGCAGCAAGAAGACCTGCTGACCTGGAAGCAAGAAGCCTATCGCAATACCATGGGTACAATGAATACCTTTTCTTCGACGTACTTGGATTCGTTATCAGCCAGCAGTATTACCAAGCAAGGGAATTTTTTGCAATATGAGGCGGAGAGCAGTGATACGGCTTACGTCACGGCAGAAGCGAGCGCTAATGCCAAGGTGGGCAGCCATACGTTGGCAGTATCGCAGTTAGCAACGGCGCACACGCTAAGCAGTGGCTCGGCTGTTTCCAAGGGAGTTCAAGGGGGGGCGGCGCCGACCTATGGTTTTACGTCAGGAACGACTTGGAAAATGTACGTTGATGCGAAGCTATACTCAGTTGACTTATCGAGTGTAACGGATCAGACGTCTCTGCAGACGGCTGTCGACAAAGCCGTCGGAAGCGGCAAGATAACGGTGGGAACTAATGCGGGCTGCTTAACCTTAACATCGGCAGATGCTGGAGTACAGTATATTTCAGTAGAAACGCAGAATCTTCTTGGTTTTACTACTTCTGGAGTACTTGCTAATCGTATTACTACCAGTCAGACCCTAAGTACTATCAATTCGTCACTTAATTCGTCTTTTTCGTTTAATGCGTCAGATGAAATATCTTTTACAATTAATGGAGAAAGTTTTACCTTTGACAAGGATGATACTTTAAGCGCTGTGATGAGCACTGTAAACAAAAGCGATGCTGGCGTCACGATGTCCTATGATTCGATGAATGATAAGATTGTGCTTACATCTAAGACAATGGGTGCGGGCGCTACGTTAACTGCAAGTGATAATAGCGGTGGAGGATCATTTATCAGTACTCTGTTGAATACTGATACAGCTGGCAAGGATGCTAAATTGACACTGGATGGGCAGGCATTAACTCGCAACAGCAACACTGTAACCGTAGATGGTGTGACGTATACGCTGAATAAAAAGACTACCAGCGATATCACGATTGGCGTGACCCAGAATTCTGATGCAACTTTTGACGTGATTACTAAATTTGTAAATGGCTACAATACGCTCATTGATACAATTCGAGGGAAGCTGACGGAGAAGTATAGCCGTGATTATCAGCCGTTGACAGATGCTCAGAAAAGCTCCATGTCGGAATCGGATATTACGGCATGGGAGAAAAAAGCCAAGACCGGCTTACTGCAGCGTGATGATATGTTGCAAAGTTTTTTAGATGAACTTCGCGGCGCATTTATGGCGAGTGTGCCCGGGGTGTCGCAGACGCTGAAATCAATCGGCATAACAAGCAGCAGTTATTCGGATTATGGCAAGTTGACTATTGATGAGTCTACCTTGAAATCGGCCATAAAGAGCGATCCGGAAGGGGTTATGAATCTTTTTAGTCAGAAGTCGACGAGTTATAGTACTTCCAGTGTACGCTCTCTTAGTGGAACGGAGCAAGCTGTGAGGTATAAAGAAGAAGGCTATGGTATGCGGTTCTATGACATATTCCAAAAATATGTCGGTACCAGTCGTGATTCAGCAGGTAATAAGGGATTATTAGTGGAAAAGGCCGGTTTGGCGGATGACGCCAGTTCTGCAGATAATTCTCTTAGCGACCAGATGGAAGATATGAAAGAACGCATTACCAACGAGGAAAAGCGGTTAAGCTTAGTGCAAACGCGTTACTATACGGAATACACGAATATGGAAACGTATTTAAATAAGTTGACGACCCAGATGTCGGTATTCAGTAATAACAGCAGTGGTTGATAGGGAGGGAGCATCCCTTGACGGAAATGGAATGCCAAGTGTTTTTTAAGGAAGAGTTGCGACTTTTGGGAAACTTGGTAGAAAATAGCAACCGGCAAATGCATAAGCTGGAAAAACGTTTGTGGGCGGGTTTGCGCCGTCTGAGTGAAGAACGTGACGGGTATTTGCGTGTTTGGCAAGAACGAAAAAGCCAGCGCGCAGAAGCCTGGAAGGTTGTCGGCAATTCTTTACAAGCTTTGCGTGAAGAAGTGCGTGCCAAACAGGCGGAAGTGGAACGTTTACACACAGCGCTTATGCAAGAGACGGAGCGTGCCAAAAATTTTCAAGCCTTAAAATTGCAGCAACTTCGCAAAGGGCGAGCTGCCACAAATCAATACGAAGGTCCGGCTCCCACCTCTATGCGGTGGAATATTCAAGGATGAGGATCGCCTGGTGGAATTATAGATATTTCACCGGGCGTTTTGCGTGACTGGACAAATGGAAGGTGTGAAATGAAAACACATTCGGTAGAGGAAGGCTTGAATCTGGCGCATGGCGGCAAGATTCGGGAAGCAGCTATTTATTTCTGTCAGGCGGTCAAAGAAGAGCCGCATAATCCAGAGCTGTATCTGCGATTGGGAGAACTGCTGGTGGCCTTGGAAGAATGGGATCATGCACAGGCTTGCTTTGGACAGTTGATCGCGTTGGCGCCGGAATGTGCGGAAGCGTATAATTACATGGGTATTATCTTGAAGCGCAAAGAGTACCTAGCCGAAGCGGAGTCCTGCTATCGGCAAGCGATTGAATTGAATCCCGACTATGCGGAAGCCTTTCATAATATGGGGAATTGTTTGTTGCGCGAAGAAAAATATGAAGAAGCTGAAGCGGCTTATTGGCAAGCGGTGAAATTGGAACCGGATTTATTGAAAGCTCGATTTTCTCTGGGAACCTTCTACTTGCTCATGGGGCAGAGGGAAAAAGGCTGGAAATGGTATGATGCCAGGCTAAACTGGGAAGATTCTTTTCGTATGGATATTCCCATCTGGCAGGGGGAAAGCTTAGAGGGACGCAGCATCCTTCTTTTTTACGAGCAAGGCTTTGGAGATATGCTGCATTGCCTGCGTTATGTGCCGCAAATTGTGGGTATGGCGAAAGAAGTTACTGTTTGGATTCAAGAGCCCTTGGCAAGACTGCTTAAGGAGATGGAACCGCCGTATCGGGTTTGCACCAGCAGTCGCGAGCTGGACGCAGCGCAGTTTGATTTCGCTTGCTCCATTTTTAGCCTGCCAGCAAAGCTTCCGTCTTTAGAGGCGGAGGTTCCGTATCTTTGGGCGGCCCAAGAAAATAAAGATACTTGGCGTAAAAAACTAGCGCTTGCATCCAATGGGCTGCTTAAAGTCGGCGTGGTTTGGGCTGGAAATCCGGAGCATACAAACGATGAAAACCGGTCAATCTCATTTGAAGAGTTTCGAAGGATGTTTACGGTTCAAGGCATATTATGGGTGAATCTGCAGGTTGGCGAGGAACAAAAGTATTTTCAAGAAGCATCTGAACCTGCGCGGCTGTTCGATGCGGCGGGAGAGTTGACGGATTTTGCTGAAACGGCCGGGGTTATCGCTAATCTGGATTTGGTGATTGCTGTGGATACGGCGGTAGCGCATTTAGCCGGAGCGATGGGGAAAGCGACTTGGCTGCTCTTGCCATACCATCCCGAATGGCGCTGGGAGCTAAAGCGAGAAGATTGTTTTTGGTATCCCGCCATGCGCTTATTTCGCCAAACGGTGCGAGGTGATTGGTCAGAAGTGCTGCTGCGGGTGGCCACGGCCTTGACCGAGAAGGTGAACTTAACAGAGAGGCGTGAGTAGAAGTGGAAAGCAATGAGTATCTTGAACAAGGCAAAAAGCTGGCTCTTGCGGGAAAGTACTTAGAGGCGGCTGAGTCGTTTGCAGAAGCGGCGCGACTAGAGCCTGAAAATGCACAGGCTGTTTGGTTTTTAGGAATCGCCTTGGGGGAGGCAGGCAAGCTGGAAGATGCCGTGGGAGCGCTGTTTCAAGCTACGTCCTTGCAGCCTGACTTTTGGGAAGCCTATTTCTACTTGGCGTTATGCTTAAAAGGCCTGGGGCGGCTAGATGGAGCGGAAGCCTGTTTGCGCAAGGTACTGAGTTTGCAGCCGGACCACGCGGAAAGTTATAATAATCTAGGTCTTATTTTGAGTGAAACTGATCAGCTTATAGAAGCGGAGTCTTGTTTTTTGCTGGCCTTGGAACTGACTCCAGACAGTGCGGAGCTTTGCAATAATTACGGGGTCCTGAAATTCAAGTCGCACTTACTAGAGGAAGCCATGCAGTGGTTTCGTAAGGCCATAGAGTTACTGCCTGCTTATGCGCAGGCATGCAACAATCTTGGTTTGGCGTTAAAAGACAGCGGTAAGCCGGAGGAAGCATGTTCTTGGTTTCGGCGGGCTTTGGCACTACAACCTAATTATGGGGAAGCGCATAACAACCTGGGGCTTGTTTTAACGGATTTGCAGCAACTTACGGAAGCGGAGCTTCATTTTCGCAAAGCGATCGAATTGCGGCGGGGGCACGAAGGCGCCTATAACAATCTTTTTTTGCTGCTGAAAGATGCCGGCAGGATGGAAGAGGCTGAAGCATGTCTGCGGCAAGGAATTGCGGTGAAACCGGATCATGCGTTGTTCTATTATC
>MTLC01000267.1_pt1 | contig 11594 bp, 10 predicted proteins | sample 1982451 | NCBI WGS metagenome assembly MTLC01 (sample SAMN05710165, study PRJNA340218) | biofilm metagenome | isolation source: sample SPH anode biofilm adapted to +100 mV | place: USA | collected 2012-02-03 | reverse complement strand
CTCACCAAGCCGTCTCTCGAGCAGATCCGCATGTGGGACGCGGAGCAGGGGAAGACCTTCAACTGCCTGATCATTTCCCCGTATGTTTTGATCCAGGAACCGGCCCCGGCAAAGGGGTAGAAGGAGGCGGCATGGAAAATGAGCAAGGAGCGAGTGTCACCTGTTCGCACTGCAGCGCGGTCTGGCACAAGAAAGGCACCACCAACTGCTGGAGCGGCGACCCGGCTGTAGCCCCGCCGCGCCCTGGGAACTGTCCCGCCGGAACGCACGGCGAGGTGATCGCTGAGGCGCTCGAGCTGATGAAAGGGGAGGGGGAAGACGCGAAGATGGCGTTCGTGGCGGCGCGCGTCGAGGGGCTTTGCTACCAGCCCATCCCTGGAAGCGACGCGGTGAACGCACGCTGGACCCGCGTCGAGGACACCATCGCCTTTGCAAAGTTGATGGGTTACCAAAAGATCGGCATCGCCACCTGCATCGGGCTTCTGGAGGAGTGCGAACGCCTGGTCGCCATCCTGAAGGCGCAGGGGTTCACACCGTACAGCGTCTGTTGCAAGGCGGGGAGCATCGACAAGAACGACCTGGGACTCGCCGAGGGCGACAAGGTGCGTCCGGGGACCTTCGAGCCGGCGTGCAACCCGATCGCCCAGGCCGAGATCTGCAACGGACTCGGGACCGACATGAACGTCATCGTGGGGCTCTGCGTCGGGCACGACATGCTCTTCAACAAGCATTCGAAGGCCCCGGTTACCACACTGGTCGTAAAAGACCGCGTCACCGGCCACAACCCCGCCGCCGTCCTGTACGGCCAGAATTTCTATTATAAGAGGTTGCAGAAGGGGCCCATGCATATTGAGTAGTTTATTTGTATTGATACAAGTTGATATTCTTTAGTTAAATCAATAATTTATGCTTGACTTTGCATCCGCAGAGCCGCTAAGGTTTAATACAGCTTTAGCGGTTTTTTTATTTCTCGACCTACCCATGTCCTACCCGCATTGCGGGGTTATGGTCAGGGGTAGGGAAAAGAGGGGGTGCCAGCCATGCCAAAGATCAACCTTACGCTGCGTGAGATTCGTCAGATAGTCCCGCCGGAGTCGGGGAGGGTGGATTACTTCGACAACGAGTTGAGAGGTTTCTTGCTGAGGGTGTCGGCCGACTTCCTGGATAAGGCGGGGACGAGGCATAAAGGCGCCCGCGTCTTTTACGTCCAGGCGGACGTAATGGACCCGACAAAGGGCAAATACGTCACCCGCAAGGCCAAGGTGGGGGCGTTTGGAGAATTGACCCCTGACGAGGCACGTGGGAAGGCACGCTTGCTCTTGCAGGCGCTCCGGGCCGGAAAGCCTGTTTTGCCGGCGAACGTGCCGACCCTTGCGAAGATGCTGGAGATTCACCTGGCCGACAAAAACTTCAAGCCGAGGACCGAGCATTCGTATCGATCGGAGATCCCCGCCAAGTTCGGCAGTTGGTTAGAATTGCCGCTCACGGAGATCAGCAAGATCCCCGCGGATGTCATCATCGACCGCTTCAAGGAGATTGAAAAGGCGCACGGGAAGATGTCGGTGAAGAACAACTTCGGCAAGCTCCATGCGATACTGAACTATGCCAAAATCAAATACCCCGCAGCCATGCCGGTGAACCCCTGCTCCGTCATCGGTACCGCTGGAATGTGGCCGAAGACCGCGAGCCGCGATGATTGCTTAAAAGGGAATGACTTCAAGGTCTTCAGAGAGGGGATAAAGGCCTTCAACGAGATCACGCAGGACTGCTACCTGTTTTGTCTTTACCATGGCTTGAGGAACCGGGAAGCGGCCGGTTTCCGGTGGGAATACATCGACCTTGAGCATGGCACGCTGACTTTACCGGATACGAAGAACAACCAGCCGCTGAAGGTTCCGCTGTCCAGGCAGTCGCAAGAGATCCTGCAGCGGAGGAAAGAACAGAATCCCGAAGGCAACCCGTTTGTGTTCCCGTCGCTTAATTCCAACCACAAAAGCAAGACTGGTCATGTCGCTTTAAAGGCCGATCTGCTCCAGTTCAAAACGGGTCTAAAGCTCACGGTGCACGGGCTCCGTAGGTCTTTCATCACGATCGGGAAGAAGCTGCACCTTCACGAGGAGGCTGACCGGCTGACAAACCATGTCGATGGTTCTGTTACCGGCAAGCATTATGACGGCCGCGAGGCTGATGATCTGCGCGCCCCGCTCCAGGCGATCGCCAACGAGATGGAGCGGCTGATGGTGCATGGGGTGGGCGGTAAGGTGATTCAGTTACCTGTGGCAGAGGCGGGGTAGAGGCGGCGGGGAAGGAATGAGCCGGGGTGCCTACAGGGGTAGAAAAAGTGGGGAATCCAGCTTTTAAAGAGGGGGCGTCGGTATTGGTGGACGCCCTTCCTTTTTATTTCGCCCTAAGCCATAACTTGGGGGTTGCACCAGAGGCGGCGCAAGCAAAAAGGCCTGTTTGTCGGTAGACAATTAAGTCGCTACAAACCCCAAAGCTAACGCACTGATTTGATTCAGCTACTTCTAACCGGTTTAGGGCAAAAGTCCTTACACTTTGGGCACCTCTATCATTAAAAGCAAGGCTTCCAATGATAAAAAAGTTTTAAGTTTATCACATGCCCTCTGAAGTAGCCTAATGATAACGGTTCTGCACTTGACCTGCCGGGCAGCCTTATCGCCCGGTCAGGTCTGAGCGCATGTTGGGCATCAGCCTTTTATTGTAAGTATGAAGGGGAAGCCACAGCTCCCCCCTCCACTACAATGCTAAGGATATTTCTATTTCTTTTTGGAATTTGATTCCCTTGCACTGGTCTGGCCTTTTGACCCCGATGTATCACGCTTCTCACCAGTGCGGGGCAAGTCGGCTGCCTCATGAAGGCGCTTGTTATCGTCAGGTTGTACGTGAATGTGCTCACCTGTCGCTCTGGGGGCTGTTTTCACCGTCTTTACTTCCTTGCCGCCGCGGTAGATCGTTTGTACATCATGAGGCTTTTCTTTTGATCCGGCAGTTGGTCTGACTGGCTTTTCATGTATTGTAGTAATACCTGGGCCTGCCTCACGACTTACCTTTGAAGCGTCTTTCTTCATGTTTTTTGTGGTAAAGTCCTTAGCTCCCCTATCATGCGCAGGGGATGCGATTGGACTTGTAGATGAGCGGTCTGCGCTCGTTGACTTTGCCTTATTGTTGGCAGCCTTCTGAGCGCTTTTCTCGATGTGGTCACGGTTTGTCTGCTTTACCACAGGGGCCACATCCTTAACAGCCCGATTAACTTCGGGAAACTGACGAAGTGCAGCTTTGTCTTGTGAGCCTTGCGATTCTTTATTTCTCACAGGCGTTTCCCGAACTTTTTCCTTCACAGGTGCCTCTCGAACTCTTTCTCTCGCCGGTTCTGCTTTGGTGACCTCTCTAGCAGGTCTGGTGACCTCTCTAGCAGGTGCTTCCTTTGCCCTTTCTCTGGTCGGGGTTTCTCTTACTCTCTCTTTGGCCGGAGCTTCTTTGGTTCTTTCTCTTGCAGGAGCCTCTCGTGTTTTCTCACTTCTTTCGGCCTTGCCACCTAAAGCAGAATCAGAAATTCCGTAACTCGGGGTGTAAATCAGGCACGACGCAAGAACCACAATTAGAGCTCCCTCCTTGGACGAGAAACGATGCAACCACATAAAGACACCTCCTTGTTTTTTTTGCTGCACAACGGTTCTGCACTTGACCTGCCGGGCAGCTTTTTCGCCCGGACATGGTCCAAGTGCACGTTGGGACATTAATTAATCATCAGAACTAAAACAATGCATAATATAACTCCGATTGTTGCTCCAATGACTCCAAAATAATCTCGCCAAAAAATACACCAGAATCTTTGCCTGCAGTGATCAAACAAATATGAACCTAGTTTGTTTAAGTAAAACCTTAAGAAGAGCCAAACCATAGGGCAAACAAAGAACAAAAATCCGAATGCCCCCACCAAATCGCCACCCCCACTTAGCCGAGAACCAATAGCAAACCAATGCTGAGCAAATACATCACGACTCACAAATAACAACAGCAAGCTGAGCGGTATGACTCGTATGCGCGTGTGAGTGAGAACCCGTGTAAAAGAGGAAAATGGTCGAGCATGTCCCGCAGAGGTGTACCATCCAGTCCCCACGCCATTGGTGCAGATACTGATAGATTTTTCCAGGAGTCTGTTTATGCTCTTGATTGATTTGCAAAGACTCATTGCATCCTCCTTTATCGTCTGTTCAAGCACGAAGCGAACACGTCGAGGTCGTCGATGTCTAGGCAGGATGTGAGCCGCCGGTCGGCACCATCAAAGCAGCGGCTCCAGCACGCGCTTGCCTCCTCGGGGGCGAGCCCGTCGCATCCACAGGACGCAGACATGGTGGCGAGCCGTAGGCGCGCCTTGAGCATTCCTAATCGGCTCTTGAGCATCCTTCGATATGAATCATTTTTGTCGACAGCAGTCTTTAGCCGATCCCGTTCCGCGTCGAGATCTTGCTTCTCCCGTTCGTATTGGGCACAGACTCCTGGATTCTCTGGAGGGAACTCGCACCTATTGGCGTTGTGTTCATCAAGCCTTTGCTTCCAGTCGCCTACTTGTGCCTTCAATGACTCCTCATTTTCATTGACCTTTTTAAGCTCCTTTGAAGTCTGTGCCGCCTCATTCAAGATGGCCTTGAAATCTGCTGGCGTTACTGGTTCCTGAGCGAAAACAAACGAAATGGCACACAAAGAAATGATGGTGAATACAAGAACTGTCAGAGCTCGCCTATAATGTCTTTTGTTTGGATACATTAGTAATCTCCTTGTCCAAACTGTTCGTTTATGGTGTCTTCGACGTTCTTCTCCTTGTTCAACTACCTATTGCGCGGTTCACGCGCGCGCCTAAACGGGTTATCTTCCTAAATAGGATATTTAGTCTGTGAACATTTGATTTCACCAACAATCCGGGTTTCGTTCTTGGACAGGCAGAAAGAATTCAAGTTTCGCGGTTGAAGAGCGAAGCAAACTTATGGACCAAAGTCGAGATTGGCCCTTAGTCATTTCGATAGTGTCCGCTGTTGACATGACAAAATGTGTTGCTGCCTCTCGCATCGGCGCCTTGATCTGGGTGTTCATTTTTTCGAATCGCTTGTAAAGCATCGCTGGGCGAAGGGGAGGCGCTTGCAAGTCCCAAATTTGTTGAGGAGGGGGATAAGGGTGGGCAGGGCGAGTGGTCCCCCACAGTATTCCGGACCTACCTCTATGGGGCATTCAGGGGCGCCAACAGTCAACCCTTTAATGTTGTCGTTGTAAGGTTGTTCCCGAAGCAACCCGTTTCTAGTTTCCAAGTTCTTTGATCAACGCCTGAATATCTTCTGCTCGCCAGGCGGTGCAGCGCGGTGCGATTTTGATCCCAGCAGGGAAGCGTCCTTCCTTCACGCCTTCCACCAGCACGACTTGCCGACCGGGATAAGCTTGAGCACGTCAGGTAGCCGCAGGAACCCGGTTTCGGGAAGAGATGGAATGGTATTCATGCCGGCCTCACTGTGATATCTAAAGATCCTTCCCATAGACCATGGAGGTTGCACTGCTGTTTTGCCACCAGTGTCACCTTCTCGGTCGACGCTGCCTCTTTGGGGACCACAACGGTAAATGCAACTTTCGGTACCAGGTACCCTCTCGGCTGCAGATCCACTCTTCCAGCTGGCTCGTTGCCAAGGCTGAGCTCGATAAAGCCTATCCAGTGGGCGGGCATCATCCCGTGGAGCACTTCCCCGACCGATACCTCCACAGTGAAAGGCTTGCCGGTCGTTACTGAGGCAGGTGCGGTGATGACAGGCGCATGGCTTTTCTCGAGCGGAGTCTTTTGGGCTGGGTCCTTCACCCTGTTGATTGTCTCGAAGAGCCTCATATCCACTTTGTCCGGAAAATAGCGCTCGGCTGCGGCAACCGTTCCAGCGAAGCCCGCGACTAATGATCCGGCGACTGTGGTTTTCAGAAAAGCCCGTCTGTTCATTTCAAACCTCCTCATGGCATTGTCACGAGTCTGTTAACGATTGTGCCCCATCTGAGTCTAGTGTTTGGACGAGACAAGTCAACGGGAGACTGGATTAGAACCTAGTCGAGGCGTTCAGCCAAGGGAGGGCGCGGACCATCGGCACAGGCAGGCCCATTGGCGCCTTTACCGGCACACAATGCGCCTGCTAAGTGTCGGAATTCTTGAGTAAATCCCCTTCAAAAAGGGGCTGAATCTCCCTTTTTAAGTGAAACTCGTATTTTGTGCGGCGCCACTGGCTCTTTTTTAGGTCCAGTTTCTGGTTGAGTTTCTGGTGAAAATTTTTGGTGTGTTTCGCCGTTTTTGATCTTTTTGTCTGACCGCTGGCGCATTGGGTTTTTAAATTCAACGCAACGGAGGCCGCCAAAATGGAGCACCCAAAAGACCCGAAAACAGACCCTACCCATCTGGCACCAATCTACTGCCAGCAACCCAAACCCGAGGAGGTTGAGCCTGTCCGCTGCAGGGAGTGCAACAGACCCCTCAAAACCGAGGCGTCCGTCACCGCCGGGATCGGTCCCACCTGTGCGAAGAAGTTGGGGATGCTCGATCTAGAATTTACGCCGCTGCGGAAAGGGAGGAAGATCCCGGTAGACCCGAACCAGCTGCGCCTGTTCGACGCCATGGAAGAAAGCGCTGAAGGTGCCCTTGAATCCACAACCGGCTCTGGGGGAGAGCAGCCACTGGACGGCCCCGGGGACAGGCTGGGCTGTACCATGAGGATTGAGGTGACAATCACCTGCCCTGGTGGCCACCCTTCTCTGCAGGTTGCTATTGCACAGGGAGGTGCCCCATGCAGAGGCTGCTAAACGAGAACGAGGTAGCCGAGCAGATAGGGATGTCGGTGCATTGGCTGAGGCGGAAGAGGGTGACAGGTGGCGGGATCCCATTCCTGAAGCTATCCGATGGCAAAGGGGCCGTGAGGTACGACCAGAGAGCGGTCGATGCGTTCATGCAGAGCAGGGTGCGGCGCTCCACGAGCGGCTAGGCCCCCTGAGAGTTCAGCTGCCAAAAAAGCACTAGAGCTGGCAGCCTGTAGGTGCCCTCGATCTTGGCGCTGCGGGATGCCCAGGGTGGGACTGGTGAAGCCACCATGGACCAAATGTCCTCGAGTGGCCACACCCCCCACTGCTGGCTCAGTTGCAAAGGCACTGGAGCGGACCGGCCTGCAGGGGCCATCGATCTCGGCGCTCCTGGATGCCGGAGGCAGCCCGACGAGGTCCCCTTGAACTGAAGGCCTACGAGGAAGAGGGTAACAAGCGGCGGGATTCCGTTCGTGACGGTCTACGAGGGCAAGGGGCCGTGAGGTATGATCAGGAAGCTGTTGTGACGTTGATGCAGAGTAGGGTAAGGCGGCCGACGAGTAGGTAGTTTCCCCAGGGGGTAACGATTGCCTTTTGATCACCATCATGGTAGAAGCGTCTTAGGAAAAGCTCAGGAAGGTTATGGCATTGGCCGACAAAATGTCTGCTACCTAAGGAGGGCCCAGTGAAGGCCGCGATCCTCAAACACCTAATCAAAAACGATCATCAGCCGCTACTGTTCGTGGGGTCAGGGCTCTCGATCCGCTATCTTGGCTTAGAAAACTGGGAAGGCCTTCTTAGGAAATTTGCAAAGCAAGCCACCGACAACTCGCTTGCCTATGAAATGTATGTTCAGACTGCTAAGAGCATGGAATGCAAGGAGGGTCTCTTCCCAAAAGTTGCTGAACTCATTGAGCGCGACTTCAATCAAAAGTGGTTTACATCTGCCGACTACGAGGCTAACCGCAAGCTTCATGCAGAGTTGGCGAAAGAGGGCATATCGCCTTTCAAGATAGAAATTGCCAACTATATGAAAGAGAAGTCACAGCACCCACTTGCAGCTTATGCCACCGAGATAGAACTTTTTAAAAAGCTTGAAAAACGCAGTATCAGCGGTGTCGTCACCACTAACTATGACTCTTTTCTCGAGGACTGTTTTCCAAGTTACACTCAGTACATTGGCCAGGAACAACTATTTTTCTCGCCTTTGCACGGAATCTCTGAAATTTACAAAATCCACGGATGCTGCACAAGGCCTGGCACCATCGTGATCAACGAGTCTGACTATGTGGATTTTGCAGACACAAATGCGTACCTTGCCGCCAAGCTCCTTACGTTTTTTATCGAGCACCCCATTGTTTTCCTCGGCTACTCCATCAGCGATTCGAATATCGAAAGGATCTTGAAGTCCATCGTGAGGTGCTTATCGAAAGAAAACTTGGAGAAGATGAAGGAGCGTCTCTTCTTTATCGTGCGGGCCAAAGGCGATGAAGCAGAAGACATCTCGACATACACGAAGGCCTTCGAGGGTGGCAAGTCGATCGACATGACGAAAATACGGCTGAAGACATACGAGCCGCTATACCAGGCTATGCTCGAGAACCAAGCTAAATACAATGCACCAGTGCTTCGCCGCTTAAAGCAGGATATCTACGAATTAGTGCTGACGAACAAGCCTAGCGGGAAGATCCGGACGGTAAACCTTGAGGACGAGAAGTTAGAAGATGTCGAAATAGTTGTGGGTGTGGGGGTGTTGGCGGAGTTCGGTCGTAAGGGATACGCTGGCTTATCCGCAGAAGAACTTTATGCCGATGTTGTCTTGGATGATAGAGATTTCGACGCAGAATGCGTGGTAATGGACGCCCTCCCAGTCCTGCTAGCCCGCAACAGCAACAGTTTGCCGGTACACAAATATCTTTCGCAGTACAAAGGGGAGCTGCCGGAACGTGTAAAGGGTGCTGCTAAAGAGTCCTATGACGAGCTGCTGTCGGGAACTGTGATCAAGAAAAGAGACAACAGCGTCCATAAAGACGAGACCATAGCTTCGTTGAGAAAAAATTTCCCGGACGCCAAGTGCCTCCAGGCGCTGCAGTATTTGAGGCAAGAAAATGTGGATATCTCGGAATTACACGCGTTCCTGTGCAGCATCTTGAAAAAGAACCCATCAGCCCTATCGAAAGGGGACCCATTCTTCAAGACGGACCTCAAAAGAGCGATTCGAATCTATGACTGGTTAAAGTACCACTAAAAACAAAAGAGCTCCAGCTGCAGCAAGCAGTAACTGCTCACCTCGCTGGAACCCTTTTAACTTCGCTTCACATAGACACACATGCCGTCCTGCAAGCAGCAACTGCTCACCCCGAACACGGCATGGCGCCCTCCTGTTGGGTTACATCTTACATTAGGAGTAGTTTGATTTCAAGGTAATTGTAAAGATGTTTACAAAACAGTTGCCCACCAGAGCGGGCTTGGTTTGCCCACAAAAGCCGGATTTAAGCCTCCCCATGTCCTCCCCCAGGATTGTGCCTTTATCTTTTCAATAGCAAAGTTAAATACTTATGGTGCAAGTGTCCTTTGCTGCAGAAGGGGCCCATGGTGGTGGAGTAGGCCGGCTCCGAAAGGTCCAGACCCCAAAGCCCGTTCATCCTCGCGATGCACGGGCTTTTTATTTTTTGACGCACCCTTGCGCCGCTCGCCTCATCGCGTGCCGGTTTTTTGACTGCGGCGATCTGCAGGCCCTGTCAGGCGAGATTCGGCGCGTGGCTTTAGTTACGGGAAGTCGATTGTGTTAGAAAAGTACAATCGTTTGGCGCTGTGTTTTCACCTGCCCTTGATCTTCTAGGTGGTCAGGGCACGTGCGGCAAATGTCGGAAACTACGGGTAAGTCGCTGTTTGCGCAGTTCTGCTAGAGACGCCTTTACTCCCTCCTCCGAGGAAAAAGTCCCGCGGAACGGCACGCATGGTGAAAAGAGCCTCCCCCATATCGGCCGCACCAAAGAAAACCGGCAAGAAAGCCGGGAACCAAACCAGAAGGGGGAAATACCAATGTCAACCAGCGATATCTCTTTAACCGCAGGAATGAGGACCAACCTCCTCAACCTGCAGCAGACCAGCAAGCTCCTGAACAGAACGCAGGAGAGGCTCTCCTCGGGCAAACAGGTGAACAGCGCTCTGGACAACCCGACGAACTACTTCGCCGCGCAGAACGCGACCCAGCGCGCCAGCGACCTCGCCGACCGCAAGGACGGCATGGCCGAGGCGGTGCAGACCGTCTCGGCGGCGAACGCCGGCATCACCGCCATCACCGGCCTGATCAATGCGGCCAAAGGTATCGCGCAGTCCGCTCTTTCCACCAGCGATACCACGACCAGGTCCACGCTGTCGACCCAGTACGACACCATTCGGGCCCAGATCGACAACGTCTCCTCAGACTCCGGTTACCGCGGCCTGAACCTGCTGAGCGCCACCAACACCCTGACGGTCAACTTCAACGAGGACGCGAGCTCGAGCCTCGACGTCAAAGGCTTCCTCGCAAACTCAACCGGTCTGAGCCTCACCACCGCAAGCGGCTCGTGGGCTGCCAACTCCAACATCACCACCGACACGGCGAAGATGGACACGGCAATTTCGACCTTGAGGACCAACACCCAGACCCTGGCCGCGAACCTGAACATCATCACCACGCGCCAGACCTTTACCGACAGCATGATCGCAACGCTGCAGACCGGCGCCGACAACCTGACACTGGCCGATATGAACCAGGAAGGCGCCAACATGCTGATGCTGCAAACCCGTCAGAGCTTGGGTACCACTTCGCTTTCCATGTCTTCACAGGCGGCGCAGTCGGTCCTCAAACTCTTCTAAACCTCAACCCGCTCCGGAGGGAATTCCCCCTCCGGAGCGACCTTTCATCCCCTGCCAGCCCAACCTTTGAATCCCTTCGCAAGCAGCTTTTCTTTCCCAGATTAACCTCGATCCCCCGGCAAAATCTCCACACCCCTTGGCGGATGAAGCGCTTAGGGACAGGCACGTGGAGAGGGACTAGCAAAAGATCGACGCTAATCAAGATTGTCTGACGGTATTTTGACGGCAGGCTCACCCCGCTTAGGTGTCAGCATCAGGATCTGGTGCGGAAGGTCCCTTCCTTGCGGTGGGTAGCCCCTTTCGGGCTCAGGACACTTGAGAAGAGGATGAATTCATCGACGGTGAACGGCGGGAAGCTGAGCTGGCGATGCTTTGCCTCGAAAAGGGCCACCTCGGCAGAGGCGTTTTCCTTTATGCGGGCGATCGTTATGTGTGGTGAAAAACGGCGCTCTTCCGGAACGATGCCGACTCCGGTTATGGCGGTTTCGATGCGCTGCTGCAGTTCAAGAAGGGGGCTCGATTCCTCAAGGCCGATCCAGAGCACCCTCGGGTGCCCGTGGGGAGGAAAGTGCCCGACTCCCTGCACGGTGAGCGGGAAAGGTGCGAAGGTGATTGCGGGCAAGGCTTCTTTGAGTCTGAGCGTGTCTTTGGGCTGCACATCGCCCAGAAAGCGCAAGGTGAGATGTATCTGGTCTGGCGGTACCCAGCGCATGCCGGGTAGGTCACAGCAAAGGGATGAGAGAGTCTTCTTTATCTCGCCGGGAAGTTCGATCGCTATGAAAAGCCTGGCCACGATTCCTCCTGTCAGCGCGAAGCTCTGTTTGCAGTAGGTGCGAAAAAATGATTGACTAACCAGGGCGGGAATGCTAGACAGTATAGCTTTGGTGATCTGAAAG
>MTLC01001277.1_pt1 | contig 11665 bp, 6 predicted proteins | sample 1982451 | NCBI WGS metagenome assembly MTLC01 (sample SAMN05710165, study PRJNA340218) | biofilm metagenome | isolation source: sample SPH anode biofilm adapted to +100 mV | place: USA | collected 2012-02-03 | reverse complement strand
TAGGACACGGATACGACGTTCACCGGCTGGTGGAGGGTAGAAAGCTGATCATGGGGGGGGTGGATATCCCTTACGAAAAAGGACTGCTGGGGCATTCCGATGCTGATGTGCTGTTGCATGCCATTGCCGACGCCATTCTGGGAGCGATTGGCGAAGGGGATATCGGCAAGCATTTTCCAGATACCGATCCGGCTTTCAAAGGGGCCGACAGCTTGAAACTATTGGAGCATGTCGGCAAGCTTGCTGCCGAACTCGGATACACTCTTGGCAATCTGGATGCCACCATCATTGCCCAGAGGCCCAAAATGGCGCCGCATATCGCAACCATGAGGGAGAATATCGCCAGGGTATTGAAGACAACCGTCGGGCAGGTTAACGTCAAGGCTACCACTGAAGAGGAGCTGGGTTTCACCGGCAGTGGTGAAGGAATCTCTGCACATGCAGTGGCTCTGATGACCTCATTCAAATAAACGCAAAGAACCTCCGGAGTTTTTTGCCCCGGAGGTTCTTGCAGTCCTTCTAACGTATTAATTCCGCACTAAAGTCCCTTGGCAGCCATCTCCTCCACAATTTTCTTTTGTTCACCATTGAGTGCTTCCGGAACGTGAACGCCGATTTTTACATACAGATCGCCCTTGCTGTTTGATCCGAGCGGTTTTATGCCGCACCCTTTCAGGCGGATCTTGGTGCCGGGCTGGATTCCGGCCGGAACCTTGATGCGCTTGTCGCCGTCCAGAGTCGGTACATCCAGCGATGTCCCAAGACAGGCGGCGCTGAAAGTGATGGAGCGGTCAACCAGCAGATCACCGCCGTCGCGGGTAAAGACCGGATCGTTCTGCACCCGCAGGATCAAAAACAGATCGCCGGCCGGACCGCCGCCTTCACCCTGCCCTCCCTTGCCGCTGATGCGGATTTTGCTGCCGTTATCGACACCGGCCGGAATCTTGACCTTCAACTCCTCACGTTGGCCGTCCCGTCTAAAGGCGATCTGCTTTTCGTTTCCCAAAGCGGCATCCCGGAAGCTGATGGTGACTTCCATTTCATGGTCGCTGCCCCGCTGCGGCCCGGCCCGGAAGCCTCCCCGCCCTCCCCCGCGCCCAAAAGAACCGCCGAACAGGCGCGAAAAGATATCCTCGGCCCCGCCGCCTCCAAAACCACCACCCATATCCTTGTAAGCATTGCCGAAATCGAAGCCGCGGAAAATGTCTTCCTGACTGTACTGCTGATGGAATCCGCTGGAGCCGAAGGTATCGTACTGCTCTTTCTTCTTCGGATCGGAAAGAACGGCGTAGGCCTCGTTGATCTCCTTGAACTTGTCCTCGGCGGATTTGTCATTCGGATTGCGGTCGGGGTGATACTTGACCGCCAGCTTGCGGAAGGCCTTTTTGATATCGTCGGCCGAGGCCCCTTTTTCAACTCCCAGCGCCTTGTAATAATCGATTTGTGCCATGATGCCAGACTTCCTTTCAGAAAAAAAATCAACAAGAACTGTAAGCTCTGCAGAGTCTGCTGTCAACGGGGATGTACCTGATAAATAAAATGGAATCAACTTGTATTAGCATTAGCAAATGGATATAGTTCGCAAACTTGCGCAATAAACGTCGAGATAATGCTCCTAGTGAAATCATTGCATTCAGCTGATGGAGATCGACCATCATGGAATACACCAAAAGCTTCAAAGGACGCAGCTACGGTTTTGCGGATCTTAAAACCGTGCTGGCCAAGGCGTCGCCGCTGCGGTCGGCGGATGAGCTGGCCGGGATTGCCGCCGTCTCGGAAGAAGAACGGGCTGTTGCCCAATGGCTGCTGGCCGATTTGCCGCTGAAGATTTTTCTGGAGAAACCTCTGATTTCGCCGGAGATTGACGAGGTCAGCCGACTGATTGAGGAGTCACACGACCGGGCCGCTTTTGCCCCGATCTCGTCATTAACTGTTGGAGAGTTGCGAGAATGGCTGTTGAGCGACAGCACTTCCGATGAGGAAATCACTGCGGTGTGCTGGGGAGTTACGCCGGAAATGGTTGCGGCGGTCTCCAAGATCATGCGCAACCAGGATCTGATTGCGGTGGCCAGGCGCTGCTCGGTGATCACCCGCTTCCGCAACACAATCGGACTGCCGGGCCGGCTTTCAACGCGGCTGCAGCCCAACCATCCCACCGACGATCTCCGTGGCATCGCCGCCAGCGTACTGGATGGACTGTTATACGGCAGCGGCGATGCGGTTATCGGTATCAACCCGGCCACGGACAGTCCCAAAAATGTGGAAAATCTGCTGCACCTGCTGGATGACATCATCCAGCGTCATGAAATCCCGACCCAATCCTGTGTGCTGTCCCATGTCACTACCACTCTGGAACTGATGCGTCGCGGCGCTCCCGTGGATCTGGTCTTCCAATCCATTGCCGGGACCGAGGCGGCCAACAAGAGCTTCGGCATCAACCTGGCGCTGCTGGCGGAAGCCCGCGAGACGGCCCTGGCCCTGAGGCGCGGTACTCAAGGCGACAACCTGATGTATTTTGAAACCGGACAGGGGAGCGCGCTGTCGGCCGACGCCCATCATGGGATCGACGCCCAGACCTGCGAGGCGCGGGCCTACGCCGTGGCGCGCGAGTTCTCGCCGCTATTGGTCAATACCGTGGTCGGTTTCATCGGGCCGGAATACCTGTATGACGGCAAGCAGATCATCCGGGCCGGGCTGGAGGACCATTTCTGCGGCAAACTGCTGGGGCTACCGATGGGGTGCGATGTCTGTTACACCAACCATGCCGAGGCGGACCAAAACGATATGGACAACCTGCTGACCCTGCTGGGGGTGGCCGGCTGCAGTTACATCATGGGGGTTCCCGGTGCCGATGACGTCATGCTGGCCTACCAGAGCAGCTCGTTCCATGACGCACTTTACCTGCGCCGGGTGATGGGGCTGCGCCCCGCGCCCGAATTCGAGGATTGGCTGAACCGCATGGGGATATTTGATGGGCGTAATGCTTTGAGCCGGGGCCTAAAATCGCCGCGTCTGCTGGAAGCCGTGAAAGAATTGACGAGAGGCACAGTATGAGCGATTCGTGGGTTACCCTGCGCCGCTTTACCCAGGCGCGCATTGCATTGGGGCGGGTCGGACATGCTCTTCCGACCCGGGGACTGCTGGATTTCCAGCTGGCACATGCCCGGGCGCGGGACGCGGTGCACTTTCCCTGGGCTAGCGAGGTTTTTGCCGAACAACTGCGGACTCTTGGAGAAGAGGTTCTAATCCTGGATACACCAGTGGCGAATCGCAGTGAATATCTCCGTCGCCCCGACCTGGGGCGGATTCTCAGCCAGGAATCCCGATCCCGGCTCAGGAATTATAATGCCGATGATGCGGACGTGGCGCTGATCGTCACGAACGGTCTCTCCTCAACCGCCGTCGGGCAGCACGGGCTTCCACTGTTGCAGGCCATATTGAAAGGCTACCGGTCGCGGCAGATTCGTGTTGCCCCGGTCTGCCTGGTTGCCAACGGCCGCGTGGCACTGTCGGACGAAATCGGCAGACTGCTGGGAGCGCGGGTGGCGGTAATCATCGTCGGTGAGCGCCCCGGCCTGAGTGCTGCCGACAGTCTCGGCATCTATCTGACCTTTGCGCCTCAACCGGGAAACAGTGATGCACAGCGGAACTGCATCTCCAACATCCGACCACCGGAAGGTTTGGGGTACGAGGCCGCTGCCGCAAAACTGCTATATCTGACCGGAGAAGCCATACGGCGCGCTCTTTCCGGGGTGGCGCTCAAGGATGAGATGGCGGAGTTGCTGGAATGAAATATATCGAGCGAGACTGACGGACACAAATTGTAAACGGCAAACGGCTTCCTTTATTGCCAAAACACCTTGCACAACCACCACCCACGCGGTACATTCCCTTAAATTTTGTCTTATTCATCATCAGGATTTCCTGAAAGGAATCAATCTATGAAAAAAGCCATCATTATCGGCGGCGGCATCTCCGGCCTGGCGACGGCCTGGCTGCTCCGTTCCAAGGCAGAAGCGGCCGGAAAAGAGCTGGAGATCAGCCTGCTGGAAAAAGAGCAGCGAGTCGGTGGCAAAATCTGGAGCATCAAAGCGGATGGTTATACCTGCGAATGGGGTCCGAACGGTTTTCTGGACAGCAAGCCGCAGACGCTGGATCTTTGCAAGGCGATTGGAGTGGAGGGTCAGCTGCACCGCAGCAACGACAACGCCCGCAAGCGCTTTATCTTTTCCGGTGGAGAGCTGCATCGCCTGCCGGAGGGGGGACCATCCTTTCTGAAAAGCGGTCTGATCTCCTGGCCCGGCAAACTGCGTCTGGCGCTGGAGCCGACACCCTTTATTGCGTCCGCGCCGTCCGGAACCGATGAGTCGCTGGCAGATTTCGGGCGACGCCGCCTGGGCAAGGAGGCGCTGGACAAGCTGATTGCGCCGATGGTTTCAGGCATATTTGCCGGTGATCCGGAAACTATGTCACTGGTCTCCTGTTTTCCGCGCATCGCCGAACTGGAACGGGAATACGGCGGACTGGTGCGGGCCATGATCATGCTGGCCAAAAAGAAGAAGCAGGATGTTGCTGCGGGGAAAGTTGTTTCCAGCGCGGCCGGACCGGGTGGCGTGCTGACCTCGTTCCGCGAAGGTATCCAGGCTCTTTCGGACGCGTTGTCGGAATCATTGGGTGGGATTGTCAAGCCGGGGATTACCGTCACTGCGGTTGAAAAGGGTGGCAGCGCCCGCTACCGGGTAAAATGCTCCGATGGCTCCGAGCAGGAAGCCGATCTGGTGATTGTGGCCTCGCCGGCCTTTGCGGCGGCTGAGATGCTGGCCGGGCTGGATGCCTCTGTTTCGGGCGTCTTGCGGCAGATTCCCTATGCCAGCATGACGGTGATCTGTTTCGGTTACGAGCGTGACCGCATCGCCCATCCGCTGGATGGTTTCGGATATCTGATTCCGAAAAAAGAAGGGCGCAGCACGCTGGGTACCCTGTGGGATTCCAGCATGTTCGAGAATCGCGCCCCGGAAGGCAAGGTGCTGCTGCGCAGCATGATGGGTGGGGCCTGTTTTCCGGAATACGTCAAGCTGAGTGATGACGAGGTGGCGGCACGGGTCAAAAAAGATCTGAAGGCGATTATGAAGATCGAGGCGGAACCTTCCTTTGTCCGCATTTTCCGGCATCCGCAGGCGATTCCGCAGTACACGGTCGGACATGGCAAGCGTCTGGAGACTCTGGACGCCCGGCTGAAATCACATCCCGGCCTGATTCTGACCGGCAATTCCTACCGCGGCATAGGACTGAACGACTGCGTGGCCGCCGCCCAGCGGGCGGCCGATGAAGCGCTCGTCCTTTGCTGATCAATTACCGCTGACAATTCCAAAGGCTCCTTAACGGGAGCCTTTTTTTGTATCACGCCAACGATTGTTCAAACCTGCCAGCCGCTCTTTGCAGCTCAGGCATGTTTTCTGCATTAATCGAAGAGCTATCCTCATTAAAAATACTGCCTTGCATTTTGCAGCGCTTCCAATCTACCCTGATGGGGATAACAATCCGGTTTTTCAGTCCATTACCGGATTTTACCGTTCAGCGGATTCGTTGATGCTGTCCAGAAAAATGAAAATGTGAACAGGTTCTGTTTGTGGTTGAAAAGGAGACTCTCATGCGGCGGCTAGACTGCGTTTGCAAAATGAAACCAATCGTCGGATTACTATTTTTGCTGATTATATTCGCACTGCCTGTTGATCAGGTTTTGGCGGCGTACAACGTCAATATCAGTGGCGACCCGACCGCCAACGGCGTCTGGTCCGGGGCAACTCCGGATGTCTGGACTCCCTCGGGAACCGGGGCAAACCTGTCTGTTGCAGATATCCGGACACGGTTAAATGGCGGAACCGGTGTCGTTATTACAACAGCTGGTGCTGGCAGTGAAGCCGGCAATATCAATATCAATGCCGCGACCTCCTGGAATGCGGGAACGCTGACTCTGACCGCACATAACGACATCAACATCAATGCCGTCATGAGCGCCTCGAATACGGCCGGTCTGGCGATGAACTACGGCTGGAACGGAAATACGGCTGCCCCAACCTACAGTAATCAGGGTGGCATCAAGGTCGGCTTTGCCCCCGGCGAGGCTCAAGGTTTTGTCGGCCGGGTGGATTTTCCGGGCCGGTCAGGGATCGGTTTCCTGAAAATCAATGGCGACAATTACACCGTCATCGACAGCCTGGGGGAAATGGGCAGCGTTACTGCTCTCGACCTGCAGGGGATCAATGGAAACCTGGCCGGAAAATATGCACTGGGTGCGGATATCGATGCATTCATGACAGGTGGATGGAACATTGTTGCCGGTTTTATGCCGATAGGGGATAGTTATACAAATTCTTTCAATGGTGTTTTCGACGGACTTGGTCACACAGTCACCAGTCTTTTTATAAATCGGCCGAACACAGTTGACGTAGGACTATTTGGTTTCGGATTGAACTCAACTGTTCGCAACGTGGGGCTTGTTGGTGGTAGTGTGAAGGGCAAATATAATGTGGGCGGTCTTGCTGGTTCAAATCAAGGAGTTATAGGCAATTGCTACAATAGCGGGGTGGTTCTGGGCGATCAATATGTAGGTGGATTAGTTGGCGAAAACAGTGCTGTAATTGACAGTTCATACGCTACAGGTGCTGTGAGTGGTGTTGCTCTCATTGGCGGACTGGCCGGTGATAACGTAGGAGGATCACTTAGTAATTCCTATGCGATAGGAAGTGTTAGCGGTAGTTCTGATCATATCGGTGGACTGGTTGGGCTTAATGTATTTGGTGCCAAAATATCAGATGCTTACGCCGCTGGCAGCGTGAATTTCAGTATAAATGGCCGCGCAAATGTAGGAGGTCTGGTAGGAGAAAACTATTATTCCAGCACCATCATCAATTCCTACTCTGTCGGCAGTGTAAACGGTGGCACGGATACGGGTGGAGTCGTTGGCTTAAATGACAGCACACCCTCTGTCACCAACAGTTTCTGGGACACTCAAACTACCGGCCAAGCAATCAGTGCCGGCGGCTCCGGAAAGACCTCAGCTGAAATGAAGCAGCTTTCCACTTTCACCGGTTGGAACATTGATACCAGTGACAGTTCCAGCAGTCTGTGGCGCATCACCAATGGTCAGAGCTACCCACTGCTGCGCACATTTGTCCCACCTTTATCAACGGTTGCCAGCAATGCCGCCACCTCCATCACCAGCAGCAGCGCCACTCTGAACGGCAGCGTCAACGCCAGATATGCCGATGCGTCGGTCAGTTTCGAGTACGGGCTGACCACGTCCTATGGCGCCAGCACGGCCGCCGCTCCGGCAACCGTGATCGTCGGCAACGGCAATACGACCGTCACTGCCGACCTCAGCGGCCTGACCCCCGGCCTGACTTACCATTATCGCGTGGTGGCAACCAACAGCGCCGGGACGGCGTATGGCAACGACGTCCAGTTTGTGGTTCTTAAAGCGGCTGCAACGGTGACATTGGACAATCTGGCTGTGACCTACGATGGAACACCCAAGAGCGCCACCGCCACCACCAATCCGGCCGGCAAAAACGTCATATTCACCTATGACGGCAGCAGTACGGTTCCGGTCAATGCCGGCAGTTATGCTGTGGTGGGGACGATCAATGACATCAACTATCAGGGGAGTGCATCGGGAACTCTGGTAATCGGTAAAGCGACGGCAACGATAACGCTTGGCGGCCTGGTCGTAACCTACGACGGCACAGCCAAGGGCATTAGCGCCACTACCGTTCCATCCGGCAAAAACGTTGTCATTACCTATGACGGCAGCTCAACGGCCCCGGCCAACTCCGGCAGTTATGCGGTCATTGCCACGGTCAGCGACGGTAATTACCAGGGGAGTGCCAGCGGCACGCTGGTAATCGGCAAGGCCTCCGCAACGGTCACATTGGGCGACCTGGTCACGAGCTACGATGGCACGGCCAAGAGTGCCTCCGCCACCACCAGCCCTTCCGGCAAAACAGTCATAATTACTTACGACGGCGGCAGCACGGCTCCGGTCAATGCGGGCAGTTACGCCGTTGTCGGAACTATCAGCGATGCAAACTATCAGGGTAGTGCCAGCGGTACGCTGCTGATCAATCCCCCTACCCTGACCGTTGCGGTCGCTGCCAACGGAACCCTGGCTTCGGGCACCGGCGGCACCGTTACCAGCACTCCGTCCGGCATTTCCTGCGCCAATTCAGTCAACGGCACGCTTGCCACCTGTGACAAGACTTTTTCCGGCACGGTCAGTCTGTATGCCACCCCTTCCGTATATTCGCTGTTCGGTGGTTGGGGCGGAGCCTGTAGCGGACTGGGAGCATGCAGCGTCAACATGACCGGCGGAAAAACTGTTACCGCAACATTCAATCAGGCCCCCTTGCTGCACATTGACGGGACAATCTACCCGTCTCTGCAGGCGGCCTACAATGCGGCGACAGACGGGGCCTTTATCCAGCTGCTGGACAATACTGTTGCCGGAGTTCTGGATGCCAACAGAAATATTTCCGTTAAACTTAAAGGTGGTTATGACGCAGGTTATGGCGCCAATGCGGGAACTACCGCGGTGACGGCGCCACTGACGATCAGGCAGGGGACGCTTGTGGCAGACAGGATCGTGATCAGGTAATTGAAAGGCGTAAATCGATGGAAACGCGAAGAGGCCCGCAGTGATGCGGGCCTCTTCGCGTTCAACCGGCGGCGGCAAGGAAATTTTATTTTGCAGGTTCTTTCAAAATCTGCTGAATCTTTTCGTGAATTGCAGCTCGACCGAACGGTTTCGATATAAAATTAAGCCCTTCACCCAAGATTCCTTTTTGACTTATAACATCGGCGGTGTATCCCGACATGAACAAGACCCTGATCCCCGGGCTTAATGACTCAATCCGGCTGGCAAGCTCTCTGCCGTTCATGTCCGGCATGATGACATCGGTGAGCAGAAGGTCAGGTTTGCACTGATCAAGGGTGCAGATGGCGACAGCTTCCTGCGGATTTGTTGCAATCAGCATGTTGTAGCCGATCTCACCAAGTATGTCGGCGGTCATGTCACGCACCGACTGATCGTCTTCAACAAGTAGGATCGTGGTTGGACGGTCAAGGTGGATAGGCCGCTCGTCAGTTTCAATTTTGCTCTGCTGCTCGTAACAGCGTGGCAAATAAATCCGGAAGGTGGTTCCGGTGCCCGGCTCGCTGTAGACATTCACAAAGCCTTTGTTCTGGGTGACGATGCCGTAGATTGTAGCCAGACCGAGGCCTGTCCCTTTGCCGGCATCCTTGGTGGTATAGAAGGGTTCAAAGATATGCTGCTGGGTCTCGCGGTTCATCCCGCAGCCCGTATCGCTCACAACCAGTTGTACATAATCTCCGGCAGTGATGTCTGAATTAGTATTAGAATACGCCTTGTCGATGGTTATATTTCCTGTCTCCACCATCAGAAGTCCGCCATCCACCATTGCATCCCTGGAGTTAACGACCAGATTCATGATGATCTGGTCGATCTGGCTGGGATCCATATTGACCGGCCACAGTTTTTCAGCCAGCCTGACTTCAAAGCGGATATCTTCACCAATAAAGCGACACAGGCCTTGCTGGGAATCCCGGACGACATCGTTCAGGTCCAGCACCCTGGGAGAGATAACCTCCTGTCTGGAAAAAGCCAGCAGCTGCCGGGTAATGTCCCGGGCCTGACCAGAGGCCTTCATAACCTGATCAAGGTAGTTCAGGTAACGTTCAGAGGTGATACCGGCCCTTTGTGCCATTTCGGCGTAACCCAGTATTACCGCCAGCTTGTTGTTGAAATCGTGGGCCACTCCACCAGCCAGCCGCCCGACGGCCTCCATTTTCTGCGCCTGGCGCAGCTGGGCTTCAAGTTTTTGTTTTTCAGCCTCTTCCAATTTTTTGCCGGTGGTATCCACCATGACCCCGCGCAACCAGCGGGGTTGCCCATCTTCTTCCACAACCGTTACGATATCATGCAGCCAGACGATATTGCCATCCAGTGTGATGAAGCGGTAATCAAAGGTATGGTCCTCGCGTCTGGCTGTGCGGTCGGCGCAAAATGCCGGCGCCCACTTCCTGTCTTCGGGGTGCAGGTGGCCTGCCCAGAACCCCGCCTGATACCAATCCTCCACAGGGTAGCCAAGCAGGCGCTCGGCCTGTTGGCTGACGTAGGTGAATGTAAAGGTTTCAGCGTCCGCCTCCCAGACAATGCCGTCCACCGATTCGACCAGGTTCTTGAAGCGTAGCCGCTCGTTTTTAAGTTCGTCTTCGGCCTGGCGATGTTCGGTTATATCGCGAGCAATCCCCAGAACGCCGATTAACCGGCCCTCGGCGTCATGAACCGGGGTTTTGATGGTTTCCAACAGTTCGCGATGACCATCATCGGCATAGGTGACCCACTCTTCATTGATGCTCGGACTGCCCGCGGCAATCGCCATAAGGTCGTGTTTACGGAAGAAGTCGGCCAATTCGGCATCGACAAAGTCATAGTCTGTTTTGCCCAGAATATCTGCCTCTGTCGCGCCGAAAAAGCGCTCAAAACGGGTGTTGCAGGCCAGATAGACGCCCTCGGCATCTTTCATCCAGACCAGGTCAGGTATGGTTTGCAGCAAGGTCCGCAATTGATTGCGCTCGTTTTCGATGGTGATTTGGGCCCGTTTCAGAGTGGTGATATCGTGCACCATGAAATACAGGCAATCCTCACCATCGACTTTGATTGGCGTCAAATACATCACGGCACTGCGTTTTTCTCCGGATTTGGTGACCAACGCAAATTCAAGATCCTCCAGCCGCCCTTTCTCTTTGACAATTGCCATGGCCCTGGCGCGGGCCTCGGCGTCCCAAAGTCCCAATTCCAGCGTTGTCCGGCCAATCGCTTCAGCGGCCTTCCAGCCGGTCCAAACCTCAAAGCCCTTGTTAACTTCAATCAGTTTGCCGTCCGACATGCGCGTAATACCGACCATATCAGGCAGAAGATGAAAAATATTCAGGTACTTTTGTTGGGACAGATGCAGTTGTTCTTCGGTTTTGGCGCGTTCATGCATCTCGTGCTGAGAAGACAGGTTCCCGTGCTCCATTCGCTGCCGCCTTGACTCAAAGGTCCAGGCAAGACCGGCTAACAGCAGGCTGTTGAGCAGTCCGGCATTGAACTGTGTCATGGTGCCGCTTATCAGCAGACCCAACAGCAGCATAAGCAGTGCTGCTGCCCAGGGATATTGCCACCAACGCCGTATTTTCTGGTCATGTTCCTGAAGATTCACGTACACCTCCGCAATCTGAATGGTGACCCGGCTCATTAACTCCATGAGATCAGTATCGCTGAAAACAGGTTTAACAGCCCAAGCATCATTGTCAAGTTGTAAAGTATTGTGGCAGCATCGATTTTTGGTTGTGAGGCAGGAATTGCGGATTGGCTAGATCAGTCCGCGCTCGACAAAACTCAGGTATTCACCATCGCCGATGATGATGTGATCAAGCACTTTGATCCCCATGATCTCGCCGGCTTCTTTCAGGCGGCGGGTAATGGCGATATCTTCGTTGCTGGGGGAAGGGTCTCCGGTAGGATGGTTGTGAAGCAGGATGACGGCAGCGGCTGATTCTTTGACGGCCGGTATGAATACTTCCCTGGGGTGGACGATGCTCT